>Ga0210390_10000024_pt1 | contig 175702 bp, 162 predicted proteins | sample IncBWH11OmetaG_FD_161050 | JGI IMG/M metagenome (GOLD analysis project Ga0210390, IMG submission 161050) | Forest soil microbial communities from Barre Woods Harvard Forest LTER site, Petersham, Massachusetts, United States - Inc-BW-H-11-O ... | reverse complement strand
CAGCTCATCAGGTTCACCCGGCATCATCGCCTCCTATTCTGAGTGTATGTCGGCACTCAGAATAGGTCCACAGCCAGGCGCAACTCAGAAAGTCCTACGAAAATGACTCACACCCCTGACGGCGCGCAGGATCATCCCCAGCTCAGCGGTCTCGGCGTCGTTCATGCCGGCCGCGGGCTCGTCGAACAGCACGACGCTGGGCCGGGCCATCAGGGCCCTGGCCAGCTCCAGGTACTTCTGGGCGGCTAGCGGGAGCACCGCGGCCCGCTGGTCGGCGCGATCGGTCAGGCTCATCACGTCAAGCAGCCGACGAGCGCGCGCCTCCATTCGCCGTTCCTCGCGCCGGGAGCGCGGCAGCCGCAGCGACTGGGCGAGGTAGCCGGCGCGGCCCAGCCGGTACCCGCCGACCAGGACGTTGTCCAGCACGGTCAGCTGGGGAAAGACCCGGGCCGTCTGGAAGGTGCGGAACAGGCCCAGCGACGTGATCCGGTCGGACCGCAGCCCGGTAATCGGGCGGCCCCGCAGGATCACCTCGCCCTTGTCCGGCTGATAGAGGTTGGTGACCAAGTTGAACATCGTCGACTTGCCAGCGCCGTTCGGACCTATCAGGGCGGTTAGTGACCCCTCAGGGACGGTGAAGCTGGCGTCCTGGACCGCGGCCACGCCCCCGAACGACTTAGACAGGCCCCGCACCTCCAGGGCCGGGCTACCGCCCTGCCCGTTGGCGGCCGCGTTTACCGTGGCGGTTACCTTGCCGTTTGCCGCAGCGTTCACCATGGCCTTGGCCTTGGCCTTGGCCTCCGTCGCGGGTGCCGGATTCGCCGCGCCGTTGGCGCTCGCGGCCGCGGTCACGGCCACGACCGGCCCGGTCCGGCCGAGCCAGACGGTCCGTGCGCGGCTGACGCCTTCAAGCACCGCGCCCCAGATGCCGGCCGGCAGGTAGCGCAGGAACAGCACGAGCAGGACCCCGGTGATCAGCATGGAGTAGTTGGCGATGGACTGCGAGACCAGCGGCAGGTAGGTAAGCAGGGCCACGCCGACGAGCGGCCCGAACAGCGTTCCCATGCCGCCAATCGCGAGCATCGTGATCAGCGTCAGGGATTGCGCGCTGCCGACCTGATCGGGCGACAGGTAACGGAAGTAGCTGGCGTACAGGCTTCCCGCGACCGACGCGATGCACGCGCTGATGACGAACACGGCGACCTTGGCCCTTGTCACGTGCAGGCCGAGCGACCTGGCGCCGACCTGGTCGCCGTGCATGGCCCGCAGGATCCGGCCGCGGTTGCTGCGGATGAGGTTCGCGCTCAGCACGAGCGCGACCGCGACCAGGATCCAGACCAGGTAGAACATCCGGGTGTCGGTGTCGAAGCTGAAACCCCCGACCGAGAACGGCGGGATGCCGGCGATTCCCGACGGCCCGCCGGTGATGTTCAGCCCGTTGGCCAGCGCCTCGACCAGGATCCCGAACGCCAGCGTGACGATGGCGAGGTACATGCCGCGCAGCCGTCCGCACACCACGCCGAGCACCGCGGCCACGAGCGCCGAGCCGGCCGCGCCCGCGATCAGCCCGACGAGAGTGGGAACGTTGTAATGCACGGCCAGGATCGCGGACGTGTACCCGCCGATCGCCATGAACCCGGCCTGGCCCAGGCTCACCTGGCCGGCGACGCCGGTCAGCAGGTCCAGGCCCACGATCGTCAGGCAGAACAAGCCGGTGATGTTCACCGCCCGCATGTCCCCGGCCGGGATGATCCGCGGGAAGAACAACATCACGACGGCCAGCGCGACCCCCGCGCCCGGCAGCCAACCGCGCGGCAGCTTCGGCGGAGCGTAGATCCGGCCGGCGGTCCGTTCGGCGACGTCCATCCGGCCGCCTCGTACCCGTCCCAGCAGTCCCTGCGGGCGCAGGAAGATGACGCCGATCAGGACGATCAGGCTGATGGCCGTCGAGAACAGCGACGACACGTAACCCGACACGACCGCCTCGACCACCCCGAGGACGAGGCCGCCGGCCAGGGCGCCGTACACGGAGCCGAGCCCGCCCAGGCTCACCGCGATGAGCCCTTCGTTGGTATAGCTGGCCATGCTCGTGTAGTCGAGGGAGGTCAGCGGGGCGATGACCGCCCCGCCGATCACCCCGAGGACCGCCGCCGCGACGAACGACAGCAGGATCATCCGGTCCACCGGCACGCCCATCAGCCGGGCGGCGGTCATGTTCTCCGACGTGGCCCGCAGGCCGCGGCCCCAGCGGCTCCGGGACAGCAGCCAGGACAGCGCAACCACCGAGGCCAGCATCGCCCCGATCACCCAGAACCCCTGGGTGGGGATGGACAGCTGGCCCAGGTTCACCGGCTGTGCCCCGCTGAACTGGTTGAAGGCGAACGGGTTAGCCCCCCAGATGAGGTAGGCGGCGCCTTCGAACGCCGTGAGCAGGCCGCCCATCATCATCAGCAGGCTGGCGTGCGAGATCCGGGTGACCGCCCGGCGGATGACCACCCACTCGATGATCCCGACGGCGGCTCCGACCACGCATAGCGATGCCAGGAACGCCGCCACGATAGGCAGGTGGGCGCTGTTCATGAAGCTGTACATCACTAGCGCGCCCAAGGCCACGAACGCGCCCTGGGCCAGGTTCAGCGCCCCGCTGACGCTGAACACCAGCGAATAGCCCACCGCCAGCAGCGCGTAGATCGACCCGGTGATCAGGCCACCGATGATGATGTTGCCAAGCGTCCACACCTCAGGCGTCCTCCTGCCGCACGTCCTTGTCCGGGTTCCTGCCGGTTAGGCGCTTCCCTTACCAGCCGGCCCTGAGGCAGCCGTCCACTGGCTCTGCGACTTGTTCCACTGCGCGATGTAGACCGAGTTGATCGTCAGCCCGCGGTTGTCCGGGATCGAAGGGTCGGTGAAGTTGTAGGTGCCGTTGATGCCGGCGAAGTCGGTCAGGGAGTCGATGTACTGGTGGATCTGCGACGCCGTCGCGCCGATGCCGAACTTCTTCAGCGCGCTGACCAGGATCAGGCCGGGGTCCCAGGACAGGGCGTCACCTTCGTCGGGGACCTTCTGCCCCGCGGCCGCCATCGCGTCGTCGAAGGCCTGCACCTCGGTCTTGGTCTGACCGGTCAGGTTCTGCACGCCCGCCATGAACGGGGCGCCGGGGAAGTAGAGCTGAGCGGGCAGTTCGTTCGCCAGCCGCTGCATCTCCGCGTCGGACGCGTTGCCGTTCGTGGTCATCGTGGGCACGTTGTCCAGGCCGAGTTGCTGCATGCCGCTCAGCACCGTGCCGAGAGGCGTGCCGGTCGTCCACACCATCACGGCCTGCGGGTTGGTCGCCTTGATCTTGGACAGCTCGGTGGTGACGCTGACCGCGCTGGGGTCGAAGGACTCGTGGTCGGAGATCGTCACCGCGCCGTTGCTGCTGGCCACGGCCTTCTGGATGTTCGTCCAGCCATCCTGCCCCGAGGAGTCGGTGGAGGTGATAACCCCCACCTTCTTCCACCCCTTCGACTCGCAGAAGTTGATGAACGCCTGGGTCTGGTTGGTGGTGGAGTTCGACGAGGAGTAAACGAAGCTGCCGGGCTTCGGGTGGTCGCCCGGGGACAGGTCGTAGATGACGGGGCCGGTGGAGGTCACCAGGTCATCGACGGGCTTGTCGGTGCTCGTGATGCTGCCGACGAGCAGGACGGGTGACTGTCCGAGCAGCGGCGAGGCCAGCGAAACCGACGTCGAGGCCGCGCTCTGGTTGTCCGAGATCGCGAACGCCAGCTGGTGCCCGTCGATGCCGCCGGTGGCGTTGACGTGCTTCGCGAGCGCGTTGAGCGCCGCGGCCTCCTCGGTCCCGAGGAAGGACGCGCTGCCCGTTTCTCCCACGATGGCGTGAACGGTGTACGTGGAGCCGGACGCCGAGCCGCCCGACGACGAACCGCCCGATGACGAACCGCCGGTCGACGAGCTGCTTGACGTTCCAGCGGTCGAAGAGGCGCAGCCTGCCACGGCTGCCGCCGTCAGCGCGGCGGCCGAGAGGGCGGTCAGCCGGATCGGCCATCCCTGCCTGATCTGACCCTTGCTCTCGCGGGCGGCCGTTGGCGTCCGATCACTGTCCGATGCCCATATCCGAGCTCTCATGGGGGGATCTCCTTTGATGGTGGCCGCACAAGCGGTGTCGGCCTAAGCGAGGTAGCCGGAGTTCCTGGTCGATTGGTGTGTGTCAGAGTGGCATAAGGTCATACCATTTGCAAAGACTTTACACGTCACAATCGCGCAACGAGGGCTTTTTTCAACCTTTGACCCCGCCTTGAGCGGAACGCGCCCGGCTAGTTCCCGCCCAGCGGCCTGAGCCCGGCCGATCTGACCAGGTAGCGCCAGCCCGCCTGAAGCTGCTGGTCGGACCAGACCTCGGCGCGCTTGGCCACCGTGTCCTCCTCGCTCCCCCACCGGGTGAGCGGGCCGGCCGCCATGGCGGTGAGCTGAGTCCGGCAGGCCCGGTCCAGCAGGACCGCGGTCATCACGGCGGCGGGGAGGTCCTGGCCCGTCGCGACCAGCCCGTGCTGCGGCATCAGGCACGCGGGGGCGGCGCCGAGCGCGTCCGCCAGGGCCTGGCCCAGCTCACGCGTGCTGATCAGCCGCCCGGTCAGCGTGAACCGGGGCACGTCCGGGTAGCAGAACAGGCTGCCGGCGTGGTTCAGCGGGCGCAGCGGCACGTCCAGGGCGGCGAACGCGTTGGCGGCGTCCGAGTGGGTGTGCACTACCGCGCCGACGTCCGCGCGCCGGGCCATGATCTCGGTGTGGATCGGGTATTCGATGTGCCGCCGTTCGGTGCCGCCCAGCACCTCACCATCCGGGGACACCAGGACGATCCTGCTCTCTTCGATCTCCTCGAACCCCCACCCGGAAGACTTCATCCAGACGCCGCGGCCCCCCGGGTCACGCACGCTCGCGTGCCCCCACACCATGTCCGACTGGCCCGCCGCCGCGAGCGCGCGGTTCCCCTGGGCCGCCAGCGTGACGGCTTCCAATGTGTTCGCTGGTATCTCGACCACGTGTGCGGCCTCCTAGATCAGGGTCTCTTCGAGCACCTCAGGGACGAACAGTTCGCGCGGCTCGTACGGCCGGGGAATGAGGCCCTGCTCGCAGGAGTAGCGGGTCATCGCGGCCAGCGCCGCTTCGTTGCCCGTCAGCCCGTACGTCCAGTACTCCCGGCCAAGCACCTCTTGTACGTGCGCCACGTCGTCGGCCAGCCAGGGCAGCATGTAGCGCAGCGAAGCGGTCTCATCCAGCCCGGACAGCGCGATCTCGCGCGCCCGCGCGCACGCCTCGAGCAGCGACCTGGCGATCCACCGGTCCCGCCGGTAGACGTCGGCCCTGACCACGAGCACGTGCATGATCGGGAAGATACCGGTGTCCCGCCAGTACCGCGTCTCGGCGGTGCGGAAGTCGGGGAACAGCCGGGCGACCTTCGGATGCCGCTGCGCGAAACTGCGCGGCGTGCGCGGCGTGTACAGCGCGTCGATCTCGCCGGTGGCCAGCATGCCCGACAGGGTCTGGCCAGGTCCGATCGGCGCCACCTCGACGTCGGGCGGCAGCGTGACCGCCAGCTTCTCAGGGCGGCCCGGCTGGTGCAGTCCGCCGGTCCGGTAGCGCACCGAATTGACAGGGACGCCGTGCCGGTCGGCGAGGATGCCGCGGATCCAGACGTTCGCGGTCAGTTGATATTCCGCCACGCCCACCGTCCGGCCCACCAGGTCCTCCGGCCGGCTGATGCCGCCGCCGGTGTGCACGTAGATTCCGCTGTGCCTGAAGGACCTGGACAAGAAGACCGGGATCGCGACGAACGGCGGCGCGTTCTCGCCCGCCGACAGCGAAACGAGGTAACTGGACAGCGACATCTCCGCCGCGTCGAACTCCCGGAACCGGGCCATCCTGAAGAAGATCTCCTCGATGGTCATCGGCAGGCAGGTGAGGTCGATCCCCAGCGGCCGGACGGTGCCGTCGATGAGCGGCCGGGTGCGGTCGTAGTCCCCGCAGGCCAGGGTCAGCCGGAGCATGCGCCCTCCTTATTGGCTGGAAACATCGGATGCGAACAGCAGCGACTTGATCAGGACGGGCAGCACTCCCGGCGGGTTCAGGTACTCCCCCACATCGATGAAGTCGAAGTCGGCCAGTTCCACCCCGTCCAAGACGATCAGGCGCCTGCGCAGGCCGGTCTCCTCGGTGAGGATCGCGCCAAGCGACTGCGCGATGTCCGCGTCCACGACGAGGATCAGCACGCTTTCGTCGGCGGCGGATGAGCCGGCTACCCGGGTGATCGCACGCGCGACCGCCGCCAGCCGCGGGTAGCTGACCGGACCTGACCAGGAGAACGCCAGCGCTACTGGCCCGGCCGTGTCCACGTCCTGCTGGGCGGCGCGGCGGCCGAAGGCCGCCGCGACCTCGCCGGGGTCGATGTCATGCGGAAGGGGCCGGCCGAGGCGGACGACCGGGACGTTCCTGAGCGGGAGCGCGTCCTCGCCACCGAGGTGGATGGTGTTGCCACTCAGTTGGGCGCTGAACTGCGACGCGCCGATGACCGTCGCCCGGATGCGCTGTCCGGGGTCGACAACCGGAAGTGAGATCCTGGCCCGGAGCCTGGTGTCGAGCGCGGCCGCCAGATCCCGCGCTATGTCGCCGTGACCTTCGGTTTCGTGACCGAACAGGTACTCGGCCACGCCGCCGGAAACAGTCACGTAGTCGGGCTCCGCAGTACGCGAGAGCCGTTCGGTCAAATCCAAAGAGCGGCCGAGGCGGTCGGGTGGGCGGCCTTCGATCTGGTCCGCGACGATGCGGGCGAGCCGCTCGGCGATCTGGCGCCGGACGGCTGGGTCAGCGAGCCGGTCCGGGCACGTCCGCAGGCCGAGGTCGGCGGCCACCATCGCGGCGGCCTCGTCTACCCGGGTCCAGGCCCCGTCGCCGTCCTGGGCGATCAGCCGGCCGCCGACCGCGAACGCCGCCACGCTGAGGATTTCCCCGTGATCGATCAGCGCGAGCTTCGTGGTGCCGCCGCCGATGTCGACGTGCAAGCCGCACGCGGCGCGGGCGCGGGAGAGGGCGGTCGCGCCGGAGCCGTGCGCCGCCAGCGTGCTCTCGAGGCGGTGCCCCGCGCTCGCGCAGACGAACTTGCCCGCCTCCCCGGCGAAGATCTCGTTGATCGCGCTCGCGTTTTTGCGTTTGATGGCTTCGCCGGTCAAGATGACGGCCCCGGTATCGACGTCATCGGGTTTGAGTCCCGCCTCGGCGTAGCACCGGCGAATGAAACGGGACAGCCGCCCGGCGTCGATCGTTCCGTCCGGCAAGAACGGCGTCAGCATGATGGGCGAACGCCATTCGATCGTCCGCTCCACCGGGACGAACGTAGGGGCCGCCCGGCTGCCGCGGCGCTGGAACAGCACCCGTGCGAACAGCAGGTGCGACGTGGAACTGCCGATGTCGATGCCGACCGTCAGCAGGCGCAGCGTCTCCCGCTGGAGCATCGCCGCGACCATGTCCCTGCGGTCGGCCTCGGTCAGCCCGTCCTCGTGGTCCTCGTCTTCGTGAGCATGCACGACCACCACCCACCTCCGTCGGACACGGCGATTCGAAAAGCTGATGGAATAATGATTAGACATTTATCGTATGCGAGGGCTAAGGTTAGCAAGTCGTCAGCGCTTGGACAGCGACGGGAGCGCGTGCAATGGAGCCAGTCCTCGACGAAGGATTCGCTAAGAAGTTCGCCACCGAGAAGGAGACCCCGTACACCCGCTGGGTGGCCGCCGAGGGGCTCGACATCATCGGCGGGCACTACGTCCGTGACCTGCGCAGCCTGGAACTGAAGCCGTGGGACAGGCGCGGCGGCCGCGGCGTCTTCATCAACCACGACGCGTCGCGGACCTCGAATGACTGCTACGTCTGCGAGATCCCGCGCGGCGGCGCGCTCGCCCCGCAGCGGCAGCTGTTCGAGGAGATGATCCTGATCCTCGACGGCCGGGGCTCGACGCGCGTGTGGAACGACGCGGGTAAAGAGGTCACGTTCGAGTGGCAGGCCGGGTCCATGTTCGCCATCCCGCTCAACACCTGGCACCAGCACAGCAACCTTTCCGGCCTCGAGACGGCCAAGTTCGTCTCGTCCACGAACCTGCCTCCCGTGCTGAACCTGTACGACGACGTGGACTTCGTGTTCGGCACGAGCAGGGACTTCGCGCACCGGTTCAACGGCGAGCACGACTACTTCGCCGCCAAGGTTGAGGTGAAGGGCCTGCTGCTTGACACGAACTTCGTGCCTGACGCCCTCGCCTTGCCGCTGATCCCGGCGAAGGAACGCGGCGCGGGCGGCGGCCATATCCGGTTCTCGATGGCCAAAGGCTCGATGAACAGCCATATCTCTGAGTTTCCCGTCGGCACCTACAAGAAGGGGCACCGGCACGGGCCCGGCGCGCACGTCATCGTTCTTTCCGGCTCGGGGTACTCCCTCATGTGGCCCGACGGCGAGGAGCCGCGGCGCTACGAATGGTCGGCTGGATCGCTGATCATCCCGCCGAACATGTGGTTTCACCAGCACTTCAACTCCGGCGGCGCGCCGGCGCGGTACCTCGCGTTCAAGCACGAGGGCGTGTCGATCAGGAACGCGCAGGGGGTGCCGAAGGCGTGGATCAGCCGGCGCGTTGGCGGCGACCAGATCGACTACGTGGACGAGCGGCCGGCTATTCGGAAGATCTTTGGCGACGAGCTGGCCAGGACTGGGGTGACGCCGGCGATGGACGCCATCTACGAAGCAGAGCTGACCGACCTGCCGCCGACGGCTCGTTAAGCACCAGGCCCGCCCCGGATGCTCGGGACGGGCCTGGGATAGCGGTTAGTTAGTGGTTGCCTCCGTTGACGAACACGGTCGAAGGCGCTGAGGCGATGCCGTTGGCGACCACGACCAGCGTGCTCTTGCCCGCGGGCGTCCCTGGCGGCAGGGTGAACTGGGTTGAGGACGGGGTGCCTGGAGCGATGGACACCGAGCTCCAGTTTGTGGTCCGGGCGTAGGTAACCACGCCGGTAGCGGAGTTGGTGATCCGGACCAGGGGGAAGTTCGTGCTGTCCTGGACGTCATCACCATAGGCGGCTCCCTGGTCCAACCCGGCGAGCTGCGTGCCCGCCACGGTGTAGGTACCCCCGGAGGCCAGCCTCGTGGAACTCAGGTAAGAGATGGAAGGCGCCCACGCCGGGTTCGGCGTCCCGCCGGCCGTGTAGACGAACATCTGGTTGCTGCCGTCGTTGAACAGAATCTGGCCGTTCGGCAGCGCCAGCATCCGCGTGTTATACGAGGTGTCATTGACTGCGTTGGGCACGTCCGGGATCTGGGCAATCGTGTTCGCGCTCGCGTTGTAGACGAAGAAGTGAGTCGGCGTGTTGTACACGCACGCGCTCGCGTCGAACAGCACGTTTCCGTCCGGCAGGACCGATCCCGGTCCGTCGGTGCTATCCATTTCCTGGCCGCCGATCGGCGGGATCTCCGGCCCCGCGGTCCACGTGCCCGGGGTCCCGGCCTGGTACTGGTACAGCGCGGTCTGCGTGTCCGCGTCCGTGGTGCACGGCGTGGGTGCCTCTTGCGTGCTCGAGCCGGCCCCGACGACAAACACGTTGCCGCCCGGCATCTCGACCTGCGGCCCGATCTCGACGACCGGCCACGGGTTGAGGGGATTGCCGTTCACGGCCGTGTTGCCGTCGAACGACCAGGTCCTGGTGGCCGGGTTGTACAGCTGGGTGTTACCCGGCGCCCAGGTGTCGACCGTCAGCACCCGGCCGCTCGGCAAGAGGGTCCAGCCCTCTTCGTCGTTGGGGTCGTTCTTGCCGGTCGCCTGGACGATCTGCCACTTCAGGTTCTTCGCGTTGAGCAATGCGTCCTGAATGCTGAAATCCGCGTTAGTGAGGCAGCTCTGGCAGGGCTGCTGGAGCATGAAGGTGCCGTTGGCCAGGACTTCGCTCGCGGCGTCCCCCATGCTCGTCCAGCCAGGTGGCGGCGCGACGGAAGTCCAGGCGTTGGTCGCCGGGTTGTAGATCGCGCCCTCGTCCGACCACACCGCGTTTTCCCCGATGTATTCGCCGCCCTCGACGATCATGCGCCCGTCGGGCAGGATCGCCGACGCGAAGTACAGGGGTGTATACCCGGCCGGCATCGACGCGATCTGGGTCCACGTCCCGTCGGCGTAACTGCCACTCGCATCCGGCGTGAGCTTCCACCAGTCGGTCGTACCGCCCGTGGTGTTGTTGTCCGGCTCGTTGTGGACGAGCACCGTCCCGTCGCTCTCCAGCAGCATCGTGCCTGGCGTCCCGAACGGCGGCGGGTTCACCAGCGGCGTCCACGGTGACGCCGCGTCCGCGGGCATGTCAGCGGGCTTGAGATCTGCCTTCAGTCCCGACGCCTTCGGTCGGCCGATCGGCGGACGCGGACCTGCGAGCGACTGCGATTTCACGGCTGCCTGAGGGGCTATGGCCACGCCGAGCTTCGGCGTGGCGGCGCCCGGTGCACCCGCGATCACTAGTCCTGCCAGCGCGGCCGCGCACGAAGCCCCACCGGCGAGCACCACAAATCTATGACGACGCGATGACATCAAACCCTCCCATGTGTTCGTCTCGGGATGGCGGATCGTGACATGGTGGTTTCCCTTTCTGCGTCGGGCGTCCTTGCCCGAGGTGCCTTCCGACAGTGCACCCCTGCTAAGCATGATGCGGTGGTGTAGCAGAAAGAAGACTTGTGACTACCAAAAAATGCTGTTATCGCGGCGAACGCCTGCGCCCGAGAATTTGCCTTCGCGCCTTTCGCTAAGTAACGGCCGCTAGTACCAGAGTGCAAGTATCAACTAAATGGGGAAATTGTTACTGACGTTACGACTGTTTCTGTTACGGCGTTCAGGGGTTGCGCGAACGGCGGTCGCGGCGCGGTCCAGCCAGGGGAGGAGGGAGACGTGGACTACGTCCTTTTCTACCTCGCCGGCTACCGCGCGGATGGCCTGGTCAGCTTCGGCGAGGGAGAAAGAGTGGGTGGCCAGTTCCTCGAGGGGGAAGCGGGCGGAGGCTAGCTGGCGCAGGGCTAGTTCGCAGGCGCGGAAGCTGTGGCCGCGGGCGCTCTTGATCATGATCGCCTTCTCGGTCAGCTTCTTTACCGGGAAGTCCGGGAATGAAGCCAGCTCGCCCTGGATGAGGAGCGTGCCCTCCCGCCGCTTGAGCGCGTCGATGCCGAGCAAGACAGGCGTGACGCCCGCCCCGGAGGTGCAGTCGAGCACGACGTCGACGCCCTTGCCGCCGGTGATCGCCATGATCTGGGCCAGCGCGTCCGCGGCCTGGACGTCGATCACGTGGTCGGCGCCGAGCTTCTTCGCCAGGGCCAGGCGTGCCGCGTCCCTGGTGGTGCCGGTGACGATGATCAGCGAAGCGCCGGCCTGCTTGCACGCCACGGTCTGGGCCAGGCCCTGCTGGCCCGGGCCCTGGATGAGCACGGTGGAGTCGTAGCCCACACCCGCGGCGAGCAGAGCCCACTCGATGCCGTTGGCCAGCGGCGTCGAGATGCCGGCGAGCTCGGCGGTGACCCCCTCGGGCACCTTGTGCAGGACGGCGTTCCACGGCAGGTACATGTACTGCGCGAACCCGCCCCAGAGGTGATAGGGGTGCTCGGCCGACGTGTACCCGTAGCGGCGCGCGTCCGGATTGGTCCGCCAGTCCGTGGCTTCGCAGTGCCGGTACTCCCCTATCCGGCACCATTCGCAGCGGAAGCAGCCAACGTAGTGCTCGACGAAGACCCGGTCCCCTTCCCGCACACCCTGGCGCTGCGTGAACGCACGACCGGCCCGCGCGATGACCCCGATGTTCTCGTGGCCCATGATGACCGGCGCGTCGAACGGCGGCTTGGCGTACATCTTCACGTCGGTGCCGCAGATCCCGGCGACCTCTACCCGGAGCAAAGCGCCGTCGTCCGGGATGTCGGGCACCGGGAACTCCCGCAGCTCGGTCTGCCCCGGCCCGGTCCTCACCGCTGCCAGCACGCGTTCGGCCATGGACGCTCCTTCCCGGTAAAAGGTCTTATGGTCTGACAGATTACCATGCTACTCTTTTGGCTCATGGGTCAGACCACACTCAGCACCGTGACTCGTACCTCGGGCGCCACCCGGGCGCTGAAGGACGGCACCGTCCGGCCCGCCCACTTCGGCCTCCGGTTCGAGGAGGTCCCTGTACTCATCCAAGCGTTCCGCCGGATGGTGCGCACTGTCGAGTTCGACGTCAGCGAGATGGCGTTCACCACCTACCTGGTCGCGAAGGCGCACGGCAAGCCGTTCACCGCCCTGCCGGTGTTCTGCGTCCGCGGCTTCCACCACGGCGCGGTCCTGCGCAGCGCTAAGGCGGACGGCTTGGTCCCGAAGGACCTGGAGGGCCGCAGGGCCGGCGTCAACCGCGGCTACACGGTCACGACCGGCGTGTGGGCGCGCGGCATCCTGGCCGACGAGTACGGCGTTGACCTCGGCCGCGTCCCCTGGGTGCTGTCCGGCGACGAGCATGTGGCCGAGTACCAGCCGCCGCCGAACGTCGTGCCGGCCGGCCCCGGCGAGGACGTGCCGGAGATGGTCGCGTCCGGTGAGCTGGCCGCGGGCATCGGCATCCCCGCGGATTACCCGGGGGTCGTCCCGCTGATCCCGGACGCGGCCGAGGCGGGCTACCGCGCGCTGCGCGACCGCGGCTTCTACCCGATCAACCACCTGGTCGTTGTCCGCGACGAACTGCTCGCCGAGCACCCGGACCTCGCCGCCGACCTATTCGGCGCTTACGCGGACGCGAAGAAGCGCTATGTCGCCGAACTCGCCGCCAAGCGAGAGGGAGCGGGAGAGGGAGAGGGAGAGGGAGAGGGAGACCAGGACCCGAGCGACCGCATGTATTCCAGGGTCATGGAGATCACCGCCGGGGACCCGCTGCCCTACGGCATCGCACCGAACCGGGCGATGATCGACCAGCTCATCCGGTACGCCGTCGACCAGAAGATCCTGGCCGGGCCGGTCGCGGCAGAAGACCTGTTCGCCGAGGGCACGCACGGCCTGACGGCCTGAATAACGCGAGAGGACATACCGTGCGGATCGCCATCGCGGCCGACCACAACGGCGTTGTAATGAAGGAGCAGCTCATCGGCTGGCTCACGGACCGGGGCCACGAGGTAGACGACCGCGGCGCCAACGGCGACGCGACCGTGGACTACCCGCCGCTGTGCGCCGACGTCGGCCGGCTGGTCGCCGCGGGCGCCGTCGACCGTGGCATCGTGATCGGCGGCTCAGGTTCGGGTGAGCAGATGGCGTGCAACAAGGTCGCGGGCGTCCGGGCCGGAGTCTGCCACGACCTGTTCACCACGCAGATCGCGCGGGCGCACAACGACGCCAACGTGCTCATCATAGGCGCGAAGATCGTCGCGCCCGCGCTGGCCGAGTTGATCGCAGAACTGTGGCTTAGCACGCCCTTCAAGGGCGGCCGTCACCAGGACCGCCTCGACCAGATCGCCGCGCTCGAGCGGGGCGAGTCACTGACTCTCGGCTGAGGCTAGGAACTCGAGCACCCGGGCGGGCGCGGTCCGTTCCGTCTGGCCGCTCACCGGCACGTCCCAGTACTGCGCGCGCGGCAGGCATTCCTCCAGGTACCGCGCCGCCGAGGTGGCGTGCGACGCGTCCTGGCCCGGCACGATCAGCGCGGGAATCTGGAGTCGCAGCAGGTCCTCGGGCTCGGGGCCAGGCACCGTGTCCCGGTCGAACAGCAGCCGCGCCATCCCGGCCACGATCGTCTGGTACCCGGCCGGGTCCTGGTGCCGGTACCTGTCCGCGAACGCCGGATCCGCACGGATGACGCTGGCCCAGGGGCCGAGGCGCGGGTCCTTGGTGAACACCTGGCCGGAGGTCTGGGCGAGGTCGACCACGGCAGCCCCCCCTCGTTCCGAATAATAGGACAGGTGCTGCGCGAACCTGCTCTGCTGCGTGATCCTGTACCTTGCACCTCCGGCTGGTGAGTACAGGACCATCGAAGCCGCGGCGTCCGGCCAGGACGCGGCGAAGACCGCGACCGCGGAGCAGCCCACGCAGCCGCCCATCAGGTGAGCGCGGGGGATGCCGAGGTGGTCGAGCAGGCCCTTGCCCTGCGCGGCGTAGTCCGGCCAGGTGATGCGCTCGACCCGGCCGCCGGAGCCGCCGGATTCGCGCCGGTCGAACATGATGCAGGTGTAGGACCTGGCCAGGTGGTCGACCAGCCGCAGCCGCGCGTAGATGCCCAGCGACGTCCAGTTGGACAGCGTGGCGCTGAACCCGCCCGGCGAGAACATCAGCAGCGGCGGGCCGTCCCCGGTGACCTCGTAGTGCGTGGCGATACCGCCGATGACCGCTGCGGGCATCCGTTCCTCACTTGATCTGCCGGCCCGCGCGGACGTCGTCGGCCAGTGCCGACAGCGCGTCCATCGTGACCTGCGCGACGTGGGCGTAGCTGTCCGGCTTGTCGTCGAGGGTCCGCGCCGCGTAGCCGATGGCCGCGTGCGCCATCCGGACCCGGCCGTCGAGCCAGGGCCCGCCGCCGGCCCCGCCGATGACGGGGATGCGCACGGCGCGGGTGACCTCGGGTCCGGCGACGGGCCCCGAGTTGGTGAAGTCGAGCAGGGCGGCGCCGACCTCCTCCAGCCGTTTCGCCTCGGCGACAAGGTCGTCCTTCATGCCCGGCGGCACCTGGGCGCCGGGTGCGAGCATGGCCTGGTACCCCACGCCGTGCCGCAGCGCCGTTTGCGGCGTGATCCCGAACTGCGCCCAGACTGGCACGCCGGCCCGCGTGACGGCGGACACAGCCTCGGGGAAGTCGGCGGCACCGTCGATCTTCACCAGGTCCGCGCCGGCTTCCTTGGCCATCCGGATGGCGGCGCGCACGGCGCTCGCGGTGCCCTCCTGAACGGGGCCGAACGGGATGTCCACGCTGACCAGCGCCCGGCTGACCGCGCGCCGGACCGCCTGACACACGATGAGCATCTGCTCCATCGTCACTTCGAGCGGGCTGCGGTGACCCCACAGGTTGACTCCTACCGAGTCGCCGACGGAGACGATCTCCACCCCGGCCCGGTCCGCGATGGCGGCGATCTGGTAGTCCCAGGCGACCACGCCGACGATCTTCTTGCCGTCGCGCTTCATCCGTGCGAGCGCGCCTATCGTGACTTTCTCGTTCACGGCACCGCTCCCTAGACTCGCAGGGCCGACAGCACTTCAGGGACGTCCGCGGCGTTCCTGAGCAGCACGAGCACCATCGCGTTGGGCCGCAGCGCGGACACGACTTCGCCGACCGGGCCCGCTCCTGGCACCACCAGCCCGGCCGACATGATGCCTCTGGCCGCGCAGGCGTCCCCGATGATCGACGCCGCCTCGGCGTTCGCGTCGGCCGTCGCGACCATGACCACGGCGTCCGCGCCGTCCAGTTCCTCGCTCAGCAGCGCGGTCCCGCCGTCGGCGCAGCGCAGCAGGGCGTCGTCGGGAACCGCGGACTCGAAGACAAGGAAGTGGCCGCCGTCCCACCGCTGGCCGGCCATCCCGCGGACGATGGCGGCCGCCCGATCGTCCAGCGCGATGACCCGCGAGCTGCGGCGGGTGAACTCGGGGTAGCTGATCCGGTACCTGGCCTCGGCCGCGGTCGTGGCGAGCGTGCAGCTGCCGAGCAGGGTGGGCTGGCGCCGCGTGTCAGGCTGCATGTCAGACGGACGCGTGCTTCTCGCCCGGCCGCGCCCGCAGCGCGTCGCCGCAGCCTTCGACGAACGACTGGTCCATCGGCAGCACCACGGCGGCCGACCTGACCATCTGGTGCGCGACGTCGACCCCGGGCGGGCGCACGCCCGAGTCGCGGAGTTCCTCCACGGCCCGCCACAGCTTGCGCCGCGCCATGATGATGCCGCTGTCCGTCGAGACCAGCCGCTCCTTGCCGCGGTCCACGATCGGTCCCATGCTCTCCTGCAAGGACGCGTCCTGCATCGAGATGCCCTTGACCCCGGAGTAGGTGTCGCCGCGCTTTTGGGCGGCGCGGTCCATCATGTAGTCGTTGTCCTTATTCTGCAGCGGGCGGAACGTGCCGGGGACGTACTCGTTGTGCACGCCATGCCCGTCCTTCATGGCCTGGAGTTCTGCCGCGCTGAGCGGGCGGGTCGGGTGGTAGTCGTAGCTGTACACCCAGCAGTTCTCGTCATCGATCGGGATCCAGAAGTGGCCGTGGATCGGGTGGTCGCCGCGGGGCGGGATCATCGTGAAGCTCGGCATCACCCACGGGGTGATCCGCCAGTAGTACTGCCCTTCCTCGGCGTTCCTGCGGGCCCCGATGAACAGGCCGCCGTCGGACTCGGCCACCTCGAAGTACGGCTTCATGTCGGCCAGGTTGTACTTGTTGCCGCGCGCGCCCTTGAACAGCGGATCGGTCTTCAGCCCGCCGGAGTGCAGCCAGGAGACGTGGCTGGAGTCGATGCCGCCCTCGAGCGCCTGCAGCCAGTTGCACTCCTGCCACCGCTTGGAGGTGTAGGTCTGCTCGGGGGCGACCCGCGCGAACTCCCACTGCGGCAGGTCTGGTGTCCGCGCCGGGTCGCCCATGTACGTCCACAGCACGTCGCCGATCTTGACCAGCGGGTAGCTCTTGAGCTTGATCTTCGCGCACAGGCTGCTGTGCCTGATCGCCGGCTCGGACGGTATCTCGATGCACTGCCCGGTGACGTCGTACTTCCACCCGTGGTAGCTGCAGCGCAGCCCCGATTCCTCGTTCCGGCCGAACCACAGCGACACGCCGCGGTGCGCGCAGAACTCGTCCATCAGGCCGTACCGGCCCTCGGTGTCACGAAACGCGATCAGCCGCTCCGACAACAGCTTCACGCGCACCGGCGGACAGTCGTCTTCTGGAAGCTCCTCCGCGAGGAGGGCGGGCGTCCAGTACTGCCGGAACAGGGCGCCCATCGGCGTCCCCGGGCCTGTCTGCGTGAGCAGCTCGTTGATCTCCTGCTTCAGCATGGCTGTCTGTCCTGTCTTTCCGTCGTCTTCCGGGGCGGGTTGGTCAGGCGGCCTCGCGGCCCATGAACAGGCACGTGTAGAACGCCCGCCACGGGATCTCGACGTCGGTGATCCCCGCCGCCGCGAACGCGTCGAGGTGGTCGGCGATGCTGGTGAGCGGATAGTTGTGGTGATGCTTGGGTGAGGCGTCGGGCGAGACACCGAACTTCTTGCGCGCCGCCCGCAGGCGCTGGTCCCATACGTCGTCGAACCCGGCCGCGGCGGGCGGTCCGGCCTGGCTGGCGGGGCCGATGTGGTCGAGGTTGACTAGCCAGCCGCCCGGCGCGAGCCGGGCGGCCGCGGCCGCGTAGAAGGCGTGCAGGCCGTCACGGTCCAGGTGGTGGGCCGCCCTGGAGGTCGTGATGACGTCCGCGCTCGTCGGCAGGCCGGCGTGGTCGAGGTCGGTCATGTCGGCGAGCCGGTACTCGACGCGATCGCCGAACGGGGCCAGCCGCTCCTTCGCCAGCTCGAGCATGGGCTCTGAGGCGTCCGACCAGACGCCTCGCGCCGACGGGAACTGCTCGAGAAAGACCGCCAGCACGGCGCCTGGCCCGGCGCCGATGTCGACTACGGTCACGGGCTCCGGGTTGTCGCCCGCAACGATGGCGGCGGCCATCAGCCGGGGGAACTGGAGCAGGTCACGGAACACGTCATTATCGGCCCAGGACTGGGCGAATGTCGCGTCCCGCCAGGCGGCCGCCGCTTGCTCGCCCTGGCTCATCGCCACATCATGCCCTGACGATGACGCGGTCATGCCTTTACCGCTTCCGCTACCGCCTGCGCCTCCGCGCCCGCTTCCGCTTCCGCCAGGAGGGCGGTGTCGAATTCGGGAGCGTTCTCCAGGTACGCCACGCGGTCGTAGCCAAGCTGCTTGAACAGGCGGTTCTGCCCGGAGAGCAGCCGCAGCGGCTGCCCGTCGGCGCTGAAGTGCTGCGCGATCGTGTTTTGCGGGACGTAGAGCGTGTCGCCGGGCTTGATCTCGTGCCGGGTCGGCTCCTTGGCAATCCTGGCGTAGTACTTCTCGTCGAGGTCGGCGGCTACTTCCCAGTGCAGGCTGTACCCCGAGCCCGACAGCACGTAGAGGATCTCGTCGGCCATGTGCCACCGCTTGCCCGACCGGCTCCCGGCCGGGATGTCAAGTTCGAAGACGTCGACGCTGAACGTGCGGACGTCGGTCAGGTCCGGCGCCGACAGCACGCGCACCCGGCCCAGTGGGGTGGTCTCCCAGCGCGTGTCGTCCGGCTTGACGACCTTCTTGCGGCTCGCTACGCCTGGCGTCCAGATCTGCGACCAGTCCTCGCGCGGCCCGAACCTGTCACCGTCGGGCAGCGGGCCGCTGCGGCCCTGCTGGATCAGCCCCAGGTACATCCACGCGCACTTCGCCTTCATCACGAGGGCGGTCGCCTGCTCGTCGTAGGGGTTGAAGTGCCGGTGGACGGAATCGGTGTGCACGAGCACGAGGTCGTCCTTGGCCCAGTCGTACCGCTGGCCGTCGTGGATCTCGTAGCCGCGGCCTTCGAGGATGTAGAAGGCGGCCTCGTTCTGATGCCCGTGGCCGTGGTTGGACGACCGCGGCGGCAGCTGCACGAAATGCACCTGGAGCGTCTGGGTCAGGAACGGGTCGTCCCCGGGTCCGACCCGCCACCAGGTCCTGGACTGGTCGGAGTCGCCGGAGTGCGCGACCTTCGCGTCATCGACCACCACGGAGTCGTCGCGCACCCGTGGCGCGGCAAGCTGTGCCGACCGGAACTCTTTCAGGCCGTAGTGCTCCGAGGTCATTCCACGGAGGAACACCCGTCCTTTTTTCGCCATTACGACTCCCTTGCCATTATCGGTCTAACAGTTATACCTCTGAAGATCGGCTCACGTCGAGAAGGAACGCACGAGCGGTGTGTCGGCGCCAACCCGGCCGACCTTCCCGCTTCCTCCGGGGTTGCCAACCGGCGCGGCGCGGCCAGGCAGCGGCTCGGTGAAGAACCGCCCGTTGTCGTCGGCGAACGGCGCCATCTCCGGTGGGGCCTTGAAGTCGAGGAAGATGGCGGTCTCCGGGCAGGCCGGCTCGCAGGCGCCGCAGTCGATGCACTCCGCGGGGTTGATGTAGAGCTTCCTGTCGCCTTCGTAGATGCAGTCGACTGGGCATTCCTCGATGCAGGACTTGTCCATCACGTCGATGCACGGCGCGGCGATGAAGTAGGGCATGGGCAGGTTCCTCTTTGTCTGGCGGCTTGTCAGGCGGCTTTGTCAGGCGGCGGCGGTCTGCTGCTGCTGGCCGCGGTCGCTCGAGTGGCCGGGGAACAGCGGCGCCCGTGGATCAAGCGCGGCCACCGCGTTGTTCACCGCCGTCGCGGCCTCGCCGAATCCGACCGAGATCAGCCGGACCTTGCCGGGGTACTCGGTGATGTCCCCGGCGGCGTACACGCGGTCCAGGTTGGTGGCCATGGCCGTATCGACCACGAGTCGCCTATCGGAGACGGCCAGGCCCCAGGACTCAAGCGCGCTGATGTCGGCGGTGAAGCCAAGGGCCGCGACGACCGCCTGTGCCCGCAGGCGACTTCGCTGCCTGGTCCGCTTGTGCAGCACCTCGACCGCGTCGATCCAGCCGTCGCCGCTGACCCCGGCTCCGGCGAGTTCGGCGTTCGTGATGACAGGGACGGCCAGCTCGAGCACCTGCCGCACTAGCGACTCGTGCGCGCGGAATGTCTCCCGGCGGTGCACCAGCGTCACCGTACGGGCGACGGGAGAAAGGCTCAGCGCCCAGTCGAAGGCGCTGTCGCCGCCGCCGACGATGACGACATCCCGGCCCTGGTACTCATCGGGCTTGGGCACGAAGTAGGCCAGCCCCCTGTTCTCGAGCCCGGCGAGCGCCTCGAGCCGCCGAGGGGTGAACGTGCCGATCCCGCCGGTTACCACGATGAACCGCGCCCGGACCCGCAGGCCGGATGAGGTCGTGACGACCGGGGTCCCGCCGGAGTATTCGAGGAACCGGGCTTCCTGCCCGAGCACGTACCTGGGTCCGTACTGACCGGCCTGCTCAGCGAGCGCGGCGATTAGGTCGCGGCCGCGGACCGCGGGAAGCCCGGCCACGTCGTAGATCAGCTTCTCGGGGTACATGGCGGAGACCTGGCCGCCGATCTCGGGAAGCGAGTCCATGACGGCGACCGAGCGACCGCGGAATCCGGCGTAGTAGGCGGCGTAGAGGCCGACGGGGCCTGCGCCGACGATCAGCGCGTCGACGTCGACATCGACGTTTACGTCGACGTTTACGTCTACGTCACGGGCAGCGCGAGTGGCGGGCGTGTCAGGCGAGTCGGCCGGCGACTGAAGATGCGACATCAGGCTCCTTCCAGCGTCTATCGGACTAAAGGTTAGACCATTATGACAGGAAGCCTGCCGCCTGGACAAGCGGAAGATTGGATTTAACGGGAGATTGGACCAACCATAAGTCCTAAGGTAGAGTGACGCTCTCACACGCTGCTGATGCTCAGCAGGCTTCCCGCAGGAGGACACGGATGCCGACCGAAGCCGTGCACGGCACGGATGCCGCTGTCCCCGCTCCTGCCGAGGAAGCGATATTCAGGCCGGTCAGCGTCGGTCGCATCTCGGAAATCATCGTTGAGCAGATACGCGAGCTGATGCGCCAGGGTCAGCTGAAGCCCGGCGACCGGCTGCCCCCCGAGCGCGATCTGTGTGAGCGTTTCGGCGTGAGCCGGGTGACGGTCCGTGAAGCGCTGCGGATGCTGGAGTCCAGCGGGCTTGTCCAGATCCGCGTCGGCGCGCGCGGCGGCGCGTTCGTCACGGCCCCGTCCAGCGACCGCGTCGGTGAGGGCCTGACCGACATGCTGACGCTGTCGGCCATCAGCGCGGCCGACGTCACCGAGATCCGGCTGATCCTGGAAATGGGCATCGTGCCGCTGGTCTGCGAAAGAGCCACCGAGCAGGACATCGCGGACCTTGAGGAGATCTGCGAGCGGTCCGAGGCGGCCCTGCGGTCCGGGGAGTACTCGATGGAGTACTCGCTGGAGTTCCACACCCGGGTCGCGCGGGCGACGCACAACCCGGCCGTGGTGATGCTGGTCGAGTCGTTCCGCGGGCCGATCCACATGTCACTCGAGCAAGCTCGCGAGGTCGCACCGGAAATGGGCGGCCTCGGCACTCGTGAGCACGAACGCTTCATCGAGGCGGTTCGCCGGCGCGACCCGGACGCCGCGACACAGATCATGCGGGAGCACCTCGAGCGCACGGCCCGCCGCGTCGGGCACTGACCCCCAGGTGCGCGATGAGTTCGGCGCGGAGCAGTGACGAATGCGGCGCGGCCGCGCGAGCTCCCGTTAGCCTCCCGCCAGGTGACGCGTGTTCCGCAAGGCGACCGCCATAATCGTATTCGTCGGGTTGTGCGCGCCTGAGGTTACGAAGACGGAGCCGTCGGCGACGCAGACGTTGTCCAGGCCGTGCACGCGGCCGTACCCGTCGGTCACGCTGCTGGCCGGGTCGGCGCCCATCATCATGCCGCCCATGATGTGGCTCCCTGTTGGCAGTCCGCCGCTGTTGATGGTGTCCGGCACCGCGAAGGCCACGGCCGCCCCGGCCTTCTTCATCATCGTCTTCAAATGAGGGATCCAGAACTGCTGCGCTGTCTGCTCGTATTTTCCGTAGCTCCAGGTGATCCGGGCGACCGGCACCCCGAAGACATCCTTGACGGTCGGGTCCAGCGTCACCGTGTGGTCGAGGTAGGGCAGGTCCTCGCCGACGAGCGAGCAGCCGGCCAGCCGGTCGCGCAGGATGGAAGACCGCATGAGCTGCTTGAAATCCGTGCCGAAGGGTTTGGCCGAGCGCGTGAAACCGAGCAGGGTCTGGTAGGCCTGCGCCTCGCTGATCACGCTCTGGCTGCCGCCGAGTTCCATGATCCCGCCACGGATGTACGGCAGCCCGTTGGCCTTCGCGTGGGCGCGGGCGCCGGGGAAGTCCGGATCGGCGGCGTCTTCCGCGCACTGCGTCGTCGACCTGCCACGGTAGGCGTGCATCCGCTCGTCGGTGAAGACCGCGGTGCCGTCGACGAACGCGTGCATCATCAGCCTGCGGCCCAGCTTGCCGCTGGTGTCGGGGAACGAGGAGAGCAGCGCGAGCCGTACCGTTTCGATGCCGGATGCCGCCAGCACGACCAGGTCGGCGTCCTCCGCGCCGGTCACGGGCCCGCCCGAGGTCATCCGCACCCAGCTCACCCCGGTGGCGCGGGCCGCCGCGCCCGATCCGGTCAGCCGCACCCTGGTGACCATCGTCTCAGGAACCAGCGTCACCCGCCCCGTGCGCAGCGCGAGCCGCAGCGGTATGAGTGCCGATGGCCTGGCCACGACCGGGCAGCCGTAGCCGCTGCAGAACCCGCAGTCGTTGCACGCCGCCTGCCCGTTGTAGGGCCGTGAATTGATCGCCATCGGGAACGGGTACGGGTGCATCCCGATGGCGGTGGCACCGGCGGCCACCGCGACCGACGCGCGTTGCTGCGGGCCTGGCGGCATCGGGAACTGACGGCCGCGCGGCGCGTGCCGCAGCACGATGTCCGGCACCGCCCCCAGGTCGCCCTGCACGCCGATGAGCTCTTCCACCTCGTCGTAGTACGGCGCGATATCGGAGTACTCGAACGGCCAGTCGGCCATGTCGGCGTCCGGCAGCGGCCCAAGGGCGGAAAGCTGCTGGAAGTCGATGTCCCAGAACCTCGGCACCTTCGCGTCCCAGTGCATGGTCCCGCCGCCGACGAGCTGGGGCAGGTCGTTCACGCTGCCGGTGTACTGGACGGGCTGCGTCGCGGTCGGCCGCCAGGTGCGCGGGAACACCTCCGGATCCGGCCCGGCGAAGTAGCGCTCCCCCATCTTGAGGTCGTCGTTGGAGAACGTCGTCCCGATCGGCCCCTCGCCGTCGATGTTGGAGAAGCGGTTGGGGCCCTTCTCGAAGACGACGACCTCCCACCCGGCGTTTGCGAACTCCATGGCCGCCACGGAGCCGCCGGCGCCGCTGCCGATCACGACCGCTTTGCTCATGGCTAACGCACGCCCATGGTCACAACGCCCCGAGGAACTTCAGCACGTCGGCGACGATGCCCGTGTCGGCCACCGGATCGCGGCCTCCGGAGCGCTCGACCTCGCTTTGGGTGTAGCCCAGCGGCTGGATGTCCCCGGGAAAGCCGATGTCCTTCCAGCCGACCAGCCCGCGGTTGCCGCCGTACTCGGGGTTGGCGTACAGGCCCTCGACCGTGTGCTCGAACAACAGCGACGTGAACGTGCTCGCCTCCTGCCTGGCCAGGATCTTGTCCTGGTCGTCCGGCGCCGCGGCGCTGAAGTCCCCGCCCGCCAGCCTGTCCAGCGTCGCGATGCCGTTTTTGTATTGCTGCTGCCAGCCCTGGAGGCGCTTGCGCCACGCGATGATCGTGACCGCGTCGAGCGTGATGAAGCGCGCCATGAGGTCGGGGCCCGGCGTATGGCGGTTGCTCCACGGGCCGCCCGCGAAAATCTTTGGCGCGGGTCCGGTGAGCCCGTCGAGCGCGGCGAGCATCGTGTCGATGTAGCCGGTCACGCCGGCCTCGCGCGCGCCGGGGTGACCGACCTCGGCCGGGTCGTCCGCCGGGCCCGGGGCTATCCGCGCGGTCGCGTCCTCGACAACCGCGGCCTGATGGCTGGTGAAGAACCGGTACACCGTCTGGGCCGGGGCCGGGGCCGGGCGCGGGGCCGGGCGCGGGGCCGATGCCGTACAGCCGCTCGCTCCCAGGATCGCGGCCGTGGGAATCGCGGTGATAACCGTCCGGCGTCGCAGGCTGCCCGGCCGGGACCCGGCTGCCGCCGCTGATCCGCCGGAGGGCATCGCTGGCTCGCTCGCAGGCACCAATGACCCCTTTGGCACGACAGGCCCTGGCGGGGCGCCGCCGGTTTCAGAAGATTGTCTGGAAAGATCATGGCGTCGGTGCCGGATCGCCGCAAGGGGCGAAGGAGACGAGATGACATCACTCCAGGGGCAGGCCGCGATCGTCACCGGCGCCAGTCGCGGCATCGGACTGGCTGTCGCCGCCGAGCTCGTGCGCCGCGGGGCAAGGGTGTGCATCACCGCCCGCAATCTCGAGCCGCTGACCGCGGCGGTAACCCAACTGGGCGGCCACGAGACGGCCATCGCCGTGCCTGGCAAGTCCGACGACGGCGATCACCAGGCCGAGACGATCGCCAGGACCCTCGAGGCGTTCGGCCGCGTTGACATGCTCGTTAACAACACCGGCATTAACCCCGTCTACGGCCCGATCGCCGATACCGACGCCGCCGCGGCCGCCAAGATCATGGCCGTCAACGTGCTCGCCCCGCTGGCCTGGACGCGGCGAGTCCGGGATGCGTGGATGGGCGAGCACGGGGGCTCGATCGTCAACGTCGCCTCCGTCGCCGGCTTGCGGCCCTCCCCCGGCATCGGCATGTACGGGGTCAGCAAGGCCGCCCTGATCCGGCTGACGACGGAACTCGCCGCCGAACTCGGCCCGCGCATCCGGGTCAACGCCGTGGCCCCCGCCGTGGTGAAGACCAAGTTCGCCACCGCCCTGTACGAGGGCCGCGAGGAAGAGGTGTCCGCCACCTACCCGCTGCGCCGCCTCGGCACGCCGGAGGACATCGCGGGCGCGGTCGCGTTCCTGCTCTCCGACGACGCCTCCTGGATCACCGGCCAGACGCTAGTGCTCGACGGCGGCCTGACGCTGCGCGGCGGGGTCTAGGCCCCGGGGTGTACAGGGCCCCGGGGTGTACAGGGGCACGGGCTGGGACGATGCTAGGAGCATGGAGTTCGAACACATCCTGGTCGAGCGTTCGGGCGATTTCGCCACGATCACGATGAACCGGCCGCAGCGCCGCAACGCCCTGTCGCTCGAGCACATGCGCGAGCTGATCGCGGCCTTCCGTGATCTGGCCGACAGCGACGCGCTTGGCATCGTCCTGGCCGGTAACGGTCCGGTGTTCAGCGCCGGGCACGATTTCGCCGACGTCGCCGGGGCCGACCTGCCGATGGTCCGGTCGCTGCTGATGACCTGCACCGAGCTTATGACGCTGATGCAGCAGGTACCGCAGCCGGTGGTGGCACGGGTGCACGGGCTGGCCACCGCCGCAGGCTGCCAGCTTGTCGCGAGCGCCGATCTGGCGGTGGCGAGCGAGGACGCGGGCTTCGCGGCCCCGGGCGGCAAGGGCGGCTGGTTCTGCCACACGCCCATGGTGGCGGTCGCCAGGAACGTGGGCCGCAAGCGCGCGATGGAACTGGCCCTGTCGGGTGATGTCATCGACGCGCGCACCGCGCTCGACTGGGGCCTGGTCAACCGGGTCGTGCCCGCCGCCCAGCTCGACGACGCGGTGCGGGATCTCCTCGAGCGCGTGACCCGCGGCTCCGCCGAGAGCAAGGCGATCGGCAAGCAGGCGCTGTACGCCCAGATTGATCTCGATCAGCCGAAGGCGTACGCCTACGCCGTGGAGGTCATGGCCGCGACCAGCCAGGTCCCCGACGCGCAGGAAGGGATCCGCGCGTTCCTGGAAAAGCGCAAGCCGAACTGGCGCCACGGCCGCTAGCTGCGCTGCGCGCGTTTCCCGACTAGTGCCGCACTCACACCAGCCACTCTCGTTACGACTTCGCATAGAACGTGACAACTTCGCATACGCCATGACCAATTTCTCGCCCGTTATGTCCGGGTATGGGTAGTCGACTTCTATGCGAAGTGCTCGAGGATAAACAACACGCTGACTTCTAGGGCTGAGCACCGGGTTCCCCGCGGGCAACTTCAGACCGGTGGCAGCAGCGCTGGCCACTTGTCTTGCCGACCGACGTCGTGGACGCCGGTCCGGTGCTCTCACTCCTGCGCCGAGAGCGCGATAGAACATACTGCTGAAGATTGAACCGGTCATGACCGGTTCAATCTTCAGCAGTATCGAAAACAACGCCTGGGTATGGTTTACTGTCCGGGAAATATGCGGCCGGGCCTCAGGAGACCGCGAGCTTCCGCGTAACTGGCACGCGTCAGGCGTCCGGAGCGGGAACTGGCGTGTTATTTCTACGCGGGGCTCGAAGTGGTCGGCTCACCCGAGAACTGCTGGGCACCGCTATGGGAATTTCGTGGCGGTACGACGTCACCGGGGGCATCCCGGCGTGTGCGGGGGGCAGGGCGGCTTAGGTTTGGGGGCGCGCCCCTTCGGCGGTGGCGCCGCGTTGCGGTTGAGGCACGAAAGGGCAACAAGTGGCGCAGGCGGGGTTGCCGAATGTACTCGGCGATGCCTTGAATGAGGGTTCATAGTTGGGAAGCCCCGCCTAGTGAAGCTGGAACTTGTGTGATGAAGCACAGTTCAGTACTTGAGGTCCGCGGCGTGAGTGTGCGCTTCGGCGGCCTGACCGCGCTTGACGCCGTGTCGCTCACCGTTGCCCCCGGCGAGGTGCTCGGCGTCATCGGGCCGAACGGGGCGGGCAAGACGACGCTGCTGAACGTTTTGTGCGGCTTTATCCGGCCCGATGAGGGCCAGGTACTCATCGAGGGCCGCCAGTACCATCACCTGCGCCCGCACCAACTGGCCAGGCTCGGCATCGCCAGGACGCTGCAAGGGGTCGGCCTGTTCGACCGGCTGTCCGCCATCGAGAACGTCATGACCGGCGCGAACTGCCGGGCCAAGGCGAGATTCGTGTCGGCGCTGCTTGGGCTGCCCCCCTCCGACCGGGACGAGCGCAGGCTGCGGCAGGAGGCCGGTCAGGCACTCGACCGGGTGGGGGCCGGCGACGTGGCCGACGCCCGGCCGGGCGAACTGCCCTACGGCATGCGCAAACGGGTCGCCCTGGCGCGAGCGCTCGTCGCGCAGCCGAAGCTTCTGCTGCTCGACGAGCCCGCCAGCGGCCTGGCGGAAGGTGAGCTCACCGAGCTGGGCGGGCTCATCCGCGAACTCGCCGCGCAGACATCCCTCGTCATCGTGGAGCACCACATGGACCTGATGATGTCCGTCTGCGACTCGATCGTCGTCCTGGACTTCGGGAAGGTGATCTCCCACGGGCCGCCGCGGGAGATACAGGCCGATCCGGCGGTAGCGGCCGCCTACCTCGGCGCGAGCGGACCCGAGGGTGAATAGCCCGGCCGGGGCCGAGGGGGCCCAGGGGACCCAGGGGACCCAGGGGGCCCAACGGTCCCAAGGGGGCCAAGGGGGCCAAGGGGTCCGGGCGGGCGGCGCGGCGGCGCTCGCGGTGGAGGATCTGGTCGCCGGGTACGGCGAGGTTCTGGCGCTGGACAACGTCACGATCACGGCGGACGCCGCCAGCATCACGGCGGTGCTTGGCGCCAACGGCGCGGGCAAGACCACGCTGCTGCGGGCGATCAGCGGCATGGTGCGACCGCGCAGCGGGCGGGTCCTGCTCGACGGCGCGGACCGGGCCGGGCATAGCCCTGAGGACATGGCCAGGGCCGGAATCGCGCACGTCCCGGAAGGACAGGGCGTCATCCCTGAGCTCACCGTGGAAGAAAACCTGCGGCTCGGGATGATGTCCTGGCCCGGCATCGCCCCGCGGCGGGCGGACAGGGCCGCCGCGCTCGCCGAGGCATACGAGCGCTTCGGCGTGCTGGCCGACCGGCGCCGCAAGCTGGCCGCCACCTTGTCCGGCGGCGAGCGGCAGATGCTGGTGATCGCGCGCGCCCTCGTGGCACGGCCACGCGTGCTGCTGCTCGATGAGCCCTCACTCGGCCTCGCGCCGCGGATCATGACGCAGGTCATGGACACGGTGGTGCGGCTTAGCCAGGAGAGCGGCATCACCACCGTGCTCGTGGAGCAGAACGCGCGTGCCGCGCTCGCGATCGCCGACCGCGGAGTGGTACTCAATCTCGGCCGCGTCGTCGCCGCGGCCGACGCCAAGGCGCTCGCGGCCGATGTCGCGCTCCGCCATCACTACCTAGGGTTCTAGTCGCCTCAGGAGGAAGCGAGTGGTCGAATTCCTTCAGTTCACGCTCAGCGGGATCAGCTTCGGGATGATCTACGCCGCGATAGCGCTGTCTTTGGTGCTGATCTGGCGGGGCACCCGGCTGCTGAACTTCGCGCAGGGCGGGATGGCGATGTTCACCACCTACGTCGCAATCGAGGTGATCTACCACACGGGCTCGTACTGGGCCGGGTTCGTGGTCGCGCTCGCGGCCGGGATCGTGCTCGGAACCGCCGCCGAGCTCACCGTCATCCGGCCTAGCCTGGGCAAGCCGGAGCTCAACTCCGTGATCATCACGATCGGGCTGCTCATCCTGCTCGAGGGCCTGGCGGGCATTTTCTACGGCGGGCAGTACCGGTCCTTCCCCGCGGCATTCTCCGTTACCGGGTTGCGGGTGGGCTCGACGGCGCTGGGCGTGTCCCGCTTCGACGTGTTCGTCGCGGCGGCGGTGCTGGCCGCCGCGCTGCTGCTGGCGGTCGGGTTCAAGTACACGAGCGCGGGGCTGCGCATGCGGGCCGCGGCGTTCAACGCCACCGTCGCGCGGCTGTCCGGCATCCGGGTGGCGCGAGTGATCACCGTGGGCTGGGCGCTGGCTGGGCTGCTCGGGGCCCTCGCGGGCGTCCTGGTCTCGCCGTCGACGTTCCTTTACCCCAACAGCATGGACACGATCTTCGTGTTCGGCTTCACGGCCGCGGTGATCGGCGGCCTCGACAGCCCCGCGGGTGCGGTCATCGGCGGGCTGCTGCTCGGTGTCGTGCTCAGCTACGCCGGCGGGTACCTAGGGTCCCAGGTGACAGCGCTTGTCGCTCTCGGAATCCTCGTCGTGATCTTGATGATCAGGCCGGCCGGCATCTTCTCTAGCGCCCAGGTGCGGCGGGTATGACGACGCGGCCGCTGGTACGCATCCTCGGCACCGCGCTCATCGGGGCCGCGGTCGTCGTTATCTTGTCCATCAAGCTGGACGCGTTCAGGGACTACCAGATCGCGCAGGTCGCCGTCGAGGTCACGGCGGTCGCCGGGCTTACGGTCCTGACGGGCCTGAGCGGCCAGATCTCGTTGGGAAATGGCGCGTTCATGGCCATCGGCGGGTATACGACCGCGCTGATCCTGCTCCATCTCAGCTGGCCGTTCATCGCCTCGCTCGCCGTCGCCGCCGTGATCACCGCGGCCGCGGGGGCGATCGTCGGCGTCGCCGCGGCCCGGCTGCACGGCCCGTACCTCGCCGGCGTGACGCTCATGCTAGGCGTCGCGCTCCCGTCGCTCGCGTACGTCTACCCGGGGTTCCTGGGCGGGGATCAGGGCCTGACCGTCGTGTACACGACCCCGGGCTTCCTCGGCTCGAACTTCCCGCTGTACCGGTGGCAGGCGTGGGTCTGCTCGGCGGTGGCGCTCGGCACCCTGGTGCTGCTCGCGAACCTGGGCCGGAGCAGGGTCGGCCGCAACTGGCGCGCCGTGCGCGACGACGAGGTAGCCGCCGCGCTCGCAGGGGTGAACGTGGCGGGGGCCCGGGTGCTCGCCTTCGTGGTCAGCGCCACCTGCGCCGGGATGGCCGGGGCGATGCTGGCCATCATCACCGGGCTGGTCGCGCCTGGAGCCTTCACGATCACGCTCTCCATCGCGCTGCTGACCGCGGCGGTGATCGGCGGCCTGGGCAACTTGTTCGGGGCGGTCTGGGGAAGCCTCGTGATCGTCCTCGTGCCCACGTACGCCACCGACGTGGCTACCAGTCACGGCCTGTCCAGTTCCGTCGCGTCCAACATCCCGGTCGCGGCCTATGGCGTGGTGCTCATCCTCGTCATGCTCATCTTCCCGCAAGGAATCCAGGGCGCAGTGCTATGGGTGCTCCGCCTCTTCGGGATCTCCTCTTCCCGCACCCGGTATCCGGCATCCGTGCCGGATGCCGGACCCCCGGCCGGCGAGGCGCCGGCCAGTCAGCACGAGGTTGTGCTGCCTCACAAGAAAGAAGGCACTCAATGAAGAGATCACATCGGCTTCGCGTGCCAGCCATCGCCGTCGCGGCGACGGCCGTGCTCACCGTCGCCGCCTGCACTTCTAGTTCTAGCCCGGGCTCCAGCTCGGCCACTGGCGCGACTTCGAGCACGACAAGCAGCGCGACCAGCAGCCCGACCAGCAGTGCGAACTCGGCCCTGACCGCGTCCGCCCCGGGCATCACCGCGACCACGATCACCATCGGCAGCCACCAGCCGCTCACCGGGCCCGCCGCGCCCGGCTACAGCGAAATCGCGCCCGCCTCGAACGCGTACTTCGACTACGTCAACGCGCACGGCGGGGTGTACGGCCGCAAGATCGTGTACAAGTACCTCGACGACGCCTACAACCCGACCCAGACCGCCACGGTGGTGCGCCAGCTCGTACTCCAGGACAACGTCTACGCGATCTTCGACGGCCTCGGGACCCCGACCCACCTGGCGGTGGAGAGCTTCCTTAACTCCGAGAAGGTTCCCGACGTATTCGTCGCGTCCGGGTGCGATTGCTGGAACCAGCCGACAACCGATCCCGAGACGTTCGGATGGCAGCTCGACTACATCCGCGAGGGGAAGATCCTCGGGCAGTACATCGCCAAGCACTTCGCGGGCAAGAAGATCGGCTACTTCTACCAGGACGACGAGTTCGGCATGGACGGGGTCAAGGGACTCGACGACGAGATCCCGCACTCGATGGTGGTCAGCCGGGAGACCTACGTTCCCACCAACGTCAACATCGCACCGGCCGTCGCCGCGCTGCACGCGTCCGGCGCCCAGGTGGTCGTCGCGTTCTCGATCCCCGCGTTCACCGCGCTGCTGCGGCTGAACGGCCTGAAGCTCGGCTACAGCCCGACGTTCGTGGTCAGCAACGTCGGATCCGACCCGATCACCCTGTCCGGGCTGCTCGAGGCGTACGCGAAGCAAGGCGGCGCGACCGTCAACGGCAACCAGCTCACGGCGGGCATGATCACCGATGGCTACCTGCCCACTCTCGGTGCCGCGAGCAACAGCTGGATCGCGCTGTTCAAGAAGGTGCACGACCAGTACGACGCGAAGGCGCCGTTCGACGGCAACGTGCTTTACGGCGAGGCAGTCGCCTACACCTTCGTGCAGGCGATGCTGATGGCGGGCAGGAACCCGACCAGGCAGGACCTGGTGTCGGCGATCAACAGCGGACTGCCGCAAGGGCCCGCGATCGCCCCGTACGCCTTCTCTTCCACGGACCACGCAGGCGTCACCGGCGCTTACATTGGTGTCATCAACAACGGCGTCCTCGTCCAGGAGGGATCGGTCTTGACCACGGACACGTCCGCAACCGGCGCGGTCACGACCTACACGGGAACCGAGCAGCAGGCGCCGGCGAGCGGCATCCCCGCACCCTGACCCTGCGATGAACACCCCGACCCCCTGATGAACACGGCATGACAACCGACGAGCGGCCGCCAGCCCAGCGCTTGCTGGCGGCCGCCGAGGAACTGTTCGGCCAGCGCAGTTACGGCCGGACAGCGGTCGCCGACATCTGCGCCAGGGCGGGCATTGCGACCGGCAGCTTCTACGCCTACTACGGGTCTAAGGCGGAGATCTTCGCCGCCGTGGTCCGCACGATTAACGCGGACCTGAGGACGGCCATGAAAGCGGCCATGGAGAAGGTGGATGGCGGCCAGCGCGCGCGCGAGCGCGAATGCTTCCGCGCTTACTTCGAGATGATGTCCAAGCGCCCGTGGATGGACCGGATCGTGCGCGAGTCGGAATTCGTCGCCCCCGGCGTGTTCCGCGAGTACTACGAGCACCTGGCCAGGGGCTACGCGCGCGGCGTGCGCGCCGCTCAGCTCGCAGGCGAGGTCGACGTGCGTTACGATCCCGAGGTCATCGCGTTCGCCTACACGGGCATCGGCAACTTCGTCGGCATGCGCTGGGCCGACTGGACCGCGGGCGGGCAGGTCCCAGAAGACGTGCTTGACGACGTGCTTGAACTCCTCGGCCGCGGGCTCGCCCCTCCCGCTGGGTAGGCTTCGGCTGCGATGATCGAGAAGATCCTGCCCGCGGGGGTGGCATACGCCGAGGCGTTCACCGACCCGCCGGACATCGTGCTGTTCCCGGAAGAGGAGGCGCTGCTCGCCCGGGCCGTGGACAAGCGCCGCCGGGAATTCGCGACGGCTAGGGGCTGCGCGCGGCGCGCGCTGGCCGACCTGGGCGTGGCGCCGGCGCCGATCCTGCGCGGTGAGCGAGGCGCGCCGCAGTGGCCGCCTGGCATCGTCGGTAGCATCACGCACTGCGCCGGATACCGGGCCGCCGCGGTCGCGCGCGCCGGCGACATCGTGACCGTCGGGCTGGACGCCGAGCCCAACGGCCCGCTGCCCAACGGCGTGCTCGACGCGGTGTCGCTGCCTGCCGAGCGTGCCCGGCTGCGCGACCTGGCCGCCGCGGCTCCCGGCACCTCCTGGGACCGGCTGCTGTTCTGTGCCAAAGAAACGGTGTACAAGGCGTGGTTCCCGCTCGCCGGGCGCTGGCTCGGCTTCGAGGACGCGGACATCGCCATCAACCCCACGGACGGCACCTTCGAGGCTCGCCTGCTGGTCCCCGCGCCCACCGTCGGCGGCTCCGCGCTGACGGGCTTCACCGGCAGCTGGCTCGCCTGTAACGGATTGATCGTCACGACAATCGCGCTGCAGGTTCTGAGCCCGCGCTGATTCTTTTTTCAGCCTTCGTACATATCGTTGGCTCATGGGTAGCGATCGCCGACCGCGCCGGCTGCTCGCTGCCGTGCTGGCCGTCGTCGTGGTCCTGATCGGGGTGATCGCGGCGCTCGCGACCCGGCTCGCCGGCGACGCGCCCGCGGCGGGCACCCCGGCCGCCCAGCCGAGCGCTACCCCGGCAGCCACCGCGAACCTCACCGTGCCGGAGATCTACCAGCGGGTCCTGCCGTCCGTGGTCATCGTCCGCACCAGCCATAAGCTCGGGACCGGCGTCATCGTGGCCGACAACGGCACGATCCTGACCGCGAACCACGTCATTTCCGGCGGCGGGCCCATCACCGTGACGTTCGCCGACGGCACCACCTCGAAAGCGACCGTCGCGGCGGCCAACCCGAGCCTGGACGTCGCCACGCTCACCCCGGCGAACCTGCCGCAGGTCGTCGTGCCGGCCACCCTCGGCGGCGGCGCCGGCGTGGGCGCGGAGGTGGTGGCCGTGGGCAACCCGCTCGGCCTGACCGACAGCGTGTCGGCCGGCGTGATCTCCGGCCTTGACCGGACGGCGGACACCGACAACGGCAAGTTCTCCAGGCTCATCCAGTTCGACGCCGCTGTCAATCCGGGCAGCTCGGGAGGACCGCTGCTGGACGCGCAGGGAGTCGTCATCGGCATCGTCCTCGCGATCGCCGCACCCGACGGCGAAGACGCCTTCGCCGGAATCGGTTTCGCGGTGCCCATCAACGCCGCGCTCGGCGGCGCCAACGGCAAGGTGGCAGGGAAAGGACCGCAGATATGACGCAAACAACGCCGGCCAACCCGCTGCAACCGGTGCTCTTCGAGGTCAAGCGCACCATCGTCGGCCAGGACGTGCTGCTTGAACGAATGGCGATCGCGCTGCTTTCCGGCGGGCACCTGCTCGTGGAGGGCGTGCCAGGGCTGGCCAAGACGCTGTCCGTCAAGTCGCTCGCCGCGGCCGTCGGCGGCCAATTCCAGCGCATCCAGTTCACGCCCGACCTGGTGCCGGCCGACCTGACGGGAACACGGGTCTACCACCAGCACACCGGCGAGTTCCAAACCATGCTCGGTCCCGTCTTCACGAACCTGCTGCTGGCCGACGAGATCAACCGCGCGCCCGCCAAGGTGCAAAGCGCCCTGCTCGAAGTGATGCAGGAACACCAGGTCACCATCGGCCGCGAGACCTTCCCGGTGCCGGAGCCGTTCCTCGTCATGGCGACGCAGAACCCGATCGAGTCCGAGGGCACCTACCCGCTGCCCGAGGCTCAGGTCGACCGGTTCATGATGAAGGTCGTCGTCGGCTATCCGAGCACGACAGAAGAACACGCGATCATCGACCGCGCGCTTCGCCCCGGCGAGACCGTCCGCGCGATGCTCAGTCCCGAGGCCCTGATTGGCATGCAGGAGCGCGTGCGGGAGATTTACGTCGACCCGGCCGTCGTCGACTACGCCGTGCGCCTGGTGACCGCGACCCGGCTAACGTACACCGCCGGCCTCGGCGAGCTCAAGCGCTACATAAGCTACGGCGCCAGCCCGCGCGGTTCTATCGCCCTCGTCACCGGCGCCCGGGCGCTCGCGTTCCTGCACGGGCGCGGCTACGTGCTCCCCGACGACGTCAGCGAGATCGCCTTCGACGTGCTGCGGCACCGCATCGTCTTGTCGTATGAGGCGCTGGCCGACGACATCACCGCCGACGCGATTATCACGAAGGTGCTCGATGCCGTCGCCGCTCCCGAGGTCGTGCTGAGCGGGCGCTGACCCGATGACCACACCTGCCGATCGGCAAAGACCAGCCGGGCGCACCGCGCCGGAACGGCTGCTGCTGCGCCTTGAATGGCGGGTCATCCGCCGCCTCGACGGACGCCTGGCGGGCGGCTACCGCACCGCCAACCGGGGCACCGGAACCGACCTCGCGGGCCTGCGCGAATACGTCGCGGGCGACGACGCGCGGCACATCGACTGGAACGCCACCGCCCGCCTCAACGAGCCGCAGCTTCGCCTGTTCACAGAAGATCGCGAGCTCACCGTGTGGCTGGTGCTCGACCGCTCGGCGTCCATGTCCGTGGGCCCGCCAGGTCGCGGCAAGCACGACGTGCTCACCGAGCTTGCCCTGGTGCTCGCCCGGATGTTCGGCCGGGGCGGGAACCGTGTCGGCGCTCTCCTGTACGATACCGACAGCAAAACGCATGACGACACCGACAACAAGTCCGCGGTACGCACCGTCCCGCTGGGCACCGGGCGCACGCACGTGCTGCGCATCGGCGCCGAGCTCGCCAGGACCGCCGGCCCCGCGGGCCGGGGTACCGGCACGTACAGCCGCACGACCAACCTGGCGGCGATGCTCGACGCGGTCGCCAAGCTCGCCAAGCGCCGCGCCCTGATCGTGGTCGTCTCGGACTTCATCGGCGACGGGGACTGGGAACGGTCCCTGCTGCGCCTGGTGCCGCGGCACGAGGTCGTCGCGCTGCGCGTCGTCGACGCCGCCGATGACGAACTGCCAGACGCCGGGCTAATGGTCATCGAAGACGCCGAGACCGGAGAGCAGCTCGTCATCGACTCAAGCGACCCGCTGCTGCGCGCCAGGATCACCGCCCAGGTCGAGGAACGCGACGCGAGCCTCGCCGCGGGAATGCGCCGGGCCGGGGTTCCCATCCACCGCATCGGCACCGACGCCGACCTGGCCACGGCGCTCATCGATGTCGTCGTGAGCACCAAGCGCAGGCGCGCATGAGCCTCGCCGACCCCGCCCTCCTCGCTCTCGGCCTGCTGGTCGCCGCGGCGCTAGCGTGGGCCGCCGTCGCGATGGGGCGGCGGCGGACGGCGGCGCTCGCCGCGGCCGGGGTCACGGCGAGCGGCCACGGGCACGGGCGCGGGCACGGGCGTGGACGTGCCTGGGGCGTGTGGTTCACCATCGCGGGCATCGCCGTACTCGCCGTCGGCATCGCCGGCCCGGCGGCGACCGTCCCGGTGTCTCACGACGCCGGGACCGTCATCCTCGCCATGGACGTCTCTGGCAGCATGTCCGCCACCGACGAGGCGCCCAGCCGTCTTGGCGCCGCGAAACAAGCGGCGCTGTCGTTCATCAACGCGCAGCCGGACACCGTCGACATCGGCGTCGTCGCGTTCACCGACGGCGGCCTGGAGTCCGCGCTCGCGACCGCCAATCACGCGACCGCCACGGCGGCGGTCCGCCGCCTGACGGCCGGGGGCGGCACGTCGCTCGGCAGCGCCATCCTCGCCTCGCTGTCGGCGATCACGCACAAAGACGTCACCATCGGCCGCGACGGCAGCGTGCCGAACATTGGCTACTGGCCATCGGCCACGATCGTGCTGTTCTCTGACGGGCAAGACGAGGACGGCACGTCCGATGGCGGCGACACCACCGACACCAGCGCCGACGCGGCCGCCTCCGTCGCCGACAAGGCCGGCGTACACATCGATACGGTCGGCGTCGGCACCACGGCGGGCACCACCGTCGACGTCGATGGCTACCACCTGTTCACCGCGCTCGACCCGGCCACGCTCACGTCGATCTCGCAGGCTACGGGCGGCACCTACCATCCGGCCTCGGACGCGAGCGAACTCGACAAGATCGGCTCGTCGGTCAACCTGCGGCTCACCGTCACGCATGAGCCGCTGCCGCTGGCCGGCGCGTTCATCGCACTCGCGCTCGCGCTGCTCGCCGCGGGCGCGGTGCTCACCGTGGCACGGACGGGCCGGGTGGTCTGAATGTCCTTCTCCTGGCCGTGGGCACTGCTCGCGCTCCTCGTCATCCCGCTGGTCTTCGGCGCGTGGTGGGTAGCCAGGCGCAGGCGGCGGCGTGCCGCCGTGCGGGTGACCTCGATCGCGCTCGTCGCCGCGGCCTTGCCCGGCCGGTCGCGCTGGCGGCGGCGCATCCCGGCGGCGCTGCTCGCACTCGGATTCGCCGTGCTCGCGGTCGGCGCGGCGCGCCCGCAGGCCACCGTGCCTGTCGCGACCTCGTCCGCGACGATCATGCTCGCGCTCGACGTCTCCGGCTCCATGTGCTCCACGGACGTCCAGCCGAACCGGATCACCGCCGCCGAACAGTCCGCGAGCGCCTTCATCAAGTCCCAGCAGGGCGGTCCGCGCATCGGCCTGGTCGTTTTCGCGGCCACCGCCGTCGTCCTCGTCCCCCCGACCACGGACGTACAGCAGTTGCTCAGCGCGCTCGGCGGCCTCAGCGTCTCGGGCGGCACCGCGATCGGCGACGGCATCCTCGCCGCACTCGGCGCGATCGCGCAGGTCGACCCGTCGGTCGCGCCGACAGGAGCGACCCCCTCCCGCGTGCGCGGAGCGGGCTACGCCGACGACGTCATCGTCGTACTCACCGACGGCTCGAACAACCACGGGGTAGACCCGCAGACCGCGGCGAAGGAGGCCGCCGAGCGCCGCGTGCGCGTCTTCACGATCGGCTACGGCACCGACAACCCCGCGCCGCTGGAGTGCAGCTCAACGCAGTTCGGCGGGTTCGCGGGCGGCGGGTTCGGTGGCGGGGGCTTCGGGGGCGGTGGCTTCGGCGGCGGTGGCGGCGGGGCTGGCGGGGAGGGCAACCCGCTCGACGCCAATTACGGCGCGCTCATGCAGATCTCGCACACCACCGGCGGCACTTTCTACCGCGCGCAAGACGCCACCCAGCTCGACAAGGCCCTGTCCCACCTGCCCGCGGCCTTCACGATCGTCCGCAAGCAGGAGGACCTGGCGTCCTGGTTCGCCGCCGGCGGCGGCTTGCTCGTCGTCGCCGCGATGGCGCTGTCCCTGTGGTGGAACAGGACCAGGCGAATGCCCGCGCCGACGGCCGGCGACTGATCGGGAGGAATGGCGGCGGTATTACAGGCGCGCCGGTCCGTTCGGGATAATGAAAAGCTTTTTACCGAACGGGGAGCGTGATTTCCCGAGACCGGATGGAGGACGCTCGTGACCCATCCCCTTGACCCGCTGACCGCGGGCGAGATCAGCAAGGCCGCCGCGATCGTGCGCCGTGATCGGGGGGTGGGCGACGGGTGGCGGTTCGCGTCGATCGAGCTGAGGGAGCCGGCCAAGGCGGATCTGCCCGCGCTGGAGGACGGGCGGCTAGTCAGGCGCGAGGCGCTGGTGGTGTGCTGGAACCGCGCCGACGGCAAGGCCTACCGGGGCACCGTGTCGCTGACCGGGGATGAGGTCAGTAACTGGGAACACCTGCCCGGGCAGCAGCCGAACATCACCGTCGACGAGTGGCACGAGTGCGACGAGATGCTGCGCGCCCACCCGGACCTGGTCGCGGCGCTGGCCCGGCGCGGGATCACCGACCTGTCGCGGGTGCTGACCGACATGTGGGCCTACGGCGCGGCGCTGATCCCCGAGCGGTACCGCGGACGGCGGCTCGGCTGGTCCGACGTGTGGTACCGAGGCAGCGAGCGCGGCAATCCTTACGCCCATCACGTCACGGGACTGCACCCCGTCATCGACCTGAACACGATGACGCTGCTCGAGCTGGAGGACGGCTACGAGGGCGGCGAGGCGCCGGACGTGATGGGCGAGTACCTGCCTGACCTCATCCCGATGCGGCTGCGCGAGGTGACGCCGCTAGAGATCAGCCAGCCGCACGGCGTCGGCTTCACGCTGGACGGATACCAGCTGAGCTGGCAGAACTGGCGGCTGCGGGTGGGGTTCAACCATCGCGAGGGGCTGGTGCTGCACCAGGTCGGGTGGCAGGAGGGGTCGGGAGGGGCGCGTTCGGTGGCGCACCGGCTTTCGTTCGCCGAGATGGTCGTGCCGTACCGGGACGCCAGCCCCGATCACTACCGGCGGACCGCGTTCGACATCGGCGAGTGGGGGCTGGGCTTCATGACCACCTCGCTCACCCTGGGCTGCGACTGCCTGGGCGAGATCACCTACCTGGACGCGGTCGTGCATGATTCCCGCGGCGAGCCGCGGACCATACCAAACGCGATCTGCGTCCACGAGGAGGACAGCGGGGTCGGCTGGAAGCACGTGGACGAGCGGGCCGGCGTCGAGGTCCGCCGGGCGCGGCGGCTCGTGATCTCGTTCCACGTCACCGTGGCGAACTACGAGTACCTCGTCTACTGGCGCTTCTATCAGGACGGGAACATCGAGTGCGAGGTCCGCGCGACCGGCGTGCTGGTCACCTCGCATGCCGCCGCGCCTGGCAGCCGGCCGGCCAACGGGACGCTCGTGGACCGGGGCACGTACGCGCCGTTCCACCAGCACTTCATCGTCGCGAGGCTGGACCTGGATGTGGACGGCGCCTCGAACACCGTCTATGCGACGGACTCGGTGCCTGCGCCGGCCGGCGGTGATGACCCGTACGGGGTGGGCCTGATGGTTCGCAAGACGCCGCTGCGAACTGAGACGGACGGGAAACAGGACTACGACTGGGGCACACAGCGGGGCTGGACGGTGGTGAACCCCGGAGTCTTCAACGCACTGGGCACGCCTGTGGGGTACAAGCTCGTGCCCTCGGCGGCGTTCCCGCCGCTGCTGGATCCCGCCTCGCCGGCCTTCCAGCGGGCGGCGGTGATCGGGCACACCTTGTGGGTGACTCCGTACCACCAGGACGAGCGCTGGCCCTGCGGTGATTTCCCGGTCCAAAGCGAGCGCGACTCAGGCCTGTCCGTTTGGACCTCCGCCGACAGGCGGATTGAGGATACAGACGTGGTGCTGTGGTACGTGTTCGGCATCCATCACATCACCCGGCCCGAGGACTGGCCGGTGATGCCCTCGGATGTCGTCTCGTTCTGGCTCAAGCCCTCAGGTTTCTTCGACCGCAACCCGGCCCTCGACGTCCCCCCGAGCCTGGGCCTAGCGTGATTTCCATGACCGCCTCATCAGTGCCGGACCTGGCTGACGTCCTCGGGGCGCGCCAGCGCATCGAGCCATACCTGCGGCCGACGCCGCTCTACCGCTATCCCGCGCTCGATGCCGTGACCGGGGCTCAGTTGCGGGTCAAGCACGAGAACCATCAGCCGGTGGGCGCGTTCAAGGTCCGGGGCGGCGTGAACCTGGTCAGCCAGTTGAGCGAGGATGAGCGGCGCCGCGGGGTCATCAGCGCCTCCACCGGCAATCATGGCCAGTCGGTGGCCTATGCCGCGGACCTGTTCGGGGTGCGGGCGGTGATCTGCATGCCAGAGCGGTCCAACCCCGTGAAGGTGGAGTCGATGCGGGCCCTGGGCGCCGAGGTGGTCTTTCACGGCCGCGACTTCGACGAGGCCCGCGAGCACTGCGAGCAGCAGGCCGCCCAGCACGGGTACCGGTACATCCATTCAGGGAACGAGCCGGCCCTGATCGCCGGGGTGGCCACCTATACCTTGGAGATCCTCGAGGCGCGGCCAGACACCGAGGTGATCGTGGTCCCGGTGGGCGGCGGCAGCGGGGCGGCGGGGGCGTGCGTGGTGGCCAAGGCCGTACGCCCGTCGGTCGAGGTGATCGGCGTGCAGTCCTCGGCGGCGCCGGCCGCGTACCGTTCGTGGCGCGCGGGCACCCTCGTCGAGGACACCACCAGCACGTTCGCGGAGGGACTCGCCACCAGGACCGCGTTCGAGCTGCCGCAGCGGATCATGCGGGCGCTGCTTGATGACTTCGTGCTGGTGTCGGAGGATGCCCTGAAAGCCGCGACACGGCTGATGATCGAGAAGACGCGCAACCTCGTCGAACCGGCCGGGGCGGCGGCCCTCGCCGCGGTGCTCGGCGCACCCGACCGGTTCACTGGCCGCGAGGTGGCGATCGTCTGCAGCGGCGGCAACATCAGCCCAGCCCAGCTGACCGGACTGTGGGCCACCTGAACCGGCCTTGACTCTCCTGTAGCGGGAGAGTCGAAGGTTGGGCTTGCTGCCGGGCCGCCAGCAATGCCCGCAGCCCACGCGCAAGGAGGCAATCATGTCCGCGACCGAATTCGCCATCACGTTGGACTGCGCCGACGCTGCGGAACTCGCAGCGTTCTGGTCGCAGGTCCTCGGCCGCTCGGTGGACCCCGGTGCGACCGAGGAGTTCGCCGCGATCGGGCTCGCCACCGGATCGGACGGCAGGCCGGTCTGGATGTTCCACAAGGTTCCCGAGACCAAGACGGCCAAGAACCGGGCACACGTCGACCTGATCACGGCCGATCTGTCGGGCGAAGCTGACCGCATCGTCGGGCTCGGCGCGAGCCGGCTCGCGGACCTCGAGGAGGCCGGGGTCAAGTGGACCACGCTGACCGACCCCGCGGGCAACGAGTTCGACCTGCTGGCACAGCCTGGCTGATGACTACGGTGTCCCGGCTTGGGGCGGGTGGGTTCAGGACTTAGGTATCGGCTTATAGGTGAAGTCGTTGAGCAGGCTTACCTGGTCGCACATGTGCGGGCTCGGGACGCCGGCCGCCGAGATGAACCCGCTCTCCCCGGGCGGGATCAGGTCCTGCCCGGTCACGACCGGGCCGACGTCCACGGCCATCATGAACGTGCTGCGGTTCTGCGCTGCGCTGACCCCGCACGTCGTGGTCACGCCGACCGCCAGCGGGTCGAGGAGGCTGGTCCAGTTCACGTTCTCGGCCGGCTGGTAGCCCCACTTGGCTATGTCGGTGGTGCCGAATCCGGGGACGTCCTGGCCGAGCTGGGTGCCGGTGCCTGACAAGATCGTGATCGCGTCGTTCAGGCTCTCCACCAGGAGTTGGTCCTCGTGGCCGCCCAGGTAGGAGCCGCGGTAGCAGAGCGTCCCGCACGGCACGATGCCGCTGGTCCCGGCGAGGATGTGGTACAGCAGGTTGTACGTTCCCATGCCGCCGAGCCCGCCGAAGGTGCCGAGGCCCAAGCTGGCGTCGCTGAAGTTCACCGTCCCCGTGTACTGCTCGCCAGGGAACGCGCCGCCCTCGAACACGTTCCGCTCGAAGGCCTCGAGGAAGTTCATGAAGATGGACATCGCGGGGCTGCCCAGGGTCCTGACGTCGTTCCAGCGAGCGAGCGCGTTGACGGCGCGGGCGAGATCGGGGTGGGTCGCCGGGTCGGTCAGCGAGCTGTGCGCCTTGACCAGCGCGTGGTACGCCCGGATCACGTACGGGATGAAGTACGGCGCGGCGGGCCTGGTGTCGTCGACATCGTCGATCGTGCCGATCTTGTGCTCGATCCGCTCCAGGTACGCGACGGTGATGTGCCTGCTGGCGGCGAGAAGCTGGCTGATGAGGGTCGAGCGGAAGATCGTTCCCCAGTACTCGTTGCCCTCGTTCTGCTGGTAGTAGGCCTGCTGTGACGGCTTGGTGTTCCAGTTGTCCAGGTACCCCTGGACCGGGTTGATGCTGTGCGGCATCCGCGAGAACGGGACGAAGCCCAGCCACTGTTCGGTGCCGTTGCCCAGCGCCGGCAGCCGCGGGTCGACCTTCTCCAGCGACGGCTCGATCGGGACCAGGCCGTCACCGAAGTAGGCGATGTTGCCGCGGTTGTCGGCGTACAGGAAGTTGTGCAGCGTCGTGACCAGGCTCATCGAGTGCACGAACTGCCGAAGGTCCGTGTCGCCGCCGAGCTGCGAGAACCCCACGAGCGTCCCCGTCTCGCGCATCCACGACGCGAACCTGAGCGAGAAGGCAACGCCGTGGGCCGGATCGGTCGAGAACACCGGCCCGTCGATCGTCCGGTACACCGTGAACGACACCGGCGCCTGGCCCGCCACCGGGATCTGTTCGGTGATCGCGGTCATCGGGACCTGCTTGCCGTCGAACTCGTACGCAGGCGGGCTGGCGGAGAAGTTGACCTGCTCCATGTAGGTCCGCTCGTCGACTGTTTCCTCACTGGTCGACGTCCAGGCGAAGTGGGCGTTGCGGCCGATGAGGACGAACGGCTCACCGGCGATGGTCATGCCTCCGGCGTCGTACCCGCCGGGGCCGTGCAGGTATACCTCCCAGTCCACGCTCGGGTTGGTGATCCCTTCCTGCGGGCCTCCCCACAGCAGCGTGTGATGGTCGGCGGAGCGCCACGGCGCCACGACGAACGCGTCCGAGCCGCCGTGGGCCAGGACGTCCAGCGAGATGCCGGTCTTCAGGATCGACTCGCGGTCCGCCGCCAGCGTCGACATGGCCCGCTTGATGGCGGGCTCCCCGGCCCGGTCGAGGGCGGTGAGCGCGGTCGCGGTTGTCCCTTCCGATGGGGCGGGCGGGTCCGCGGAAGCCGCGGCGTTCGCGGCCGCGGTCGCCGGGGGCCGCGGGCCGCTGGGCACGGTCGTCGGGGCGGTCGGGTCGTTGATCCACCGGGCGTCGTTGAAGACCGCGATGGCATCGGAGGCGGCGGTCGGGTCAGAGGGCTTCGCCAGTTCGGAATCCAGATAGTTGAGGAAACTCAGGTTTTGCAGCTCGCTACCGCCGCCGCCACCGAACTCCCTGGCCAGATAGTTGCCGACCGCGAGCGTGTCGAGCGGGCTCCACGCGGCCGGCCGGTACGGTCCGCTCAGCCCGAGCACGTTCCCGAGCACGAAGAACTCGTACGGAACCTCTGCCTGCTCGCTGGCGGGGCTGGCATAGGCCGAAGCCTCGTAAGCGTTGATCCCGGCCGAGAACGCCTGTATCGCGCTGCGGGTGGCCGGCGGCAGGGTACGGTACTGGGCCCGCAGCTCGGCCGGAGTGTAGAAGAACGTCCTGACGTCTTCATCCTGGGCCAGTTCGCTGGGCCCGAAGATCGCCGACAACGTGCCCTCGACCGTTCTGCGAGTCAGCTCGAGCTGCACCATGCGGTCTTGCGCCTGGGCCCACCCGTCGCCGAACCACATCCCGGCCATCGAGTTCGCGTAGACGCTCGGCACCCCGTAGGAATCCCGGGTGATCACCGCACGAAGCGGTCCGCTGCCCACCCGCTGCCCGCCCGCGGGCAACCGCGCGGCGACGGCCGCTCCGGCTGGGATCGCCGCGGCCACCGCCGCCAGCAGCGCCACCGCGACGGCGGCCCACCGCCTACCCGAACCACGATGCGAGGACTTCACGTGACTCACCTCCGACTTCCCTGTACCACAGGGACGGCAGGCGCGAAAGGCACCGCGCCGCTCAACTTCGACCGGCCGACCGCCTTGCCAGTAAGGCGGTCCTTGACCTTTCCCTGGGGGCAAGCCGCAGCATCTGAGCGTGCCACGTATGAACAGAAAGCTAGGCCGCGGGTTCGGCCTACTCTGGACCGCCGCTACGGTCTCTGGGCTCGGTGACGGCGTCACCCAGGTGGCTGGCCCGTTGCTGGCGGTATCGATCACACGCAGCCCGACCCTGATAGCCGGGCTGATGGTCGCGCAGCAGCTGCCCTGGATGCTGCTCGCGCTGCCCACCGGCGCCATGGTTGACCGCGTGGATCGCAGGCTGGCGATGGCTTCGGCATCAATCGCCAGGGCGGTCGCGCTCGGCGTGCTCGCGGCGATGGTCCTCGCGGGTCACGCGAGCATGCCGGTGCTGTACGGGATCTTTTTCGTCGTGGGTTGCGCCGGGCTTGTCTACGAGAACGCCTCCACCGCGGTGCTGCCTGCTCTGGTCGACCGTTCCGGGCTGGAACGGGCCAACGGCCGACTGCAATCGGCGACGACGCTTGCTCGGAGCCTCATCGCGCAACCCCTCGGCGCATGGCTGTTCGCGCTGGCCGCGTGGGTTCCGTTCCTGCTGGACGCCAGCGGGCTGGCGCTGGTCGCCGCGTTGGTCGCCGCGCTGCCAGCGTTCGTCAACGCCGCGCCTGCTCAGGGACACCGGCCGACGCTGCGCGCTTCGATGCTCGAGGGTGTGCGCTGGCTACTTGGCAACCGGCTGCTGCGCACGCTCGCCCTGACGGTCGCGATTTCCGACGTCGGTCTTGGCGCCGTGTTCGCTGTCTTTGTTCTGGTGGCCCGCGTCCGGCTCGGCGTCGGCCCCCTCGGCTACGGCCTCCTGCTGGCCGCCACCGCTGTCGGCGGCATCGTCGGCGGCCTGCTCGCGGTGCGTGTGGTCTCAGCGATCGGCCCAGGCTGGGTGCTGCGCGCGGAAATGATCGTCGAGATACTGACCTACCTCGGCCTTGCCCTGACCCGCAGTGCCATCGTCGCGGCCATCCTGCTCGCACTGCTCGGCATGCACCTGGTCATGTTCTCCACCGTCGGCGCGTCGCTGCGTCAGTCCCTGGCCCCACCGAACATGCTCGGCCGCGTTCACGGCGCCTACCGGCTCGCCAGCAACGGCGGAATGCTGGCGGGCGCCGCACTTGGGGGTCTTATCAGCACCCATTTCGGGCTCGCCGCACCATTCTGGCTTGGCTTCACAGCAATGACGGCAGTGTCTGTCGCGGTGTGGGGCACGCTGAACAACCGCGATATCCGAACCGCCCGCCAGTCCTAGCCGGGGCGCGGAGGCGTGCTTCGCCCGGTGCGTCCGGTTGCCGTCGCCGCCGGATAACCCAGGACCGTCCCCCGCTATCTCAATGAGGAATGGTTCCCGTCCCGGATCACCATGACCTCCCCAGCGGGGACGGTAACGCGTGAGGTGCCGACTGTGATCTCCGCGCTGCTGTCCGCGTGATTGATGAGCACGACGAACCTCCGCTCCCTGTCCGTCCGTCGGACGACCTCCAGGTCGTTCGGCCAGTGGTCGGGGTCCGCCGGGCCAACAGGCACGGCGAGCCCGGCCGACTCGCAGGCCGCGGCGAGCAGTCCCGCCGTCGTCGGCGCGTCCGTGCAGGCGGACACGTACCACGCCTGCCCGGCGCCGAGCTCGTAGCGGGTGACGGCGGGTCCGCCTGCCGCCGGGCCATCCGCGTACCGTACGACGGGCTTGGCCCCGGCCAGCTTCACCACCTCGGTCCAGGTGCCGGCCCACCCAGCGCCACCGCTGTCGCCTTCCTCCCAGGTGAGCCGGACTCGCTCTCCCGCGCGCAGCGGAAGCCATTCCTCCACCGTCACGCCGAGCACATCGCGCAGTGGGCCAGGATAGCCGCCAGGATGTACCCTGTCCCAGGCGTCCACGATCCCGGAGAAGCACGAGACGAGCAGCGTCCCGCCGTTGGTGACGTAGCGCCGCAGGTTCGCAGCGGCCGTCGGCGTTGTCAGATACAGCGACGGCACGACGACCAGCCTGTACCGGCTCAGGTCGCGCTCCGGATGCGCGAAATCAACGGTCAGCCCGGCCCGCCAGGACGCCTCATACCAGGCCCGGACACGCTCCAGGTAGCCAAGGTCCACGCTTGGCCGCCATTCCAGCTCCTGCGCCCACCACGACTCCCAGTCCCAGATCATCGCGATGTCCGCCTCGACCGAGCTGCCGCGCACATCGGCCAAGCCGGCGAGCTCGCCGCCGAGCTCGACGACCTCCCGCCAGATGCGGGTGTTCGTGCCTCCGTGCGGCAGCATCGCCGAGTGGTGCTTCTCCGCGCCGAACCGGCTGGCCCGCCACTGGAAGAACAGCACGCCGTCAGCGCCCCTGGCCACGTGCGCCAGCGAGTTACGGCGCATCTCGCCGGGCCGCTTCGCGACGTTCCTCGGCTGCCAGGACACGGCGCTGGTCGAGTGCTCCATCAGCAGCCACGGTCCGCCGCTGGCCAGCGACCTGGTGAGGTCCGCGGACATGGCGAGATCCAGGTAGGAGTCGGTGCGCTCGGCGATCAGGTAGTTGTCGTTGGAGATCACGTCGAGCTCCGGCGCCCACCGCCAGTAGTCCATGTTTTTCCAGTTGTTGGCCATGAAGTTGGTGGTGACAGGAATCCCGGGCGACAGGTCGTGCAGGATATCCCGCTCTCGCTTGAAGCAGGCGAGCAAGGCCTCCGAGCTGAACCGCGCGAAGTCGAGCCGATGCGCGGGGTTGACCACGCTCGTGGAGGTTCGCGGGGCGTCGATCTCATCCCACTCGGCGTACCGCTGCGACCAGAAGGAAGCGCCCCAATGCTCGTTCAGCGCGGCGAGGTCACCGTACCGCTCCCGCAGCCAGTCACGGAACGCTGCCGCCGAGGTCTCGCAGTAACACTCGCCAAGCGGGGGGCCGTACTCGTTGTTGACGTGCCACAGCACGACCGCCGGATGGGCGCCGTAGCGCACGGCCAATTGTCGGGTGATCTCCGTCGCCGCCCGCGCGTACGCGGGGCTCGACGGGCAGTACGTCTGCCGGGACCCGCCGCCGAGCGTCAGCCCGTCCCGGGTGACCGGGCGCGCCTCGGGGTGCCGCCGCAGGAACCAGGGCGGCGGCGCGGCCGTGGGGGTGCCCAGGTCCACCGCGACCCTGGCGTCGTCCAGCAGGCCGAGCACCCTGTCCAGCCAGCCGAACTCGTACTCTCCCGGCCGCGGTTCCAGCATGCCCCACGAGAAGATGCCTACGGACACGAGCGTGACCCCAGCCTCGCGCATGAGCGCCACGTCCTCCGCCCACACCTCTTCTGGCCACTGCTCGGGGTTGTAGTCCCCGCCGTAGGCGAGTCCGTCGAGCCGCGGCCAGCGTGAGTGCATGAGGAAACTCCGTGTCCATTGTGGAGACCGAATGTCTGGGATCGCTCACAGGCGAATAACAGAATGAAAGCAGGCATCGGCATCTCTTGACAAGCGTTGTCGGCCGGTTAACTCTGGGAGCGTTCACAGACGGAACGCCACCCGTTGTTCACCTGCGGGCGGCCAGGACCAGCGGATACTTTGGTACGTTCTCTCACCCCCGGGAGGGGCCATGAAGCCTTCGCTCGGCGGCCACACGGCCGTGATGCGCTCCCCACGAGATAGCAGACTGCGCGTGCGCGCCATCATGATCGCCAGCTTGGCGCTGGCCGCACTGGCCGCGGCGGGCTGCTCCCCGTCGAACGGTTCATCGTCGTCTCCGGCGGCCACCGCCGCTTCCTCTTCCTCGTCCTCTCCTTCCTCCTCGTCGTCGCAGAAGGTCACGCTGACCTTCTGGTCGTGGGCGCCCAACATAGACAAGGTCGTCGCGATCTGGAACAAATCCCACCCCGACATCCAGGTGCAGCTCCAGGTGCAGGCCGGCGGCGACCAGTTGCTCACCAAACTGCTCACGGCAGCCAAGGCCGGCAACCCGCCGGACCTCGCGCAGGTCGAGTATCAGGTGCTGCCGACTCTGGTCTCCAACAACTACCTGGCCAACATCGCCAGCTACGCGTCCGGCCTGAAGAGCGACTTCCCGGTCGGCAACTGGGACCAGGTGACGCTCGGCACCAGCGCGGTGTACGGCATTCCCCAGGACGCCGCGCCGATGGCGTTGTTCTACCGCGCGGACCTGTTCAAGAAGTATGGCCTGACCGTGCCGGCCACCTGGGCGCAGTTCGCCGCCGACGCGACGAAGCTGCACGCCGAGGCGCCGGGCGTCTACCTGGACTCGTTCTCCAGCGTCGACCCCGGTGAGTTCGCTGGGCTGACGCAGCAGGCGGGGGCGCAGTGGTGGACCGCCTCTGGCAGCACCTGGACGGTGGGCATCGACAGCGCCGCGAGCCAGAAGGTCGCCTCCTACTGGCAGTCGCTGATCGCCTCCGGCGGGGTCGACAACCAGCCGCAATGGACGCCCGCCTGGACCAAGGGCATGAACGATGGCAAGTACATCGCGTGGGTCTCCGACATCTGGGCTCCTGGCGACATGCCGACGGAGTCCCCGTCCAACGCGGGCAAGTGGGTGATGGCTCAGCTGCCGCAGTGGACCGCGGGCGCCCACGTCGTCGGCAACTGGGGCGGATCCTCGACCGCGGTCATGGCCGCGTCGAAGCATCAGCAGGCCGCCGTCGAGTTCGCCACGTGGCTGAATACGGACCCGACAGCGACGGCCGCGCTCGCCTCGATCAGCGGCATCTACCCCGCGGACATCGCCGCGGAGAGTGCGTTGTCCGCGCCGCCGTCGTACTTCGCCAACCAGCCGGGCTTCTGGTCGCTCGGCAAGCAGTACGCGGCCGAGGCCTCCACAGTCACCTGGGGTCCGGACGTGAACGTGGCTTACAGCGAATTCCAGACCGCATTCGGCAGCGCGGCGGCGAGCAAGGGGTCGTTCCTCAGCCCGCTCGCCCAGATACAGTCGACCGTGCTGAACGACATGAAGAAGAGCGGCTTCACGGTCCAGGCCGGCTGACGTGAAGCAGACACGCAAGGGTACGGCGCCGCGACTGGCGCCGTACGCCTTCGTGGCCCCCGCCGTGGCGATGTTCGTGCTGACGCTGCTCATCCCGATCGGCTACACGCTGTACCTGTCGCTGGAGAAGACACAGGTAAGCGGGCTAGGTCTGGGCGCTGGAGCGCGGAAGCAGGTGTTCGCGGGCCTGTCCAACTACTCCGCCGCGTTGACCGACCATCCGTTCTTGTCCTCGCTGCTGCGCGTGCTGGCCTACAGCTTGGTCCTCGTGCCGGTGATGCTCGGGCTCGCGCTGCTGTTCGCGCTGCTGCTCGACGCGCGGCGCGTGAAGTTCCAGCGGTTCGCCAGGCTGTCCATCTTCTTGCCGTACGCGGTGCCGACGGTGATCGGCTCGCTGCTGTGGGGCTTCCTTTACCTGCCCACGGTGTCGCCGTTCCCTGCGATCCTGGCCCGGCTGGGACTGTCGATGCCCGGCCTGTTCGCCCCGCACACGGTGCTCTTCTCGGTGGCCAACATCGGCGTCTGGGGCGGCACCGGGTTCAACATGATCGTGATGTACACGGCGCTGCGGGCCGTGCCGTCGGAACTGTACGAGGCGGCGCGGATCGACGGGGCGTCGCAGCTTGCGATCGCGCTGCGGATCAAGATTCCGATGATCGCGCCGGCCCTGGTCCTCACCGGGGTCTTCTCGATCATCGCCACCTTGCAGGTCTTCAACGAGCCGGAAACGCTACTCCCGCTCACCAACACGATCTCGCTGGACTGGATGCCGCTGATGAGGGTCTATGACCTGGCGTTCAACTACAACAACATCTACGGGGCGGCCGCACTCGCCCTGCTGATCGCGGCTGTCATGTTCCTGCTGTCGTTCGGCCTGCTCCGGCTGAGCAGCAGGCGCGTGTTCCAGGAGCGGTGACACGCCATGGCACTGGTACGAGTCGACGGCGCGCTGACCGAGGCGCCCGTCACCGTCGCGGGAAAACCGCGGCGGAGCCGGGGGCGGCGGCCCGCGGCGCTGCCCACCGCCATCTTGGTGCTCGGGGCGGTGTACTGCCTGCTGCCGATCGCCTGGGTGCTAGTCGCGTCAACCAAGGACAACGCGCAACTGTTCAACACGTTCACCTTCGCGCCGGACGGCTCTTTGTGGTCCAATATCCGCGCGCTCTCGTCGTACGCGGACGGCGTCTTCTGGCACTGGATGCTCAATACCGCGATCTACGCGGGCGGCGGCGCGCTGCTGTCCGCCGCGGTGTCTGTGCTGGCTGGGTACGCGCTGGCCAAGTACAGGTTCCGTGGTCGCTCGGCGGTGTTCAACATGCTGCTCGCCGGGGTACTCGTGCCGCCGGTGGTCCTGGCCGTGCCGCAGTACCTGCTGCTCGCCAAGGTCGGGCTGACCAACACCTACTGGTCCGTCCTGCTGCCGTCGGTGCTCTCGCCGTACGGGATCTACCTGGCGCGGATCTACGCGATGTCCGCGGTGCCCGACGAGGTGATCGAGTCGGCGCGGGTGGACGGCTGCCCGGAAGGACGGCTGTTCGCGCGGATCGCGGTGCCGATGATGGTGCCGGGCCTGGTGACCATCTTCCTGTTCCAGTTCGTCGCGGTGTGGAACAACTTCCTGCTGCCGTTCATCATGCTCAGCGACGAGAACAAGTTCCCGCTCACGGTCGGGCTCTACACGCTGCTCAACCGCGGGTCCACCGCGCCCGCGCTGTACAGCCTGGTGGTCACGGGGGCGCTGCTGTCGATCATCCCGCTGATCATCCTGTTCCTGGCGCTGCAACGGTACTGGCGCACCGATATCGCATCCGGGGCGGTCAAGCAGTAAACAAGAGGGTATGAACGGACGGCGGCGGCCCACGATCGAAGACGTGGCGGCAGAGGCGGGCGTGTCCCGCGGCACCGTGTCGCGCGTGCTGAACGGCGGGCACTACGTGTCTGCCGGAACACTCGACGTGGTGAACCGGGCCATCAGGAAGACCGGGTACGTCGTCAACCATCACGCCAGGTCGCTAGTGACCCAGCGTTCTGAGTCGGTCGCGTTCATCCTGTCCGAGCCTGCCGACCGGCTGTTCAGCGACCCGAACTTCGCCGTGCTGCTCCGCGCATGCACGCAAGCGCTCGCCGAGCATGACATCGGGCTGTTCCTGTTCATCGCCGCGTCGCCCTCGGAGCGCAATCGGGTGGCCCGCTTCCTCGCGGCCGGGCACGTGGACGGGGCGCTGCTGGTGTCCGCGCACGCGGGAGATCAGCTGCTCGACCTGCTGGGCACCGTCGGCGTGCCGTATGTCGCCTGCGGCGCGCCGCTGGGGCATGAATCGCCGATCGCCTACGTGGCAGCCGACGAGCGTGGCGGCGCCCGCACGATGGTGGAGTACCTGCGGTCCGCGGGCCGCACGCGGATCGCTACCGTCACCGGTCCGCTTGACACCTCGGGCGGGCTGGGCCGGTTGGAGGGGTACCGCGATGTGGTCGGGGAATCGTTTGATCCGTCGCTGGTCGAGGCGGGCGACTACTCGCAGGAATCGGGCGAGCGTGCGATGTCGGCGCTGCTCGCGCGCCGCCCGGAACTGGACGCGGTGTTCGTCGCGTCGGACGTGATGGCGCTGGGCGCGCTGGTGGCGCTGCGCCGGGCCGGCCGCCGGGTGCCGGAAGACGTCGCCGTCGGCGGGTTCGACGACTCGTCCGCCGCCGTGGCCGCGCGGCCGTCGCTGACGACGATGAGGCAGCCGTACATGCGGATTAGTAGCGAGATGGTCCGGCTGCTGATCGCCGCCATCGGCGGCCAGCCGCCCTCCGCGGTCATCCTCCCGACGGAGCTGGTCCGCCGCGAAAGCGCTTAGCCGCGTAGGCGAACGCCCCGTAAGCCGCTGTCAGAGAAGGAGGCCGAGATGACGACCCAGCGGAGCGTGACCGGGTCAGAGGAGAGTGGCGGGGCGGCCGGGTCCGCTCCTGACCTCATGGTCCTGCTGCATGAACGCGCCGACGCGATGCCGCCGGTGCGGCTCACGCTGGCGGATCGCCTCCGGGTGCCGTTCGTCGGCGCCCGCGGCGGCGAGGGCCCGCTCACGACCAGTCAGACCACCACGCTGGGCTGGGTGACCAATCTGGCCATTCCGGCCCGGATGGTGGAGTGGCCGCTCTCCCTTCCGGAGGGGACCACCCTCGACGACATAGCGGCCGCGCTGCGGATCCTGATGGCCAGGCACGAGTCGCTGCGGACCTGCTACCCGTCCGCGCCGGCCCCGGGGACCGCCTCCGCGAAGTCCTTCATCGTCTTGCCGGGCGAGCCGCAGCAGCGGGTGCTGAAGTCCGGGGAACTCGTCATCGACATCTACGCGGCGAGCGAGGAGCCGGCCGACGACGCGGTGCTTTTCACCGAGCTCACGAGGCTGCTTCGCGCCCGCGAGTTCGACCTCGTCGCCGAGCTGCCGCTGCGGGTAGCCGTGGCCGCGTGGGAGGATAGGCCGCGGGCGGCCGTCATCTTGTACTCGCACATGGCCGCCGACATGGCCGCCATGGCGACGCTCGACCGCCAGTTCACCACCTTGGTCACAGAGCCTTCGAGCCGGCAGGTCGGCCCGCCCGGGCATCAGCCGCTCGACCAGGCGAGAGAAGAGCGCTCCGCTCGCGGTCAGCGCAGGATGGACGCGGCGGTGCGCAGCTGGGAGGCCGCGTTTCGTATCATGCCGCAGTGCCAGTACGCGGTGCCGTCGGCCGACCCGTGGCATGACGGCGGCGTTATCTCCGGGTGGATATGGTCACGCGCGGGCGCGCTGGCGCTGCCGCACATCGCGGCCCGCACCGGAGCGAGCCGCCAGCTCGTCGTGTTCGCCGCCGCCTGCACGATGATGTGCTGGCGGACCGGGCACGACACCTGCGTGCTGCAAATGCTCGTCAGCAACCGGTACCAGCGACACCTGCGTGACTACATCGGCTGCCTGGTACTAGACGGCATCGCCGCGCTCGATGTGGGAGCGCGGAGCCTGGATGAGATGGTACGCCGCGCCGCCGTGGCCGTCCTGCGCGGGAATCGCAACAGCATGCTCTCGGGCAACATGGTGGACCGCATATCGAGGCAGGTGGAGCACGATAGGGGCATCACCATTACGCGCTACTCCACCTTCAACGACATCAGTGAGTTCATGCCAGTCCCGGACGGCGCGGCCACGAACGGCGGCGAGGCGGCGACCGACGCGACCGCGGCGGGGCGGGCGCTTGGCCAGACGAGGTTCGCTCAGCTTCCCGCCCCAGGGGCGGAGGAGCAACTGATGCTGCTGTTCCTCCAGCAAGTAGACGGCGAGCTGATCATGGGCACGACCAGCCGCGACGCCAACCGCGTGCCGCTTCGCGAGCTTGAGACGCTGCTCCGCGGAACGGAATCGCTGCTGGTCGCGGCAGCCCTCGGTGACGTCGAGCTGAGCCGGCTGGCCGAGATCACCGGCGTCGAGCCGGTCGTTCGCGGCCCCGGCTGGCTGCGCGTAGGACCCAGCTGGGTCGAGTTCGCCGAGGCGCGGCGGCTGGTCGAGGACGCGCTGCCCGCGCCCGCCGCCGTGTTCGCGGTCCCTGAGCCCGCCCGCGCCCACGGGCCGGGTGACAGCACCCGGCAGACGACCGACCGCGCCGGGCAGCCGGCCGACCACACGCTGGTCGCCTACCTGACCGCGGGAGACGGCATCGGCACCCCGGAACAGGCCCACGCGGCGTGCATGACCACGCTGGCCGGCACGCGCAGTCTCGCCCCGCCCGGCGGGATCCGGTACACGGCGATGGCACCCCACCAGTACGTGATCTGCGCCAACGCCCCCGCCGACGTGCGTGACCAGGCCGCGTGGCGGCGCCAGACGGTGGTGGCCGAGGGTGACGGCCGACAGGGCCGCTGAACGGCCGCTTCGATGTGCTTGCGGTTTGCGGTGTTAGAACGCATGGGAAACCTTCCCGACAGCAGCAGCGAGCTCAGCATCCTCCAGCTCGCTGCCAGCGGGTGTACGTGCTTGCGGCACAGGGTCATGTGGCGGCGTCGCACCGCCCGAGCTCGGCCGAACTGGTAATGGGATCGTTCCCAGTCTAGTTGGCCTGCAAGTTTCAGCCGGCAACCTGTGCTCCGCAAGTACGGGCTGCTTTGAATACCCAGAGTTCAGGGCCGTATTGGCGATTAAGCGCTGGGTGACAGTGCCCGTGAGACGGATGCCGCTTCCGGCCTGTCGGACCGCGCATTTGTTACCGTCGTTCTGGGAGCGTTCACAGCAAGGAGCAGTGATGAGCGGTATGTCGATCAGCAGGCGGACCCTGTTGCGGGCCACGGCGCTCGGCGCGGGCGCGCTGGCGCTCGGCGAACTGCGCACGGCGCAGCCCGCTGCGGCAGCGACGTTTTACAAGGGTGCGGACGTCTCCTGGGTGCCGCAGATGGAGGCCAACGGCTACTACTGGCTCAACGCGAGCGGGGTGCGCCAGGACATCCTGACCATCCTGAAGGGCTACGACCTCTCGGCGATCCGGTTGCGCACCTTCGTCAATCCGTCCAGCGACCCCGTCAACGGGCACTGCAGCATCAGCGAGACCGCGGCGATGGCCGTTCGCGTCCAGGACGCGGGCATGGCGGTCAGCATCGACTACCACTTCAGCGACACCTGGGCCGACGAAGGGCACCAGAGCCCGCCGGCGGCGTGGGCGGGCTTGAGCTACACCCAATTGCTCAGCACGATGCAGAGCTACGTGAACAGCAGCATGAACGTGGTCAAGAACGCCGGAGTGACCCCGACCTGGGTGCAGATCGGCAACGAGATCAACTCCGGGATCTGCCTGCCGGTCGGCGGGGTCAACATCCCCGCGCAGATGACCGGGCTGCTCAACGCCGCGCACGATGAGGTCAAGCAGGTGTTCCCCAACGCGATCGTGGTCATCCACCTGGCGTCCCCGCAGAAGACCTCGGTCCCGGCATTCTTTTCCGTCTTCAACGCCAACGGCGGGCGCTGGGACATGAACGGGTTCTCCTCCTACGGCAGCGCCAGTGCGGCTGCCGGCCTGGTCGCAGACATGGCCTCGGTCTCCCGCACCTACGGCAAGCCGTTCATGCAGGTGGAGGTCGGCGGCCCGAGCAGCAACCCCTCCGGCACCGAGACCACGGTGCAGAACTACCTGAGCGCGCTGGTCAGCAATGGCGGGCAGGGCTGCTTGTACTGGGAACCCGAGGTCTACTCCCCGTTCACCAGCTACGCCATGGGGGCGTGGAACACGAACCGGGAACCGACCGTCATCATGAACGCCTTCTCCGGCGGCAGCGGGAGCGCGACGTACGTGCTGATCCGCAACGCGGACACCGGCCTGTTCATCGACGGCGCGGGCGCCACCTCCAACGGCTCGCCGACGCAGCAGTGGAGCGACACCAACAGCAACAACCAGCAATGGACCGTCGTGAGCGACGGCTCCTACGTACGGCTCCAGAACCGCGCCACCGGCCTGTTCATCGACGGCGCGGGCGCCACCTCCAACGGCTCGGCGGCGCAGCAGTGGAGCGACACCAACAGCAACAACCAGCAATGGACCGTCGTGAGCGATGGCAGCAACGTGCGGTTCGAGAACCGTGCCACCGGCCTTTTCCTGGACGGCGCGGGGGCCACCTCCAACGGTGCCACGCTGGAGCAGTGGAGCGACACCAACAGCTCGAGCCAGCAATGGACTCTCGTGACCACGAGCTGACCCTGTCAGGGGGTTGTCTGGCATTCCGGCATCGCGATGCACACCCCCGCGACCGTCCACGTGCTGCAGACCCACAATCATCAGCATGCAATCAAGAGCCTGCTTCCCTGGTTGCTGGAAGACGCCAGCGCCCTCGAGGGTATAGCCATCGCTACGTGATGCACGGTGGCCGTGCCCAGAGTCGGGCGGAAGTGGCCCGTCACGGTTAGTGATCCTGCGGCAGCGCGCGGATTAAGAGACCGTGCGCCATCCTCGCACCAGGATATTAAACCTCGTTCGGTCAACTTGTGCCGTTACAGGCCCTTCCAGGGCTACTTGCTATTTGCTACGCTCCCGTTGGGAGCGCTCCCAGCACGAATATGCGCGACGCATGCCTCCGGCCTGGCGAAGGAAGAGCGACGCCTTCCCGACCGGCTAATACGAGTTCGTCTTTACCACACCGACAACGACCGCAGGGCCGCGCTCACGGCGGCGCCGATATTGGGAGCGCTCCCGGAGAGCGTCCGGCGGACGGCGGGCTGCCCCGCAGGCGCCGAGGTGTGGCCATCGTTCGGCACAGCTAAGCGGTCACATCGGCTCCCTCACGCGAAAGGACGGTCTGAAGTGAGACCCATAATTGGCCGAAAGCAGGCGGCGGCGAGCGCTGCCCTCGCTGCATCCGACATCGGCGACCTGCCCAGCCGGGACCGTCGCGGGCGGGCCAGGCGCTGGGGCGCTATCGCGGTCGGTATCTCACTCTGTTTTCCGCTCATCGCCGCGTCCGCGGCGCACGCCGGGCCGGCCACCACAGCCGGGTCACGGCCGGGCGCGAGCCACGTTCCGACGGTCAACTGGGCGCTGTCGGGCCAGGCGACCGCCACAACCTCGCAGTCCGGCAACCCGCCCTCGAACGCCATCGACGGAAACGCTGCCACCTCGTGGTGCACGGATTCCTACCCAGACACCCTGACCGTGGACCTCGGGCAGGTACGCAACCTTGATGGCATCGGCATCACCCTCGACAACGCCAGTTCCTCCGCCAACGCCACGGTCTCGCTGGCCACAGAGCAGGGCGACTGGCACACCCTGCCGACGGCACACAACATCGCCCTCGACGCTGGCAACCCAATGTACGTACCCCTCGGGCCTGGTTCAGGTAACGGCACACGGCCGGACATGAGGGGGCGGTACGCCCAGATCGAGGTGTGGGATAGCGGCGCAACCCCCGTCTGCATCGGGGAGTTCCGGCTGTTCGGTCCCGACCCGGCTGCGGCCAGCATGATGCTCGGGTCAGATCTTTCCTTCACCCCGCAGGAACTCAACGCCGGGGCCGTCTTCACTGACAACGGCGTCCCAGCCAACCCCGCGAACATCACGGCGCAAAACGGCGCCGACTGGGCCCGCCTGCGGCTGTGGGTCAACCCGCCGGCCGGCTACAGCGACCTCGCCAGCGACCTGGCCTTCGCCAAGACCGTGGAGGCGGCGGGCCTGAAGCTGTACCTCGACATCCACTATTCCGACTTCTGGGCCGACCCTGGCAAGCAGTGCATCCCGGCGGGCTGGCCCACAACCCTATCGGGGCTCACTGCGAAGGTTCAGTCATATACCAAGGGGGTCATCGCCGCCTTCGCTGCCCAGGGTACCCCGGTTGACATGGTCTCCATCGGCAACGAGATCACCAACGGCATGCTCTGGAGCGAGTCGGAGGAGACCAACTGGTCGTCGTTCGGCTGCGCCGGACCGGGGGTGGGCGGCCTCACCTGGACCAGTAACACCACGGCCACCGGCTGGAGCAATCTCGCCCAGCTGCTCAAGGCCGGCATCGCCGGCGCGCAGGCCGGCAACCAGCCAGGTCACAAGCTGCTGATCGCCATCCACACCGACCTCGGCGGGAACAACGCCAAGGCGCAGGCCTTCTACTCCAACCTGGAGGCGCAGGGCGTCCCGTTTGACGTCATCGCGCTTTCCTACTACCCCGTCTTCCAGGGCTCGCTGGCCGGCCTGCGATCGAATGTCGACGAGCTGGCGACGCAATTCGATAAGCCGATCGTGATCGCGGAGACCGAGTATTCCTGGACGCTCGCCAACGGGGACGGCCTCGGCAATACCACCTGGGAGGCGAGCCAGCTGATCGACGGTTACCCGGCGAGCCCGGGCGGACAGCTCTCCATGCTCAATGACGAGCTGTCCATCCTGGCCGCTGTCCCGGACGGGCTCGGGGCCGGGATGTTCTACTGGGCGCCGGAATGGCTCCCTGGTGTCTCGTGGGCACCCGACGCCAGCCCTCCCGGCACGCCCGACGACAACGAGACCTTGTTCAACTTCCAGGGACAGGCGCTGCCGTCGATCGGCATGTACAGCGATCCGATTCAGATCTGCGCACACTCGAACCCTTATTCAACCCCCTGCGTCATCGGCTCCTGAGAGCCGATCCTGTCCGTGATCGGCATCGAGATCTCTTCGCATTGAGGCGCGGAACGACCGCCGGAAAAGTCCGCGGCGTTTCTTATCCTGGCGGCAATGAGCAACAACCACGGTGACGTGCTTTGGGAGGCCTTCGTCATCGCCATGCTCGCGGCGGGGCCGGTCGCGGAACGACGATCTCGCTACAGCGATAAGCCGGCGCTGTTCACCGCCAACCGCGAAATTGCCCACATGGAGGCGCCGGGAGTGATCGACGTGCGGATCACCAGGGCTGGATGGTCGCAGGTCAAGGAGCAGTTCAGTGCCGATCCCGCCGTCCGGCGCGATCCGTCGCGGCGCGACTGGATCGAGCTTCATCTGAGCTCGGCAGCGGACCTAGACCGCCTCGGCGGGCTGCTGACCGCCACGGTGACTGCCAACGCATGAGCCGACGGCGCCTTTGAATCTACGGGAGAACGTTAAGTCTGCGGTGCACGTCCCAAAGTAAATGCCGCTGAGCGTTCAGATACAGCTCGGCCCGCCCGCTCGTCGGGCTTCTCGGACCACGTGACTCCGCCCCCAATTAGCGGGAAGCTAACTCCGGTCACATTGAACTTCGGCTTTCGCCTGAATCTCATCCAGGGCCTCCCGCGAAGCTAACGTCATGACGAGGTTAGCCGGGGCATGAGCGTCGTCACGGACACGACGCGAGCGACGTGGCGGCTGGCGGATGAGCCAGACCATGGGGCTCGTGTGCCGGACAGCACATATCGTGAACGGCGTGACGCAAACGTGGATAGTTGAGCCATCGGGGCCGCTGCGCGGAGACATCTCCGTGCGCGGCTCTAAGAATGCCGTGACCAAGCACATGGTGGCAGCAATGCTGGGCGACGGCCCCAGCGTCATCCGCAACGCCCCGCAAGTGGGGGACGTGGACATCACCGCGGCAATGCTGGAGTCGGCCGGTTTCTACGTCAGCCACGAGGACGGCGAGATCACGATCGCCCCTGGCAGCGAAGTGAGACCGAAGGTCCCCGCGGCGTTCACTGGGCTCAACCGGATCCCGATCCTGATGATCGGCCCGTTGCTCCACCTGACCGGTGAAGCGTTCGTCCCGCTCGTCGGCGGCGACCCCATCGGGCGGCGGCCTGTCGACTTCCACGTCGACGCGCTCAGGACCCTCGGCGCCGAGGTCACCTACGGGCCGACCGGGATCAGCGCCAAGGCGACCAGGCTGCATGGCGCGCGCATCACGCTGCCATACCCGAGCGTCGGGGCGACGGAGACGGTGCTGCTGTCCGCGGTCCTCGCCGAGGGCAAGACCGTGCTGCGCAACGCGGCCACCGAGCCAGAAGTCGTCGAGCTCGCGCTGTTCCTGCAGCGGATGGGCGCGCACATCGAGCTCAGCCCCGACCGGCGCATCGTCATCGAAGGCGTGCCCAAGCTCAAGGCCGCTTCGACCCGGCTGGCCGGCGACCGCCTCGAGGCCTTCTCCTACCTGGTCGCGGGCCTCATCACCGGCGGCGAGGTACGCGTGCACGGCTGCCCGCAAGACCGGCTCGTGACCGCGATCACGACCCTGGCCCGGATGGGCACCCGGTTCGACATCACCGACGAGTGGATCACCGCGTCCGCGCCCGACGGGCTCCAGCCGGCGGCGGTGCATACCGACACCCACCCCGGCTTCATGACCGACTGGCAGCAGCCGCTGATGGTGCTGTTCACGCAGGCCAACGGCATGTCGGTGCTGCATGAGACGGTATTCGAGAACCGCCTTGTTTACGTGCCCGCGCTACAGAAGATGGGTTGCGAGATCGAGGTGTTCGCGGCCTGCCTCGGCGGTCCCGCCTGCCGCTTCCACGACGGGAACGCCGTGCACTCGGCGGTCATCCGGGGCGTGTCCAAGCTGCACGGCGCCGAGGTCGAGCTGCCGGATGTACGCGCCGGCTTCTCCGCGGTGCTCGCCGCGTCCGTGGCCGACCGGCCATCGGTGCTCAACGGCGTGCACCACATCGAGCGCGGTTATCACCGACCGTTCGACCAGTTCGCGTCCCTCGGGTTGCGGGTCACGAGGACGGCCGAGGACGACGGCTCAGCCCTTGCTGGCGATGATGTAAGTATCGACGATGTCGCCGTCGACGTGTGCTGCCTCGATTGAGGTGAAGCCCGCCTCGCCGAGCATCTTGCGTGCTGTCTGCTCTCCCCACATGGTGCCGAGGCCCATTCCGCCGTCGGCAAGGGAAACAGTCATGCAGTGCATGCATGAGACGGTATACAGGAACGGCCCGAGCGGGTGGTCCAGGTTCTCCGCGAGCTCGCTGGAGGCGGAGGTGTCGACGCAGAGGTAGACCCCGCCGGGGCGCAGTGCCGCGGCGATCCCGGCGAGCACGAGGTCGGGCCGGGCCTGGTCGTGCACCGAGTCGAATGTGGTGATGAAGTCGAACCGGCCGACCTCGCCGAGGTAAGCGGCGTCGCGCTTGTCGAAGCGCGCGTTCGTCAGGCCTTTGCGTTCCGCCTCCAGCCGGGCCGCGGCGATCCCGGCGTCGGAAAAGTCAAAGCCCGCGAATCGCGAACACGGGAAGGCCTCGGCCATCTCGGAAACAGTCCACGATCTGATCTTCCACCAGCGCCATGAGCCCGATGTACTGCGTCCCGGTAGCGAGATTGTTCGGGCCCGCCGCCCGGGTGAGCCAGACGGCGTAATCGCCAGGCAACGAATAGGATCCCGCCGCGCTATCGTGCTCGACGATCCGGCCGGTGGTCATCGCCGCCAGCCATTCCCTGACGTAGCGCTCGTCGAGCGAGGCGCGCGACGCGATCTCCGCGCTCGTCGCCGCGGGCATCGCCGCCATCACGTCGAACAGCCCGGTGCGGTGGCCCACGCTCACCATCAAGGCCAGCGCGGCCTCGTTCTTCATGCGGAGCATCCGCTCGCCGAATTCCGACGAGCCCGTGGCTTGTGCCTCGCTCATCCTCGCCTTCTCACCTCGGAGGGTGGCGCAATCGTAACGGGCCGCACGCCCGAGTCAGTCACGGACAGCAGGCAAGATGGAGTCATGCTCAGCCATCAGGTGACCTTCACGACCAGCAGGGCGCTGCGTGCCGCGATCGCCGCGGCGATCGCCGCGCTAGCGGTCACCGGCTGCGGATTCACCGGCCCCGACCCGGCGGGCTGCAAGGCCGCCCTGCAGGCGGAGTACGTGAAGGTGACGGCTGGCCAAGGGCATTTCAACCCTGACCCGCCGGCCTGCAAGGGACTACCGAAAGCCCAGGTGCAGCAGTTCGCTCAGCAGGTCCTGGAAGGCAAATGAGACATTCGCCGTCAGTGCACTTCCGTGTACTCGCTGCGATCCAGCTGCACAACGTTGGAGTAGTCGCTGTCCCTTGGCTCCGCGAAGTCGGTGTACTGGATGTCATCCAACTGCACGACGCGGACGCTGCGGGAGACCAGCTTGCGCAGGTGCCGCATCCCGCTCATGCCCGCGAGCGCGACAGCTACGGCGGCGGCGAGGACCGAACCGCCGAACAGCGCGAGCCCGCCGACGACGTGTCCCAGAATCATCAGGACCACTCCGGCCAGCAGAGCCACCGGCATAACCGCCACCAGCAGTAGCGCGAGCACCGTCACGGCGATCACGGCCTTGGCCGAACTCCCCGGCATCCGCTCCGCGTACCAACCGGTCATCACACTCACCTCTCAAGCCCCCTTCAAGGGACCAAATTCACGCGATATGTCGCGTCGTTAATGTCAACACAACTCTTGAGCACAATCATCCCGAGGCGGGTTGGTGCGCTGACCGCAGGCGGGCACCCTGCATCACCGCTGCCGCTCGTGCCAGCATGGCGGAGTGACCCAGACCAGTTCAGGCCGCCTGCGAACCGCGCACGCCGAGGACAGCGCCCAGCTTCTGCGCCTTTGGGAGCTCTTGTTTGACGAGGGCGGCACGACGTCCGAGGAGCCGTGGAAGGGCCACGCGCGTGAGTGGTTCACGCGGTACGTCGACGACACTTGCAATGCCCGGTTTCCCGCGATCGAGGTAGACGGCGAGCTCGTAGCTACGGCCATCGGCACCCTGGAGATCGGCGTTCCCAACCCCGCGTGCGTCCGAGGACGCACTGTGCGCCTCGCGAACGTCATCACCCGGCCAGAGCATCGCGGCCAGGGCCACGGAACGATGCTCGTGCTCGACGTCGTGGCGTGGGCCCGATCGATCGCTGCCGACCGCGTCGACCTGAGCGCCACCCCCGCCGGGCAGCGGATCTACGAGGAGCTCGGCTTTACGGTGACCTCAGCCCCGCGCATGAAACTCGTTCTGTGAATGCGCGCAGTGGCTGTGGTGGCGGGCTGGGTCATACCGGCCCGCCGACATGAAAAGCGTTTGTCGCTGGCTGGCTGCGCCCGGCAGACTGCGAGCATGCCCGACGGCATCGTTCGCTGGCCAGATCGCCCGGTTACGCCGGGCCGGGTCGCGGTGGTCACTGCCTCGTACAACACGCGTGAACTCACCTGCCTCATGCTCTGGTCGCTGCGCCGGATCCTCGAGTGGGAATCGCTTGAGATAGTCGTCGTTGACAACGGCTCGAAGGACGGATCGGCGGAGTTGCTCGCGAAGATCGACGCGGCCGGGGGGTGCCGTCTCATCGCGAACGCGAGCAACGCTATGCATGGCCCGGCGCTCACCCAGGCCATGTCGTTCCTCGCGTCGAGAGGCTCCGGGCTCCCGCGGTGGGTGTGGGTTCTCGATTCCGATGTTGTGATCAGCAGGCCTGATGCGCTCCAGAAGGCAGTGGACCGGGCGAAGGAGACGGATGCCGCGATCGTCGGCGAGTCGTGGTGGGACCCCCGGGACGAAACATACAGCTTTCTCGCGTACTCGCTGCTGATCGACCCAATACGCGTCTGGCGAGACGGGATCGAGCCCTTCGCCGACGGAGGAGACCCGGCGGGCGGCCTGCTCCGGTCCGCTAAGGCTCAGGGTGAGACGCTCTCCGAGTTTCCCTTTGTCAAAGATCGCTACGTGGTTCACCGGGGCCGGGGCAGCCTGTCCGCCGTGTGGGAGTCCGGCGAGACCACGCACCCGTCTTACGAATGGGCCCGCGACCACCACGAGCCGCACTTCGGTCTCGTCGAGGGCGCAGCGGCCTTGCACGATGAGCTGATGACAGCGTTCCGCGCCGAGGTTGGTCCGCTCGATGATCAGAAGGCGGTTGAAGCTTTCGCTATCCGGGCGTGAGCGGATGATCTAGGTGTATCTGTAGTGGGTGGTGCGCGATACGGCGCTGGTGCCGCCAACCGCGGTGACGGTTACGGTGACGGTGCCCGTGCCCGCCGGGACTGTGGCCTGGATCTCGGTGGCAGAGACGGTGCGTATCTTGGTGGCGCGCTTGGTGCCGAAGTGGACTGCCGTGACGCCGATGAAGTTGGTTCCGCGGATGGTGATCGTGTTGCCGCCTCGGGGCTTGCCGCTCGTCGGAGAGAGCGACTTGATCGTTGGCGCGGCGACGTAGCGGAAGTGGCTCGCGGTATCTGCGCTGCTGAGGGTGAAGTCCTCGGCCGAGATCTGGATGCTGACCGTTCCTGGCCGCATGGCGGGCAGTTTCACCGTGCACCGGGTAGTGCTGGTGCAGGTAGCGGGGATCTGCCGGGAGCCGATGCGGGCCATATCCGCGCCGGCGATGGGCAGGAAGCCAGTGCCGCTGATCGTGACCGTGGTGGACTTGGCGGACGGACCCTGGTCGGGAGAAACGCGGGTGACCGAGGTGGTGTCGAGCTTGGTGCCGTACACCCTGCACATCAGCGCGGCCAGGCCCGGATAGAACATGCTGGGGTGGCCAGACCCGTCGAAGCCGCCCATGAGCGGAGCGCCAAGCCCGCTGGCGAGGTCGTAGCCGCTGGTCGCGGGGTACAGTCCGCCGTTGTAGCCGGAGGGCGTGTAGTCGTTCTGGCCAGTGGTGACGTCGTCCAGGGCTTCGGCCGGTGGCGAGTAGACGTAGGAGTGGTCAGTGGCGACCACCTGGTACAGCCCTTCGGGAAGCACGCCGGCGGCGCCCGAGCCGTACGACGAGCAGAACGGTGAGGCGTCGGTGAGGGCGGCGACCGCGGCCCACAGCGGCGCCGCGGCGCTGGTGCCGCCCCAGCCTCCCTGCCACGTACCGTCCAAGTGGATGACGTACCCGGTGAACGGGTCGGCGTCGGCGGAGACGTCAGGAACCTGGCGGACGTAGGGCACGCTGGTCCCGCACGCGCTGTTGGTCTGGGAGTGGCTGTTGATCAGGCCGGGGATCGCGCTCTTGTCCTGGTAGGAGGGCATGCACCAGGCCGCCGACACGCCCCCGCCGCCCGCGCCCTCGGTGCCGGAGGAGTCGTTCCACACGTTTTCCGATGTCTGGCTGATCGAGGTTCCGCCGACACCGATGACGTACGGCTGGCTGGCGGGATCATTCACCGAGAGGTTCGCGCCGTTCGACGACCCGTCGCCGTAGCAGTCGGTGGAGCCGTTGTCGCCGGCGGCGGCGAAGACCGTCTGGCCCTGGCTGACGGCCTGGGCGAACAGGGCATCTTCCGCCGTGATCAGCGACGGGTCACTGTCGAGCTCGCACAGACCCCACGACGTGGACACCACCTGGTCGGAATCGGCATTGACGATCGCCGAGTACAGGTCGTAGGTGTCGGTGCTGCCGCCGTTCGGTTCCTGGAAGACGTTGATCGCGACGTTAGGGGCCAGCCCCATGACGTCCTCGATGTCCAGTGCCGCCTCCCCCGACCCGCTGCCGCTGCCAGCGCCGCCGTCGACCAGGGTGTAGCTCACCGAGGTGTGCAGGCCGTAGCAGGCGGCGTAGGCGCTGATGTCAGCCGCGGAGTCGGGCTCGAACTCGGCCAGCGCGACGTGCACATCCTGCCCCAAGTCTCCCAGCTGGTAGAAAGGCGTCATCGCATAGTAGGAGGCCAGCTTGTTGGCGGTATAACTGCCGTTCGCTTGGGCCGCGCTCGACGCCGCGGCGCACGGCTGCGGGCCTGTTGTCCCCGTCAGGCGCATCCGCGAGGGCAGCTGACCGCCGCGGGCGACAGGCCGGACGGCGCGAGCCAGCTGGTTGTGTGGCAGGTACATGTCGCTGAGCCCCAGCACGCCCTGGACGTACGGCGCCGCGGCGACGGGCAGCCGGGGCGGCGAACTGTTGGTAAAGGCGATCCGGCCGCCAGGCAGTCGGTAGCGCACCAGAGTCGTACCGAAGGCTCGCTCGACGGCCCCCGCCGGCGCGGTCACCGCAATGGAAAGCCCGTCAGGACTGACCCGGCCTGGAGAAAGGCCTGCCGATCGCAGCGCCGCCTGCACGGCCGCGACCTGCGCCAGTGTAGGCCCGAACCGGGCCGCGAACTGTCCGCGGGCCAGGAAATGATGAAAGAGCGGCGACCGGCGATCGGACACCGCGGCGTTGAATGACGTCACCGCCGCCGGGTCGCGCACCTGCAGCGTCACATCCAGGTGGAGCACCGACTGGGCACTCATCCCGCCTAGGTCGACCGCGCCTCGGGGCGGAACGGGAGGCACATCCGCGCGGATCATCACGAGGGGGCCGGGACCGGCCGCGACCGCCGATTGGGTCGGCGCGATTAATCCGGCGCCCAGGCCGCCTACCGTCGCGATTACCATGACTGCCAGCCGGGTACCCCGCATCGCCATCATCACCTTTCCTCGCAGCTCACTGCATATGACGCTTATAAGCATTAATCGGAGTACCGCGGACGTCGAGTAGGGAGGAATCATGAGCTATCCCCCGCCGCTCTACCACGGGCACGGCGGCGAGCTCACCGCGACGTATCGGCGGGCCGACCATGAGCCAGAAGTCCAGCGGACGAGCGGGATCAACGTCCATTACCTGGCGACGGGCGCGTCGACCGCAGGTCAGTTCGGACTATATCGATGGGAAATGGGCGCCGGGCCGGGCGGCCCTGACGCACATTTCCACCGGACGATCTCGGAGTCGTTCTACATCCTCAAGGGCAGCGTGGCCATCTTCGACGGCGACCGCTGGATCGACACCGACCCCGGCGACTGGGTGCACGTGCCGGCCGGCGGGATCCACGCCTTCAAGAACACCTCCGGCGCGCCCGCGACGATGCTGTTGCACTTTTGCCCGGGCGCGCCGCGCGAGGAGTACTTCGAGCGCGTCCCGGACATGCGGGACGCGACGGAGGAGGAGCGCGCCGCGTTCATCATGAAGCACGACACGTTCTGGCTATGAGCCTGGCCTGACTACCGGGCCAGGGCACCCATCGGGTCCCAGGCCGGCAGCACGATCGGCTCGGCGTCCAGAGCCCCGCGCAGGTCGGCGGGAAGCGCGCTCTTGCGGGCGGCGATCTCGAAGACGTACTGGCCGAACCAGGAGTCGTTCATCGTGTAGAAGCCGTCCTTGCCGCGGTCGGCGCCCCAGCTGTTCTCCACGCGCCACCGCCGGGTCGCCCCGTCCAGCACGTCCACCCCGGTAAAGAGCATCGCGTGAGTCATCGCGCTTTCGTGATACGCGAGGCGGGCGGCCTTATCGAGGTCGAACGCGGTGTCGTAAACAGATGGCAGGTCGTAGAGCCTGGCGTCCCAGAACGCGTAATCGTTGCTCATCATCTTGCCGACGTCGCAGCCGAACCAGACCGGCTCGCCGCCCTGGATCGTGGCCGCGGCGATGTCCTTGATGACCTGCGTGTCGACGTTGAGATAGATGACCGGCGGCCCGCCAATGACGTTGCCGAGATACTCGACGGTGAAGGTCCGGCCGATCGGGCTGGATGGCCGGGGGTCGTTGACCAGGCAGACGTACTCGCTGACCGGCAGGTCTACGTACCTGGTGACGAATTCCTGCGGGGTAAGCACGCCGTCCCTGTGGAACTTCTTGTCCTTGTCCGTCCACTGCCAGTCGAAGTGCTCCGGCGGCGTACCCAGATGGATGCACAGAACGCGGTAGACGACATCCATGATCTCAGCCTTGGCCGCGCGGGCGGCCTCAAGACCCTCGGCCGTGGCCGCGCGCACAGTCCTGGCGCCCTGGCGAAGCTGATAGCGGAGGATCGAATTCATCCGGCCCGTGTCCGACGAGCTCTGCGTCTCTGGCATGTAGCCCTTGGGGATTAGGCCGTGCTTGGCCACCAGGGCGGCGAACATGTTCCACTGGCCGCCGTCGCTGGCCGCCGAGTCCAGCAGGTAGGCGACCGTGCGGTCGTCGACGTCGCGGTCCGCGGTCTCAATGATCGCCTCGAGGAAGTAGTTGGCGCGCTCGAGCTTGTCCCAGAACATCGCGTAGTTCTGCGAGAATTCGAAGTCCTTAAGCCCGGTCTTGCGCATCACGCCGACGCGCAGCAGGTTCAGCCCGGCGAACAGCCAGCAGCGGCCGCTCCGCTCTTGGTTCGTGACCTTCCAGTCGTCCAGCGTCGTCGACATGGAGTGGTCGATGCTGCTGACGAATTCCCTGTTGATGGCGACGTCGTCCACCGTCACCCGGGTCACGGCATTCTGGGCGAGCCGGTAGATCGGGTTGGCCGAGAAATCCTTGCGCAGTCGTTCCAGATCACCGGCAGCTAGCGTTCCGTCCACCAAAGCATCCTCTCGCGTCATCGTCTTCGACGTATCCAGGTTAGATGGTGACGCTGAGTTGTCCGGCTAGGGTTTGCGCGCGACTGCGCAATATCCGGCCAGGGCGCTGGCCGTGTCGGCGACTATGGGGTCCGCGTCCCACCATTGGTCGAGCCGCACGACACCGCGGCCGACCGGTTCGAGGCCGTCGAGGAAGCGGGCGACCTCGTCGCGATTACGCAACCGGATCTTCACCGACGACCGCGCGTTGTACTGGCTCGCCATCTCCGCGGCGGCCGCGGGCTCGATGTCGCTCCCGCCGTGCCCGATCACCAGGTAACTGCCGGACGGAAGGCCGTCCATGAGCCGGGACACGATCGCGTACGGGTCGTCGTCGTCGGGGATGAAGTGCAGCACGCCGATCAGCAGGACCGCGATCGGCTGGGAAAAGTCCAGGGTGCGGCTCGCTTCCTCCAAGATCGTCGCGACATTTCGCAGGTCGGCGAGGAAGTAGTCGGTCCTGCCTTGCGGGCCGCTGGTGAGCAGTGCCTGCGCATGGCTGAGCACCACTGGATCGTTGTCGACATAGACGATCCGTGCCTCGGGGGCGGCGCGCTGCGCGATCTCGTGGGTGTTGTCCGCCGTCGGCAGGCCGCTGCCGATGTCGAGGAACTGCCGCACGCCGTAGACCGTGACCATCTGGTTCACCACGTCGACGAGATACCGGCGCGTCCAGCGGGCGGTTTTCTGCATGTTCGGCAGCCCGGCGATGACTCGCTCGCCCGCTTCCCGGTCGGCGGCGAAGTTGTCCTTGCCGCCGAGCCAGTAGTTCCAGATCCGAGCGGGATTCGGGACGCCAGCGTCGAAGCTCACGGAACCGAATAGTAGTGGCAGGCCCTATCCGGGCCCGCTGAGGTCCGTGTCGCCCTCAGGTGAGCTCCATTTCGCGCCGGTTAAGCTGCCGCATTCTCTGATCAGGCGCGCGCACCCGCACAAGTGCGACATTATGCTGCTGGGCACCCAAATCTCGGAGTCAGGCGATGATCCGGACGAACCGAAAACTTCTCGCCGCCGTTAGCGCGGCGAGCCTTGGCTTCACCGTACTGGTGGGGTGCGGCAGCGGCTTGAGTACGCCACCGCCAGGGAGCGCGGCGGCCACCCGGCAGCCACTGATCATCGTGGACGACGTCGGTAAGACGTTCACCCGGACGTTCAACCCGTACGACCAGGGATCGCTCAGCGCCGCCATGAACATGCAGGACCTTACGTACGAGCCGCTGCTCATGTTCAACATGATGAATCCCGCCCAGGCGCCGATCCCGTGGCTCGCCAGCGCCTACAGCTGGTCCGGCGGCGGGAAGACCCTCACGTTCACCGTCCGGTCCGGTGTGCGGTGGAGCGACGGCCGGCCGCTTACCGGAGCCGATGTCGCGTTCACCTTCAACTTGCTCAAGAACAACCCCACCATGCAATCCGCCGCACCCGGCCCGACACCGCTGCCAGACAGCGCGACGGCCAGCGGAGACAAAGTGACCCTCACGTTCGGCGCGCCTGAGTTTGCGAACCTGTTCCTGATCGGCTCCACGTACATCCTGCCGGAGCACCTGTGGTCCTCGGTCCACGACCCGGCCGCCTACGCCGACCCGGACCCGGTCGGCACCGGGCCGTACGTGATGTCCTCGTTCTCCACGCAGCAGGTGACGTTCACGGCCAACCCGAAGTACTGGCAGGCCAGCTTGGTACACGTGCCCGAGGTCGTCTTCCCGAACTACCAAAGCAACACCACCTCGAACCCGGCGCTCCAGAACGGGCAGATCGACTACGCGGGGAACTTCGTCACCAACGTCCCATCGAGTTACCTCGACGTCAGCAGCACCAACCACACCTGGACGACCAGCCCGCCGTACTTCGCCGACACTAACGTGGTGGGCCTGTACCTGAACGTGACCGTACCGCCGCTGAACGACCCGAAGGTCCGCCAGGCGATCAGCTACGGCATCAATCGCCAGGCACTGTCAACCGATGGTGAGGCCGGCTACGAGCCCCCGGCCAGCTCTTCCGGCGGCCTGAACCTGCCTACCGACAATTCGCTGCTCGACCGGGCCTTCGCCAACGACCTGCCGCCCACCGGCGACACCGCCAAGGTCAGCCGGATCCTGGCCAGCGACGGCTACACCCGGGTCGGCGGCCGGTGGGTGAAGAACGGGCAGCCGATCAAGTTCAGCATCGAGGACCCCAGTGATTACACTGACTACGCGGCCGACGGGCAGCTCATCGCCAGCGAGCTGAACGACCTGGGCTTCGACGTCAGCTTCGAGGGCGTGCAGGACGCGCAGTGGTACGCCGACTACCCGGTGGGGCACTTCGACTCGATGATCCACTGGGGGGCACAGGGGCCCAGCCCGATCTACTACTTCGAGAACTGGCTAGATTACAGCCAGTCCGGACCGGTCGGAAAGAGCGCGGGCGGCGACTGGGAGCGATTTGACAGCCCGGCCGCACAGGCCGCGCTCACCCGGTTCGAGGGCACCGATGACCCCGCCACGCAGCAGCAGGCCCTCAACGACCTGCAGGGCATCATGTCGGCTCAGGCGCCGGTGATTCCGCTTGTGTACGGTGCGGCCTGGTACGAGTACAGCACGAAGAAGTACACCGGCTGGCCGACCCAGTCCGATCAGTACACAAACCCGGCGCCCAACGCGCCGTACCTGGAGTACACACTCCTGCACCTGACCCCTGCTTCCTGACCCGGGCGTGCAGTCCGGGTGCGCGCTGAGACGCGCCAGTCCGGCGTAACCGCGCGTTCGCCCGTTACCCTCTGTTCCAGCCCGGTTGGAAGAGCGTCACCGCATCCCGTCGCACAGAAAAGAACGTTTCGAGTTCTTTTCAGAAATATCCGTATTCGTCCCGTGAGCGGATTACTGTGACTTTAACGCGCAGTAGCCGTGGGGATGGCTACAGCGTCGCACGAGCAGGGGCGCTGCGCATGAGACTTCACGTGAAAAGGCTGGCAGGCGGCCATGCCATGCCACGCACCAGCCGGTCCGGTGTGTCGGCATTCTTTAACTTGCGCGTGACCCTGCGGCTGATCGCGCTGATCGCGATACCAACCGCGATGGGCCTGACCTTCGGTGCGATACGAGTGGCGACGGCGGACAGCGCATCGAACCAGTTCGGCCAGATTGAGACGCTGGCGACGCTGGGCCAGCAGGTCACTGGCCTGGCGGGAAGCCTAGATGACGAGCGCGACCTCGCCGCCGGATACGTCGCCGCCGGCCAGCCAGCGGCGGTTCACGGGCAGCTAGAGCGCCAGTATGCCGTCACGGACGCATGGGTCACCCGGGTAAGCGCATCGCTGGCCGGGCTCGGTGCCGGCTACCCGGCGCAGGCGCAGGCGAGAATCCAGGGCATCCAGGCGATGCTCAAAGCGCTGCCGCTGGCGCGCGCCGCGACGACGGACGGTACCAATGTCACCGCTATCGGCACGATCAACCTCTACACCGGCATGGCCGGTGACCTGCTGTCCTACACCGACGACATCGCGCCTGGCAGCGCCGACCCCACGCTGGTCGACACCGCGCGCACGCTCGGCTGGCTGTCCCGGATGGAGGACGCCATCTCCCAAGAGCGCGCCATCATCTACTCCGCCCTGATCGAAGGGCGGTTCGAGGCCGGCGCGACGACGCTGCTTGAGGCCGAGCAAGCGCAGCAAGCCATCGGCATGTCCCAGTTCGAGTCGTCCGCGGCGGTCGCCCAGCAGCAGCTTTTCCTTACCCAGGTGGCCAACGCCAACGGCGCCCTGTCCGAGGACGAGACGCTGGTCACGGTCGCGATCGCCGTTGGCTCCCCGGCCCGGCTCGGTGTCACACCGAGCCAGTGGTACGCATCCACGTCCACCACGATCGACCGGCTGCGCGGCGTCGAGCAGCAAGTGGCCGCCTCGGTGGTCGCTCGTGCGCAGCAGCTGCACCAGGGCGCAGCCGACTCCGCCACGCTCAGCATTATCTTGTCGGTCATCTTGCTGCTCGCGGCGCTGGCCGCCACGTTCACCGTCGCCCGGTCCATCGTCCGTCCGCTGCGGACATTGCGCAGCGATGCGCTGCAGATCGCGAGCATACGGCTGCCGGAGAAGATGCTGGCGATCGCCGAGGCCGAAGATCCGACCGCCGAACCGGACGTGGTACCGGTCAGCGTGGGTTCCACTGACGAGATCGGGCAGGTGGCGCGCGCCTTTGACCAGGTGCACCGACAGGCGGTGAAGCTGGCCGCCAACGAGGCGGTACTCCGCAGAAGCATGAACGCGATCTTCGTCAACCTGTCTCGCCGCAGCCAGTCGCTGCTGCTGCGGCTGGTCAAGCAGATCGACTCGCTGGAGCAGAGCGAGGACGACCCCGGTCGGCTGGCCAGCCTGTTCACGATGGATCACCTGGTCACGCGCATGCGCAGGCACTCGGAAAACCTGCTGGTGTTCGCGGGGCACGAGTCGGCCCGCAAACAAGCCGAGCCTGTCGCGCTACCCGACCTCGTGCGCGCGGCGGTATCGGAGATCCTCGAATTTGGCCGGGTAGCGGTGAACGTCCAGCCGGACATATCGGTAGCGGGCCAGTCGGTAAGCGACATCGTGCACCTGCTCGCCGAGATCCTGGAGAACGCGACCACGTTCTCCGCCATGCACACCATGGTGCATGTCACCGGCGAGGCTCTGCCCAACGGCGGAGTGCTGATCAATGTGATCGACGGTGGCGTGGGTCTTCCCGCGGACCGTCTGGCCGACCTCAACTACCGCCTCGATAACCCGCCCGTGGCGGACGTGTCGGTGTCCAGGCACATGGGACTGTTCGTCGTCTCGCACCTGGCGGCGCGGCACGGGGTCCGGGTGCGGTTGCGTCAGGGCGAGCCGCGCGGGTTGACCGCGCTGGTCTGGATACCCGAACGGCTCATCACGAGGCAATGGCCTGACAGTTGGCAGCCCGCCGTCGGTACCGCAGAGCAGTCGCCCGTCTATGAAACCGCTGGAGCGGAGTGGTTCGGGAACAGGACTAGGGCGCACCTGGCGAGGTCTGTCCAGGATTCGCCTGTCGATGTCGGCTGGCGGGCGGCCCCAACGGCCCCCGCGCCCGCGCACGAGGGCTTCACCACCTCGGGGCTGCCGCAGCGGACGCCGCGCGCCAACCTGTTCCCGGGAGCGGCGGGGGAACCCCAGACCAGCGAGGGCGAGGGCGGTGCTCCGGCGCGATCGGCGGACAGGGCTCGTGCCCGGCTTGGCGCATTCCAGCGCGGGTCGCTGCGGATAGAACGCGGTCAGGCCGACTGACAAGCAGCGGAGGACGACATGGACGATCCGGATGAGGGTCTGAGCTGGCTGATTTCTGATTTCAAGACGCGGGTCGTCGATGTCGCGCACGCGATCGTGGTGTCCGCGGACGGGATACCGCTGGCGGTGTCCGACACGATCCGCCCCGATAACGTCAGCAAGCTGTGTGCGATCACTTCCGGGCTCGTCGGCCTCGCCGACGGAGCGGCGCGGATGTTCGACGGCGGCATGGTGGCGCAGTCGCTGGTCGAGATGGACCGAGGCACCATGCTGGTACGCGCGATCGGCGGTGGTTCCCACCTCGCGGTGCTGGCCAACCTGGATTGCGACATGGAGGTCGTCGTCTACGAGATGCGGCTGCTGGCGGAGGCTGTCGGCCATGTGCTGACCCCGGCGCGGCGCCGCGCCTTACCCTGCATCCCCGTTGCGCTTGTATCCCCGTATGTTGGCAGCGTGGCTGGTCGTAATGGGGACGGTCCCTATCTAGATCTGGATCGCGAGGCGTGGCGCGGCCTGCGCGCCAGTACTCCTATGTCGCTGACGGCGGGAGAACTGGAGCAGGTCCGCGGGCTCGCCGATCCGATTCAGCTCAGCGAAGTGGCGGACATCTACCTGCCGTTGAGCAGGCTGCTGCGCCTTTACTTCGAGGCCAGTGCCGGGCTGCGCGAGACGGTCGGGGCGTTCCTGGGACAGCGGATCCGGCCGGCGCCGTTCATCATCGCCGTGGCCGGCAGTGTCGCTGTCGGCAAGTCCACTACGGCCCGGGTGCTCCGGACGCTGATATCGCAGTGGCCGCAAATCCCGCGGACCGAGCTGGTCACGACCGACAGCTTCCTGTATCCCAACGCGGTGCTGGAGCGGCGCGGTCTGGCCAACCGCAAGGGCTTTCCCGAGTCATATGACCGCCGGGCTCTGCTGCGCTTCGTCCAGCAGGTCCGGGCCGGCGCGCCTGAGGTCACCGCGCCCGTCTATTCGCACCTGGCCTACGACATCCTTCCCCGCCAACGGCAGCGCGTGCGGCGTCCCGACGTGCTGATCCTCGAAGGGATCAACGTGCTGCAGCCAGCCCCGGCCGGCGCGCTGACGCTGGCCGACTTCTTCGACTTCTCCGTCTACGTCGACGCGCGCGCGGACCACATCCGGCAATGGTTCCTCGCCCGGCTGCACGCGCTGCGGGAGACCGCGTTCACTGACCCGCAATCCCCGTTCCGCGCGCTCGCGGAGGCAAGCGTCGAGCAGGTCGACGCGTTCGGCATCCAGGTATGGAAAACCATCAACGAAGTCAACCTCACGGAGAACATCCAGCCCACCCGCGCCCGGGCCACTCTCGTCCTGCACAAGGGGGCCGATCACGCGGTGACACGAGTCCGGCTACGCCGATTCTGAATCACTAAGCCGCCCTATGTCGCGCAGGGTCGCCTCGGTGATCGTTCGCGCGGTGCGCACCAGGCTGGCGATGGCGTCATCAGCGCTGACCCCGCACAGGTCGGTCAGGGAGAAGAACGCCTCCGAGCTGACAACCGCCGCGAGGTCCAGCTTGAGCTGGGCGATCCGGCTGGCCGCGCGCGGTCCGGTCGCGGTGATGACCGGATCGAGCGCCTGGTCGATCAGCCCGAACCGGATTCCCGGCCGGGCGCGAGCGATCTCGGGGCGGGTGCTGGTGGCGGCGATCGCCGCGCGGACCGATCCCTGGTACTTGATCACCCCCCGCAGCAGGAACGCGCAGGCGAAGCTGACGCGAGTGACCGGATCGGCGGACGCGGCGACCGGGGCCAGGGCCTCGGCAGGAGTCGGCCATAGCCCGGCGAGGGCGTCGTTGATGAGCGATACCAGGTCGGGGAAGTGGCGGTAGGCGGTGGCCTCGGAGATCCCGGCCGCCTTGGCCACCGCGGGCATGGTCACGTCGCCGCCCGAGCGGATCAGTTCCCGGCAGGCGCCGACGAGGGCCGTGCGCGTGCGGTACTTCTGGTCGGCATGGCTCACGCGCTCGCTGCCTGCGGGTTTCCTCGCCACCACGTTCTCCCTCCCCTGCCGGGCGCTGCTTGCCGGGCGCTGCGGGCCAATTTTACGAGAGTTGACTCTCACAAACAACATGCTATATACATTTATGACAGCCGACTCTCGCAAATGGAGGAACCGATGACGGACGTATCGATCGTGGGGCGGGAAGCAGGCGAGGCAATCCAGATCGGCCCGGTCCTGATGCGCATCCTTGAGGACGGGACCACCACGGCACACCGCCTTGGAATCGGGGAGATCACGCTTCCCCCGCACACCAGCGGGCCACCGCAGCACCGTCACGCCCGCCATGACGAAGGGTTCTACGTGGTGTCCGGCTCGGCGCGATTCACCGTCGGCGAGACCAGCTACGACGCTCCGGCGGGCACGCTGGTGATGATCCCGCCGGGCGTCCCGCACACGTTCGCCAACCCGGCTGGCGAAACCACGGTCCTGCTCAACACCTTCACCCCCGACCTGTACGTGCAGTATTTCCGGGACCTGAACGCGATGATCGCCGCAGGCCAGCCGCTGAGCGACGAAGCCGTGATCGCGGCGATGCGCCCGTACGCCACCGAGCCGGCCAGCGACGTCCGATGACGGCTACGACGTACACAGTGCCGATGACCGCGATTGACCCGGTCGAGGTAACGGTGACCAGTTACGGCGCCGGGCAGCCGTTCTTGCTGCTGCATGGCGGGGCCGGCCCGCAGTCGGTGACCGCGTTCGCGGAGTTGCTGGCCGCTGCCCACGACGCCAGGGTGCTGGTCCCGGTACATCCGGGCTTCGGCGGTACCCGGCGGCCCGACGGGCTGACGCGAATCTCCCAGCTCGCCGAGCTCTATAACGGCCTGATCGAACTGCTCGGGCTGGAGGACGTCACCGTGATCGGCAACTCCATCGGCGGCTGGATCACCGCCGAGATCGCACTGCTGCGATCGCCGCGTATCAGCGGGATCGTGCTGATCGACGCGGTCGGCCTCGAGGTGCCCGGCCATCCGGTCGCGGATTTCTTCTCCATGACCATGGACGAGGTCTTCACCCGCACGTTCCATAACCCGGAACCGTTCCGCGTGGACCCATCCGCCCTGCCCCCGGCGGCCCAGGCCGTCGCGGCCGGCAACCGTGCCGCCATCGCCGCCTACGCGGGCACGACCATGAGCGACCCCGGACTCGCCGCCCGCCTGGCCACCCTGAACATTCCCGCACTCGTGCTGTGGGGCGACAGCGACAGGATCGCCGATCCCGGCTACGGGCGCGCCTACGCGGCCGCCATCCCCCTGGCCCGGTTCCAGCTTCTGCCCGACACCGGCCACGCGCCCCAGCAGGAGACACCCGACCTGGTACTGCGCGCCATCAAAGGCGGGGACGGCGAGTCGGGCAGTTAGGATCGCCGTCATGAAGCGCGCGATCGATGTTGGGCTGTTCGGGGAGCTGGCTGATCCGCGGGTGGCGGCCCGGCTCGCGGCCCGGGCGGAGGAGCGGGGTTGGGATGGCTTCTTCGTCTGGGATCACATCGCCTACCGCGCGCCAGTGCGGGCCGTGGCCGACCCGTGGGTGACTCTCGCCGCCGTGGCCTAAGGAATTTCGTGATCGTCAAAGCGGAAGAGCTTTACGTGGGCACTCTCGGCCTCTCGTGAATATCGGACGCCATTGACTTTGCGCGATGGCCGCGTCATGATAGCCGCGTTACCGCACCCGTTAGTCAGCCGTCGCATCAACAACTTCCCGGAAGTTATCCGGATATGCGTCTGCCGGGACCTGGATCAACACCGCGATCGGCCTGCCCCGCCTGCTCGATTTGCGAAGTGTCACGCGTAGCGCGACTCCGCCGGACTCCATTTGACCTTTTCCGGCGGCATGCTAGAAACAGGAGGAACCATAATGATGCGGCGACCGGCGCGCAGTCATTCAAAGGCATCTTCGTCCGTGACTTCACGATGATGGCCGTGATAGCGAAGACGACCGCGAAGGACACCAACAGCCATCACCAGCTCGGCGTGTTCTGGGCCGGCCCGATCGCTGATCGAACTAGCTGGAGCCAGGCGAGCGCGCTCGATGCCCTCGTGGCGTCGCTCAAGCTGCCCTGAGGCGTGCCCAGTGCGCGGACCATCAGCCCCAACCCGCAGGGAGGATTTAAGCGTGCCCATTTTTTCCGTGTCTGCCCGCATTGCGCGACGGCGTACGAGCCGTACGCTGCCTATGTGAACAGCCAGCCGCTTGACGCGGTTCCGCTCGCGGCACGACTGCGGCTGCTGCGGACCCGGCTCGGATTGAGCCAGGAGCAGCTGGCCCGCCGGCTCGGCGTGTCGTTCGCGACCGTGAACCGATGGGAATCCGGGCGATCGCAACCGTTGACACATGCTCGCCTGGCCATCGCGGAGCTGGAGGCTGCCATCTCTTCGCCGCCGCGGGAGCAGGCACAGGCGCGGAGCCGGGAGCCAGAGCTGGCGGCGGAGCCGGCCGAGGACAGGCCTGGGCGGCTGCCGATCGCGCAGTCCAGCTTCGTCGGGCGCGAGCGCGAGCTGGCCGAGCTATCGGGGCTGTTTACGCGGTCCCGGCTGATCAACTTGATCGGGCCGGGCGGGGTCGGCAAGACCCGGCTGGCCATCGAGGTCGCGCGACGCTGGGAAGCCACGGGCGGCCACGGCGATGTGGTATTCGTACCGCTCGAAGCGATCCAGCCACCTCGGCCGGTAGTCTCGGTGCTCGCCTCCCGGATGGCGCTGCGCGAAGCGCCAGGCGTGCCCTGGCGCGAGTCCGCGGTCGCCGCACTGAGGGCACGGACCGGGCTGCTGCTCTTCGACGGCGCCGAACACTACCGCGAGGAGGTGGCCGGGCTGGCCGCCGAGTTCCTCGCTTCGGTGCCAGACCTGTCCATCGCGGTCACCAGCCGGGTCGTGCTCGGGATGTCGGGCGAGGTGTGCTGGGCCGTCCCACCGCTCGACTGTCCCTCTGTCGCCGCCGGCGCACCAGAAATCGCGGCCTCGGACGCGGTCCGGCTGTTCATCGCCAGGGCCAGCGAGCGGCTGCCGGGCTTTTCCGCGGCCGACGTGTCGGCGCACGCGGTCGGCGAGCTGTGCCGCCGGATGGGCGGGCTGCCGCTGGCCATCGAGCTGATCGCGGGCTGGGTGGGGACACTGTCCATGCGCGAGATCGTGCAGCAGCGGGTTGCCCTGCTGGAGTACGACCCGCCCGGCGCTCAGGGCAGCCGCAAGCTCGCCGATGTGCTGCGGGCCAGCTATGACCTGCTGCAGCCCGGCCAGCAGCGGACCCTGCGGCTGCTCAGCGTGTTCGTCACGCCATTCACCCTGGCGGACACTCAGGCGGTGAGCGGCCTGAGCGAGCAGGAAGCGGCAGGCGCCGTCCGCGGGCTCGTGGACGCGTCCTGGCTGGTGGTCACCCGCAGCCTCGAGCAGAATCGGTTCAGTATGGTCGAGGCCATCAGGGACTTCGCGGCCGGGCGGCTCCTGGAGGCGGGCGAAGCACAGGAGGCTCGCCGCCGGCACGCCATGCATTTCGCCGACATTGCCACCCAGAGCTTGAGCGCCCTCGTCGGGCCGGATACAGGCCGGTGGACCGCCCTGCTGGCGTCAGCGGTGGATGACCTGCGCGCGATGCTGCAGTGGGCGCTTGAGAACGGCGAGATCGGTCTTGGCCTGGAGGTCGGCGCTGCGTTGTGGCGCTGGTGGCTGACCACTGGCCGAATCTCTGCCGGCCGGGCTTGGCTCGACAAGTTCCTCACCGCGGCCGCGGAACACCCCGCGCGGACGGCGGAGGAAAGCCAGCGGATCGGGCGAGCCCTCAGCGCGGCCGCCGTGCTGGCCGTCGAGAACGACGACTACGCGGAGGCGGTTCGCCTGGCCAGGCGAGCGCTTGGCATCTTCGAACCACTCGAACCCGGCGAGGACCTGGCCTTCGCGGCCACCGTGCTCGGATCGGCCCAGCGTTGCCTGGGTGAGCGCGCCGACGCCAGGCGCAGCTTCCAGACCGCGTTTGACGTGCGGGCCGCGGCGGGCGACCGGGCACACGTGGCCGCGGCGATCAACAACATGGCCCTGGTGGAGCTCGACGACGGGAATCTCGACCGGGCCAGGGAACTGTTCGAGCAGAACCTCGTCATTAAGCGCCAGCTCGGCGACCCGAGCTCGATCGCGATCGGCCTGATCAACCTGGCCGAGGTGCTGATCAGGGACGGCCGATGGCAGGTCGCCCAGCTATCAATCGCCGAGGCCGCTGGGCTGGCCGTCGGCCGGCCACAGATCACCGGTCTCGTGTTGTGCAGCCAGGGCCACCTCGCGGCGCGGCAGCGAAACTGGGAGCAGGCGATCGGGCTCTATCAGGCGGCGGTGGCCGCCTGCCAGGCGGGCGGCATCACGCACGTCGCGATCGAGGCCATGATCGGGCTGGGCCGCGCCCGTTACCAGCTTGGCCAGGCCGAAGCGGCGGCCCAGCAGCTCCGCACGGCGGAGGCGCTGGCTCACGAGATCGCGAACCGGCAGCTGATGGCCGAGGTGACCGCGGCCCTGGCGGAGACCGGGGGCGGCGAGGCCGGCTTGCTTCCAGGCAACCTGACCTCTCGCCAGGCCGAGGTGCTTGGGCTGCTCGCGGACGGCCTGAGCAACAAGGAGATCGCCGCGCGGCTCTACCTGAGCCCGGGCACGATAGAACGCCACCTGGCGACCATCTATCACAAGCTCGGACTCGGCGGCCGGGTCGACGCCGCCCGCTACGCCGTGGAAAACGGGCTGACCACGCGCTGAACGGCGCAGTGTTATAGCGAGACCGCGCCGACAGAGTGACTCCAGTGACGTTAGAGATTATTGGGGCAGCTGTTGTCAATGGGGTCGGTCAAATGTATGAACCAAGGGATTCGCGACGTGCCGCCAGCCGGATAGAACAGGACCGCGGCTGCTTCAGCTTCGCGGATGTGAGGACCTGGGGGGGATCCGCGAGGCGGAAGCAGCCGTGGAGGGGCGGGCATGCACGACCAGTTGCTCGGCACGACCCAGCCGGTGCTGTCGATCTCTCTTGAGCCGGGGGAAAGCATCATCGCCGAGGTCGGCGGGTTCGCGTGGATGACCGACTCGATCGCGATGGCAGCGGCAGACAACGCCTGGCTGGAGCCGCGGCTGTGTGTCTATACGGCGACTAGCGAGGCCGGCACAGTCGCGTTCGCGGCGAAACTGCCTGGCCGCATTCTCAGCGTCGAAATCGGTCCGGGCTACGAGGGCTGCCTGGTCCGCGAGTCCAGCCTCCTGGCGGGCACGCCCGGGGTGCGGATCACGCCCGAAGCCGGCCCGTCGGTCCCCGGGTCCTCCGGCTGCCACGACCTGGGGCTGTGGCGCATCGGCGGCTGCGGACGGGCCTGGGTCGAGCTCTCCGGCGACGTGGTCAGGCACGAGCTCACCGCGGGCCAGTCGCTGCGTGCCCATCCGAGGTATATCGGCATGTTCGATGCCACGGTCGCCGTCCAGGTCGCGGAGCTCCAGGGCCTGTCCGGCCGCGACGACACCTATCCCTGCGCCGTGCTTTCCGGCCCGGGAATGGTGTGGCTACGGTCGATGCCCTCACGCCTGGGAGATGGCCCGAGGTCGGCCTGTGAGCGAGCCGTGAGCTTAACGGGCCGGGGCCGGCTGGCGATGGCGATGGCGGCGATGACGATCCAGAGGAGTTCCAGGCCGAGGAAGATTCGCTCGTAGAGGCCGCCGGGGGCGTGGGCATGCTTGTGGGCGGAGCCGAGCACCAGGTAGGCGATGGCACCGGCTATCGAGATGCCGAGCAGGATGGGCGCGGCGGGCCGCCAGGCCGGGTCGGACATGAGGCTGGCCGATATCAAGATGGCGCCGATCATGACGCAAGTGAACGCGATGAAGGCCAGGACCAGGTGGACGACACCGCTGCCGTGCTGGAGGGTGCCCTCAGGGTCGTCGGCGAAGAACGCGAGCAGGCCGGAGCAGATCGCCCAGGCGACCAGCAGGGCCAGGCCGTAGCGGACGCGGCCGTCGAGGCGGGCGACCTGGTACAGGGCGACGGCGATGGCGAGCGACAGGGCGCAGCGGAGCAGGAAGTTGATGTCCATCACCCAGTACCACGGGCCGCGACCGTAGTCGCTTTCCGCGTTGTAGAGCAGGCTGTACGCGGGCCGCAAGAAGGCCAGCAGGACGTCGATGGCCACGTAGACGGCGACCCCGGCGAGGGCGAGCCGGGCCAGCGAGAAAGAGCAACTAGGTTGCATATCTCTATAATGCTGGAGTCATGACTGCGGAGTCAACTCCCATGTACCGGTTCGGCGACCTGGTCGCGCTGGCCAGGCTGAGCTGGCTCGGCGAGGCGACCAGCCGCCTGGAACGGCTCGGTTTCCCCGGCTTCCGGCGCGGCGACTCGGCCGTGATGCGCGTGCTGGCGCAGGGGCCGCTGCCGGTGGGCCGCCTCGGCGCGGGCCTGGGCGTGACCCGGCAGATGGCGAGGAAGGTCGCCGACGGGCTGGAGCAGCGGGGCTACGCCACGACCGAACGGGACGCGCGCGACTCCAGGCAGCTGAACGTGACCCTCACCACGGTCGGCCGCGACTACGCCCGTGCCGTCATCGACGTCACCGAGGAGCTCAACAGGGAGATCGCCGAGCGGGTCAGCCCGGCCCAGCTCGTCGCGGCGGACACCGTGCTGCGCGCCGCCTTGTTCGACGACACCGCCAGGCAGCGAGCCAGCCGGCTGCCTCCACCGCCGGGACAGCAGCCCGGGTCTGAGCTGTTAGATGCTCCAGAGCGCGCGGGTCGGCGATAGGCGGGCGGCGCGGATGGCGGGCAGCAGGCCGGCCAGGGCGCCGATGATCACGGCGGCGGCCAGGCCGCCGGCCCAGGCTTCGAGCGGGATGACGACGAGCTCGTGTTTGGCCGAGGCGTAGCTGGCGGTGGACAGGGCGCCCGCGCCGACTCCGACCGCGCCGCCGATGAGCGCGAGGAGGACGGCTTCGGCGAGGAACTGGATCCTGATGTCGGCCTTGGTGGCTCCGAGGGCGCGGCGCAGCCCTATCTCCTGGCGGCGTTCCAGCACCGAGATGAACATGATGTTGGCCACCCCGACCGCACCGACCAGCAAGGCCACCGCGCCGAGACCCAGGAAGAGGCCGTCGAAGGCGCCTTGCGCGTCGGCCCGGGCGACGAGGGCGGCCGACGGCTGGCTCACTGCGACTTCACTGGGGTTCTCGGGGTTGGCGGTGCCGCCGAGGAGGCTGTCGACCGTGTCGACCTGGCTGTTCTGGGCGCGAACGTAGATAGTGGAGGGATTGCCGTCAAAGCCGAAGTACCGCTTGGCGGCGGGGAACCCGACGAGCACCGAGGAGTCGATATCCGGGGCTAGCACGGCGGGGTTCAAGATGCCGGCCACGTAACACCACATGTTGTCGGCCCAGATCCGCTCGCCCGTGTACACCCGGTCAATCCCGAGGCGCGCGGCGGCGGCCGCGCCGAGCACACAGACGGGTTCTTGGGCGGTCGCCGCGTTGAGATAGCTGCCCTGGGCAACGGTCGTCCCCACGGTGGGCAGCAAGCCAAGGCTGGCGGCCTCGACGTCGAGCGCGTTGGTGTTGACGGCGGGGATGAGCGGGCTGGCGTAGACCTCGCCGGCGACCGATCCGGTTTCTTGCACCTGCGTCACCCCGTCGATGGCGGCGATCATCGCCGGGGCGGCGGTAGGCAGCTCGACGGCCTGGCCCTCCAGGTTCTGGCCGTTCTCCACGACGAGCAGGTTGGTGCCCAGGGCCGAGATCTCGTTCAGCAGTGCCGCCGACGCGGAGGACGACAGGCCCAAGACGGCCACGATGGCGGCCACGCCGATGGCGATCCCGAGCGCCGATAGCCCGGCGCGGAGCTTGCGGGTGCGCAGCCCCGCCGTCGCCAGGCGCGCGAGGTCGGATGCGCTCACCCCGGGCACCGCTGGGCTCCCGGTATGCGTCATGGCCGGTGCACGATCTGTCCGTCGAGCATCTCGATCCGGCGGCCCATGCGGACGGCGATGTCGCGATCGTGGGTGATAACCACGATGGTCACCCCCATGCGATGGAGTTCCTCGAGCAGCGTCAGGATGGCCTGCCCGGTGGCTTGATCGAGGCTGCCGGTGGGCTCATCGGCGAGCACGATGGCCGGGCTGCCCGCGAGCGCGCGGGCGATGGCCACGCGCTGGCGCTGGCCGCCGGACAGCTGTGTAGGACGGGCGTACGGCCGCTCGTCCAGTCCCACCAGTGCCAGGGCGTGCATGGCCAGGGCGCGCCGTTCGGCTCGGGGCACCCCGGCGTACAGCAAGCCGTCGGCCACGTTGTCGAGCGCGCTTTGGTGCTCGGCCAGGAAGAACTGCTGGAAGACGAAGCCGATCCTGGTGGCCCGCAGCGCGGCAAGCTCGCGGTCGGACAGCCGCTCGACGTCGAGACCGGTGATCCGCACCAGCCCGGAGGTGGGCCGGTCCAAGGTCCCCATCAGATGCAGCAAGGTGGTCTTCCCCGACCCAGACGGGCCGACGATGCCAAGCAGTTCGCCCTGGGCGACGGTGAACGAGACTCCTCGCAAGGCGGTCACTGGCGGCTGGCCCGGGTAGATCTTCATCACCTGCTCCACTTCGAGCACCGGCCGGCTCGCGTTCACAGCTGCGGCACCACGACCTGCTGGCCGACGGCTAGGCTGGTCCCCGTTACCTGGACCATGCCGTTCGCGTCGTCGAACAGCCCCAGGCCGACCGGCACCAAGCGGCGGGCACCGTCGGCCCCGGCCACCTCCACCGCGTAACCGCCGTCCGGCTCGGCCCGCAGCGCGGCAACCGGCACGACCAGGGCATGGGTGACCGAGCCGGTCGTGATCGTCACGGTCACCGGCGCCTGGTCCCACGTCCCTGTCGCCGCCGGATTGGTCGGATTCACCAGCACCGTGACGGTGGGGCCAGATGATCCACTCGATGAGGAGGTGGCCACCGTCCCGACGGACGAGATGACCCCCGGCGTCGTCGCGTTGTTCGGCAGGGTGATGGTCACCTTGTCCCTCACCGCCACCTCTGATTGCTGGCCAACGTCCAGGTCGATCGAGATCCGGCGCGTGGTCGAGGCGGCTGAGAGTACGGTGCCTCCCCCACCCCCGGCCCCCCCACCGACGGACTCGCCTGCCGTGGGCGTGACCGAGGTGACCCGGATGGGGCCGGGCTCGAACACCACCTCGCCGAGCAAGATCTGGCCGGTCGCGGGCAGGCCAAGGCTCCTCTGCCAGCGTTTCACCGCCGCGGCCGTGGCCGCCGAGTAGCCGTCGGTCTGGGCCAGCCCGTCGCCGTAGCCCAGCGCGATCAGGTCATGGGTCAGCTCGCCCACATCGGTGCCGTCTGACATGCCGACGTAGAACGCCCGGTAGGCGGGGATGGGACCGTAGAGGAGCGGCACCGGTTCGTTGCTGAGCGAGTAGACGGGCTGATCCTCCTTGATCACGTCGCCTCCCCCAGGCAGCCAGGTGTAGGTCGTACCCGGGTTGGCCTCGGTGGCGTGCAAAGACGCCAGGGTTCCCGCATCCGCGCCCAACTTGGTCTGGTCGGTTTGGACCTTGCCCTGGTTCTGGTCGAGGTCAAGGGCCGCGGTCGACGCGGCGCCGGTCAGCTGCTGCTCGGCCTGCGTCAGCTGCGCCTGGTCCTGGGCGACTGCCTGCTCGTCATGGGCCTTCCTGAGGGCGGACTCGTCGGCGGCGACGTTGGCCTGGTCCGCCGAGACCGCCTGGTAATCCGCGGTCGACTGGCCGGATTCGAAGCGCTCGTCCGCGGCCAGGGTCTGCTGATCCTCGGTCACCGTCTGCTGCGCCTGGGCGACGTTCTCGGCGCTCGTCCCCGACGGGACGACGATGCTGAAGGACCCGCCGTATCCGAGGGTGGCCGGCACCTCGGTCTGGGAGGAGAGGTCTTGGCGAATCACCGTGTAGGCCCCGGTCGCGTCGATGTTGTCCACGGGTTTGGCGATCGAGGAGAAGGGTTTCGCGATCGCCGCGGCAACCCCGGCGGCGACCAGCACCACGACCACGGCGACCAGCCAGCGCAGGCGCCGTGTCATCCTCCTGACCCGCTGTACGGGAGTCCCGGTGGGATGAGCTTTCTGCAGACTTCGCTGGCCTGCGTGAACTGCGTGGAATGAACATCGACGATGTGCGCGAGATCGGGGAACTCGGCGTGGCCGCCGGAGAAGTCCGGGTCGGGGAAGTTGGCGATGCCGTGTGAGCGCATGCAGGCGACCGCGTTGAGGTAGTCCTGCTGCTGCCGCGTGGTGATCGGTTGGGTAACCTGCCCGCCCAGCGAGTCGCCGGGGAGCAGATGCTGGCAGGTGCTCTGGGCCGCCTCCAGCTGGGAGTCGCTGACCCCGAGCTGCCGCGGGCCTTCCTTGGGGATCCCTCCGCTGCTAGCGGGGTCGGGGAAGTCCGGCACGCCGTGCGAGCGCACACAGGCGGCGTACGCCAGCAGCCCCGTTGTCGCCGACCCACCTGCCGACGCCGACCCACCTGCCGACGCCGAGCCGCCCGCCGACGACGAGCCGCCGGAATCGCTGCCGCACGCCGCCACCAGCAGGGCCAGGCATGCCGTGGCGGTCACCATGATCATGACTCTCGGGTTCATGGCAGCCAGCGTGCCGGTCGGCGGCGACGGGCGCATCACGCGCCGGGAGGAGGGCGGCTCCCTCGTTGGAGGGATACGCCGCGGGGGTACGCGGCGGTAGCCTGCAGGCGTGCTGGACCGGGATCGGGTGGGAGGCAGGCTGCGCGGCAGTGTGTGGGGCCTGTCGGGGCGGCTAATCGCGTCCTACATTCTCGTCACGTTCGTCGTCGTGGTGCTGGTCGAGGCGCTCGTGCTCTGCTTTCAAGTGCTACCGCTCGCGAACAGCGCCCGGCTGGAGGCCCAGCTGCAGGACCGGGTGGACGCCACCGCCAAGAGCTACGCCCAGCAGCTCGCCAAGCGTTATCCCGGCGGCGTGCCGACCGGAACCGTGCTCGGCGACCCCGGGCAGCCGGCCCGGCCGGGCCAGGCCACGACGACCCCGGACGGCAGCATGCTGGTCGTTCCGGCGATCACTGGTCCGATCCACGGCCGCCAGGCGGTCACCGCGGTCGTGGCGATCAGCGCCGACGGCACCGTCCTCGCGTCGTCCGCGCCGTCCCGGTATCCGCCCGGACGCGCGGCGGCCAGCGAACTTCCGGCCCAGGCGACCGGCCCGATGATCAAAGGCGGCGGCGTGCCCACGCCGGACGGCGGCGTGGTCTTCACGATCTGGCCGGCGGGCCGCGCTGACGTCTATGTCCAGGCGCCATGGACGGCGCCTGGGTTCGTCAGCCCCATCCGCGCCTGGAAGGAGCTGGGTCTCGGCAAGGCCGATACGCTGCTGTGGGGCAACTCACTGCTGCTGATCGCGATCGTTCCGGTCGGCGTGGCGTTCGGCCTGCTGGCCTCACGCCGCCTCGTGCGGCGGGTACGCCTCCTGGAACGGGCCACCCTCGCGGTGGCCGACGGCGACTACACCCTCACGCTGCCCGTGTCGGGCCGGGACGAGGTCGGGCGGCTGGAGGCGAACTTCACCTCGATGACCCGCCAGCTCGGCTCCGCGCTTGAGGCCGAACGGCAGCGAGCCGGCGGCGACGCGCGCGCTGCCGAGCGGGCCCGGATCGCGCGGGAACTCCACGACGCGATCTCCCAGCACCTGTTCGCCCTGCGGATGATCGCCGCCGGCATGCGCAGGGCCGATCCGGGCAATCAGCAGGCGCGGGCGATCGAGCGCATCAGCGAGGAGGCGCTGCGCGACATGCAGGCGCTGCTGATCGAGCTGCGCCCGGCCAGCCTGGACGGTGCTGGGCTCGCGCCCGCGCTGCAAGAGATCTGCGCCGCCTACCAGGACCGGCTCGGCGTCACCGTCGACACCAGCCTGGACGACGTCGCCGTCCCCGCGCCGGTCGAGCACGCGCTGCTGCGCATCATCCAGGAGGCGTGCGGCAACGCGGTCAGGCACGGCAACGCCCGGCAGCTCACCGTGGCCATGACCCGCCAGGACGGGCACGTGGAGCTTGCCGTCCGCGACACCGGCATCGGCTTCGACCCCAGCGCCCCGCGCACCGGCACCGGGCTGACCCACATCAGGGACCGGGTCGCCGAACTAGGCGGGACCGTGGACATTCGACAGCGCACCTGGCCGCGGCGCGGCGCTCACCGTCCGGGTGCCGGTGCCATGACGATCCGGGTAGTGATCGCCGACGACCACCGCGTCGTCCGCGACGGACTGTGCTATCTGCTCGGCCAGGAACCAGACGTCGAGGTCGTCGGCGAAGCCGGAGACGGCAGGCAGACGGCGGACGTCGTCGCCGCCACCCGCCCGGACGTGCTGCTGCTCGACCTGTACATGCCAGGACTCGACGGGCACGCCGTGCTCGCCGCGCTGCGGGACACGCCGCACCGGCCTGCCGTCGTCGTGCTGACCTCGGCCACCGAGGACGAGCACCTCGTCCGCGCCATGCACGCCGGCGCGACCTCGTACCTGCTCAAGACCGCTCCGGCCGACGACGTCATCGCGGCCGTTCGCGACGCCGCCGCCGGAACCGCTAACCTTAGCCCCGAGCTGCTGACCCGGCTCACCCAGGCGCTCAGGCGACCACCGCCGCCGGACCCGCTCCAGCCGCTGTCACCGCGCGAACGCGATGTTCTGCGGCTGATCGCCCACGGTCACAGCAACCGGCAGATCGCCCGCGACCTGGCGATCGGCGAGCAGACCGTCAAGACTCACGTGCACAGCATCCTCGGCAAGCTCGGCCTGCGGGACCGCGTCCAGGCGGCGATCTTCGCCCTCCGCCACGGGGCTGATTCTTAGGCCGCCGCCAGGGCCGCCCAGAACGCGCAGTTGTGCGTGCTCGCGAAGTCGGTCTCGGTCTGCGGCACGGCGGGTGCCAGCGACTGGATCTGCTGGGTGAGGTCGTTGAATTGCGGCCAGAACGGGCGGCCGAACGAGGACGGGAATCCCCGCTTGGCGAAGTCCGTCCAGTACCCCTTCATGATCGCCGCTAGCTGCTGCTGCTGCGCCGTCAGCGTCCCACCGAACGCGGCCGTCGGCAGGCCGAACAGGTACTGAAGCTCGGACGCGTGGGGCGCCCCGTAGGGGAAGCTGACCGGCGGCAGGAAGTTCTCCGGCGCGTTCTCGTCGTTGAACTCGTAGGCGTAGGTCGGTACGAAGCGCGACACGGACTGATCGATAGCCAGCGCGGGGCACGCGAAGATGGCGTCGGTGCCGACGGCGCCAAGGGCGACCGATGGGCTCGGGTACGCGCTCAGCGGGTACTTGGCCGCGATAACCGCGGCCGCGGCGGCGGGAACCCCGAGCGTGGAGGCGATCATGGGTTGGTAGTTGGCCGCCGTGACCGGGTTGCCTTCCAGTTCGCTGAGCGCGACGAACAGCCGCCATTCGTCGTGGTTCGTGCCGTTGATGATCGGGACCCGGTTGAAGTTGCCGGTCGCGAAAGCGGTCCCCAGCGACTCCGGCAGCACCTCGCTGTTGATGTTCGGCGTGTAGCCGGCGGTGTCCTCGTTGGCCAGGATCGTCGAGACGGGCAGGCTCCGCAGGCAGGCCGCGGTCTGGCTGGCGCATCCGGCCTGGGCCGCGAACGTCTCACCGGCCGTCTCGGCCGCGGCGAGCGACGTCTGCGTGAGGTTGTAGGACCCGCTCTCCACGATCGCCCGCTCGAACAAGCCCTTGGCCTGCGGCGACGCGACCTGCGACAGCGTGGACAGGCCACCCGCGGACTCACCGAAGATGGTGACATCGCGCGGGTCGCCACCGAAGCTCCCGATGTTGCGCCGCACCCAGCGCAGGGCCGCCTGCTGGTCCATCAGCCCGTAGTCACCCGATTGGCCCTGCCCGTCGGCCAGCGCCGGGTGCGCCAGAAAGCCGAGCGCGCCGAGCCGGTAGTTGATCGTCACGACGGTGACGCCGTCTCGCACCAGCGCTGTGGGGTCGTAGTCGTTGCTCTCGCCGGAGACCAGCGCGCCACCGTGGATCCACACCATGACGGGGTAACGCGCGCCGCGGTGGTGGTCGCGCGGCGTGAAGACGTTCAGGTACAGGCAGTCTTCCGACGTGCTGGCCAGGCCGAACGGGGACGCCGGCTGCGGGCAGTGCGGCGCGAATGCCGTCGCGTCGCGCACCCCTGACCAGCTGGCGGCCGGCTGCGGCGGCTGCCAGCGGAGCGCGCCGACCGGCGGCGCGGCGTACGGGATGCCGAGAAATTCATCGACGGTCCCGTTGGCCAGGCCGCGAACGGCGCCGTTGGCCGTGCGCGCGACCAGCCCGCCGGCGCCGGCGGCCGACTGCCCGCCGAGGGCGCTCGCGCTGACCGCGGGCGCCACACCGACCAGCGCGCCCAGGGTGACCAGAGTTACCGCCATCCGGCTGCCGACCCGCCATCCGGCCCACGTCTTACGCATGCGAATCCTCCAAAAGTACGAGGCAGTACTTTAGAGCTTCCCGCTACTTTATGCCCGCACGTGATTACCGGGCAAGGGGAAATCGCCGGGGACGTGAGTTAACGCCGTTTCATGGTCGCGAGCCAGGCTGGAGCGCACTGATCGGGCACGGTGAGCCCGGACACCGTTCGGAGCAAAAGTCTTTGGCACAGTGCATACTTGTCCGATGGTGCGCATAGGGAACGCCTCCGGATTCTACGGAGACCGGCCCGCCGCCTTCCGTGAGCTGCTCGAAGCCGGGAACGTCGACGTCATCACCGGCGACTACCTCGCGGAGCTCACCATGCTCATCCTGGCGCGGGACAAGGCCAGGGACCCTTCGCTCGGCTACGCGCGCACGTTCGTCGCGCAGTTCGAGGACTGCGTCGGGCTCGCGATGGAGCGCGGGGTGCGCCTCGTCGTCAACGCGGGCGGGCTCAACCCCGCCGGGCTCGCCGGGCGGCTGCGCGAGCTGAGCGCCGGCCTCGGCCTGACCGTGGCTGTCGCGCACGTCGAAGGCGACGACCTGACGCACCGGGCCGCCGAGCTGGCCCTCGGCGAGCCGCTGGCCGCCAACGCCTATCTCGGCGGGTTCGGGATCGCGCAGTGCCTGCGAGCCGGCGCGGACGTCGTCGTGACCGGCAGGGTCACCGACGCGTCCCTGGTCGTGGGGACGGCCGCCGCCCGGTTCGACTGGTCGCCCGGCGACCTTGACGCGATCGCGGGCGCGATGGCGGCCGGACACGTCATCGAGTGCGGCACCCAGGCGACCGGGGGCAACTACGCCTTCTTCCCCGCGATCGGCGACCTGCGCCACCCCGGGTTCCCCATCGCGGAGGTCGAGGCGGACGGAACCTCGGTCATCACCAAGCCGGCGGGCACCGGCGGGGCGGTAACTGTCGGCACGGTCACCGCTCAACTGCTGTACGAGGTTGGCGGCGCCCGTTACGCCGGCCCGGACGCGGTGCTCCGGCTGGATTCGATCACGCTCACTCCCGACGGCCCCGACCGGGTGCGGATGAGCGGCGTCCGCGGCGAGCCGCCGCCGGACACGCTCAAGGTCGGGGTCACGGCGCTCGGCGGGTACCGCAACGAGGTCACGTTCGTGCTGACCGGCCTGGACATCGAGGCCAAGGCGGATCTAGTCAGGAGCCAGCTCGCTTCGGTAGTTCCTGAGGGCACGACGTGGACCCTGGCCAGGACCGATCATCGCGACGCCGATACCACGGAGACGGCGAGCGCCCTGCTGCACTGCGTCGCTCGCGGCAAGGACCCCGACGCCGTCGGCAGGCGGTTCTCCGACAGCGCGGTGCACCTGGCGCTCGGCAGCTACCCGGGGTTCCATCTCACGGCGCCGCCGGGCGCCGCGTCGCCGTACGGGGTGTTCTTGCCGGCGTTCGTGCCCGCGTCTGCCGTGCCGCACATCGCCGTCTTGCCTGATGGCAGCCGGGTCGATATCCCCCACTCTCCGGTTGCGGTGGCCGCTGAAGAGGCGCTCGCCTCCGTTCCGGATAAATCTTTTGATTATTCCGAACGGCGGGGCGGTGCTACCCGTGCAGTGCCGTTGGGCCGGGTCGCGGGCGCACGCAGCGGGGACAAGGGCGGCGACGCCAACGTCGGCGTCTGGGTGGCAGACGACCGCGCGTGGCCGTGGCTCGCGGAGTACCTGACTGTGGACAGGGTGCGCGCGCTGCTGCCGGAGACCGCCGGGCTCGTGGTTGACCGGCACGTCCTGCCGAACCTGCGCGCGGTCAACGTGGTCGTGCACGGCCTGCTCGGCGAGGGGGTCGCCTACAACGCGCGGTTCGACCCGCAGGCGAAGGCCCTGGGTGAGCTGCTGCGCGGCCGGTTCGCCGACATTCCTGAGTCGCTGCTATGACGGTGCTGCGATCCGTCTTCGACCCGGCCTCCGCGTCGGCGCTGGCCAACCGCGAGGCCATGCTGGCCAGCCTCGGGGAACTCTCCGGCGAGTACGCCCGGATTCCCGACGCGGGCGGGGCCAAGGCCGTGGCCCGGCATCGCGCCCGGGGCAAGCTGTTGCCGCGGGAGCGGATCGAGCTCCTGCTTGACCGGGACGCGCCGTTCCTCGAACTGTCGCCGCTGGCGGCCTGGGGCACCGAGTACCCGCTGGGTGCCAGCGTGGTCACCGGCATCGGCGTCGTCGAGGGCGTCGAGTGCGTGATCGTGGCGAACGACCCGACCGTCCGCGGCGGCGCGAGCAACCCGTGGACGATTCGCAAGGTCTTCCGCGCCAACGACATCGCGCGCGCGAACCGGCTGCCGATGATCAGCCTGGTGGAATCGGGCGGCGCCGACCTGCCGAGCCAGAAGGACATCTTCATACCAGGCGGCCGGCTCTTCCGCGACCTGACTCAGCTGTCGGCCGCGGGGATCCCCACGATCGCGCTCGTCTTCGGCAACTCCACCGCGGGCGGCGCCTACGTTCCCGGGATGAGCGACCACGTCGTCATGGTCCGCGAGCGGGCCAAAGTCTTCCTCGCGGGACCGCCGCTCGTGAAGATGGCGACGGGCGAGATAGCGGACGACGAGTCGCTGGGCGGCGCGGACATGCACGCCCGCGTCTCCGGGCTGGCCGACTACTACGCGATCGACGAGACCGACGCGATCCGGCTCGGGCGGCGGATCGTCGCGCGGCTGAACCACCGCAAGGCGGGCTTCCTGGCGCATCGCGGGTCCGCGCCGCCGCGGTTTTCCGAGGATGAGCTTCTCGGGATCGTGCCGGCCGACCTTCGGCAGCCGTTCGATCCGCGCGAGGTCCTCGCCCGCGTCGTCGACGACAGCGACTTCGACGAGTTCAAGCCGCTCTACGGCACCAGCCTGGTCACCGGGTGGGCGGAGCTGCACGGGTACCCGATCGGCGTGCTCGCCAACTCCCGCGGCGTGCTCTTCTCCGCCGAATCGCAGAAGGCCGCGCAGTTCATCCAGCTCGCCAACTCCTCCCGCACGCCGCTGGTGTTCCTGCACAACACGACCGGCTACATGGTCGGCGCCGAATACGAGCAGGGCGGCATGATCAAGCACGGCGCGCTGATGATCAACGCGGTCGCGAACTCGTCGGTCCCGCACCTGTCGGTGCTCATGGGCGCCTCGTACGGCGCCGGGCACTACGGCATGTGCGGGCGGGCGTTCGACCCTCGGTTCCTGTTCGCCTGGCCGTCCGCGCGATCGGCGGTGATGGGGGCGGAGCAGCTCGCGGGTGTGCTGTCGATCGTGTCACGCGCCGCCGCCTTGGCCGCTGGACGGCCCTTCGACGAAGACGCCGACGCGGCGATGCGCGCGGCGGTCGAGCGGCAGATCGACGCCGAGTCGCTGCCCACGTTCTTGTCCGGGCGTCTCTACGACGACGGGATCATCGACCCGCGCGACACTAGGACCGTGCTCGGCCTGGCCTTGTCCGTGATCGCCAACGCGCCGTCGCCTTCGTCGTCTTCCGGCTTCGGCGTTTTCCGGATGTGATGCTTACATGACGGATCAGCTTGTGACTAGGGTGCTTGTCGCCAACCGCGGCGAGATCGCGCGGCGCGTGATAGCGACCTGCCACCGGCTGGGTCTGTCGACGGTGGCGGTGTGCTCCGATCCCGACCTCGACGCCCCGCACGTGCGGGAAGCGGACGTCGCGGTGCGGTTGCCTGGCAGCACGGCTCTCGATACATACCTACGGGCCGACCTGCTCGTGAGCGCCGCCCTGCGGGCCCGCGCCGACGCCGTGCACCCCGGCTACGGCTTCTTGTCGGAGAACGCCGACTTCGCGCGGGCCGTCATTGACGCGGGTTTGACCTGGATCGGACCCTCGCCTGAGGCCATCGCGGCGATGGGCGACAAGCTCGAGTCCAAGCGGCTGGCCTCATCGGCCGGAGTGCCGGTGCTGGACTCTCTCGATCCCGGCTCGTTGACCGACGCCGACCTGCCCGTGCTCGTCAAGGCCGCGGCGGGGGGCGGCGGGCGGGGCATGCGCATCGTCCGCCAGCTGTCCGACCTGCGGGCTTGCCTCGAGGCGGCCCAAGCCGAGGCGGCGGCGGCGTTCGGCGACCCGACGGTCTTCGTCGAGCCGTTCGTCGAGCGCGGTCACCACGTCGAGGTACAGGTGCTGGCCGACCAGCACGGCACCCTGCTGGTGCTGGGCGAACGGGAGTGCTCGATACAGCGCCGCCACCAGAAGATCATCGAGGAGTCACCGTCGCCGCTTGTCCGGCAAACGCCGGGCTTGCGGGACCGGCTCTCCTTCGCCGCGATGGCGGTGGCCAGGTCCGTCGAGTACATCGGGGCCGGAACCGTCGAGTTCCTCGCCGTGCCCGACGGACGGTTCTGGTTCCTCGAGATGAACACGCGGCTGCAGGTCGAGCATCCTGTTACCGAGTGCGTGACCGGCGTGGACCTGGTCGAACTGCAGCTCCTCGTCGCGGCGGGCGGGGAGCCTGACCCGGAAGTGACCCGCGGCTGTGCCGTAGAGGCGCGGCTGTACGCCGAGGACCCCGCGGCCGGCTGGCTGCCCGCCACGGGGACCCTGTTCCGCCTGGACGTTCCCGTCAGCCAGCCCGCGTTCACGCCTCCGGTGCTTTCCGTCGCTCCGCGGGGGGTGCGGCTGGACGCCGGAGTCGAAGATGGCGCGGTGATCGGCGTCCACTACGACCCGATGCTGGCCAAGGTGATCGCCTGGGCGCCGTCGCGCGCTGAAGCATGCGCGGTCCTGGCTCGCACGCTCGCGCGGGCCCGGATCCATGGCCTGCGCACCAACAGGGACCTGCTCGTCCGCGTGCTCGGCCACCCCGCCTTCGCCGTCGGTGACACCGACACCGGGTTCCTCGACCGGCACGGCCTGGACCAGCTTTCTGCTCCGTTGGTCGGTTTGGCGGACGAGCGGTTGGCCGCCGTCGCCGCCACCCTCGCTGACGCGGCTTGGCGGCGGGCTTCGGCCGCCGTGCTTTCTGACTTGCCAAGCGGCTGGCGCAACGGGCCGGCCGCCGGGCAGAGCTCGGTGCTGACCGGGCCGGCCGGGGAGCATCGCGTGCGCTACCGGTTTACCCGCTCCGCTCGCGGTGGGGTCGCCGTCGACGACCTGCCCGGCCTGGTCGTGCTGTCGTCGACGGCCGGCACTGTGGTCATGGAGGTGGACGGCGTGGTCCGCCGGTGGCAGGTCGCCCGCTACCCGGGCGCCGACGGCGGCTGCCGGCTCGAGGTCGACGGGGACGCGGGAGCCGTGACGTTCTTCGAGGCCGAGCGGTTCCCGGCGCCCAGCCGCGCCGATGACCCGGGATCGCTGCGGGCGCCGCTGCCGGGGACGGTCGTCGCCGTCCGCGTCGAGGTTGGCGATGAGGTCAGCGCTGGCCAGGAGCTGCTGGTCATCGAGGCCATGAAGATGCGGCACGCGGTGCGCGCCGACCGGGCCGGGCGGGTGACGGCACTTCCCGTGCGGGCCGGGAGCACGGTGGAAGTGGATGCCGTGCTCGTGGTTGTCGACGTCGCCGGCGTGTCCGGCGTGCCCGGCGTGCCCGGCGTTTCCCCGGACGAGCATCCCCAGGAGGTGTGATCGTGAGTTTTGTCGAGTCCGCTGAGCGGCTGGCGCTGCGCGAGTCCGTCGCGCAGGTGGCACGGAAGTTCGGGATCGGGTACGCCGTCACCCACGCCCGCCGCGGCGAGCCGCTCACCGAGCTGTGGCGGGCGCTGGGCGCGGCGGGATTCCTCGGCGTGAACCTGCCCGCGGAGTACGGCGGCGGCGGCGCCGGAATCTACGAGCTTGCCCTCGTGCTCGAGGAGGTCACCGCCGAAGGCGCGCCGCTCATCATGATGGTGGTCTCCCCCGCCATCGTGGGCAGCGTGCTGTCCAGGTACGGAACGCCGTCACAGCGCGCGCAGTGGCTGCCAGGCATCGCCGACGGCAGCACCGTCGTCGCCTTCGGCATCACCGAACCTGACGCCGGGAGCAACTCGCACAAGATCTCGACAATCGCGCGCAAGGATGGCGGCGACTGGATCCTCAACGGCCGCAAGACCTTCGTGACCGGCGTTCCCAACGCCGACGCGGTCCTCATCGTCGCCCGCACCCAGCATGCCCGCACCGGTCAGCTGCGCCCGGCCATGTTCCTTCTCCCCCGCCAGACCCCCGGGTTCACCTATCACCCGATCGAGATGGACATCGCCGAAACAGAACGGCAGTGCCAGCTCTTCATCGACGACGTGCGGCTGCCCGGCGAGGCGCTCGTAGGCGGGGACGACGCCCCGATCGAGGCGCTGTTCGCCGGGCTCAACCCCGAGCGCATCATGGGAGCGGCCATCGCGATCGGTACCGGGCGCTTCGCGATCAACAAGGCCCGGCGTTACCTCCTGGAACGTGATGTCTGGGGTGTCCCGATCGGCGCCCATCAGGGCCTGGCTCATCCGCTCGCCCAGTGCCACATCGAAGTGGAGCTCAGCCGTCTCATGCTCGCCAAGGCCGCCACGCTCTACGACTCCGGCGATGACAAGGCGGCCGGCGAGGCCGCCAACATGGCGAAGTACGCGGCGGCGGAGGCCAGCATCCGCGCGCTGGATCAGGCCATCCAGTGCCACGGCGGCAACGGGCTCGCCGCCGAATACGGCCTCGCCATGCTGCTCGGGTGGGCGCGCGCCGGCCGTATCGCGCCCGTCAGCCGCGAGATGATCCTGAACTTCGTCGCCCAGCACTCGCTCGGCCTGCCCAAGTCGTACTAAGGGGTAATCCGTGTCAGAACCGATCGTGCGCAGCGAGCCTGGCGACCGCGTCGTGACCATCACGCTCGACTCGCCGGCCAACAGGAACGCGCTGTCACGCCGGCTGGTCGCCGAACTAAGCGACGCGCTCACCGCCGCCGCTGCCGCCTCCGGTGCGCACGCCGTCGTGCTCACGCACACGGGGACCACGTTCTGCAGCGGCGCCGCGCTCGACGAGATGCGCGACGGTGATCCGTCAGACGGGACGCGCGACATGCTGGCCCTGTTCCGGCAGCTGCTCACGCTGCCGGTCCCGGTGGTCGCCCGGGTGGACGGCGCCGCCCGCGCGGGCGGTATCGGCGTGCTCGCCGCGTGCGACATCGTGCTCGCGTCCGCCCGCTCGACGTTCGCGTTCACCGAAGTGCGGCTGGGCCTCGCGCCCGCCGTGATCTCGCTGCCGCTGCGCCCGCTGCTCACCGCGCGGGCCGCCTCGCGGTACTTCCTCACCGGCGAGACGTTCGACGCCGCCGCGGCGCAATCCATCGGTCTCGTCACTGCCGCGAGTGATGACGTCGACGACCTGGCCGGGCCCGTGCTCGACGGGCTGCGCCGCGCCGACCCGCAGGGCTTGCGTGAGACAAAGCCGCTCGTCATCGGCGACCGGCTGCGCGTCATCGACGACGAGGGCGACGCCATGGGACAGCTGTCCGCACGGCTGTTCGCGTCCCCGGTCGCGCAGTCTCACTTCTCCGCCTTCTTCGATAAGACCGACAGGAAGGGCGGCCAGCGATGACGCTGCTGCGCGACAGGTTTGACCACTGGGCTCGCCTGCGGCCCGACGACCTGGCTCTGGCGTTCGGAGAGCAGGCCTTTACCTGGGGCCAGTGGCGCGACCGCGTGCTGCGGCTGACCGGCGCGCTGCGCGCCGCGGGAGTGCGAGCCGGGGACCGGATCGCGGTCCTCGACCTCAATCACGTCGCCACGGTCGAGCTCACGCTCGCCGCGTCCGCCCTTGGCGCCGCCACGGTGCCCGTGAACTTCCGGCTGAACCCCGACCAGATCCGGTACATCCTCATCGACTGCCGACCGGTAATCCTGTTTGCGGGGGCGGGGTTCACCGACGTCGCGACGGCCGCCGGCGCTCCCGCGCTCGTCCCGCGGGTCATCGTTCTCGACGAATACGAGCGGTTCCTCGCGGCCGGGCAGCCCGACTCAGGAACGAGCGTGGATCCAGCCGACGCGTGCCTGGTGATGTACACCTCGGGCACCACCGGCCGGCCCAAAGGAGCCCAGCTCACCCACGGCAGCGTGAGCGCGCACAGCGCGGCGTGCTGCGCCGCCATGGCGATCGGGCCTTCCGTGACCGCGATGGTCGCGATGCCGCTGTTTCACGTCGGCGGCTCGTGCTACGCCCAGGTCGGGATCTATGCCGGGGCACGCACGATCTTGGTGCGCGAGCCCACCCCGGCCGCGCTTTTTGGCGCGATCGCCGGCGGGGCGACCCATACGTTCGTCGTCCCGACGATTATCCACGGCGTGCTCGCCGCCGGGTCGCAGGCGATCGCGGCGTTCGGCGGGCTCGCGTCGATTTCGTACGGGGCCGCGCCGATGCCGCTGCCGATGCTGCGGCAGGCGCTCGACGCCTGGCCCGAGACCGACCTGGTCCAAGTGTACGGGATGACCGAGCTATCGGGTGTGGCCACCTTGCTCACCGACGCGGCGCACAGGGATTCTGCTCACCCCGAGCGGCTGGCCTCCGGCGGGCTGCCCTTGCCCGGCGTCGAGGTTCGCGTCGTCGATCCCGTCACGCTCGAGGATGTCACGCCCGGCGAGAGGGGCGAGCTCTGGTTCCGCTCGGCGCAGGTCATGGGCGGCTACCTCAACCGACCCGAGGCGACCACGGAGGCCAAGACCGCCGACGGCTGGCTCCGCAGCGGCGACATCGGCCGCACGGACGACGCCGGCTTCGTCTACGTCCTGGACCGAGTCAAAGACATGATCATCACCGGCGGCGAGAACGTCTACGGCCCCGAGGTGGAGAGCGTGCTCGACGCCTGCCCGGGCGTGAGCGAAGGCGTGATCATCGGCGTCCCCGACGAACGCTGGGGCGAGGCCGTCAAGGCCATCGTCGTCCGGTCGCCTGGGGCGGAGTTGTCGGCCGACGACGTCATCGGCTTCTGCCGCGCCCGGCTGGCTCACTTCCAGTGCCCGACCTCCGTCGAATTCGTGGCCGAACTGCCGCGCAGCGCGACCGGCAAGGTGCTCAAGCGCACGCTGCGCGAGCCCTACTGGGCCGCAACTGCCAGATGAATGTCCCGCTCAGCTTGCTATGACCAGATGAACGGCCCATTCATCTCAGCCGGATCGGGTGAGGCAGTGTCTGGGCGGTGGAGGTGAGAATCGGCTCATGACTACGGCATGGCCAGCGGTTTCTTATGATCAGTGGGGCGCGACCTGCGACACGCTGCACGCCCACGCGCAGGTGCTCGGCAAGCTGGCGGTGGAAATGGCCCCGCTCGAACCCGAACTGCACCACGGGGCGCTGCGGCTGACCGCGCGCGGCTGGGAGACCGCGCCGCTGCCCGCGCGCAACGGTTCCGGCTCTCTCGTGATAGCGCTGGACCTGCACTCACATGGTGCGGTAGTGGAGCACAGCGACGGGCATGCCGAACGGGTGCCGTTGACCCCGGACCGGCCCGTCGCCGACGTGACCAAGGAAGTGCTCGCCGCGGTAACCCGGCTCGGCGGCCACGTCCGGATCAACCCGGTGCCGCAAGAGGTCCCGTGGGGCGTGCCGCTCGACGAAGACCGCGAGCACGCCCGATACGACCCGGCCCAAGTCGACGAGTACTTCGCCGCGGCCACCCAGGCCGCACTCGCGCTGACAGAGTTCAGCGCCCCCTACCGGGGCCGCTCCACACCGGTCAACGCGTGGTGGGGCTCGTTCGACCTCGCGGTGACGCTGTACTCGGGTGCGCCGGCCGCGCCGCCAGGTGACGGCTTCATCACCCGCAACTCCTCGGACGCTGAGCAGATCGTGGTCGGCTGGTGGCCAGGCGACGCCCGCCACCCAGACGCGGCGTTCTACGCCTTCGCCTTCCCCCCGACCGCCGGGTTCGCGGACGCCACGCTGTCCCCGGCCGCTGCCCACTGGGACGAGAACCTGGGCGAGTTCATCCTCGACTGGAATGACGTTCGCACCGCCCAGGACCCGCGAGCAGCGGCCGTGGAGTTCGCGCACTCGGCGTTCCGGCAGGGCTGCCTGACGTGTGGGTGGGACGCGGACCTCCTCGGCAGCACCGAAGGCAATCCGCCTCCCGTCAGGTGAGCCCTGTCACGTTCTTACGTGCATGCGATGGTTGCCGGTATCGTGCCCGTGCCGGTGGAATTGGCGGTGAAGCCGATCGACGTTGAGCTCCCCTGCTTGATCACCCCGTTGTACGGAGCGTTCGTGACGGTGACCGACTGGCCAGATTGCGTGAAGGTGCCGCCCCACGAGCTGGCGATGGTCTCCCCGCTTGGCAGCGTGAAGTTCAGCGTCCAGCCGTTGAGCGGGCCGCCACCGGTGTCGGCCACGACGATGTTCGCCTGGAAACCGCCCGACCAGGAGCTTGACACCGAGCCCGTCCCCGAGCACGTCGCGGGCACCGGAGCGGCGCCGTTGATGTCCACGGAGAACGAGTTGGTGGCCAGCCCGGCGCCGCCCTGCCAGAGCTCGAAGCCAGCCTCCATGTCGATCAGGTACCAGGAGCTCTGCGTGTAACCGCGGCTGACCGCGTCCTGCACCAGCGGGGCGAGGTCGAGGCCGCTGACCGAGGTGGTCCCTGTCGTCATCGTGTAAGAGACGGTGTCGAAGCCTCCCTGGGACCCTTCCCACACGTTGTAGGAACGGCCGCCGAGGCTCACATTGGTCGCGACCTCTGACCCGAACGGCTGGACCGGGCCGTTGTGGTTGAGCCAGATCATCAGCTCGGTGCCGTTGGGCTGACCGGTCGTGGTCGGTGTCTGGTTGAACCAGATGTCGTAGGCCACGTCGTAGTCGTTGCTGCCACCAGGCTGTGTGGTGCTCCAGCTCGTGGTGACCTTGCCTGTCGTTATGCTCGACACCTGGATCGGGGTGGCGGACAGGCCGCCGGACGTGCAGTTGCCCCAGTGGCAGCCCTGGTAGATGGATGGGTAGCCGCCGGGCGCGCCGTTGGTCGCGTTGTCGATGGCCGAATTCGCCACGGTGAAGTCGGCGTTGCCGTCGGTGGTGATGGACTCGGAGGCGCCTGAGCCCCACTCGTTGTTCTGCACGTTGTAGACGCCGCCGGCCACCGAGGTGAACTGCATCTGGGTCAGCTGGGTGGTGGCGGCCAGCGCGCCGGGCGCCCCCGTTCCGATGGCGAGCAACCCGCCGGTGATCAGCGCGGCGCCGGCCAGGCTCGCCGCTTTCCTTGTCATCTTGGTCCACGTCATAGCGGGCCTCCTTACCGCGTGGGCTCGCCGTAGTTGAACGGCAGGGCCTCTAGCTGGTCGATCGGGATCTGAGTGAGTACGTATGCCCAGTCGCCGTCCGGGAACAGGTTGTCCGGATCCATAAGCGCCGGGTAGGGGTTCACGCCGCCGTGTGTCGCCTCGTATGGCCGCGGGTCCTCCGCGTAGGTGACGACCGCGCCGCCGTGGTCGGTGATGATCAGCCCGTACTTCTGCATCGCCCGCGCGATTGTCTGCACGGCCGGGCTGTAGAGCGTGCTCACGTTGAACGAGGGGTTCAGCCGCAGGCGCTGCCCTTCGCACGGGATGTCGCTGCCCACGGTGTTGCCGTCATCGCGGTTGGCGGGCCAGGAGAAGCAGCTGGCCTGAGTCCGCGGGACTACGAGGTTGATGGCGTGGTCGATAGAGCCGCGCCGCAGTTCGGAGATCCGGATTGTGAACGCGCCGAGCGGCAGGCCTGAGGCGGTCGCGCCCAGCGGGTTCTTGAAGATCCCGGGGTTCTTGGAGTAGTGCTTGATCTTGCCGCCCCAGCAGGCCGACCAGTGGCCGCTGGCATCCTGCTGCGCGCGCCAGAAGTCCCAGTAGGTGTCGGTGGACGGCTGGTAGATCGTGGTCGACTCGTCGGTGCCCTGCGACACGATCAGGTTCTTGGGCGTGGGCACGTGTTTCAGGGAGGGCGCGATCACCTTTGCCAGTTGGGGCAAGTTCTGGCAGTCGGAGTAGGTCCAGTTCTGCACGGGGGTGTGGCGGCCGACGTAGAAGATCGGCGTGGAGTAGGTGTCGGTGTTGAGACCCCACAGGCCGTTGGTGTCCTGCTCGTCCTGCTCGATGTTGGCCACGATGGCGGCGGAGTTCGGGGCCAGCGGCACGCTGGCCGGCAGCGGCGTGTTCCACGGACCGGCCGACGAGAATCCGTTAACGGGCCTCGGGTGCCGGTGCGCGTCCCCCGCGTCCCCCGCTCGCCCGCCCTGACCGGCCAGCGCGGGACCCGCGCAGACCGTCAGCGCGAGTGAGGCGGCCGCTGCGACGGATACCCACCGCGCACGTGCACGCATCTGTGCCGCTCCTTCCGCGCCACCTTCTTCGGCGGCTAGGCAAAGCTGGGCGGAGCGTACCTCGGCCGGCGGCCCGGCTGCCCGCGCGCCGCCGCGCGGTTGGGCGAAGCCGCGCCACCTCGTGCCCGGTGACCTCGTGCGACGGCCGCGGGGCCGCAACCAGCGGTGATGTAACTTACTGGCAGGTGGATGGAGCCGCCGACCGACGACGGGCTAGAGGATGAGGACGGCCTGGTCGTCATCCCGGCCGCCGACGTAGCCGTGAGCGACGATCTCGTCCGGATGCTGCGCAATGCCGAACCGCGATAACCAGCGACGCGAGTAGCAGGTGAGCCAGTCGCGCCTGGAAAGGATGGATGCGGCTAGCGGGTGACAGCACCCGCCCCGCCGTGGACGGCCCGTACCCGTCGGCGCATAGTCCCACCAGTCACCCCAGCCTCTGCTGCTCACTTCGCATACTGTGTGACCAGAATTCCACCCGAAATGTCCGGAATGTGGGTGCGGAGAGTGTGCGAAGTCAGGCGCAGCGCGCTCCCATCTGCCTGACGGCACCCGACTCCGTGATAGGACCGTGCTATGACCTGGCTGCGGCCCGTGCCTCTCGTCGGCGACCCGACATCCGTCGCCGAGCGGTCGGCGGCGCCCGCCGGCTGGGCTTTCGACGACGCGACCGTGGCCGCTGTGCTCAACGTTGTCGGCGCCCGTCGCGACGTCAGGAGATACCGTCCCGACCCGGTGCCGCCGGAAACCCTTCGCCAGGTCCTCAACGCGGGGCATCAGGCCCCTTCCGTGGGGCACTCACAGCCGTGGCGGTTCATCGTGATTACGGAGCAGGCGACGCGCGACAGTGCGGCGCTGCTCGCCGACAGGGAACGGCTCCTGCAGGCGGACCTGTTCACCCCCGAACGCCGCGCGATGCTACTCGACCTCCAGCTCGACGGCATCCGGGAGGCGCCGGTCGGCGTCGTCGTCGCCTGTGACCGCCGCACGCCGCCTGCCGGGGTGCTCGGACGGGCCAGCTTCGCCGACGCCGACGTGTGGAGCTGCGCGTGCGCGGTAGAGAACATGTGGCTCGCCGCCCGCGCGCTCGGCCTGGGGCTCGGGTGGGTCACCCTCTTCCAGCCAGCCGACCTCGCCGGGCTTCTTCACCTGCCGGACGGGGTCGCGACCCTGGGCTGGCTGTGCCTCGGCTGGCCGGACGAGCGTCCCCCCGCCCCGGGACTCGAGCGCCGTGGCTGGTCGCACCGCATGCCGCTCGATGAGGTCGTACTGTCGGAGCGGTGGCCGTCGGCGGACGAGCCGGTGCGGCCGGTTTCCCATCTGGCCGGGCCGGACCAGGCCGCCGTCGTGGCGGGCCGCGACACCGGCGACGATCTGCTGACGGTTCCAGACTCTCTCGGAGTCCTCGACGCCGCCGTGAATCGCGTCCTCGCCTTGGGTCCGCAGGCGCCGGAAGGCGGGACGCTGATCGTCGCGGCGGCCGACCACCCCGTCACCCGCCATGACATCTCCGCGTATCCGCCGTCGGTAACGGCCGACGTCTTCGCCGCCACCGAATGCGGCGTGTCCCTCGGCGCCGCGACCGCCCGGCAGGCCGGACTGGCGGTTGAGGCCGCGTACGCGCGCCTGGCCGGGCCGGGCGGTGACCTAGTCGACGCGGACGCCATGTCCGCCGAAGACACAAAGTCCATCGTCGAGCAGGGCAAGGCGACAGGGCGCCGGCTCGCGAACCGCGGCCTGATCTGCCTGGGCGAGGTCGGCATCGGTAACACCACGGTCGCCGCGGCGTTGAGCTGCGCACTGCTCGGCCTGCCCCCGGAGAGCGCCGTCGGCCTGGGCGCGGGCGCGGACACGCCGATGGTGATGAGGAAGCGGGACGTCGTCGCCCGGGCCGTCGCGCGAGCCAGTGCCGCACACCCCGGCCGACTCGCGGACCCGTGGGTGGCACTGGCCAGCCTCGGCGGACCCGAGGTCGCGCTGCTAGCCGGGATCACCCTGGGCGCCGCCGAGTGCCGCGTTCCCGTCGTGCTCGACGGCCTCGTCACCTCGGTCGCGGCCCTGCTCGCGGTCCGCGCCGAGCCGGCCGTGCAGAGCGTGCTCGTGGCCGGGCAGTGCAGCCGCGAGGTGGCGCATCGGGCAGTCCTCAACGACCTCGGCCTGGAACCGCTGTTGCAGCTCCGGCTGCGGTCAGGCGAAGGCGTCGGCGCTTGCCTCGCGGCGCAACTGCTGCTCACGGCCCTGCGCGTACGGCAAGCCACCGCCCGGGTCAGTAATGGTAGCGGGCCGCGAGGACGATGATCTCCGCGTCTGTGACGATGTAGACAAGGCGATGCTCGTCGTCGACCCGCCGCGACCAAGCGCCAGGCAGGTGGTACTTCAGCGGCTCAGGTTTGCCGATGCCGTCGAACGGATCCTTCAGGACATCTTCGATCAGCTTGTTGATCCTCGCCAGCATCTTGCGATCGGTCTTCAGCCAGGACGTGTAGTCTTCCCAGCCCTGGTCCTCGAATACCAGTCGCACCGGGCTACCGGGCATCCTCGGCGTCGGGATCGACCAGAGCGTGCTCGGCTACGTGGATGCCGGTGAGGGCATTCTCGTAAGCCTGCAGGAGCCGACGCGCGTTGGCTGGCGACCGCAGGAGATAGGCACCCTCGCGTAGGGCGGCGTGGTCCTCAGCGGAGATCAGCACGGCATTGCCGTGCTTAGACACGATCTCGATGGCCTCGTGGTCCTCATTGACTTTCTTGATCAGCGGGAAGAGCGCCTTGCGCGCCTCGCTCGCGGTGATCGCCATGACGGCCAGCCTTTCAAGAGTGGTACCGGATATCGTACCACCGGTTATAGCCCTGCTGGCTCGTCAGCTGAACGTGTCGATGTTCTCGATCTTCCAGCGGCCCGCCTGGTGGATCGCGGTGACCGCGAGCATCGCGCCGCCGTAGGTCGTCTGGCTGGTGCCGGACCGGGTGTCCTGCTGGTTGACGAAGATCAGCACGCGGGCCTGATTGCCGTTGAGCAGTTCCACCCCGCTGTTGGTGACGGTCGTGGTCACCACGAGTTTCTCCGCCGGGGCGTCCCGCTGCACGAGCGCGAACAGGCTGTTGTACTGCTGGATCGCGGCTCCGGTCAGCAGTCGCTGGGCAGCCTGCCTGGTCGCGCCGGTGTCGGCGTAGTTGTAGGAGAAGATCGTCCGGACGGCGCTGTCGATCTGGTCGCGGACCGCGATGGTGGCGGCCGGGTCGATGACGGCCGTGTTCTCCTGGGCGGCCTGGGTCCGCAGGGTGCTGGCGTGCAGCGTGGCCCAGATCCCGAAGCCGCCGAGCAGGACGGTGAGCGCGCCGAGAATCAGCAGCGCCAACGTGTGGCGGGGGCGCGCGGTGGTGGCTGACGTACCTTCGGCGGGTACGGCCGCGAGTGCGGGGTCGGCTTGAGCGGTGTCCGCCTGGACGGTGTCCGCCTCGGCGGTGGCCACCTGGACGGTGTCCGCCTGGACGGTGTCCGCCTGGGCGGTGTCCGCCTCTGCGGTGGCTGGTTGGGCAGGCTGGTACCAATGGGGCATGGCGTGTCCTATCCGGCGCTGCCGACCGGCGCCTGGCCGAGCGCGGTGAGCTTCCACCCCGAGGCGGTCCTGGTGAGCTGGCCGACAAGGCGGGTCTGCTTGCTGACCGTTGCTCCCTGGCTGGGGATGACGTTGATCTGGACGGCGGTGATGATGCTCGCCGTTCCGGCCTGGGTGTTCAGCGTGACCAGCGCGGCGTCGAGGATCTTCGCGGTGGTGATGGTCTTGGCCTGCTCGACCTGGTGCTCGAACTGTGAGCGGCCCGCGACGACCTCTGCCAGCAGCGCCCCGGCCGACGACTGTGCCCACAGGTTCAGGCCTGCGGCGACGTGCCGGTAGTCGAGGGTGTTGAAGTTCTGCACCGCCTGCTCGCCTTCCGCCAGGACCTGGTCGCGGGTCTGGGCGAGGCCAGGCGTGCCGGCCTGGGCGGCGCTGTGCCACGACCAGCCCGCCCAGGCGGCGAAGATCACGGCGGCCGCGGCTAGCACCGCCGCGACGGCCAGAACCGGGTCGCGGAACGCGCCGACGGCTGCCTTCACGGGGTCACCCCCAGCAGCTGGGCCAGTCCTGGCTGCGCCGCCGACGGCACGCCGCCGCCGGACGGCGCGTGGGCGGAGCCGCGCACATCGCCCTCACTAGTCGGCTCGGTGCAGGCGGCGGAGGTATTGAGCGGTGGCGCCGGGGAGGTGTCTAGCCCGTTGCGGTACACGGTGCCGCCGTATCCGGCAGTGCACGGCAGCGGGCTGAAAAACGTGAGCGCCATACCGAAGTTGGCCCCCTTATTCGTGATGACCGTGGATCCGGCCGCGATGTCGGCCGGCAGGACCGACAGGAGTTCGTCCAGTGCCTGGCCCCTGGTGAGCGTGACTTCCGAGGTGGTCAGCAGGTTGGCGATAAGCGTCGCGAGGCCCGGGTTGGTGTTCGCCAGCAGGTCGGCCACCTGGGCGCCCACCTGCGGACCGGCGATGATGAGCTTGCGCAGGTCCGGGTCGGTCGCCTTGAGCTGCTTGGCGAGCAGCCGGGCGCTGTTGGCGAAGGAGTCGAGTTCGCCCGACTCCGCGATCTGGGTGGCGAGCACCGTCTTGCTGTTGGTGATCAGCGTGATCGTCTGGCCAGTCGTGGCGGACAGCGCCTGGACCAGTGCGTGGTTGCCGTCGATGATCGACGCGAGGTCGGTCCCTTGTCCCTGCAGCCCGGTTGCCATCTCGTCAAGCAAGGTGCGGAGTGTGCCGAGCGGCAATGACGTTGCCAGCGTGTTGAGGCTGGTGAGCAGGCTGGTCACGGGCAGCGGCAGCTGGGTGTCGCGCTGCGGGATCACGCTGCCCGCGGTCAGGTAGGGGCCGGATGTCGCGTCCGGGCGCAGGTCGACGTACTGCTCGCCGACCGCCGACAGGTCAGCGACGGCGGCCTGCAGACGGGCCGGGATCGGCGGGGCGGAGTCGCTGATGTTCAGGTCCGCTTCGACGCCGGTGGCGGTCAGCCGGACGGCGCCCACCCGGCCGACGGAAACCCCTCGGTAGGTCACGTCGGCGTTGGGGAAGATGCCGCCGGCCTGGGCGAGGTCCAGCCGTACCACGTAGTAGCCGGGCATGCCGACGTACCGGCCCAGGTTGGCGTAGTGAATGCCGGTGTAGGCCACGATCAGCACGCTGAGCACCGCGAACACGGCCAGTTTTATTCTCGTGGCGGTGCTAAGCATCAGTGCTTGCCCTTCGGTTTCTGCGGCTCCACCGGCGGGATGACCTTGGTGCCCGCGGCCGCCTGCACCTTCAGGTAGATGTTCAGGTAATCGCCCTGCACGTCGCCCAGCACCTGATCCGTAAACGGGTAGGTCAGCAGCACCTGGAGCGCCAGCGGCAGTGACTGCCCGGCGTTGGCGAGTTCGGTCAGCGTGGGCGTCAGCTCCAGCAGATCGGTGACCAGGCTGGCCTCGCTGGCGTTGATGGTGCTGACCGCCACGCCGGACAGCGCGTGCAGCGAGTTCAGCAGGGTGACCAGCTGGTTGCGCTCGTCGGCGAGGACCCGCAGCCCGGGGGTGAGGTTATCGAGCACGTTGCCGATCTGCCGGTCGCGCGCCTTCAGCGTCGCAGACAGCGTGTTCAGCCCGTCGAGCGCGGTGATGATGTCGCCGCGGTGGGTGTTGAGGTTCGCGAGCAGCGTGTGCAGCCGGACCAGCAGCTGGCGGACCTGCGGTTCGTCCTGGTTGAGGGCGACGGCCAGCTGGGACGTGATCGTGTGCAGCTCGTTGATGCCGCCGCCGTTGAGCAGCAGCGACAGCGCCCCGAGCACCTCCTCGACGGTGGTGTTGGTCGTGGTCCGGTACTCGGGTATCACCGCGTCGTTGACCAGCCTGCCGGTGCCAGGGACGCCGGGTGGCGCGGACAGGGCGATGAACTGCTCGCCGAGCAGGCTGGACTGCTCCACCTGAGCGATCGCGTTGGCCGGCAGCACGACGCTGCCGTTGACGAGCATGGTGACGCTCGCCGTCCAGGACCCCCGCGGGAGGTAGATGTCGGTCACCCGGCCGACGCTGACATCGTTCACCTTGACCGCCGACTGCGGCACCAGGTCGAGTACGTCGGCGAATTGGGCGGTGACCTGGTACGGGTGGCTGCCCAGGTTGGCGCCGCCTGGCAGCGGGAGGCTGTAGATGCCGCCGCTGAACGTGCTGCACCCGGTTAGTCCCAGTGCCGTGGCCAGCGCCGTGGCCGCGGCGACCGCCGTGCGCCGGGGCCGCATCAGCACCGCCTCCCGCACACGTGCATCGCCGCCAGCAGGGCTTCCGGCGTGCTGTATTCGGTCCCGGCGGAAGGCAGCGGCAGCGGCAGCGGCGGCAGGAAGGCGGTGTCCGTGGCTGGCACGGCAACCGACCCGGCCGGGCCGCCCGATAGGTCAGCGGTTCCGTCGGCGGACGCCCCTGCCGTGGTCCCGGCCGACGTCATGCTGAACTCGTTGAGGTCGGCGCGGCCGTCCAGGGTCTTGGTGGTGGCGTCGTACGCGTTGAGCACGTTGTCGGCCGCGAGCGGGGCGGTGTCCAGGGTCTCGGCCAGCGACGCCCGCTCACTGGACAAGATGTTGGTGATCGACGCCAGCTTGTTCACGTTGGATGTGAGCAGGCTCCTATTGCTCGCGATGAACTGCTGCACCTGGCCGAGCGCGGTGGCCAGCGTGGACACCGCAGCCGCGAGCTGCTGCCGGTCACCGGACAGGAACCCGGTCACCTGCGCGAGCTGCTGTTCGGCCAGCCGCACCTGGCCGTCATTGCGCTGGAGCATGCTGGTGAACTGCTGCAAGCTGGCCAGGGATGCCGCGATGTTGCCCGCGGAGCCGCCCACGGTCTTTGACAGGCCGCCGTACTGCGTGAGCATGCTGTTGAGGTAGCCGCCATTGCCCGCCAGATTGGCCGCGCCGGTCTTGATCAGATTGCTGAGCGCGCCTTGCTTGTTAGCGCCCGATGGGCCGAGCGCGGCGGCGAGCTGATTCAGGGCCGCGTAGATCTGGTCGATTTCGACCGGAACGGCGGTGCGGGTAACCGGGATGACCGCGCCGCTCGACAGCCGGGGGCCGCCCGAGTAGGCGGGGGTGAGCTGGACGTAACGATCAGAGACCACGCTCGGCGCCACCACGGCGGCTTGTACATCGGCGGGGACAGGGATTCCGCTGTCGACCGTCAGGGTGACCTTCACTTCCGGCCCGTCCGGCTGCACCGTGTCGACGCTGCCGACCCGCACCCCGAGTATCCGCACGTCCGAGCCGGGGTAGACGCCGATGGACTCGCTGAAGTAGGCGGTGACCTGGGTGCCCTGATGGGTCGCCTGGTATAGCGCCACGCCGCCGACGATCAGCCCCGCCGCCACGACCAGCGCGGTGGCCCCGGTCAGTATCCGCCGCCGCCGGGAGCCAACCAGCTTGTTCCTGAGCTTCTTGAGCAGGCTGCCGGGCTTTGGCGCCCTTTCGTGAGCGACTTTCAGCAGGCTGTCCAGGGTAGCCAGCCCGCCGCCTTCCTTCTTGGTGCTCATCGTGGCGACACCTCAGCCTTTCGGGGGTTCGCACCCGCTGGCCGGGCGGTCGGCAGGCGGCAGGTACGAGCTGGGGATGAGGCCGCACAGGTACGTGTCGAACCAGCGCCCGTTGCCGAGAGCGTTGTCGAGCAGCCGGTAATACGGGCCGGCCAGCGCCACCGCCTGGGCCAGGTTGGCCTGGTTTTGCTCCAGCACATTGGTGACCTGGTCCAGTGCCTCCAGCGCCGGGTGAAGCTTGGCCTGGTTGTCGGTGACCAGCCCGGACAGCTGGACGGACAGCGCCTGTGTGGTGACGAGCATCGAGCTGATGGCGGCTTGCCGCTGCTGTAGCTCAGCCAGCAACAGGTTCCCGTCTTTCAGCAGTGCCTGGAACCTCGCGTCCTCGCTGGCCAGCGTGCCGGTCACCGTGCGGGTGCCCGCCAGCACGCTGGCCACCTGAGCCTGCTCGGACGCGACCGACGACGACAGGTTGGCCAGCCCGCTCAGCGCCGAGCGCACATAAGGCGGGGTGGAGGCGAACGCGGCGGACAGCACCTGGAGGCTTTGGGCCAGCTGGGTGGTGTTGATCTGGCCGAGTTGCTGCCCGAGGTCGCTGAACGCCTGCTGCACGTCGTACGGCGATGTGGTGCGGCTGAGCGGGATCGGCTGGGCTGGGTTCAGCGGCGCGGTGCCTTGCGGGTCGAGCGCCAGGTACTTGTCGCCGAGCAGCGTCTTGATCTTGATGGCGGCGGTTGTGGTGTTGCCCAGCCAGGCGCCTTTCTCCTGGAACGTCACCGCCACCTTGTCGCCATCCAGCGAGACCCCGGTGACGTGGCCGACCACCACCCCGGCGATCCGCACCTCGTTGCCTGACTGGAGGCCGCCCGCCTCGGCGAAATAAGCGGTGTAGCTGGTACCGCCGCCGATGAACGGCAGGTTCCCCGAGAAGTACGTGAGGGCGGCGATCCCGGCGAGGATGCCCAGCCCCGCGAACGCGACCGCGATCGGGTTGCGCCGCGACATCGGCTTAGTGAGCCACGACATCGCCTTCATGACGTGCACCTCCCGGCCGTGACGGGGACGCCGGTCGGGCCGGGACCACCCAGGGCGTTACTCACTCCGGTCACCGTCGCGGCGCACAGATAGAAGTTGAGCCAGGACCCGTAGGAGGCCAGCCGGGCGATGTCGGCCATCTTGAGCGGCAGGTTCCGCAGGAACGTGTTGACCGTGCCCGAGTTGGCCGCGAGGTTCCCGGCCAGCTGGCCCAGCTGGGTGATGTCGTCGCTGAGCGGCTGCCTGCCGACCTGGAGCAGGCCGGCGGTGGCGCTGTTCAGGCTGGAGACGGCGGAGATCGCGCTGCCGATCGACTGCCGGTCGGCCGCCAGTCCAGAGACCAGTTGCTGCAGGGTGGTAATCAGCCCGGCGAGCTCGTTACCGCGGGACGTGATCGTCTTGAGCACCGAGTTCAGGTTGCCGATCACCTCGTCGATGACCTGATCCTTGGTCGCCAGGGCGGTGGTCAGCGAACCGATCGTGAGCACGAGCGCGTCGATGTCCGGGCTCTCCCCCTGGAAGGTCTGGATGATCTCGCTGGCCAGCTGGTTGACGTCGGTGGGTGACAATGCCTGGAACAGCGGCTGGAAGCCGTTGAACAGGGCGGTCAGGTCTAGTGCCGGGGTGGTCTGCGCGAGCGGGATGGTCGCTCCCGGTTTCAGCGCGCTGCCCGGCGGCCCGGCGCCCTGACCCAGTTCGACGTAGCGCTGGCCGACCAGGTTGAGATACCTGATGGTTACGGTCACGGACACGGGTAGCTGGCGTCCGGCCTGCACCACGAAGCCGACAAGCGCCAGGTTCCTGCGGTACACGCTGATCGAGGTGACGTCTCCTACCCGCACGCCGGCGATGTCCACGTCGTCGCCCACGGTCAGCCCGGTGACGTCGGAGAACACGGCCTGGTAGCCGGTGGTGCCTGACACCCCGGTGTGAGCGATGCTGATGCCGAGTATCGCGGTCAGGGTGGCGGTGACCGCGATGAAGATGAGGGACTTGATCAGTGGCCCGGCGATGGATGCCCGCTTCATGGCTTCCTCACCTCAGGTCCACGCTGGCGCCACGGAACAGCGGTCCCACCAGCAGGCTGCTCCAGCCGGGGATGGTCACCGGCGGGCGGCCGAGCGCCAGGCCCGTGAGCTCCCTGACCAGCTCGCTGTCCTGCGGCGCGCCGCCCGGCCCCAGCACAGCGGTCGTGGACGCGGCTGCTTTCGCGGTGGACGCGGCCGCGTCCGGCGAGGACGTGGTTGCTTCCGGCGCTGTCGTGCCATCGTGCAGCGTGACGCCGGAAAACGGCACCGGGTAGCAGTGCGGGCCGGTGTTGTCGCCGTACACCGGTGTGTCCTGCCCGGCTACGTACCGGCCGGGTGAGGGCAGCACGGTCACGCTGACGTGCAGGCCGGGCTGGCTGGTGCCCTGTCCGAGGACGGCGTTCATGGCCGGCTCGAAATTGACCAGGTCCTGGAGCGTGCACGGAAACTCGGGTGAGTACCTGGCCAGGATGCTCAGCGTGCCAGTTGAGTCCGTGGACAGCTCGATGATGTTGCTCTGGTTGGCGGCGAGGAACGAGCGCAGGTCAGTGACGGCGGTGGTCAGGTTGGTCAACAGCGCGGCGAAGTTGGCTCGCTCGGTCGCGACGACCTGGCTGGTGGCGGCGAAGTCGTTCAGCGCGGACAAGATTCCCGGGGCCGCCCGGTTGTAGGTCTTGGTGAGCCCGGCGAGTTCCTTGATGTCGGTGTCCAGGGCGGGCAGGTGCGGGTTCAGCTGCCCGAGGTAGGTGTTGAGCGTGGTCAGCAATTGGCCGAGCTCGGCGCCGCGACCCTGCAGACCCTGCCCGAGCGCGTCGAGGATTACGCTGAGCTTGTCCGGCTCCGTGGCGCTCAGCAGCGGGAGCAGGTTGTTCAGCACCGCCTCGAGTTCCAGCGCGTCGGCGGACCGGTCCTGGGAGATAACGCTGCCGTTAGCCAGCGTCCGCGTGCTCGGATTGGCCGGCGGGATGAGGTCTACATACCGCTCGCCGAACAGGGTGGTCGGCAGCATCTCGGCGGTCACGTTCGCGGGCAGTTCACTCACCACCGCGGGATCGATCGCCAATTCCAGCCGGGCCCCGCCGCCATCGGCGGTGATCTGCCGCACCTCGCCGATCTGAACGCCGCGGACCATGACCTCGGCGCCGAGGTTCATCTCGTTGCCGGCGCTGGTCGTGTACAGCGTCACCATCGCGACGGGGGTGAACTTCTTCTGGTACAGCGCCACCGACAGCCACGCCAGCAGGACGAGCACCAGCAAGAACGCCACGCCCGCGGCGCGGCGCGGGAGCTTGGCGCCCGCCCTTCGGGTCATCCGGCCACTCGCACTGTGGTGGTCGCCCCCCAGATGGCCAGGCTCATGAAGAAGTCGATGATGTTGATCATCACGATGGCGGTGCGCACCGCCCGGCCGACCGCGACGCCAACCCCCGCGGGTCCGCCCTTGGCCCGGTAGCCGTAATAGCAGTGCACCAGGATCACGACGACGCTGAAGATCAGCACCTTAGCGAACGACCAGAGCACGTCGACCGGTGACAGGAACAGCCCGAAGTAGTGGTCGTAGGTGCCGGGCGACTGGCCGTTGAACTCGACGGTGACGAGCCGAGAGGAGAAATAAGAGCTGACGAGGCCGAGGGCGTAGAGCGGTATCACCGCGATCGCGCCCGCGATGATGCGGGTAGTGACCAAGAAGGGCAGGCTCGGCACGCCCATGCCTTCCAGCGCGTCGACTTCCTCGTTGATGCGCATGGAGCCGAGCTGCGCGGTAAAGCCGGCCCCGACGGTGGCGGACAGCGCCAGCCCGGCGACCAGCGGGGCGATCTCGCGGGTGTTGAAGTAGGCGGACACGAAGCCGGTGAACGCGGACGCGCCGATCTGGTTCAGCGCCGCGTACCCCTGCAGGCCCACGACGGTGCCAGTGAACAGCGTCATGCCGATCATCACGCCGACGGTCCCGCCGATCAGGGCGAGCGCGCCGCTGCCGAAGGTGACCTCGGAGAGCAGCCGCAGCACCTCACGCCAGTAACGGCGGATCGCCCGGGGCGTCCAGGCCAGCGCGCGGGCGTAGAACAGCAGCTGGTCGCCCAGCAGGTCGAGCCAGGACAGCCAGCCGTCGGCCCGCGCGGCGGCCCGGGCCGGCCAACGGCCTTCACCCTCGGCGCCTTCGCCGGTGTGGTCGCGTTCTCTTGTCACCATGCGCGGCTCACGAGCCCTTCGGGGGAACGATCCGCAGGTAGATCGCGGTCAGTACCAAGTTGACGAAGAACAGCAGCAGGAAAGAGATGACCACCGACTGGTTGACCGCGTCGCCGACACCCTTCGGGCCCGGCCGCGGGTTCAGGCCCCGGTGCGCGGCGATCACTCCGGCGATGAAGCCGAAGATCAGCGCCTTGATCTCGCTGATGTACAGGTCGGGGAGCTGGGCCAGGGAGGAGAAGCTGGACAGGTAGGCGCCGGGCGTGCCGTGCTGCAAGATCACGTTGAAGAAGTAGCCGCCAAGCACGCCGACGACCGACACGAGCCCGTTCAGCAGCACCGCGACGCCCATCGCGGCCAGCACCCGGGGGACGATCAGCCGCTGGACCGGCGAGATTCCCATCACCTCCATCGCGTCAATCTCCTCGCGGATGGTGCGGGCGCCGATGTCCGCGCAGATCGCCGAGCCGCCGGCGCCCGCGATGAGCAGCGCCACGATCAGCGGGCTGGCCTGCTGAACCACCGCGAGTACGCTGGCCGCGCCGGTGAACGACTCCGCGCCGAGCTGCCGGGTTAGCGAGCCAACTTGGAGCGCGATGACCGCGCCGAACGGGATGGAGACCAGCGCCGAGGGCAGGATCGTGACGCTGGCGATGAACCAGAACTGCTCGATGAGCTCGCGCACCTGAAAGGGGCGCTTGAACGTCAGCCGCACTACCTGGGCCGCCAGCACGAAGAGCTTTCCGGTCTGGCGGAGCGCGCCGACCCCAGGAAACGTAACGTCCTGGCTCGTCATGACCGGTTCCCTGACTGTTGCGGGCCGAAGCTGGCCGCGATCGCTTGCTGGGCGTGCGGCGGCAGGGTTTGCAGCATGTCCTGCATCCGGGCGCGCCGGCGGCGGACCGCCTGCCGCTCCGGCAGCCCAGGGCTGGGCTCGAGCTGCGGGATGAGCGTCAGCGGCTGCTCGGGCGCGCGATGCCGGCCGCCCTCGCTGGCCTGTTCGGCGGCCATGGTGGCTTCGTCCTTTTCCTCTGACATGCCGATCGGGCCGATCCTGCGCCCGTTCACGAACTGGGTGATGACCGGCTTATCGCTGGTCAGCAGCACCTCCCGGGGGCCGAACATGACGAGGCCGCCGCGGTAAAGCATGCCGATGTTGTCCGGCACGGTCCGGGCGATCTGGATGTCATGGGTGACGATCAGGATCGTGGCGTCGATTTCGGCGTTGAGATCGATGAGCAGCTGCGACAGGTACGCGGTGCGCACCGGGTCCAGCCCGGAGTCCGGCTCGTCGCACAAGATGATCTGAGGGTCGAGCACCAGGGCGCGGGCCAGCCCGGCGCGCTTGCGCATCCCGCCGGAGATCTCCCCGGGGAACTTGTGCTCCTGCCCGGTCAGGCCGACCATCTCCATCTTGGTGAGCACGATCTGCCGGACCTGCGCCTCGGTCATCCGGGTGTGCTCCCGCAACGGGAAGGCGATGTTGTCGTACAGGTTCAGCGAGCCGAACAGGGCGCCGTCCTGGAACATCACGCCGAAGAGCTTGCGCGCCCGATAGAGCTGGCGCTCCGAGCACGTGACGGTGTCCACACCGTCGACAAGCACGCTGCCCGCGTCGGGCTTGATCAGTCCGATAAGCGACTTCAGGAACACCGTCTTGCCCGTGCCTGACGGGCCGAGCATCACGCTCACCTCGCCGGCCGGAAGCGTGAGCGTGACATCACGCCACACGGTGTGGCGGCCGAAGGACTTGGTCAGCCCGTCGACAACCACCTCAATCCCCATGCCGCCTCCCAAGGGGCTGTCGGTAGCGGACATCCTGCCGCACACGGGGCATCTCGTCCATGCTTTTGGTAATCGGGTCCTGGGCTCCGATCACCGCAGCGGCCTCGGGCGCTGCGGCGGGCATACCTGACCTTGAATGAGGTCACAGAGCGGGCCCTGGGTGAACTCGGAGTAGTTGTCCGTCCCTGAGACCGTCCCCGTGATCAGGTCGTCGAGGTTTTCTGTTACACCGCAGTGGCTGAACGCCGGGACGGTGACGTATCCGGTCAGCGGCCCGCCGCCTGACAGCGAGTAGGGGTGCGGGCCACTTCCCAGACCAGTGAGCCCGATCAGCAGCGGCTTGCTCGTCTCGCAATCGGGGCCCACGTTCAGCGGCTTGCCGTTGACCTTGACGTCGTAGATCCTCAGGTTCATCCGCGCCCACGACGTGTTGGTCGACAGGGCGAATCCTGTCCCGACTCCGTAGATGTTGAGGGTGCCTATCTCGGTGAGCTGCAGTGTCGCCGTCACCGGCATGAAACCGAAATCGAGGAAGGTGGCTGTCGCGGGCGGGAACCCGTGAATAACCTCGCAGGTGCGGTGGCGGTGGCTAAGGCGGCACACCGTGTAATCGAGCTGGCCGGCCGAATCCTCCTGGTAGTAATTCGCCGGAATGTTGAGCACCAGCCGGACGCCGACCGTCACGTTGATCAGACCCGGGCCAACGAGCGCGGCGCCATTCAGTTTCCGCACGTCGGAATAGCCCGTTATGAAGGCGCAGGCATGGTCTTGCGGCGGCGGAAAGGTGACAGTCGAGCCGCGCGGCGGCTTCGGCGGCTTCGGGAGGGCCGGGTTCAGCTTCAGCCCGCCTCGCGGCAACGGAGGGCAGGGGGACGCCGCCTGCGCCGCGTGGATCGCCGGTGCGCCACGGACCGTGATCGTCGCCAGCGCCGCGTCCTGTCCTGGCTCGAGCGTGCAGGTGGCGGTCACCGGCGCCCGTCCCGGGCTCGGGGTGGAGGTCGCGGCCGCGGAGGCGGTGCCGGTCGCGGACGGGGTGGTCGCACTCGGGCTGCCGGTCACGCTTGGGGTGGCGGTGGCACTCGGGGTGGCGGTGGCACTCGGGGTGGCGGTCGCGCTCGCGGTGGCCGTCGCCGTGCCGCGCGGCGTGAACACTAGCGCCAGCGTTCCTGCCGTCACGGTCATCCGGCCGGCGCGGTCCGCCGACAGCGCGGGCAATGGCGCGGTCGGCCGCAGCGGCGGCCCGCTGCGGAGGCTGCGTCCGGCGGCCGGCAGCGGCGCCGCCGGAGCGGCCAGGCTGGCCCACACGACGGCCGGCGCGCTTTCGCCCAGACCAGCCGTGGCCAGTCTGGCCGCGATGGTGACCGGCGCCCCCGGTGGGCCGAGGCTGGCGAGCGGTGCCGCGGGCACGGTCACCGCCAGGGTCAGCGAGGCGGGCCGAACGGTCCGGCCCGCCAGCGCCGTCGCCGGGTAGGACGCGGTGAGGCGGGCACCGATCTTATAGGTGCCCGTCGGGAAGCGGCAGGCGTAGGCCAGCGTCGCCACGGCGGTCTGGGTGTCGGCCAGCGTCACCGCGCCTGTCGCCTGGCTCACCGCGCTTGGGGCGCTGCCGGCCGTGCCGGCGATGGCCGCGGCGGTCCCGGCCACCACGACCAATGCCGCCATGCGGCGCAGCCTCAGCATCATGCTCCGTCAGCCCGGATACGGTCAGACTGCCTTGCCAGCGCTCAAGGTGAAGGTGATCGTATTGCCCGGCCCGGTTATCGACGTGTTGATGACCGGAGTGAGTAGCCCAAGGGGCCCGCAGTGGGCGAACGGCGGCACCGTGTACGTGCCGGTCAGCTTGCCGCCAGAGACCACGCTGAAGCCCGGCTGGCTTTTCAGCGTAATCGCCGCCGGTGTGGCGCTCTCACACTTGCTGCCGACCGGGAGCGGCACGCCCGCCAGGCTCATGCTGACGATCTTCAAAGTGATATGGGACGTCGTCGTGACGGCCCCGTTGTTAAGGTCGATCTTTCCTGTTGTCGCGCCGTCCTGGAGGAACTCGGTCTTCCCGCTCACCGGGATCAGTCCGAACTCCTTGAAGGAGACCGTCGCCGTGGGCAGGGTCAGGCTGGCGGTCAGCTTGCCGTTGCCGAGGTTCACGGTGGACCGGAGCGTGCCCGGGCCAAGAGCGACAGTGGCGTTGGGTGCCTTCAGGTGGGTGCTTCCGTGCCCCGGGTAAACGATGGTGAGGCTGGTGCCTGCCGACGCGGCTGTCGCGCTGGCGGCGACCGCCGTAGCGGCCACCAGGCCGACGGCGGCCGGGACGGTCAGGGAGCGGGCATAGCGCGACCGCATAAGCCTGTGCATGGCATCTCCTTGCAAGATAACTGGCGGCTGCCCGGGACTGCCGGGCAGCCGCCAGTCGCTGCGTGCGAACGATCCTCAGGCCGTCACGGGCTGGTTATGGTCTGTCCCGGGCTGACGACGTAGGTCCCGGTGAACGTTGACGCCTGGCCGTTCCCGATCAACCCGAGGCAGCCCTTCACGTCGTAGATGTGCAGGGTTCCGCCGGCGGCTTGGACGGCAAGCTTGTGCGTCTTATTGGTGTAGGTGACCTTGACCGATCCGTTGTCTTTGGCGGCGCTGGAGCCGTCGACGACGGCCGAGCAACCCGTCCCGGACAGCGTGGCGTGGATACCGGTGATCGTCCCTGACGTGACCCCGGTCTTCCTGTTATAAGACACCGCGTTCAGTTTCCAGGGCTTCTTCGTGCTTGCACTGCTCTTAACGGTGAATGTGAGCCCGAAGGGACCAGTGCACTTGGTGAAGCTGAGGGAGGTGATCGAGCCGATACCCGCACCGGAGAGCTTCTTGCCCTTCTTGAGGGTGGCCTTGGTGCTAGAGGAAGCACACTTAAGCACTGTGTGCGTCTTGGTGTCCGTGAGAACCGTGGTCCCCGATTTCGCGCTGATGTTCCCACCAGGCTTAACGGTCCAGGTGGGGGTCGCGGCCAGGGCGGGCGCCACGCTCGCGCCGATCATGAGGGCTGCGGCGGCACCGGCGATAAGGCCACTGCCTGCTCGTTTCCACTTCCACGTCATCGTCATAGTGAGTCTCCTCGGGTACTCCGGCCGATCGATTCCCGGCGATCAGCCTCTCGCTTGGACGGGGTGGGGTTCCCTTCTCCTTAGCTACTGGCGAGTACGTTACTTCCAAGTAAACATCGTGCGCAAGGCTCCACGGCAGAATGTGTGCTGGCCTGTTTCCTGGGAAGCGAAAAACAGTTTAGGCAGCTAGTCCGGGATTGTCCCGGGCTTCGCGTGGCCCGGCAAGGCAAACTTCCGCGTCGGCACTCGATGCGGCAAAGATTAACTCTTGCCCCACTAAAAACATCAGCCACAAATCATGTCGTCGTCCTCGGGCCGCCGACCTGCTCAGAGTCGGCTGGCCGGGGTAAAGAGTCGCCACCCTCCGTTCTGAAGGTCAAGGTTTTTAGCCGATGTGCGCGATGGTGGTTCCCGACGAAACGGCGCCTACCTGAGTGAGCGTGCTTTCAAGCAGGTTTTGTCCTGCCGGGGGATGAACGCGTCGCGGAGCGCCATGGCATCGCTGACCTTTACCTGCCGGACGGTGCCTCCGGGCCGCGCCCTGCCGTGGTGTTCGTGCATGGTGGCCCGATACCGGCCGACCTGCGGCCGACTCCGCGGGACTGGCCTGTCTACCGCGGATACGGGTCGGCGATAGCGGCAGGCGGCGCCGTCGGCGTCACGCTTGACCACCGGCTGCACGACGTGGCCGACTACCCGGTTGCCGCCGACGAGGTGGCCGCGGCCGTAGAGATGGTGCGGGCCGACCCGCGCGTGGACGCTGACAGGGTCGCGATCTGGTTCTTCTCCGGCGGCGGTTTGCTCCTCGCCGACTGGCTGCGCAGGCCGCCAGGGTGGCTCCGCTGCGTGGCGGCTAGCTATCCGCTGCTCGCCCCGTTGCCGGGGTGGGAGGTTGATCCGAGATTCCGGCCGGTCGAGACGGTCGCATCCGCCGGTGACCTGCCGATCGTGCTGACCCGGGTCGGCCGCGAGCGTCCGCCGCTCGCGGCCGCGGTCGAAGCGTTCACCACCGCCGCCGGCCGCTGCGGGGCGCAGCTCGAGATCATCGACGTGCCAAACGGTCAGCACGCGTTCGACATGCTCGACCACACCGACGAATCCCGCCAGGCCGTCAGGCGCGCCCTGAACGCGGTACTCGCGATTTCAGCAGGATGACGCATCGGCGGTCAGGCTGCCAGGTCTCTTACTGGTGCCCCGTGACCGCGAGCAATCTTTTTGCCCGTAACCGGACGCTGCTCATCGACGTCTCAAGGGCACAGGGGTTCCACATAAAGAGACTCCATTGCAGTACGGGGACCATCATGAAGTACCAACCCACCACCGTCCCCCGGCTGATCGCGGTTGCTGTCGCAGCCGTCGCCGGACTAGCCATCTCCTCGGCCGCCTACGCGGCAACCTCATCACCGGCCGCCCCCGCGGCGGCCGCCATCCCCCAGTGCGCCGCCGCCTTCGGGCAGGACGGCAACGTCGGCGCCTGGGTCCCGGCCAACGAGGGGGACGGGGCTGCCGGCACCGTCTACTACCCGCTGGAGTTCACCAACATCAGCGGGCACACCTGCTCCCTGTTCGGCTACCCCGGCGTGTCCGCGGTCAGCAGTACCGGGCAGCAGCTCGGACGACCTGCGGGCTGGGGCAGCCTGAGCGGCGCACGGCGGGTGGTCCTCGCGCCCGGCGCGACCGCGCACACGATACTCGCCATCCACAATGTGTACTCGTTCACGAAGCGCGTGTGCGATCCCGTGCACGCGGTCGGGCTGCGCATCTACCTGCCGGACCAGCGCCTCGCCACGTCTGTCGCGTTCAGTTTTGAGGCATGCTCGCGCACGGGAATCGTCTACATGGGCGTCGACCCGATCCTGGCGGGTGCCGGCACGATCAACGGCTGACCGCCAGGTAATCTCCGCGGCGCCGTCCCGTGCAACCTTGCTGAGCCCACGGGGCGGCGCTCGCGTTCAGGAGCAGGCGTGACGGTGAGCTGGCGGGCGGGCTTGGTTCGTAGAAACTCGCCTTTTCCTCCACCGTGCCCTTAGCGGAGCAGGTCGAGGACACTGGTGTAGAGGGCTTCCGACTGGGGGGTTCGCTCCCATAGCTCGATCACCGTCCCGTGTGCGTTGCCGCCGTCCACGTAGACCCAGCGGAACGGGTTTCCAGGCCCGGTTCCGTCTACAAGCAGCTGCGCCGCCGGATCGGCCGCGCGGATCGCCGCGATCTGGTCGTCGAAGTCCTCGACCACATAGGCCAGATGGTGCATGCCCTCGCCGCGCTCGGCGAGGAACTCCGCGTGCGGGGAACGGTCGTCCAGGGGCTGAAGCAGCTCGAGCAGCACGCCGCCGAGCTGGCCGAACGCGATCTTCAGCGAGAACGGCACGGGTTTGCCGTGCACCAGCGTCTGGTCGAAGGTCGAGTCGTCACCCATGCTCAGGAACGGGCCCGCGCCGAGCCGCGCGCTCAGCTCCTGCTGCGCGGCGGCGCAGTCGCGGACGACCCAGCCGATGTGGAACAGCTCGGGGAGACTCGGCGCTGCCATCGGGCTCATCCGGAGACCTGCTCGGTCTCGACGACGCATACCGGCTCGCCGACCCTGACGTCGCTGCCTTCGGGGACGGAGTGCTCGACCATGACGCCGTCGCCGGTGGCCTCGACCTCCTGGCTGATCTTCTCCGTCTCGATCTCGTAGAGGGGATCGCCCTTCGAGAACGCCTCGCCCGGCTGCTTGCAGAACCGGACGACCGTGGCCTCCTCCATCGTCATGCCGATCTTGGGCAGCTTGACCCGCACCCTCATGCGGGCACCCCCTGCCTGCTCTCCTCGGTACGGCCGAGCAACTGGCGGACGGCCGCGGTGATGCGGGCCTCGCCCGGGATCACGTGCGCCTCGGCGTTCGGGGCGTAGGGGATGGCGACGTTCGGCGTGGTGACCCGGCGGATCGGGCCCCGTAGCAGGTCGAAGCCGTGCTCGGCCACCACTGCGGCGATCTGGCTCGCCGCCGAGCAGCACTCGCGGGCCTCGTCCACCACGACCAGGTGGCCGGTCTTCCGAACCGAGGCGAGCACGCTCGCCGAGTCGAAGGGCACGAGGGTGCGCGGGTCGATGAGCTCAACGCTCAGCCCCTCTTTCGCCAGCGTCTCGGCCGCGGCCAGCGCCGGCTTCAGCATCCTGCCGATGGCCACGACGGTGACGGCGTCGCCTTCCCGGCGCACGGCGGCCTTCCCGAACGGGACCAGGTGCTCGCCGTCCGGCACCTCGCCCAGCTCGCCGCCGCGACCGTTCGGCTCGAGGATAAAGCACGGGTTCTTGCTCCGGATCGCCGTCTTCACCAGGCCCTTAGCGTCGGCGGAGGTGGCCGGGACCGCGACGTTAAGCCCGCCGAGGTTCATCAGCATGGCGTACGGGGTGTCGGAGTGCTGCGCCGCGTTGGCGGAGCCCCCGCCGACGGTGGCGATGATCGTGATCGGGAGCTCCATCTGGCCGCCGGTCATGAGCCGCAGCTTGGACATCTGGTTCCCGATCGCGTCCATGCCGGTGAACATGAAGTTCGAGAACATCATCTGCACCACCACGTGGTAGCCGGCCGACGCGAGGCCTACCGCCATCCCGGTCAGGGTCGTCTCGCAGATCGGGGTGTTGCGGATGCGCTCACGCCCGAACTGCTCGTAGACACCGCGCAGGTCGCCGACGATCGAGAGCTCGACGTCTTCGCCGTAGACGATGACCTTCGGGTCGCGCGCCATCTCCTCGACGACGGCGTCGTGGATGGCCTGGATGAGACGGACACGAGCCATGGTTCAGGCCTCACTTTCCGGTGCGAACATGAGCGTTTCGGCTAGCTCCGGGTCGGCGGGCTGGCCCGCCTCCGCGTACGCGACGGCTTCGGCCACCTGCTCGAGCACCGCGGCCTCGACGCGGTCGAGGTCCGCCGCGGTGGCCGCCCCCGACGACGTGAGCGCGGAACGGAATCTGACGATCGGATCCCGCTCTCGCCACGCCTCGATCTCTGCGGGGTCCCGGTACCTGCCGGTGCCGAGCACGAACGATTCCGCCTCGAAGTGGCCTTGAATGCGGTAGGTGCGCGCCTCGATGAACGACGGCCCGCCGCCCTCACGGGCACGATCGATCGCCTCCCCGGCCGCCCGCCAGACGTCGGTCACGTCGTTCCCGTCGACCTCGGCGACCGGCATCGAGAAGGCCCGCGCCCGGTCCGCGATGCGGCCCGCCGTCACCTCGGCCGCCGGCGTGAACTCGGAGAACCCGTTGTTCTCGCAGACGAACACGACGGGGAGCCGCCAGAGTGTCGACACGTTCAGGCACTCCATAAGCGCGCCCTGGTTCGAGGCGCCGTCGCCGAAGAAGCAGACCGACACCTTGCCGTCCCCGTCAAGCTGCGCGCCGAAGCCCGCGCCCGTGGCGATCGACAGCCCCGCGCCAACGATCCCGTTCGCCCCGAGGATCCCCTTGGAGATGTCGGCGACGTGCATCGACCCGCCCATGCCCTGGCAGATGCCCTCGCGTTTGGCCCAGATCTCGGCCATCATCGCCCGCACGTCACCGCCCTTGGCGAGGAAGTGGCCGTGGCCGCGGTGGGTCGACGTCGCGTAGTCGCGAGCACTCAGGTGCTCGCACACCCCGGCCGCGATCGCCTCCTCGCCGATGTAGAGGTGCACGGCGCCGGGCAGTTTGCCCGCCGCGCTGTCGTCACGCAGCCGCTCCTCCACGCGGCGGATCAGCACCATCGACTCATAGAGCCGCAGCGCCTGCGCCGCGGTCGGCTCAGCCGCCGGATGACTCCCCTTCATCTCGTCGGTCCCTGTCGTTGTCATGGCTGATGCTCCTCTCTGCGGAATGCGGCAGCGATCGACTCGTGGCGCTGCCGGACCATCGGGTACCAGTCCGGATGGGTCAGCGCGTACAGGTCGCCGCGCTTGATCGCCCTGACGACCACGGCACCCGCGTCCTCCGGTGTGATCCATCGGTGGACCGGGTTCTCGTCCAGGGAGATGTCGACGTCGGTAAGCCCGGCGTCGGGCAGGTGCCCGGGCCGATTGCGTGAGCTCGTCCCGATGTTGGTCCGCACCGTCCCAGGGCACAGCACGCTCGCGCCCACCGCGGAACCGGCGGCCTCGAGTTCGGCGGCGAGTACCTCGGTGAGCGCCACCACCCCGTACTTGGTGACCGAGTAGGCGCCCAGCCGCGGCGGAGCGACCAGCCCCGCCATCGACGCGGTGTTCACGATGTGCCCGCCGTCCGGGTTGGCCGACAGGATCGGCAGGAACGTCTGCACGCCATGGATCACCCCGTACAGGTTCACGCCGATGATCCAGTGCCAGTCGTCCATCGTCAGCTCGGCGATCGGCGCCAGCGGCCCGATGCCGGCGTTGTTGCAGACCACGTGCACGGTCCCGAACCGGCTTGTCGCCTCTTTCGCCAGCGCCCGCACGCTGTCGACGTCGCTGACGTCGACGGCGAGCGGAATCGCGCCGAGCTCGGCGGCGGTCTGGCGCAGCACGTCCTCTTCGATGTCGGCGACGACCACGCGCATGCCTTCTGCGACGAGCCTGGTCGCGATGCCCTTGCCGATCCCTGAGGCGCCGCCGGTGACGACGGCCACCTTCCCGCGCAGGTCTGGCAGCCCGCTCATGAGGCATCCTCAGGCCCAGGCCTGGGTGCCGACGATCCGTGCGGCGAGGCGGTCAAGCACCGGACGCGCGGCCCGGACGAACCGCGGCATCGACCGCCGCCAGGACATGACGATCTCGCGGCGCGCATGGGGAAACCCTGGACAACGCTCATGACCCGCCTCTTACAGTGGTGATCTCCCATCCTGCTAGCTGCCCGGCGTTTACGGAACCCGCGGCGCTGCACCATGCCCACAGCCGGGAGCACTGGTGCAGACCGCACCATCGGCTCGCCGTACGGATGACGAATAAGCATTACCGGAACGGAGTCGGCGGTCACCGTTCGGAATATGTCTGCTCTTAGGACCGTGAGACGACCGGGTCAAAACGCGCGGTGTACGACCTTTCGGCCGGCCGCGCTGCTCGCGATATAGCCATAGGTGCCCTTGTCGCGGAGTTCGGTCGCGGCGTCTGCCAGCGCGGCGAAGGCGGCGTACGCGAAGGCGCCCCCGACCGAGACCCGGGTCACGCCGGCCTCGGCGAGCTCGCTGACGGGCGGGACGCCGGGGAACGCGAGCACGTTCACGGGGCGGTCCACTTCCCTGACCAGCTGCCTGATGTCGGCCAGGCTGGTCAGGCCGGGCGCGTACAGCACGTCGGCGCCCGCCTCCTGGTACGCCTGGAGCCTGGCGATCGTGTCCGCCAGGTCCTTGCGGTCGTAGAGGTAATTCTCGGCGCGCGCCGTGAGCACGAGCCTTGCCCGGTCGGCGTGCGCCGCCTCGGCGGCGGCCGCGACGCGCTCGGCGGCCAGCCCGATGTCGTAGATGCGCCCGTCGTCGCCGCCGGCATAGTCCTCAAGCGAGCAGCCCGCCAGCCCGGTTTGCGCGGCCAGGGTCACTGTGCGCGCGACGCCCTCCGGATCGTCGGCGAAGCAGTTCTCCAGGTCGGCGGAGACCGGAAGCTCCGTGGCCGCGACTATGGCGGCGGCGTGCGCCAGGGCCTCGTCGCGGCTCACCGAGCCGTCCAGCCGGCCTAGCGTCGCGGCAAACCCGGAGCTCGTCGTGGCGAGCGCCTGGAAACCCAGCGAGGCGAGCACTTTCGCCGACCCGGCGTCCCATGGGTTCGGCAGCAGCAGCGGATCTCCGGCGCGGTGCAGGCTGAGGAACCGTGCTGCCTTGTCCGTCTGGCTTGTGGTTGTCATGGCAACGAACGTATCTCGTGTGTGAGCCGGCCTCGGCTTTGACATCGTTGGCTAGGGTGAGGCCATGGTCGTGATCCGTCGCGTCGTCATCTGCACCGAGTCCCGGGTGTACTGGGACGAAGGCGCGGAACCGGAATGCGGGAACGACGATCACCAGCATCGCGTGCTGGAGACTCATCGCCACCTGAGCCCGGTCGTGCTGCCTGACGGCACGCGGTTGACCGCGGCGTCCTTTGACCCGGCCGCCCCGTACTCGCGCGTCCGCTCCCCTGACTACGGGCTGTACTTTGACTCCCGCTGGCAGCCGCCCTGGGACCACGGGTATGTCGATTGGCCGGACTTCGGCGTGCCAGCGAACAGCGAAGCCGTGGTGCGGACGCTGACGGCCGTGTTGGAGCGGGCCCGGTCGGGGCAGGACGTCGAGGTTGGGTGCATCGGCGGTCATGGCCGAACCGGGACGGCGCTGGCCTGCCTGGCCGTGCTGGCCGGTCACCCGCCCGTTGAGGCGGTCGCCTGGGTACGGGCCAACTACTGCGCGAAGGCGGTCGAGACCCCGGAGCAAGAAGCCTTCGTCGCCGGCCTCCTCAAGTCCTGAGGTTGGCCGGCGTTTCCGCGGAAACGCCTCACATGGTGCAGGAGTGGCGGTGCGCGGTTATCGCGGGTCACGGCGGAGAGGGTGATCGGCGGGGACTTCGACGACGACTATGCGGATGCCATCGGGGTCCTCGATCCACATCTCGGTCAATCCCCAGGGCTCGGTGACCGGATCTCGGATGACCGGGACGCCGGCCGCGGCCAGCCGGGCGTGCTCGGCGTGCACATCCCGTACCTGGATCCAGATCACCACCGAATCCCCGGGAGGACCGGCCGCATTCCCGGAGACCTCGAGAAATGCCTGGCCCAGGAAGAACACGACCCCCGGGTTTTCAGGAGGACCGAACTCCCGGTAGATGGCCAGGCCCAGTACGTCACGGTAGAAGCGGCGACTCCGGTCCAAGTCGCTGGGCCGCAGCAGGATCCGGCTGCTCAGAACGTCCACACCACCATTTCAGCACCACCGAACTCAGCTTCGTTGCTTGTGTGGCGGTTGGCCGTGTAGGGTTCACTTCATAAGTTGCTACTTATGAAAGGAGGGCACTGTGGAGGGCGCCGTGTCCTTCGATCCCGTGGCCGCGGCCGGCCTGGTGACCCGTGAAGTGCGCGGCGGGGTCCGCGACGGGGTAGCGACGAAGGTCGCGATCGCCCGCCGGGTGTACTCCGCGAGCCAGTCTGATCTGTGGGACGCCCTGACCAATGCCGATCGGATCCCGCGCTGGTTCCTGCCGGTCAGCGGCGACCTCAGGCTCGGCGGCCGTTACCAGCTGGAGGGCAACGCCGGCGGTGCCGTCGAGCGCTGCAAGGCGCTCATGGGCCTGGCCTGCCACATCGACAGCGGAGCGCCGGTCGACCCGGGATTGGCTGTCTCCTTCCCCGCCTCGCGCGATGGCGCGGCGTTCATCCGGGCGGCGGCCGCCGGGTGGGCCGCTGCCGCCACGGCGGACGGTGATGACCCCGCCGCGGCACAGCGGGCGGCGGCGCGCACGGTCGCCTTTTACGCGCCCCCGCCCGGGGCGGCAGGTGCCGGCTAGATGCCCGGGATCTTCGAGGCTCTCGGCGATCCGGTCCGCAGGGTCATCCTGGAGCTGCTCGCGGCCGGGGAGCAGCCGACCGGCTCGCTCGTCACGGCACTGCGGTCGCGCACGCCGATCTCGCAGCCTGCTGTCTCGCAGCACCTCAAGGTGCTACGCGAGGCCAGTCTCGTGAGTGTGCGGGCGACGGGCACGCGCCGGATCTACGCGCTCGACCCGGCCGGGCTCGACGCCGCCCGGACGTGGCTGGCGCGGCTTGACGACCCGCTCGGGCCGTTCACCCAGCCGCTCGACGCTCTGGCCACAGAAATCGCCCGCGGCCGGCGAGCCCGCCGGGCATCCGACGCGGAACAGGCCCGGGTAATAGCGGCGGCCCGGCCGCCACGCGCGGACTCCACCGCATAACTGGGCGCCATTGTCGAATTACTACGGAATATCCGTGAAAGTTTCCTAGGGAAGAGTTTATTAAGGTCGGCGCTGAGCCTTTCCCCGCGAAAGTTTCGCTCCATCCTTCGCGTTTCGGTATGCCTTGTCTTCCCTGGTAGGAGCCGCGTCGCCGGGTTTGCTCGCGTCGATGAGGCAGCGGCAGAGCAGGCCATTCTTGGCATCGACATCTTCGCTCTGTACCTTCCGGTCATAAAGCTCCCCGGGTAATCAGGAGGTAGATTCGCGTGAGATTCTTCTGCACGGGGGCGGGCCGATGGCCGAAGCCGCTCCGTTTTGCCGCCGCGCTTGTGCTGGCGCTGCCGCTATGCGTCGGGGTCATCGCGGCCGCGGGTCCGGCGGCGAACGCCACGACGGGCTGCTCGGCGTCCTACTCCACGGAAAGCCAGTGGTCCGGCGGCTTCGTCGCACAGGTCACCGTCAACAACACCGGCACGACCGCGCTCACCGGATGGACGGTGACGTTCAGCTTCGGTGGTGACCAAGTCGTGACGAGCTCGTGGAGCACCACGCTCAGCCAGAGCCTGGAGTACGTCACCGCGTCCAACGCGAGCTACAACGGTTCGGTCGCGGCGGGATCGAACACCTCGTTTGGCTTCCAGGGGACCTGGAGTGCCAGCGACGCGGTGCCCGCCAGTGTGACCTGCACACCTGCCAGCACCGTCACCCCGGCGATCGTCACAAGCGCCGCCGCGTCGCTACCGGTGATGCAGGGGTTCACCGGGACCTTCGGGGTGGCGCTCTCGTCGGCGCCGACCGCCAACGTCACGGTCACCGCTAGCCTCACCTCCGGCAACACCGGCCTTTCTATCAGCTCCGGTGCCACGCTCACGTTCACGCCGACCGACTGGGATACGGCGCAGAACGTGACGCTCTCCGCTAACGCCACAGGCACCGGCCCCGCCACGTTCGCGGTCACGTCCAGTGGGTACACGTCCGCCGCCGTGACGGCCACCGAGATCGCCAGCACCCCCGCGCCGCAGGTGCACGTGTCGGGCAACGAGCTCGTCAACGCCAGCGGAACTCGGGTGGTCCTGCACGGGATGGACCGCTCGGGCTCCGAGTACGCCTGTGTCCAGGGCTGGGGGTTCTTCGACGGACCGGTCGACGAGGCGTCGATCCTCGCCATGAAGAGCTGGAGCAACGTTACCGCGGTGCGGGTTCCGCTCAACGAGGCCTGCTGGAACGGGGAGTCCTACGTGAACTCGACCTACGCCGGCCAGAACTACATCAACCAGATCAAGAACTACGTGAACCTGCTGAACGCCAACGGCATCGTGGTCATCCTCGACCTGCACTGGACCGACGGCCTCTACACCGGGACGTCCTCGGGCTGCTCGTCCGCCGAGGCGACCTGCCAGAAGCCGATGCCGGACGCCGCGGAGGCGATCCCGTTCTGGACCTCGGTGGCCAACACGTTCAAAGGTAATAACGCGGTCATCTTCGACCTGTTCAACGAGCCGTACGCGTCACGGGCGACAGGGAGCACCACCACTGGCTGGGAATGCTGGCTCAACGGCGGCACCTGCCCGGGCATCGGTTATCAGGTGGCCGGCATGCAGTCGATGGTCAACGCGGTCCGCTCCGCCGGCGCGAGCAACGTGCTCATGCTCGGCGGCGAGGAGTACTCCAACGACCTGACCGACTGGCTGCAGTACGAGCCGACGGACCCGGACAACAACCTCGTCGCGTCCTGGCACTCCTACAACGGCAACACCTGCGACACGCTGTCCTGCTGGACCAGCGAGGTCGAGCCGGTCATGGCGAAGGTACCCGTGATCGCGGGCGAGATCGGCGAGGGCGACTGCGCCGGCACCTACATCGACTCGCTGACCAGCTGGCTGGAGTCGGAGAACACCTCGTTCCTCGCTTGGACCTGGGACGACTGGGCTAACGGCTGCTCCACGGGCCCGACGCTTATTACCGACTACGCGGGCGACGCGACACCATATGGCGCCGCGTACAAGGCCATCTTGGAGGCGCTGCCCTAACAGGGCCGGAAGAGCCGGCGGCCGGGCCCCCTGGCCGCCGGCATCCGTAGCGCCGCGCTCGGCGAGTACGACGTTCGCCGGCCGCTCACGCCGACAGGGACCGACCTCTTGGGGCTCGTCAAGCACTCGGCGAGCATGGAGCTTGAGTACTTTGGCCCGGTGTTCGGGCGGCCGCATGAAGTGCCGCTGCCGTGGCTGGCGAATGACGCCGACCCCAACGCGGACATGTGGGCCACGCCTGAGCAGAGCAAAGCCGAGATCGTCGCCCTTTACCACCGGGCGTGGCAGCATGCCGACGAGACAATCGCCCTGCTGCCGCTGGACGCGGTCGGCCGGGTGCCGTGGTGGGGAGAGGACGGCGCGGTGACCCTGCACCGGATCGTCGTCCATATGACCGCGGAGACCCAGCGGCACGCGGGTCACGCCGACATCGTTCGGGAGCTGATTGATGGTGCAGCCGGGCTGCTCAAGGGCAGCGACAACCTCCCGTCCGCGGACCAGGACTGGTGGCGTGACTACAGTGACCAGGTGGATCAAGCCGCGCGCAGCGCCGCGGGACACTGAGCTCCCGCGCGGCGGCCGGCTTGGTCAGTCCCTGACGAGGACCACGCGCGGGCCGGATTCGGCGGAGGTGGTCCAGGCCGCGCCGACGTCCGACAGCGGGAAGATCCGGAACGGTACTTGGACCGCGCCGTCGGCGATCAGCTTGATGTAGGCCGGGACCTGGGTCTTGATGTCGGCCGCGGCGACCGAGCCGGCCCCGCTGCCTGAGATCGTCAGCTTCCTGCTGCGCAGCAGCGCAGAAGGCACCGCGGCCTCGGCCCCGGCCAGCGCCCCGATCTGGACGTACTTGATGTCGGCGATGTCTTCGCTGAGCCCCTGCCGGGCGAGGGCCTGGAAAGCGGCCTCGGCGACGGTCCCCCAGAGAAAGTCGAGCACCAGGCCGGGCGGATCGCCGTCGAGGACCCGGGCCAGGGTGTCGGCATCGGTATCCCGGTCGCCGGTGATGGTGGCGGTCTGCGCGCCGGCCGCTGCGGCGCGGTCCAGGCCGGGCTGGCTGCGCCCGGAGCCGACGACCCGGGTGGCGCCGAGCAGCCGAGCGTTCTGCACGGCCAGGAAGCCGGAGATCCCGGTGGCGCCAAGGATCAGCACCGTACCGAGACGGCCAAGCTCGGCTTGCCGGGCCTTGAGCGGCAGCCATGACGCCATGCCCGGATTCACGCCCGCGGCGACGGCCTCCGGTCGCGCCCCGGCGGGCAGCGGGAACCGCATCGCATCGGGCGAGACGATGTGCTCGGCGAATGCCCCGTATGGCGGCGCACCGGCGGATGAGGTGAAGACCAGCTCGCCGCCAGACCTCCTGGCGACCGCGTTGAGGCCGGGGATCACGGGGAAGATGCCGCCGCGACCGTAGTGCCGGCCGGCCGCCACCGACCGGGTTACCTGGTGGATGCCCGCGGCCACAAGCTCCACGATCTCGGTTCCCGCACCGGCCACCGGCTCGTCGAAGTCACCGTAGACAGGAGCGGAATCCGCCGAGTGCAAGATCGCCGCTTTCATGCTCACGCCTCCTTAACAGCGTTAAATTGGTGCGGTCCCCAGCATTCCTTAACAGTGTTAAGCTGTCAAGTCGTGGCGAGTGGACTGACGAAGGCGGGCATCGTGCAGGCGGCCCTGGACCTCCTCGACGAGGCAGGCATGGATGGCCTCACGGTGCGCGCCCTGGCGGCCAGGCTGGGGGTGCAGGCGCCGGCGCTGTACTGGCACGTGCGCAACAAGCGGGACCTGCTCGATGAGATGGGCACCCGGACATGGCGGCAGATCGGCGACGTGATGGCCGAGCTCCCCGCCGACCTGTCCTGGCGTGCGGTGATGGCGACTTACGCCGAGACCGTACGGAAGGGGCTGCTGGGCCACCGTGACGGGGCCAAAGCGTTCAGCGGCACGACGCTGACCGACCCGGTTGTGATCCGGCGCCAGGAGATCACCCTGGGAAACCTCGTCCGCCAGGGGTTCACGCTGCAGAACGCCGTGCGGGGCCTCCTCCTGCTGAACAACTTCACCATCGGCTTCTGCGTCGAGGAGCAGGCGGTCCGCCAGCTGGCCGAGTCCGGTGACGAGCGGGCCTCTCTCGCCCGACGCGCCGAGCTGATCGGCCCGGACGTCGCGCCGCTCGCCGTCGAGGCGGGCCAGGTGATCTTCGGCGACCCGGATACCCGCTTCCGCGAGCTCACCGGCCTGCTGCTCGATACCATCGCCCGGTTGCGGACATGAAGTTGGTGCGGCAGGCTGCCGGAGTGAACATGCACGCCGATCAGCTGACCGTCTCCCCAACGATGGTCCGCGAGCTGGTGGATGAGCAGTTCCCCCGCTGGCGCGACCTGAATGTCAAGGCGGTGCGGTCTCCAGGGACGGTCAACGCCATCTTCCGCATCGGCGAGCAGCTCGCGGCCCGGTTTCCGCTGCGACCGGATAATGCCGACGCCGTGCGACGGCGGCTCGAATCGGAGGGGACGGCGGCACGCGAACTCGCGGGGCGGACCCGGTTCCCGACGCCCGAGCCGGTGGCGATCGGCGAGCCCGGCGCGGGCTACCCGCTTCCGTGGGCGGTGCAGACCTGGCTGCCCGGAGACACGGCCGCCGATGTGGACCCGGGCGCATCCGTGGCGTTCGCCCACGACCTGGCCGAGTTCATCACCGGCGTGCGTGCGATCGACACGCGCGGCCGGACGTTCAGCGGCCGGGGCAGGGGAGGTGTCCTGCACTCCCATGACGAGTGGATGCAGACCTGCTTTAAGCGCAGCGAGCACTTGCTGAACGTTCCGCGGCTTCGCGGGCTGTGGAAAGCCATGCGCGTGCTGCCGCGCGGGGCGGCCGGTGACGTGATGAGCCACTGCGATCTGATCCCCGGCAATGTGCTCGTGTCCGGCGGGCGACTGGCGGGCATCCTCGATGTCGAGGACCTGGCACCCGCGGACCCGGCACTGGATCTCGTGGCGGCCTGGCATCTGCTGGACGCCCTCCCCCGCCAGGCGCTGCGCGATGACCTCCGCTGCGATGATCTGGAGTGGGAGCGCGGCAAGGCCTGGGCTTTCCAGCAGGCGATGGGACTGGTCTGGTACTACGTGGACAGCAACCCGGCCATGAGCAGGTTGGGCCGCCGCACCCTGGAACGCATCCTGGCCGCCACGCCGCTCTCGCCGGAGGATCCGGAGGAAGAGGTGACCGAGGCGAGGTCTTTGTGGCCGGACGCGAGCAATCCTTCCGCCTGCGCCTGACCCAGACGTGGGTCCGCACACCAGAAGGCTGGCGGTGCCTGGCCGGCCACGCCAGCCCGCCATGACCTCAGGGCAGCCCCCTAACGGAGCCTGGCGAACAGCCAGAACGTGACGCCGGTGCCCGCGCCGTAAGCCAAGTGCGCGGATAGGTCGTCGCCCAGGGTCTTGGCGTCGTATTCCCAGATCGGCTTGTAGAGCCCGCCCTCGGGGAGGATGACATAACCGGAGGCCCAGACGAGGGCGCCGAACGGCAGGCCGTACCAGGGGTGCGGCCTGCGCGGCGACCCGGCCAGCACGCCATACAGCGCGCCAGCCGAGGACCCGTACCCCCAGTGCATGACCGTGCTGGTCAGCCAGGCCCAGCGATCCGGGAGCTCGCGCTGCGTGAAGCCCTCGATGACCCGCTGCGCGACCTTTCCCGGGTCCGGGGCCTGAGCCCAGGTGTCCACCGGGGCGAATTCCCACTCCAGCGGCTCGTCCTCGCCGCCGTCCCGGCGATACCGGACGTAGCGGACCGCATCCATGCACACGGTGCCGACCGCCCCGGCCAGAATCCCGCCAACCACTGCCCCGAGCGGGGTAAGCGGCCGCCAGCGGAAGCCCATCCTGCCTCCCTCAACGCCGGGCGAGCCATGTCCAGGTCCCGCAGGTTCCGGAACAAGGCTAACACCAGGTTAGCGGAAAGCTACGATGAGTTAGCTCGGAGCGAGGCGCCTAGAGGTCAAACCGGAAGATCGTTGGCTTCTCGGTTGTCGAGCCTGCCGAAGGTGAAGCACGGGGCGTCCCTGGTCAGTACCGCGACGGGCGCGGTGATCGACCAGGTCGCCGTCAGTTCGGCGGCGATGGCGGACGTCAGTTCGCCGATGTCGGCCGACGCCGAGTCATGCAGCGCCTCCGCCACGATGAGGGCGGCGGCCGTCTCATCCCGCATTGCTGACAGGCCGCTTTGCCGGTTCGTCCACCGGCGGGCGTGCGCCTGCCCGGCGTCGTCGGCGAAGATCACCTCGCCCGCGGGAGGGTGCTCGACGTCGCCTGAGAACGTCACGTAGTCCTCGTCGCCGACCGCGTAGCGAACTTCGAGGTCGCCGGTGATCGCCGAGACGTCGAAGACGGCCACCGGGATCGCGAACGCCAGTGACACCGCGTTGCACAGGTCAACGAGCGGGTGCAGTCGCGGGATGGCCCCCTCTTTGCGGAACCGCCGCAGGAGGGATTCCGAGGCGCACCGGTACTGCGTCGGCTTCAGGCCCATCCGCGAAAAGGCGCGCCGCCACGCCTGGATCGGCTGCATCTCCCCCTCGGGCATCTCGGCGAGCCGGGACCTCGCGATGGCCAGGAACTTCTCGGTGCGAGCGTCCTCGCAGACGTCGCCGGTGATGCCGCTGGCGAACACGACCCCGGGAACCAGCGCGGGAAAGTCGCGCCAGATCTCATCGGAATGCCGGAACCGCACGAGCCTTCCTCACTGTCTCGCCTCCTGGGGGTGGGCGTAGGGTAACGAGTACTTCGACGACGTGGGCCTGTTCGTTGATGCGGTAGACGATGCGATAGGTTCCGCGGCGTGCGCCGTGACAGCCGGCCAACGGGCCGAAGAGCGGCTTACCTACCCGGCGCGGCCCCAGGGCCAAGGCAGCCTCGCAGAATTCTAGAACCGCTGCCGCAACGGATTCTGGAAGCCGTTCGGCGATGGCGCGCCGCGCGGCGGCGTGGAACCTTATCTCGTAGCGCTCACTGTTCACGTGCCGAGGCGACGACGCCGGGCGAGGTCAGCTCGTACTGTGGCCAGGTCTACTCCCTGCTCCCCGCGACCGAGTGCCGCGAGGCTCTCGGAAATCCGGGCGGCGGCGGCACTGTCCGCCAGGATCTCAAGTGTCATTTCCAGACCCTCAAGATCATCCACGGACAACAGAACGGCCTCGGGCTCCCCGTTCCGCGTCAGTGTTATCCGCTCATGCTGCAGCCGCACCCGCCTGGCTAGATCAGAGAGGTGCGTCTTCGCCTCAGATATCGGAACCGAAGTAGATGCAGGCACAGCCATGGTTAAGATTGTAGTCAGGGTTGGTCTGAATTCAAACTAATCGTGGCCCGGATCGCTGGTCATCGGAACGAGCCCGCGGTTAGCCCGGCGACGATCCGGCGCTGGGCGAACAGCACGAGCAGCGCGATGGGGATCGAGATGATGACCACCGCCGCGTCGATCAGGTTATAGAAGGTCTGGTACTGGCTCTGGCCGAACGTGGTGATAGCAAGCGGCGCCGTGAAGTGGGCCGTCGACGTCAGGAACGACACCGCGAACGCGAAGTCGTTCCACGCCAGGATGAACGACAAGATCGCGGCGGTGAACACCCCTGGCACGGCGACGGGGATGACCACGCGGCGCAGCACCTGCAGCCGGGTCGCACCGTCGGTCAGCGCGGCGTCTTCCAGCTCGGAAGGTATCTGCTCGAAGAAGTTCTTCAGCAGCCAGGTGGCGATCGGCAGCGTGTAGACGAGGTAGACGATGATCAGCGGATAGATGTTGTTCAGGACGTTCAGGTAGCGCAGCACCAGGAACAGCGGGCCGATCATGGCGAGCACCGGGAAGAACCCGGCGAGCAGGATGAACGCCAGGATCGGCCCGGCCCCCGCGATTCGCAGCCGGGCCAGCGCGTAGCCGGCCATGGATGCGACGACGATGGTGACCACGGTGGTGGCCAGCGCGACGATGACGCTGTTCAGCAGCGGGGTGAAGAACGAGGCCTCGGTGAACACGTTCTTGTACGCGACACCGGACAGGTGCGATGGGATGATGCCGTTCGCGCCGCCCACCCCGGCCGCGACCTGGCTGTTAGACAGCAGCGACGTGCGCAGGATCCAGAAGAACGGGAACAGGGCGATCAGCACCACGATGGCGACCGCGATGTAGAACAGCGTTTCCCGCAGGATCTTCTTGCCGGAGACCCGGCGAGGCCCACGGCTGATGCTCACCGCGACGGCGGCGGGAACGTCGTCGGCGACGGCGCTTGTCATGTCGCCTCCTCAGGTTTGCGGGCGGAATGCCCTGACGTAGACGAACGACACCGCCAGCGCCAAGACGACAAGGACGAGGGACATCGCACCGCCCTCGCCGAAGTCGGTGTTGATGATGAACGTGTTGTAGCTCAGGAACGACAGCGTCTCCGTCGAGTTACCCGGGCCGCCGCCGGTCATGATGTAGATGACGTCGAACACCAGCAGCGCCTGGATCGTGCGGAAGATGAGCGCCACGGACAGCGCCGGCTTCAGCATCGGCAGCGTCACAGAACGGAAGGACTGCCACCAGCTCGCCCCGTCTATCCTCGCCGCCTCGTAGACGTCATTCGGGATGATCTGCAGGCCGGCCAGCAAGATGATCGCGACGAACGGGATGTTCTTCCACGAGTCCGCGATGAAGATGGCTACCCACGAGCGCCACACGCTGGCGCCGAGCCAGGCGATGCTGGACCAGGCCGGATGGAACGCCCCCAGGATGTAGTCGACGAACCCCGCGCTGGGGTCGAACATGGTCTTCCACAGCATCGCGGAAACCACCGTGGGCATCGCCCACGGCACCAGTATGGCCGCGCGCAGGAAGCCCCGACCGCGGAACCGGCGGTGCATCATCAGCGCCAGGCCGAGCCCCACCACCATGTCGAACGCCACTGTCACGGCGGTGAAGACCAGCGTGCGCTCCAGCGCGGACACCCACTGCGCCGACTTGAACATCTTCGAGTAGTTCGCCCCGCCGACGAAGTTGTGCGGCAAGTTCCCGTAGGACAGGTTGTCGAAGTGGAACGAGTTCCACAGGTTGTAGACCAGCGGGTAGGCGGTGATCGCGAGCAGCAGGATGACCACCGGCGCGACCAGCATGTAGCCCAGCCGCCGGTCTCCCCGCTCCCGCGCGTGCCCCACCGGGGTCGGGCGCTTGGGGCGCCCGAAACGCGCGAGGTGGCCGGGGCGCCCGGGGCGGCCCGTGCGTGCGGGCCGCCCCTTCTCCGTCGTGCTGACTTCGGCAGCCATCGACGCTAGCTGCCCGGAGTGGCGTTAGCGTCGGACTTGATCGACGATGCACCCGCCGCGAACGCCGCGCTCGCGGCGCTCGCGCTCCCGTTCGCGTACACAGCGGAGAACAGCGTCTGCAGGTCAGAAGAGACCTGCAGGTAGTTCGGCGTCACCGGACGGGGCGCGGAGTAGGTGTTCAGCGTGTACACGTCCTTGAAGTACGGCGCCGAGGAGTAGAGCGCGGACGTGTACGCGCTCGGCAGCGAGGGCGGGTCACCGACCGCGATCGCGCGCGCGGTTTCGACCGAGGCACTGGTGAGGTACTGGATCAGCTTCCACGCCGCCGCCGCGTGCGCGGTCTTGGCGTTGATCGCCAGCATCTCGCCGCCGAGCGCGGAGCCCGGGGTGCCGCCGGCGCCGGCCGGGAACGGGATGTACCCGACGTGCCCCTTGACCGCGGCGACCATCGGCTGGGCCTCGACGAACGGGTAGTTGATCGCGAACGGCGTATAGCCGGACACGAACTGCTCCTCGACCTGGCCCTCCTGCCAGCCGGTCACCGCTTGGGGGGCGATGTGGTTGGTGTAGATGGCGGCGTGCAGCCAGTTCAGCGCGGCCACGTTGCCCGGGGTATTCACGTTCTGCGGGTTCAGTGTCCCGCCGAACGCCGAATCGACCGTGAGGAACGCGGTGATCGCGCCTTCATACTTGTCGGCCTCGAAGGCGATGCCCTCCTTGAGGGATTTGTCCGTCTTCATCGCCTGCTCGGCGTCGCTGACCACCTGCGCGGGGCTCGTCGGCGGCGTCTTGATCAGGTCGGTCCGGTAGAACAGCCCCTCGGGGTTGTCGAACCACGGCACCGCGTAGTACGTGCCGTTGAAGGTGCCGGCGGCGACCTCGTGCGGGAAGAACTGGCTCATGTCCGGATGGAACTGGGTCAGCGACGCGACCCAGCCCGCCTGGGCGAACTTCGCCGGGTACGTCACGTCGGACTCGAACACGTCAGGCGTCGACGACCCCGAGATGAAGTCGTGTTCGAGCGTCGACAGGTATGTCGTCGAGTCGGACGACAGCACCTGGACGGAGACCTTGATGTTCGGGTTGGCCTTCTCGAAAGCGTTGATCGCGACCTGGGTCTGCTGGCCCTCGGTGCCGAGCCCGGACTCGGCGAACACGATCGTCTGCGTGGCGCCGCCGCCGACCGTGGAACTGGCCGAGCCGCCGGAACTGCAGGCCGCCGCGCCCGTGGCCAGCGCGGCGGCGGCGACGGCCACCGCTCCGGCACGCCATCGCGTAAGGCTGTTTCTGTGCATATGACACCACCTCGTTACGGTGAGTAATCGAATTTTCCCGAACGAACCGGGCTGGCTGTCCCCCGCCGATGTTTATCCGTCCCTGATGATCTGCGTAAGTTGCGCGGCCATCTCCGCGAGAGCCTGAGCTGGCGGCGTCCGAAAGGTGAGCGCCTGATACACGGCGCTGGAGATGGCCAGGCTCGCCTGGTCGTAGTCGGCGATAGACGGCCGCGGCTGGGCGGCCAGTATGGCGTTCTTGAGCAAGGGCAGGTAGGGGAAGCGGTCGACCATGGCGCGATCGGTGTAGAGCCCGGTCCAGACGGGCGGGAAGCCGCTGTCGATGAGAAGCTGCTTTTCTTCGGGGAGGCTGGTCAGGTACTGGATGAACGCGAGCGCCGTCCGCTGGTGCCGCGAGTAGGCACTGACCGCCAGGTTCGCGCCGCCCAGCGAACTCGATCCAGGGCCGTCGAGGCCGGGCAGCGCCGTGACGCCGACCTTGCCGTAGACCTCGTTAGCCGGGCCGCGTTCGCTCGCCTGGCTGTAGACGAACGGCCAGTTGTTGAGGAACAGCAGCCTGCCTGACTCGAAGTCGGCGGCGGACGACTCCTCCTCATAGGTGAGCGAGGACTTCGGGATCCAGCCTTGGCGCAGGCCGTCGACCAGGAAGTCCAGGCCGGCCTTGGCCTGCGGTGAGTCCACCGTGACCGCCGTGCTGCCAGGAGAAAGGATCGAGCCGCCCGCCGACTGCACCGCCTCGGCGAAGTTGACGGTGAGCCCCTCGTACGGCGCGAACTGGCCCGCGTAGCCCTGCAGCCCGTACCGCGGCGCGACGGTCTTCGCGAGATTTTCCAGCTGCGCCCACGTCTTCGGCGGCTGCTTCCTGGCCTTGGCCAGGATGTCCTTGCGGTAGTAGAGCAGGTCCGCGTTGCTGTAGTAGGGCACGGCCCACAGGTGGCCGTCGTACATGGCGGTGTCGACCGCGGGCCTCAGGAAGTCGTCCAGCGGGAACATGTTCGCCTGGAGCGGGATGATCCACCCGGCCGAGGCGAATTCCGCGGTCCACACCACGTCCATGTCGATCACGTCGTAGACCGGGCTGCCGGCTTGCAGGTTGGCGGTGAGCTGGGCGAGCTGGCCGTTCGCCGTCTCGGGCAGCAGCAGCAGCGTGACCTGCTGATCCGGGTGCTCCTTGTTCCACGGCCCGATCAGCGTCTTCAAGAATCCGGCGTCGTCCCCGCCGGTGGCGAAGGTGATCGGGCCGAGCCCGTCGGCCGCGGTGGCGGGGACGCCCGATGGAGGGCTGTCTGGACCGCATCCCGCCGCGAGCAAGAGGCCCGTCGTGACCGCTGCCACAGCCACGGCGGCGCGTGCTCTCGCGATCGCGCGCCTCATGCTGACCTCCAGCCCTCCATTGGGGGATAGATGCATGTTATGCACATATGTTATGTATGTGTCAACGGGCTTATGGATTCTTAGCCGCCGCGATAATCTGAGTAACGCGGCTCCACAGGAGGAGGCAAGACGTGCGGCAGCCCCTGCTGGCGCTGCTCGCGAAGGAACCGGCGCACGGTTACGAGCTGAAGCTCGCCCTTGAGCAGACCTTCGGGCAGGCGTACTCATCACCCAACATCGGGCAGATCTACGTCACGCTCAAGCGGCTCGAGCAGGACGGCCTCGTGCGCAGCCAGGATGTCGCGCAGGACAGCCGCCCCAACAAGCGCGTGTACGAGCTGACCCCAGCGGGACGTGAGGAGCTCGCCGCGTGGGTGGTGGAGCCCATCGAGGGCCCACGGGTGCGCGACGAGTTCTTCATGAAGCTGGTCCTCGCGCCCATGGCTGGCCTGGCGGACCGGATGGAGCTCATCAACGCCCAACGCCGGCATTATTTCGGCATAATGCGGAACCTGATGGAAATGCAGGCAGGGATGGACAACGCGACCCCCGCGGCCCGCCTCCTGGTGGAGGGAGCCGTCCTGCACCTCCAGGCCGACCTCGACTGGCTCGAACGCTGCCAGGAGGAGATGTGCTTATCCCAGGCGGAAGACCCCCCGACCCCGGGGCGATCCTGGGGACCCGAGGGCTCGTCAAGGTGTACCGGCCTGGCGGGGTGCCCGTCGAGGCCATCCGGGGGGTCGACCTCGAGGTCAGCGTCGGCGAGTTCGTGGCGATCATGGGACCGTCCGGGTCGGGCAAGTCCACGCTGCTGCACATGCTCGGCGGCCTCGAGCCCGCCACGCGCGGGGAGATCTGGCTGCGCGGACAGCGGGTCGACGGGCTGTCCGCCTCCGCGTGGGCGGTGCTGCGGCGCAAGCACGTGGGTTTCATGTTCCAGTTCTTCAACCTGCTGTCGACCATGACGGTCGCCGACAACGTGGAGTTGCCCGCGCTGCTGGCGGGCGCGACCTCACGGCAGGCGCGCAAGCGCCGCGAGGAACTCCTCGCCGAACTCGGGATCACCGCCAAGGCGAACATGGCGCCCTCCCGGTTGTCCGGCGGCGAGCAGCAGCGTGTCGCGCTGGCCCGCGCGCTGGCGAACGAGCCGAGCCTGCTGCTCGCCGACGAGCCGACAGGGAACCTCGACAGTTCCAGCGCCCGTGACGTCCTGCGGCTGCTGCACCGAGCGCACACCGCCGGCCAGACGATCCTGATGGTCACGCACGACGCCAAGGTCGCCGGCCTCGCGGACCGGGTGATCAGCCTGTTCGACGGGATGATCGCGGACGACGCCAAGGTCGTGCCCGCACCGAGGAAAAAGGCTCCCGTCCGTGACGTTTTCGAGCTGAGAGGCTGACGGCCGATGCGAGGCTCGCTGCGGTGGACGCGCGCCGACCTGCGCGCCCACCGCGGCCAGTCGGTCCTCACGGTGGCCGTCGTGGCCGGCGTGGTGGCCGCGCTCGTACTCGCCACCATGCTGCTCGAGGGCGCCCTCAACCCCTGGCAGGAACTGTTCGCCCGGACCAACGGCGCGAACATGATCGTCTACCTCACCGACGGGACCTCCGTACGGGAACTGCATGAGCTGCCCGGTGTGCGGGCAGTCGCCGCCGTCTATGACGCCGCGCCCGCCACCCTCGTCCAGGGCGCGCAGAAGTCGCCGGTCGAACTGTGCGGCATGGCGCCCGCGCCGCCAGCCATGTCCGCCCCGTTCGTCGTCGCTGGCAGCTGGCTGCGGGCCGGCAGCCCGAACGGCGTGGTCGTCGAGGCGTCGTTCGCCGCCGCCACCCATCTGGGGGTGGGAGACCGGATCGTCCTGGACGGCGTGGACGGCACCGCCGTCGCGATGCGGGTTGCCGGCATCGCCGACACGGCCGACCAGGGGTTCTACCCGCAGTGGACGCCGGGCCTGATATGGGCGGGCCGGGGCCTGCTGTCCCGGGTCGAGCCCACCGCGAGCGAGACCACGGAAGTCACCGACCTGCGGCTGTCCGACCCCTCCGCGGCGGGCACCGCTCAGGTCACCGAGGAGGTCTTCGACGTCTATAACGGCGCGAGCGAGAGTTCGCCGGTCGAGCGGATCACCACCAGTCAGCAGGTCATGAACTCGATGTCGAGCAACGACAGGCTGCTTGGGCTGCTGCTCGCGCTGTTCGGCATCATCGCGCTGATAGCCGCGCCGTGCGCGATCGCCAACGTCACGTCGGGACGGGTGCTCATGCAGCGCCAGGACCTCGCGATGCTCAAGGCGCTCGGCTTCACCTCGGGCCAGGTGGTGCGGATGCTCATCGCGGAGCAGACGGCGCTCGGCGTGGCCGGCACCGGCCTCGGGCTGGCCATCGCCAGGATCGCGACATCGCCCGCGTTCGTCCGCCCGGCGCCGGGAATCCCGGTCACGCTGGCGCCGCTGCCCGGCTCCTGGACGGTGCTGATCGCCGCGGGAACGATCCTGACCGTGGTGATCGCCACGGCCATCCCGGCCTGGCGGGCAGGGAAGGTGTCGCCGGTCGCCGCGGTCCAGGCCAGCCCGCCCGGCGGCCATCTGTCCACGGTCGCCCGGCTGTCCCTGATCGTCCGGCTGCCGGCCGCCCTCGTTCTCGGCATGCGCGACGCGCTCACCAGACGGCTGCCCGCGGTGCTCACCGTGACGGGCGTCGCGATCCCGATGGCGATGATCACGATCGCGCTCGCCTGCTGGTCCACGATCGGCGCCTTCACCTCCGATCCGGGCCGGATCGGGCTGGCCGGCGCGCTGACCGTGTCCCCCGGCGGGCTGAGCGGCACGCAGACGACCGCTTTGATCGCAAAGGACCGCCAGGTCAGCGCCTACTACCCCGGTGCCCAGTTCGACACGCTGCTGCAAGGCGACAACGGTACCTTCCTGGCGCGCGCGATGGGCACATCGCAGGCGCCGTACCCGTTCCAGGTGGTGCAGGGGCACATGTTCAGCGCGCCGAACGAGGCGGTCGCGGGCGAGGGGTTCCTGAACCTGATGCACGCCGGGGTCGGCTCCTGGATTGACCCGACCATCGACGGCGTGCCGGTCATCTTGCACATCGTCGGGCGGACCATAGAACCCGACAACAACGGCGACGTCCTCGATTTCGGTATGGACGCGCTTGGCGTGGCGAACGGGTCGGCGCCGATGTTCTACAGCCTGGTGCTGCGACCGGGCGTCTCCGCCGACGCCGCCCGCACGACGCTGCTGCGCGCGTCGGACGACCGGCTCGACGTTCAGATCACGGCGAACCCCGCGGGCCAGCTCGGGGTCGTGCGCCTGGTCATCGTGGTGGCCGTCGCCATCCTGGCGATGATCGCGATGGCCAACCTGCTCACCGCGACCCGCGTCGGCCTGCGCGACCATGTCCACGAGGCGGGCATCCTCAAGGCGATGGGCCTTACCCCGCGCCAGGTGATCGCGTCGCTCGTCGTCAGCACCACCATCGTGACCGCCATCGGTGTGGTCGCCGGCGTCGCCGCCGGGCTCGTTGTGGCGCCGCGCCTGATCAACACCCAGGGCCAGGCCAGCGGGATGGGCTGGGGCATCGCGGTCGGCTCGTCGCCGGCCACCATCGCCGGCCTTGTCTGCGCCGCCCTCGCCGTCGCCCTCGCCGCGGCGCTGTTCCTCGCCCGCCGGGCCGCCCACGAACCCGATCCCCTGCTGGCCGTCCGCGCCCCAACCGCCGGTCGTCAGGCACCGCAGCGCCAGCTGACCTGGTGAGTTCCGCCGACCAGTCGGGTGCTGGTCCGCTACCGCAAGCCCGTGACGTACGGCACGCACGCCGGAAGCAACGCGGCTGCTTCGGCGGCACGTCGCCAACGACATCATCATCATCATCGGCGCGCAGTCTGGGTCGGACCGGGTGGTGGCCGCCGCCGGATGCGGCACGACACCGGCCCGGCACGCGACGGTTGCCACCTAGACCGCATCACTAATGCATACCTAGCGCTCGCAGGTAAACAACACGCTGATTTCCAGGGCCGAGGCCGGGTCGCATCTAGCCCTCCGGGTAACCTCAGCCCCGCCGGTAACACCGCTGCCCGCTTCTCTTGCGTCGGCGTGCTATCACTCCGGCACCGAGAGCCCGACAGAACATAGTGCTGAAGAGTGAACCGGTCATGACCGGTTCACTCTTCAGCACAATCGAAAACAACGCTTGGGTAGAGTTTGAGCCTCACGATATCGGTAAGGGGCGATATCGCCGATGACCGATATCGGTCGATAGCGACCGGTTGAGAGACAGCCCGGTTCGTTCAGGATAATGATTGGTCTTGGCTGTCCGGCTGGGAATCACGGCGGAGTCGTTCGCGTTGCGGGGCGACTGTGTAGCGGGGGTCACGGGCCGATTCGCGGCCCGCGAAGAAGATGCCGAACCTGGTGAAGGCGGACGAGGCCACTAGGGCGGTGCCCGCGGCGGCCGCGACTAGCCGGTTCCTGCCGCCTAGCGCCGCCGCGGTCAGGCCGCCCGCGGTCAGGATCTCGGCCACCTCCATCAAGCGGCCCGAGCGCCCGTGCTGGTACGGCTCGGCCAGCGGTCCGAGCCTGCGGAGCAGCAGGCCCTTGGCGATGAGCTCCGCGCCGGCGCCGGTCAGGGCCAGGTTCCTGGCGGGGGCGGCCTCCCGCGGCGGAACCAGCGCCAAGGCGAGGCCACCCGCCGCGGTGGCGGCCGAGCTGACGAACAAGTACGGCAGCTCCCTGTGTGCCTCGTGCCAGGCGGGGACGGCGGTGTCGGAGAGCAGGGCGGCGGTGTAGGCGGCTACCCCAGGACCTGTGATCGCGGCGGCGATGGTCGCGGCGCGGCCGATCGCGGGTTGCAGGCCGGTGAGGGCGGATGCGGCGGCCACGCCGGCGGCAGGGGTGTAGGCGGACACTATCCAGGTCCCGACACTCATCGGAGACGTGGGCTTGAAGACCCGCAGCATGTTCAAGAACCGCTTGGGCCGGCCAAGATCCTTGACCAGGGCGACGAGGGATAGGCCGATCGCCGTCACGGCGGTCGTTTTGGCCGTCCGGGCCAGCACCGGGTAGCCAGCCAGGTCCGCGCTGGCCGCGAGCGCCGAGGAGGCTCCGGCGAGGCCGCCGAGAAACAGGTAACCGGGCACATCCGGTACGCCCCACACGGTTTCCTTGACGATGGGCAGGCCGTAATAGGACCGGACCTCCGCGGGCGGGACAACCACTTGCTCGCCGCGGCCCCTGCGGGCACGGGTTGCTGTCACGAGTGCCGTCCCAGGCCGGACAGGAAGGCGGCGGCGGCTAGGGCGGCTGCCGCCGTGGCGACGTGCCGCCACATCCGGGGCAGGTCGCGGGTCGTGACTATCGGGTCAGGTGGCAGGCCGTAGGCCTCCGGCTCGTCAAGCAACAGGAAGAACGCACCGGCGCCGCCGACCCCGTCGTTCGGATCGTTGAGGTACAGCCGGGCGTCGGCGACGCCCGCCTCGTGCAGGTCTTCCAACCGGAGCGCGGCGCGCTCGCGCAGTTCGTCAAGCGGGCCGAACTGAATGGACTCGGTCGGGCAGGCCTTGGCGCAGGCCGGGGTCAGGCCGTCGCCGATCCGGTCGTAGCACAGCGTGCACTTGTGGGCTCCGCCGTCGGTCTCCCGCCGGTCGATGACGCCAAACGGGCACGCCGAGACGCAGTAGCCGCAGCCGTTGCAGACGTCGTCCTGGACCACCACGGTGCCGAACTCGGTGCGCATCAGCGCGCCGGTGGGGCAGACGTCCAGGCAGCCCGACTCGGTGCAGTGCTTGCACACGTCGCTGGACATCAGCCAGCGCGACTCGCCAGGCAGCGTGATCTGCTCGATGAACGCCACGTGCCGCCAGGTGGAGGCGCCGAGGCTGCCGGTGTTGTCGTAGGACATGCCGGTCAGCTCGATGCCGTCTTCTGGAACGGCGTTCCACTCCTTGCACGCGACCTCGCACGCCTTGCACCCGATACACACCGACGTGTCGGTGAAGAACCCCATGCGCGGCGGGTGGTCGGCGTACCCGGAACTGGCCGCCGGGTCTAGCCCGCCCGCGGCGTCGGCCGGGCCGCTGGCGAACGGCGCCCCGTGGTGTGTGCTCACGCTCATATCTGCGTTCCTGTCTGGGGAGTGATACCCGCGCGCTCCTGGTACCGGCGGACCAGATCGCGCAGCGCGGGGCCGCGCGGTCGGCGGCCGGGACGGATGTCACAGGCGAACGCCTTGTCCTCCTGGATGTGCACGTTCGGGTCGAGGGACAGGTGGGTCAGCTCGTTGGCGGCGTCGCCCGTGGTTACCCCGTTCTGACCCCAGTGCCAGGGCAGCCCGACCTGGTGCACCATACGGCCCCGCATGTGCAGCGGCCGGATCCGTTCTGTCACCAGGACGCGGGCCTCGATCGCGCTGCGCGCGGTGACGATCGTGGCCCAGCCGCAGTGCTCGAGGCCGCGTTCCGCGGCCAGTTCCGGTGACACCTCACAGAAGAACGCCGGCTGCAGTTCCGCCAGGTAGGGCAGGGTCCGCGACATGCCGCCCGCCGTGTGATGCTCGGTCAGCCTGTTGGTGGTCCCGACGTAGGGGAACACGCTTGATCCCGGCTCGTCCCCGCTCGGCTGGAACAGGTTCTGCGGGCGCGAGATGATCTGCCGGACCGGGTTGTGCTGTTGGCTGTACAGAAGATTGGCGAACGGAGACTCCTGTGGCTCGTAGTGCGTCGGCATGGGCCCGTCGACCATGCCGGCCGGGGCGAACAGCCACGCCTTGCCGTCTGCCTGCATGATGAACGGTTCGGTGCCGGTGATCGCGGCCACGCCGGTCGCGCCGTCGGGCGGGGTGTAGTCCGGCGGCCGGTTGGCGATGAAGTCCGGCACGTCGTGACCGGTCCAGGTGCCCTTTTCCTGGTCCCACCAGACCAGGGCCTTGCGCTCGCTCCAGGGCCTGCCGTCCGGGTCCGCCGAGGCGCGGTTGTACAGCACCCGCCGGTTCGCCGGCCAGGCCCAGCCCCACTCGTTGGCGACCCAGTTCTGCTCTTTCCCTGGCACGCGCCGGGCGGCCTGGTTCTCCCCGCCGGCGTACACGCCGCAGTAGATCCAGCAGCCGCAGGTCGTGGAGCCGTCGTCCTTCAGCTGGGTGTAGGAGGACAGCGGTTTGCCGTCGGAGTCCCGCCCGTTGATCTCGGCCAGCACAGCCTCCGCGTCGGGCTCCGCCAACGGTCCGTTGAGCGGGTAGTCCCAGGTGAGCTCCAGGAGCGGACGGTCGTTCCCGTCGGTGGAGGAGGCCAGCTTCTGCCGGATCCGACGTCCCAGGTGGTAGGTGAACCAGAGCTCGCTGCGGGCGTCGCCAACCGGTTCCACCGCGGTATGGTGCCATTGCAGCAGCCGCTGGGTGTTGGTGAAACTGCCGTCCTTTTCCGTATACGCGGCCGCGGGCAGGAAGAACACCTCGGTCTTGATGTCTTGCGTGCGCATCTCCCCGGTCTCGATCTCCGGCCCGTTCTGCCACCAGGTGGCGCTCTCGATCAGGGAGAAGTCGCGGACCACCAGCCAATCCAGGTTCGCCATGCCGAGCCGCTGCATGCGGGCGTTGGCGGAGCCGACCGCCGGGTTCTGGCCCAGCAGAAGGTACCCGGTACACACGCCGTCTAGCTGGGCCAGGACGGTTTCGAAGGTGCTGTGGCTGCCGGTGAGCCGCGGCAGGTACCCATAGCAGAAGTCGTTGTCCTTCGTGGCGGCGTCGCCCCACCACGCCTTGAGCAAGCTCACCATGTAGTCGCTGGTGTTGGCCCAGAACCCCTTTTGGACTGTTTCCGCGGCGAGGTAGGAACTCAGATCCTCGTTGCCGTACGCGTGCGGCATCAGCAGGTACCCGGGCAGCAGGTCGAACAGGGTCGGGATGTCGGTGGAGCCTTGGATGGAGGAGTGCCCGCGCAGCGCCATGACGCCGCCGCCCGGTCGGCCTACGTTGCCGAGCAGTGCCTGCAGGATCGACGCGGCACGGATGTTCTGGGCGCCGATGGTGTGGTGGGTCCAGCCCACGCTGTAGACGAACGCGGTCGTGCGGTCCCGCCCGGAGTTCTCCGTTACCAGCTCGCAGACCCTCTTGAAGGCGGCTTCCGGCACCCCGGCGACCTCGGCGACCATCTGCGGCGTGTAGCGGGCGTAGTGGCGCTTGAGAATCTGGAACACGCAGCATGGATGCTGCAGCGTCTCGTCGGTGTCAGGGGCGAAGTGGCAAGCGGCACCGCTGGCGCCGTGTCTCTCGCCGCGGCCCGCCTCCCGGATCTGCCGCAGCTGCGCAGGGGTCGGCCGGGTGCTGGTCTCCTCGGGACTGCGTTCGCCGACCGCCGGGCGCACCTCCTCGCCCTGGTACCGCCAGGTCTCCATGTCGTACAGCCGGTACTCGCGGTCCAGCCCGGAAAACACGCCGTCCAGGTCCTCGGTGTCGGTGAAGTCCCCGGTCACGATGGTGGCCGCGTTGGTGTACGCGAGCACGTAATCCCTGAAGTACTTCTCGTTGGTCAGGACATAGTTGATGAGACCGCCGACGAACGCGATGTCGGTGCCGGCCCTGATCGGGACGTGCAGGTCGGCGTGCGCGCTGGTGCGGGTGTACCGCGGGTCGACGTGGATGACCTTCGCGCCGTGCTTCTTCGCCTCCATCACCCACTGGAACCCGACCGGGTGCGCCTCGGCCATGTTCGAGCCCTCGATGAGGATGCAGTCAGCGTTCGCTAGATCCTGCTGGAAAGTGGTGGCGCCGCCGCGGCCGAACGAAGTCCCCAGACCGGGGACGGTGGCGGAGTGTCAAAGGCGGGCCTGGTTCTCGATCTGGATGGCGCCGAGCGCGGTGAACAGCTTCTTGATCAGGTAGTTCTCTTCGTTGTCCAGCGTCGCCCCGCCGAGGCCGGCGAATCCGAGCGTCCGTCTTACATACTTGCCGTCGACCTCCTGCTGCCAGCCCTTCCTGCGGGCCTCGATGACGCGGTCGGCAATCATGTCCATGGCGGTGTCGAGGTCGAGCTCTTCCCAGTCCGTGCCGAACGACCGCCGGTACTTCACCCGGTACTGGCGCGCGTCGCCGGTGGTGAGCTGCAGGCTGGCGGAACCCTTAGGACAGAGCCTGCCGCGCGAGATCGGCGAGTCCGGGTCGCCCTCGATCTGGATGACTTTGTCATCCTTGACGTACACGTCCTGAGCGCAGCCCACCGCGCAGTACGGGCACACCGACTTGGCGATGCGGTCGGCGGTGCGGATCCGCGGCGCGATCCGCTCGGTCGCGCGGCTTCTTGCCGCCGCGCCGCGACCAAGCTTGTCGGCACCTGTCAGCTGCCGGACGACGGGCCACCCGATCCACTCGCGACTCGGCATTCCGCCTCCAGTTCCAGCAGCTGTCACGTACCGTCACGACTTTACGACACGGCGCTATGGCGCTAGCGGGTACCCCGCCCTCCCGCACGCGCGAGATGCGCGCTACCTTTTTGGCGGGCTATGACTAGCTTGGGCCGAGTTGCGCTGCTCGCTACCTCCCCCGCGAACGGTGAGGTAATCCCGGCGCGCGGCCTGCCGACCACGCTCGGCTGCCACATCATCCTGGCGTGCGTGGGCGTCGCGCTGCCGTCGTTCGTCCTCAAGGCGCCCGAAGTAGTCCCGGCTGACCGCCGTCACTGGCGGCGCGAGGATGAGAACGCGTCCTTGATCGCCCTGATGGCCAGCACGGCCAGGACCAGCGCCGTCGTTTTCTGCGTCCCGGCCGGCACGGGGGCGGCCGCCGGCCGACCGGGAACCGCCGCTTCGAGCTGCGCGGCCAGCCGAAGGTCGGTCTCAGAGTCATGGGCCGTCAGCAGGCGCCGTTGCTGCAGGAAGTAGAGCAGGGCGAACGCGGGCGCAACCAGCAGCACCGCGAGCCCCGCGACGACGAACTCCGCCACCAGGCTGCCGGTGGGCGCGCTCCCCGCGGCCAGCGACAGCGAGGTGGGGAACAGGTAGGGATACTGGGCCAGCCCCCAGCCGAAGACCACGGTCGCCACGGCGATCGCGGCCGTCGCCCGCAGGAACACGCCGTGGTGCCAGCGCAGCCAGAGCATGCCAAGCACGGCGATCCCCGCGGCGATCGAGATCGCCACCAGGGGCAGGGCGATGCCGGTCAGGCGGTGGTAGACGTACGGCGCGCTGGTCGACAGTTCCGCGAACGTCGCGCCGGCGAGCGCACCGGTGACCACCCCCGCCACGGTGGCGCGCAGCGAGAAGTAGCGCGTCAGGTGCCCGATCTGGCGGGCCTCCAGCACGAGGTACACCGCGCTGATGTACGCGCAGGCGGCGACGAACAAGAACCCGGTGAGGATAGCGGTGGGCGAGGTCCAGGCGGCCAGGACGTTGCCCGCGGGGTGCACGGGGACCTGCCCCGTGACGACGGCCCCGACGGCGGTGCCCAGGAAGAACGGTGTGATCAGCGAGGCGGCGGCGAACGTCGCGCCGGTGAACTGCCGCATGTGCAGCCGCTGCGCGGTGTGCCGGAAGGCGAACCCGACCCCGCGCAGGACGATGCCAAGCGCGGACAAGCTCAGCGGGACGAACAGCGCGGTCATGATGGCGGCGAACGCGGGCGGGAACGCGGTCCACAGCAGCACCAGGATGAAGACAAGCCACACGTGGTTGCCTTCCCAGACCGGGGTGATGGACTCGTCGATGAGCTCCCTGGGAGCCGCGCCGCGGTCGGCGCCGCCGGCCAGCAGGTCCCAGATCCCGCCGCCGAGGTCCGCCCCGCCGAACAGCGCATACGCGGCGATAACCACGATGAGGATCACGCCGACCGCGATGGCCTCCGGGGAGGGGTGCATCACGCCTCCGGCCCGGTGGATGCCGTCCCGGCGGATGCCGCCCCGGCGGATGCCGCCCCGGCGGGTGACGCTCCGGCCGGCGAGGGGCCGTACGGCACCTGCTCGGCTTCCTCTTCTGCGGGCGTTTCCCGCCGCCACCGCCGCGACATGATCATCGGAACGCCGATCGAGACCACCGTCAAGATCGCGTACAGGATGAGGATCACCGCCAGCGTGACGGTTACCCCGCTGGACGGAGTGACCGCCTGGCTGACCAGCAGGACGTGGTACACGATCCAGGGCTGGCGGCCCACCTCGGTCACGACCCACCCCGCCTCCATCGCGGTGACCGCGGCCACGCCGCTGACAGCGGCGGGCACCAGGAACCACGGGGTCAGCAGCAGCCGGCGATGGAACCACCACCACCAGCCCTGCCACGCCGCCAGCGCGAACAGGAAGAAGCCGAGACCAACCATGACGTTGAAGCTCAGGTGGATCAGCGTAGCCAGCGGCGGCCGCAGGTCCGGGGGCACGCTGTCCCACCCGATGACCACGGTGTGCGGGTTGAATCCGACCAGGATCGAGTCGAACGCCGGGATGGAGGCGCCGAAGTAGACCTTGCCGTTGATCAGGATGCCGCCTAGCCATTCGGGGATATCGCGCCCGGTCGAGGCGACGTATTCCATCACGGCGAACTTGATCGGCTGCTGGTGCGCGATGAACCGGGCGATGATGTCGCCCATCATCACCTGCAGCGGGGCCAAGATCCCGGCCATCGTGAACGGGATAGCGAAGCCCAGCCGGTGGTAGCGGTCCCGGCGGCCGCGCAGCAGCCCCACCGCGTAGACGCCGGCGATGACGAATCCCGTCACCATGTACGCGGCGAGTATCATGTGCGCGGCCTCGTACGGGGTCGAGGCGTTGAAAAACACCGACACGGGGTCGACGTTGGTGATCTTCCCGTGGCTGAGCGTGAAGCCGGCCGGTGAGTTCATCCACGAGTTGGCCGCGACCACCGATATGGCGCCCAGGATCCCGGCCACCACGATCGGCATTCCGCTCCACCAGTGCGCCCAGGGCGACAGCCGCTGCCAGCCGTACAGGTACACCCCGACGAAGATCGCTTCCAGGAAGAAAAAGATCCCCTCCAGCGAGAACGGGAAGCCGATCGCCGCCCCGAACCGGCCCATCAGGCCCGGCCACAGCAGGCCCATCTCGTACGACAGCACGGTCCCCGACACCGCGCCGACCGCCACAAGCACCGCCATGACCTTCGACCAGCGGCGCGCCAGCAGCAGCGCCGCGGCGTCGCCGCGCTTGATGCCGATCCATTCCGCGGTCATCGTGACGGCCGCGAACGCGATGCCAAAGCACGCGAGGATGATGTGGAACCCAAGCGACGACCCCATCTGCGACCGGGCCGGCACCGGATTCACCGCCAGAACATGCGCCATCGCGCCCATCGCGCCCCCCGTCCGCCGTATGCCCCCGCAGCGGCAAATCCGTCACGCTATGTGTACCGCCACCACGCTCCGGGTACACGTGGGAGCACCGCGACGTTGTCCGAAAGGCGCATCGGCTGTATGAGCAGGAGAAACCTCGGGGCAGTCACCTTGGTCATCCTGCTCGGGCTGGTTATCGGATTCCTCGGGCTGGTCGAGGACGACCTGTACGCAGTCGGGGTCCTGCTGCTTTTCCTCGGCGGCGTCGGCGCCACCGTCATAGTCGGCGAGTACCTCATCCGGTACGTCAGCAGCCGACGGCCGCCCGCCTGACGGCTCCCTGCCCTTGCTTGCGCCAGACCGATATGTGCTTGGTGCTCTCGGCGGTGAAGGGCTCGCGGTTCCAGTCGGCCCAGCGGTCCCGCAGCCGCATCCCGGCGAGCCGGGCCATCAGGTCGAGTTCGGCTGGCCATACATAGCGAAACGGCATCGACATGCTCTCCCAGCGTCCGTTCGTCTCCCAATAGTGGTGAGACACCATGCCCTGGTTCACGACGTCGTACTCGTCGAACCCGAGGCGACCGGGGCGGACCGTGAACGGCACCACCGTCTGGCCCGGCGGCAGCCGCCGAAGATCGGGGACCCCGACCTCGATGACGAAGTGCCCGCCTGGCTCCAAATGCGCGGCGGCGTTGCGGAAGCACTCCACCTGGTCGTCCTGCGACGTCAGGTTGCCTATCGTGTTGTAGACGAGGTAGACAAGCCGGAACGTGCGGCCCGCCGTGGCGGTCGCGAAGTCCCCGACGGTGACGCCGACTCGATCCGCGCCGGGCTTGGCACGCAGTCGCGCGACCATAGCCTCCGACAAGTCGATCCCGTGCACGAGGACGCCTCGCTCGCTGAGCGGGAGCGCGATCCGGCCGGTGCCGACGCCGAACTCCAGCGCGCTCGGCTGGTCCCGGCCGTCCTCCGCTGGCGCGCCTTCCGCCGCGAGGCCGGCGAGGAAGTCGGCCGCCGCGCCGACCACATCGGAGGCGAATACATCCCCGTCGTCATTGTCATAGGTCGCGGCGACATCTTCGCCGAAGTAGTCGATGCGCACCGGGACACTGTCGCAGGTGCGTCGCTCGCGGCGCCACCAGAACTGAAGGATCGAAACATTTCGGAATATCTCGATTCCAGAGGCTTTCTCGCGCGGCCAGATTGTACCGGTAATCACTCCTGAAACAGCAGATACACACTTCAATTGCGGTCGATTCCGTTCGTTTGGGTTGACCGGATATGGCAAGCGAATTACGCTCACGTCGAAAAGGTTTCTTTGAAGTTTCGAAACTTTTCGGCAAACTGCCGCGATCATTAAGGGAGTCGAGCGTGGTCCGCTTCATGACGCAAGGTCTCTTCAGGGCGGCTGGCCGGCTTCGCCGGCCAGCGCTCGCCGTGGCATCCGTCTGCGTGGCGCTCTGCGCCGCGGGGCTCGCCCTCGTGCCGGCCGGGAGCCCGGCAAACGCCAGTACGGCACCCGCGAACGCGGCGGCTCAGGCGACGCTGCCGCCGCCAACTTCCACGCTCCAGCAGATCACCGACTTCGGGCCCAACCCCACCGGTCTGCTGATGTACCTGTACGTGCCGCAGCATGTCCGCCCGCATCCGGCGGTCATCGTCGCGCTGCACTACTGCGGCGGCACCGGGCCGGCGTTCTTCCAGGGGACCGAGTTCGCCTCGCTGGCCGATGAGTACGGCTTCGTCGTCATCTACCCGTCCGTCACCCCGGGACGTGCTCCCTACGACTGCTTCGACGTCTCGACTCCCGGCGCGCTGACCCACTACGGGGATAGCGACCCGGTCGGGATCGTGTCCATGGTGCACTGGGCCGAACGGAACCTGCACGCCAACCGGCACCAGATCTTCGCGACCGGCATCTCCTCCGGCGCGATGATGACCAACGTGCTGCTCGGCGACTACCCCAACGTCTTCGCGGCCGGCTCGATCATGTCCGGCGTCGCCTTCGGCTGCTTCGCCACCACGGACGGCGTGCTGTGGAACGCAGATTGCGCAAATGGTCTCATCAACAAGACCGGGCAGCAGTGGGGCGACATCGTTCGGGCGGCCTACCCCGGCTACCACGGCCCGCGCCCGCGCGTTCAAATCTGGCACGGCACCGCCGACACGATCCTCTACTACCCGAACTTCTCGCAAGAGGTGAAGGAGTGGACCAACGTCCTGCACGCGCATCTGGCCTCCACCGACAACCCGATGCCGACCTGGACGCACACTGTCTACGTCAACCGGGAGGGCCAGGTCGAGGTCGACGCTTACAGCGTCGCCGGTGAGACTCACAACCTGGGATTCGACTACCCCTGCTGGGCGCAGATCGCGATCCAGTTCTTCGGGCTCACCGGTCACGGTGGGCATTCCTAGACTGGACGAGTGACATCGGTTACAGATCCTGAGATCAGCGCGTTCCTCACGGCAGGCACCCGGACCGGCAAGCTGAGCTACATCGGCGCGGACGGCAGGCCGTTGGTGACGCCCGTCTGGTTCATCGTTGAAGACGGCTGCATCGTCTTCAACACCGGCAAGGAGAGCGCGAAAGGACACGCGCTGGCCCGCGATCCGCGGGCCGCGCTATGCACGGACCTAGAGGAGCCGCCTTACGCCTTCGTTCAGGTCCAGGGAGTTGCCGAGCTGTCGGAAGATCCGGCCGAACTTGTCCGGATCTCCACCGCGATAGGCGTGCGGTACATGGGGCCGGAGCGCGCCGAGGAGTTCGGCAAGCGTAACGGCGGGCCCGGCGAGCTTCTGGTCAGGCTCCGCCCGACCAGAGTGCTGGCCAACTTCAACGTAACTGGCTGACCTGCTCGGTAGCCGGGGAACCGGCAGCGCTAGCGGTCGCGTTAGCCGTGGTCGGCGCACGACCATGCCCGTGCCGCCCTGCTCGCAGATATGCAAACCGGCCCGTATATATTTGCGATTTCCGGTGCTCTGACACCGCCAATCGCAAATTTATCGACTCGGCCCGTTCCAATATCCGCTCTGACAGGCCAGTCCGGCGCCGGTCCGGCGCCTTCTGCGTCTGGTTGTGGCCGGTGCAACGTCCCCAGCCCCTCTGGTTCACAGCGAAGAACTCAGCTGCCCGCCCTGCGTTTAGCTTCGACATATTGCGCAGTCGATGTTCCGCCAGCGGGGGCGTCCCCGGGGCCGTCTGAACCTGCGGTCGCGGTTGGCCGTGCTACAGGTGGACGAGTCCGACTTCGGGCTCGGGCGACGTGACCAGACGACGAAAGGGGAGCCGTCATGCGGCACGCACGAGGGAAGGCCGGGCAGACCGGCACGGAGAACGAAATCGGCGGACGGCGAGGGCCGGCCGCCTTCGCCGTAGTCACGGCGGCGGCCGGCCTGCTCGCCATCGCGGGCCCGGCGGGCGCCACACAGGCCGGTGCCGCGCCAGCCCGGGCGGCGGCCGTCGCGAACAGCTTCGCCCAGACCAATCTCATCGCCAACAAGGCGTCGTTCCATCCCAAGCTGGTGGACAAGAACCTGACCAACGCCTGGGGGCTCGCGGCGGGGCCGACGCCCATCTGGGTCTCCGACAACAACTCGGGCGTGGCCACCGTGTACAGCGGCGGGATCAAGGGCAGCACGGTCTCGCTCGACCTTAGGGCGCCGGTTCCAGGCGGCAACCCGACCGGCCAGGTGTACAACCCCGACAGCAACGCCTTCCCGGTCGGCGGGACGGCAGGGAGCCCGGCCCTTTTCATCGTGGACACGGACTCGATCGGCGCCCACCAGTCGCCGGGTGAGATCGCGGCCTGGGACGGCGGCACCGCGTTCGTCGTCGAGGACAGCCCGAAGGGCGGCCCCGGGGGCAAGACCCCGGCCGGCGCGGTGTTCAAGGGGCTGACGCTGGCCACGGGGCCCAAGGCCGGTCCCGAGCTGTTCGCCGCGGACGTGCACAACGCCCGGGTGGACGTGTTCAACCGCGACTTCCGCCTGAAGGCCACGCCCGCCGAGTTCCGGGACAAAAAGATCCCCGCCGGGTACGCCCCGTTCAATGTCCAGAACCTAGGCGGCCGGATCTACGTCACCTACGCCAGGCAGAACAAGTCCAGGACCGACGTGGTCCCCGGCGCCGGGCTCGGTTTCGTCGACGTCTACACGATCAACGGCGTGCTCATCAAGCACCTGGTGGCGCACGGTCCGCTGAACGAGCCGTGGGGCCTGGCGATCGCGCCGAAAGGATTCGGCCCGTTCGGCGGCCAGTTGCTGGTCGGCAACCTCGGCAACGGCTGGATCAACGCGTTCAGCCCGAGCACAGGGAGGTATGTGGGAGCCCTGGACACCACCAGCGGTCACCCGATCGCGATCAACGGGCTGTGGGCGCTGAGGGTGGGCAACTCACAGTTCGGCGGGTCATCGTCGCTGGTGTTCAGCGCCGGGCCGAACGGCTACAACAATGGCCTGGTCGGCGTCCTGAACCCGGCGCCGCGGACTGGCGGCGGCGGCTGGTGATGCCGGCTCCGTCCTGAACGATCTCTCATCCGTGGCGGCTCCGGCGAGCGTGGCTCGGCGGAGCCGTCGCGTTTGGGCAATCTTATGCGATCTAATGTCAGTCCATTATAACATTGGACCATGGTGGCGGTCGGTGGGGAGGTGGGTGTGCGCGGCGGGAGGTGCGTGTCTGCGGCGGGGACGTGGACATGTGCGGTAAGCGTACTTTGGTGCGATAGGCGTACGCTGGTCGCCAGGGACATCAGAGCGGAAAGGGTTTGTGGTAGGTGGAGTACCGTGAGCCGTGATGCTTGTTGTCCCCCCTCTTCCCTGCCTGGCCGGGGTTCGGGTAAGCAAGAGAAGCGGGAGAGCGCGGAGGTAGGCACCGCGGTCACCGATGACATCCGCCGTTCGCGGGCCGCCGCGGCGGACCGCCCTATCTCGCTGGGGACTTCGCTTTGATCATCGACTGTCACGGGCATTACACCACCTCTCCCGCGTCGCACACGCTGTGGCGGGAGGCTCAGCTCGAGGCGTTCCGCGAGGGCCGTCAGGCGCCGCCCTACCCCGTCATCTCCGACGACGAGATCCGCGAGTCGATCGAGCAGAACCAGCTCAAGCTGCTGCGCGAGCGCGGCGCCGACATGACGATCTTCTCGCCGCGGGCGTCCGCCATGGGCCACCACCTGGGCGACGAGCGGGTCAGCGTCGAGTGGTCCCGGGCGTGCAACGACCTCATCGCGCGGGTCGCCGGGCTGTTCCCCGACACGTTCATCGGCGTGTGCCAGCTGCCCCAGTCGCCGGGCGCGGACCTGAAGGCGTCCATCGCCGAGCTCGAGCGCTGCGTCCTCGAGCTCGGGTTCGTCGGCTGCAACCTCAGTCCGGACCCGAGCGGGGGGAAGTGGACCGCTCCCCCGCTCACGGACAAGTACTGGTACCCCATCTACGAGAAGATGACCGAGCTGGACGTGCCCGCGATGGTGCACGTCTCGAGCAGCGCCAACCCGGTCTTCCACGCGACGGGCGCGCACTACATCAACGCCGACACGACCGCGTTCATGCAGTTCATCCAGGGCGACCTGTTCGCCGACTTCCTGGACCTGCGGCTGGTGATCCCGCACGGCGGCGGGGCGGTGCCCTACCACTGGGGCCGCTACCGCGGGCTGTCCGACATGCTGAAGAAGCCGCCGCTGCGCGAGCACGTGATGAAGAACGTCTCCTTCGATACGTGCGTCTACCACCAGCCCGGCATCGACCTGCTGGTCAAGGTCATCGACATCGACAACATCCTGTTCGGATCGGAGATGGTGGGCGCCGTCCGCGGCATCGACCCGGAGACCGGCCAATACTTCGACGACACCAAGCGGTACGTCGACGCGGCGGGCCTTTCCGAGGCCGATCTCGCCAAGGTTTACGCTGGCAACGCCCGGCGGGTGTACCCGCGCATGGATAAGGCCCTGCGCGCACGAGGACTGTAGAGGGAAGCGTTACTTCCATGAGTGTCACCTTCGAGCCTGACGCCGACTGGCTCGTCTACCTGGCGAACCCGCGCAAGCCCGAGTACGTGCTGCCCCCGGGCGCGGTCGACGCGCACTGTCACGTCTTCGGCCCGGGTGCCATTTTCCCTTACGCGCCGGAGCGGAAGTACACGCCGGTCGACGCGCCCAAGGAGAAGCTGTTCGCGCTGCGCGACTTCCTCGGCTTCGACCGCAACGTCATCGTCCAGGCCACCTGCCACGGAGCGGACAACCGCGCGCTGGTGGACGCGCTCCGCGCGGCCGGCGACAAGGCCCGCGGTGTGGCGACGATCCGGCCCGGCGTCTCCAAGGCGGAGCTCGCCGACATGCACGAGGCCGGGGTGCGCGGCGTCCGGTTCAACTTCGTCAGGCGCCTCGCTGACCCCAAGCCGGACGATTACTACCGCGGGCTCGTCGACCTCATCGCGGAGTTCGGCTGGCACATCGTGATCTACTTCGAGGCCGCTGACCTGGCCGAGCGGTGGGACTTCTTCACCTCCCTGCCGACGGTCATCGTCGTCGACCACATGGGCAGGCCCGATGTCACCAAGCCGGTCGACGGACCGGACTTCGCGCTCTTCCAGCGCCTCATGGACTTCCACGAGAACGTGTGGGCCAAGCTGAGCGGTGCGGAGCGGCTCTCGGTCTCGGGTCCGCCTCGCTACGACGACTTCGTGCCGTTCGCCGCTCACATCGCGCAGCGGTTCCCCGACCGCGTGATCTGGGGCACGGACTGGCCGCACCCGAACCTGAAGAGCCACATGGCGGACGAGGGCGACCTGGTCGACCTGCTGCCGCGGATCGCGCCCACCGAGGAACTGCAGCGCAAGCTGCTCATCGACAACCCGATGCGGCTTTACTGGCCGGCTGGTCTGCGTCAACAGGAAAGAGGGGCCTCATGACGTCATACACGGCCGAGTTCGACGACATCCCTGGCACCCGGGTGTTCACCGCGGAGCGCGCCAAAAAGGGCTATGAGCTGAACCAGTTCTGCATGAGCCTGATGAAGGAGGCCAACCGCGAGCGGTTCAAGGCTGACGAGCGCGCCTACCTCGACGAGACGAAGATGTCGGAGGAGCAGAAGCAGGCGGTGCTCGACCGCGACTACAACAGGCTGATCGACCTCGGCGGCCAGATCTACTTCCTCGCGAAGATCTTCGCCACCGACGGGCTGAGCTACCTGCAGGCGGTGAGCACGATGACGGGCATGCCCATCGACGAATACCAGCAGATGATGCTGCATGGCGGCCGCTCCCCGCAGGGCTGGCGCTCGATTAAGGACGGTGACTGAGCATGGCTCGCATCACGCACGGGCTGACCACGAGTCACATCCCGGCCGTCGGCGCCGCGATCGACCTCGGCAAGACCCAGGAGTCGTACTGGAAGCCGCTGTTCGACGGGTACGAGTGGACGAAGTCCTGGGCGAAGGCGAACGTCCCCGACGTTGTCATCCTGGTCTACAACGACCACGCGTCGGCGTTCACGCCGGAAGTGGTGCCCACGTTCGCACTCGGCTGCGCCGATGAATTCCCCCCGGCCGATGAGGGGTACGGGCCGCGCCCGGTGCCGGTCGTGCGGGGCCGCGCCGACCTGGCGGCCCACCTGGCGGAGGGGCTCATCCTCGACGAGTTCGACCTCACCCTGATGTACCGGATGGAGGTCGATCACGGCCTCACTGTCCCGCTGTCGCTTGTCTACGGTCAGCCCGACGCCTGGCCCACCACGGTCATCCCGTTCGCCGTCAACGTGGTGCAGTACCCGCCGCCCACCGCCCATCGCTGCTTCATGCTCGGCAAGGCGATCCGCCGGGTCGTGGAGCAGTTCGACGAGAGCCTCAACGTGCACATCTGGGGCACCGGTGGCATGAGCCACCAGCTGCAAGGCCCGCGCGCGGGCTTCATCAACACGCCGTGGGACACCGCGTTCATGGACCGGCTAGTCAAGGACCCAGACGGCCTCGCCCAGATGAAGCACCTCGAGTTCGTGCGCGAAGCGGGCGCGGAGGGCATCGAGCTGGTCATGTGGCTAATCATGCGCGGCGCCCTCGGCCCCGACGCCGAGGAGCTTTACCGCTTCTACCACGTGCCGGGATCCAACACCGCCGTCGGGCACATCGTGCTGCAGTCCGCCGACACCCCCGCGTGAACTGCAGAGCTTAGGAGACACTGATGATGAGGATCGCGCTCGCCGGGACAGGGGCGTTCGGCATCAAGCACCTGGACGGCCTGGCGAACATCGACGGCGTGACCGTCACGGCCCTGGTCAGCCGGCGTCTTGAGCAGGCCGAGGAGGTCGCGCGCAAGTACAGCGTGCCGGTCGCGACGACCGACCTGGACGAGGTCCTGGCGCGTGACGATGTGGACGCCGTTATCTTGTGCACGCCGACGCAGCTGCACGCGGGCCAGTCGATCGCCGCGATGCGCGCGGGCAAGGACGTGCAGGTCGAGATCCCGGTCGCCGACAGCTGGGCGGAGGCGCAGGAGGTCCAGCGGGTACAGAAGGAGACCGGCCGGGTCTGCATGGTCGGGCACACGCGCCGGTTCAACCCGTCGCACCAGTGGGTGCGCCGCCGCATCCTCGCGGGCGAGCTGTCCATCCAGCAGATGGACGTGCAGACCTACTTCTTCCGCCGGACGAACATGAACGCGGCCGGGCAGCCTCGCAGCTGGACCGACCACCTGCTGTGGCACCACGCCGCGCACACCGTCGACCTGTTCCAGTACCAGACCGGCGAGCGGACCGAGATCGCCAACGCGGTGCAGGGCCCGATCCACCCCGAGCTCGGTATCGCGATGGACATGTCCATCCAGCTGCGGACGACCTCCGGCAAGATCTGCACGCTGTCGCTCAGCTTCAACAACGACGGCCCACTCGGCAGCTTCTTCCGGTACATCTGCGACAACGGCACCTACATCGCCCGCTATGACGACCTGGTAACCGGCCGGGAAGAGCCGATCGACGTGTCCAAGGTCGACGTCTCCACCGACGGCATCGAGTTGCAGGACCGGGAGTTCGTCGCGGCGATCAACGAGGGCCGCGAACCGAATTCCAGCATCAACGGCGTGCTGGACTGCTACCGAGTGCTCGGCGAACTGGAAATCCAGCTCGAAACCCAGCACTAAATAAATAGATGTGTATCTATTTGAGCGGGTCATGATTGACACTGCGGGATTGTGATCCCTAGCCTTAGCCTGCCTTAGCCTGCCGCAAGGTGCGAGGAGGTTGCTATCCCGTGCATCAGCTTCGTACTCTGGCGACAGCACTGGCAGCCGTGGCGACGCTTGCCGGCTGCAGTGCGGCGGCCGGGCACGGCTCCGCACCCGCGCCGTCGGCCAGCGACAGCAGCCAACCTCCACCGCTGCACAGCGAGGTGGACTCGCAATACACGTACACGCTCGAAGATCTTCATTCGTGCCAAGTCGGAGACGCGCTCGCGATCGCGATCAATCAAGCGGCGGAACCGCTGCGCGTGACCGCCACCGCGCTCACCATAACCGGCGGCAGCGCACATCGCACCGATCAGGGCGCCTATCAAGTCGCGGCGGTACAGCCGGGCTTCATCGGCGAAATAGCGGCGAGTTTCCGCTTGGCCGTACTGGCTGGCTACCACCTAAAGGCGGCGCCTGGTGCGCTGCTATCGCCCGTTTCCGCGGCCGGCCAGGGCTATGTGTTCGTGGTATGGCTGCACGTCCACGGCGCGCACCCGCGACCGTGGACGATCACGGGACTGACCGTTCGCTACCAGCTTCGCGAACAGTCATATACGGCATTCTTCCCCCAGCAAATCAAATTGCCGCCGGTAAATTGCTCACAATAACGACGCCGACGGCATAACAGCAGAGGAGCGTCTTTCGTGATAACTGCGCGATTCTCCAGGATAACCGGCGCAACGGCGGTAGCGATCGCGATCGTGATCCCTGGCATAGTTCTCGGCGCGAGAACCGCCGTGGCCGCCTCACCCGATCCGATGGTGTGCCACCCCGCAGCCGGCACGATCATGTCGACGAAGGCCATATCAAGGATATCGGCCTGGAGCCCGACCAATGTCTCCAGCGAATTCGTCGCAGGACCGGCGGATATTACCCGTAGTAAGACCAAGACGTCGCTCACCGGCCAGACGATTTCCGCGAACTTCACCTTCGAGGAGGGTCTGCTCTTCGCCTCCGCGCAAGAGCAGTATGGTATTCAGCTGCAGCGCCAGCACAGCCAGGCCGGGACATGGACGTATACCTTGATCGTCCCGAGCGGCAAGACGCTGCGAGCGCAGCAGTATCACCAGAGCTGGGAGATCGGTATTAAGCAGACGCACATGGGCTACATCACGGGGGGAAGATGCCACGTCTACACCGACTACAGCCGCTCGGGTGACTTCTTCCCGGATCGTCATGGCGGACCCACAGACTTCTGCTGGTCCACGACGCCTTCCAAGCGCTCGTCCATTCAGGTCTCGTACACCTGCCACAACGTGAAGTGACGCGTCGTTAGGAGCAGGCGGCGGCGCGGCCAAGCAGGTGCGCACGCTCGCTCGCGTTACCGGTCATCGCCGCCGCTCGCTCAAATTCGGCACGTGCCTCGTCGCGCCTGCCGAGGCGCTCCAGAAGATCGCCGCGGACGCTGGACAGCAGGTGATAGCCGCGCAGCGCGGGCTCGTCGACCAGCTGCGCCACGATCGCCAGCCCGGCCGCCGGGCCGTCGGCCATCGACACCGCCACCGCGCGGTTGAGCTCGACCACCGGCGAAGGCGTCAGCTGGCCGAGGATGCCGTAGAGGGTCGACACGCGCACCCAGTCGGTGTCAGCGGCCACCGGAGCGCGCGCATGGCAGGCGGCCAGCGCCGCCTGGATCACGTACGGCCCGCTGAACTCGCTGCCGCTCAGCGACACCGCCCTGGCCAGGGCCGCGAGACCGTGGGTGATGAGCAGCCGGTTCCAGCGGCCGCGGTCCTGGTCCAGGAGCGTGATCATCTCGCCGTCGCGGCCCGTCCTCGCGGGAATCCTGGAGGCCTGGATCTCCATCAGCGCGACAAGCCCGTGCACCTCGGGCTCCCCCGGGGCGAGCGCGGCGAGCATGCGCCCCAGCCGCATGGCCTCGTCGCACAGCTCGGCTCGGATCCAGGACTCCCCCGAGCTCGCCGCGTAGCCCTCGTTGAAGATCAGGTAGACGACCTCGAGGACGGAGGCGAGCCGCACCGCGAGTTCGGCGCCGACGGGCACTTCGAACGGCACCCTGGCGTCGGCCAGCGCCTTCTTCGCGCGGGTGACCCGCGCGGCCATCGTCGGCGTCGAAACCAGGAACGCCCGTGCGATCTGCTCGGTCGACAGGCCGCCGACCAGCTTCAGCGTGAGCGCCACCCGCGCGTCGCGCGACAGCGCCGGATGGCAGGCCGTGAAGATCAGCCGCAGCACGTCGTCTTCGACGTGAGCGTCAAATTCGATCTCGTCCATGGGGCTCTCCGCCTCCTCCAGTTCCCTGCCGATCTCGGCGACCCGCTGCTCGAAGCCGACCTGCCGCCGCACGCCGTCGACATAGCGGCGGCGCGCGACGGTAGTCAGCCAGGCGCCCGGATTGTCGGGCACCCCGGAGGACGGCCACTGCTCCAGAGCGGCGACCAGGGCGTCCTGCGCGAGGTCCTCGGCCAAGCCGACGTCGCCGGTCGTGCGGGCCAGCCCGGCGATGAGCCGCGCGGACTCGATGCGCCAGACCGCCTCGACCGACTCCGATGGGTCGGCCAACTACTTGGCCGCTGACTGGTCACGCTGACGGCGTTCGGCGTCGATGACCTCCTGCGGAAGCTGCCCCTCGAAGTCCGCCACCTCCGCGATGCGGCGCAGTTCCACGGTCGTCGTCTTGAACGGGGCGCGCTTGAGCCACTCCACTGCCTCGGCCATCGACGACACCTGCCAGATCCAGAAGCCGCCGACGAGTTCCTTGGTCTCCGCGAACGGGCCGTCGATGACGCGGCTGCCGCCGTCTGCCCCGAACTCGAGGCGCTTGCCGTCCGAAGACGGGGCGAGGCCCTCACCGGCCAGCATGATCCCGGCCTTCAGCAGCTCCTCGTTGTACTTGCCCATCGCCTCGAACTCGTCGACGTGGTCGGCGTAGTTGCCGCGCTCGCTGTCTTCTGTGGCCTTGACCAGCACCATTACACGCATCTGGGTCTCCTTCTGTGTGTTGCGCCGGACGGTCCGGCTTACCAGTGCGTCGAACGGCATGAACCAGATTCGACACTGTCAGGAAGTTTCTTTCTACCCAAGAGAAGGCACGGTTCGTTCTGAATAATTATTCGCGCGGCCTCAGCGCAGGCCGCGGGAGGCAAGCCACTGGGTCGCCCGGCGTGCGGACGCCCGGGACAGCCACGCGTCCTGCACGACCTCGGCGAGCTCGCCGTAGCTCAGGCCGGGCAGGTGCGACGCGCGGAGCAGCACGGACGGGTGGCCGTCGAAATGAGCGGTGCTGAAGAACGGCGAGCCTGGGTCGTCCACGAGCGCGTGCTTGTCGGCGTCGGACCCGACCCAGAACATGATCACGTCGTCATAGCGCTCGCCGGTCACCGGGTCGGCCGCGTCCGGGCGCCGGGTGCGGAAGAACACGAAGGACTTGCCGCCCACCTGGTAGACGGGGTTGCCCGCCGGGCCGTGGACACAGGTGACGTGCGGCATCGCGGCCGCCAGGGCGTGCACGTCCCCGATCCGCGCTGGCCGGCCAGAATCCGCGCCCGCGTCCATGGGCACAGCATAGGCCGCTGGACCGAAGCCAGCTGAAGACGCGGACTGGGCCTCAAGGCCCAGATGTAGTAGTTCACCGGGCCGTCAGAATCGGTTAGGTGCAGCACCGCGACCAGTTGGTAATCGGGCGAGGACTCCAGCGCTTGGGCGATGACCGCGTCCGTCGCGGGAGTCGCGGAATCGTTGTAGACGACCAGGCGGAAGAAACCCGCCCCGATCGCGGCCGTGAACCCGGCGTCTCCGGTGAGCCGGCGCCCGTCGCTGTTCACGTAGGTGATGGCGGACGTGGACCAGAACTGATCCGGCCGGGCGTCAGACCGGCCGCGCAGATCGTAGATCGGCACCTCAGGGACCTCGAACAGGTACCTGGCGTTTGGCCGCAGGTACGGCGACAGCGCCCTGACCAGTGGCTGCGACGACGGCCACGAGTGGTACAGGCTCCACCATCCGGACATGCCAAGGATCGCCGCGATGGACCACAGCACGATGCCGACGTGCGGCCGACCGAAGCGGTCCCCTGTCAGCCGGACCAGGCCGGCGCCGGCCAGCGGGGCCGCGAAGAACACCCCGAACCCTACGTTCTTGAGCAGCGAGACGTCGCCGTGCAGGCACATCTGGTAGGCGGGCGCGACCGCCGCGGTGCCAACCAGCACGGCACCGAGCGCGGCCCGCTTCTTGGAGGCGAGCTTCTTCCAGGTGAGCACGCAGGTGAGCGCGCCGATCAGCGCGAGCACCATGACGACAACGCCCCAGGCCGCACTCGTGATGGTGGCGCCGATCGCTTCGCCGTAGGCGGGCCCGGCGAGTCGCAGTCCGCCGTAGAGCAGGCCGGCCACGATCGCCGCGAACGCCGGCGGGTAAAGCAGCACGCGGCGGCCGCGCGCGGGCCAGTCGACGATCGCGGGCAGCACCGCGATCGTGGGCACGAACAGCACTCCCGTGTACTTCACCGCGATCGCCAGCGCTGCCAGCGGCGCGGCGAGCAGGACGACCGGCCAGCGGCGGCCGGACCAGCGCACCGCGATCCAGGTCGCACTCGCCAGCAGGAACAGGCACGTCGCGTCGAACGTGGCGAGCTTCCCGAGGAAGATGACCGGCTCGCTGACCGCGAACAGCGCCGCCGCGTACACCGCGACCCGTTGATTGAACAGCGACCGGGTGATCGAGTAGAGCATCACCGTGACCGCGAGCATCTCCGCCAGGCTCAGGGCACGCGCCAGCGCGAGCCCGCCGACCGCGTTGAGCCAGGCGGCCAGCACCGGGTACAGCACCGGCGCACCGGGAAAGTACGACGCGTAGTCGCCCTGGACCGCGGCGCCATGCAGCATGTGCGCCAGTTCCATCCGCCCGGCGTACAGATAGAGGGCCTCGTCCGCGAGCGCCGTGTTCTCCAGTCGCAGCGACATGACGGCCTGCACGCCAAGGATGGCGAGCAACGCGAGCATGCTGACCGCCGAGCGGCGCCGACTCGGAATGTACCTGTGGCCGACACGAGGACGCAGGCTAGTATGCACGCGGACCTCACCCCGCCACGCAATTGCGTGCCACGGCATCGGACAGAAGAAAAACAAACGAAACGCAGAAGCAAAACGTAAAACTGCATTTCTCCACGGCTGTAGGCTGCGGATACAGCCGTCGTCCGAGCGTCCGCCACGCGATTGCAAACACGTTCCCCCGCCACCTAGATATCGTCGCACGCTATCTTGGCGTCATTCTTGCCATTAGCCCCCGGCGAGCTTATCAATTGGTTGGCAAAAAATGCAGGCCAGCCCTGAATTTTTGCAAGAAACAAGGACCGTGGCAGAACCACGGAAAATGGAATAGCGGGAAATAGTACGGTAAATAGCCGGAGCGGCTAGGAGACGTGCTCCATTACGATCACGCCGGCGGTGTCTGGCATGAGCGCGTCGAAGATGTGCGGCACGTCCCCGGGGTAGCACACGTAGTCGCCCGGCCCGAGTTCGACCGCCTCGCCGGTCGGCCCGGCGAGCACCCGGCCCGTGCTGAGCACGAGGTGTTCCATCGTGCCGGGCATGTGCGGCTGCGACGCCCGCGGCGGGCCGGGCTGGGCGCCTACCCGGTAGATGTCCCGCCGGACGCCGGGCGGGCTCGACGCGAGCATGGTGGCCTCGTAGTGGGAGCTTTCCGCGTGCAGCACCGGCCCCTCCCCCGCGCGGATCACCTGGATGCCGCGCCGCGGCGGATCCACGAGCCGGGCGAACGGCACGCCGAGCGCCACGCCGAGCGCCCACAGCGTCTCCACGCTCGGGTTCCCAGTGCCCGACTCTAGCTGGGACAGCGTCGATTTCGCGATCCCGGCGCGCCGGGCGAGCTGGGTGAGCGACAGCCCGGCTCGCGCGCGCTCCTGGCGCAGTGACGACGCGATCAGCGAGACAACGTCCGCCGCCGTATCCGTCATCGGTTCACTCCAGACTCCCAAACGTTCGATTTGACGAACACCCGATCCTGTGTTCATTATAGCGAACATGTGGATGTCATGGCGAACACCGGGGCGCCCGGGGGGCCCGGGGCGCCCGGGGCGCGAACTGCGGCGCGATGTCGCGCTCGTCTGCCTGGCGGACGGGATCGTCGCCGTGTCGTTCGGCGCGACCGCGGTGGCCGGCGGCCTACCGGGCTGGCTGCCCGTCCTCATGTCGCTGGTCGTCTTCGCCGGCGGCGCGCAGTTCGCCGCGGTCGGCGTGGTGCTCGCGGGTGGCAGCCCGGTGGCGGCGGTGGCGGCGGGCGTCCTGCTGAACACCAGGCTGCTGCCGTACGGCCTTGGGGTGGCGGACGTCACGACTGGCCGCTGGTGGACTCGGCTGGTCGGCGCCCACCTGACGACCGACGAGACCGTCGCCTTCGCACTACGCCAGAGTGAACCCGCGGCGCGCAGGACGGCGTTCTGGACCTGCGGCCTGGCGCTGTTCAGCGCCTGGAACGTCGCCGTGCTGCTCGGCGTGCTCGCCGGGACCGCGGTCAAGAACGCGGCGGCGTTCGGCCTCGACGCGACCTTTCCCGCGGTGCTGCTCGCCCTCGCGCTGCCCACCCTGGCCGACATGCGCACCCGCGCGGCCGCGGGCACCGGAGCAGCCGCGGCGGTCGCGCTGACCCCGGTGCTGCCCGCGGGCCTGCCGGTGCTCGCCGCGCTCGGCGGGCTGGCCTGGCTATGGCGGAGGCGCTGATGCCGCTGCTCGCCATCGCGGTCCTGGCCGCTTTCACTTTCGCGTTCCGGCTGGCCGGCCCGTTGCTCCGGGACCGGGTCAGCGTGCCGCCCGGCGCGCAGCGACTGCTCGGCAGCGCCGCGGCGGTGCTGCTCGTCGCGCTCGCGGCGACCTCCGCGCTCACCCAGGACGGTGGCTTCGCGGGCTGGGCACGCCCGGCCGGCGTGCTCGTCGCCGCCGTGCTCGCGGTCCGCCGTGTCCCGTTCCCCGTCGTGGTGCTCGCCGCCGCGGTCGTGACCGCGCTGCTACGGCTGGGCGGAGTTCATTGATCCGGAACGAACCGGTGCGTCTGTTCCCGCGCCACTGTCAGCGGTCGTCGCCGAGGACGGGTTCTGGCAGGGTGCCCGCGTTGTGTTCCAGGAGGCGCCAGCGGTTGTAACGCAGGCCGAGCACCGACCATGAGCAGTTCGATAGCGGTCCGAGCACGCTGAACGCGTCCTCCCCCAGGCCGAGCATCCTGGCCATGCCCAGGCGCAGCGCGGCGCCGTGGCTGACCACAACCGTGAGCCCGCCGTCGGAGACCGTCTCGGCGATGCGGCGCAGCGCGGCGCCCACCCGGTCGGCGACCGCCGCCGTCGACTCGCCGTCAGGCGGGTTCCAGCTGGCGCGCTCGGCCGGGTACCGTTCGGCGATCTGCCTGTCGGTCAGCCCCTCCCAGCAGCCGCCCGCCCGCTCGCGCAGGTCCTTGTCGAACCGCACGGGCAGGCCGGTAAGCCGGGCCAGCGGCGCGGCCGTGCTTGCCGCGCGGCTCAGGTCCGATGAGAAGATCGCCTCAGGTCGCAGGGTTGCCAGCCGGCTGGCGGCGAGCGCCGCCTGCGCCTCCCCGGTGTCGTCGAGCGGGATGTCGGTCTGGCCCTGAAACCTGCTCTCCGCGTTCCAGATCGTCTGCCCGTGCCGCCACAGGACCAGCCGCTTGGTCTCGCTCAGCGTGACTCCCCCGAATTGCCCGCCCCTACCTGCCGACCCGCCGTCGCCCCCTCGGGCAGCGGGATCGTGGGGCAGTCCTTCCAGATCCGCTCGAGCGCGTAGTACACGCGCTCCTCCTTGTTCTGCACGTGGACGACGAGGTCCAGGTAGTCAAGGAGCACCCAGCGGCCCTCACGTTCGCCCTCGCGGCGGACCAGGGTGGCGCCGGCCTGGCGGAGCCGTAGCTCCACCTCGTCGAGGATCGAGCGGACCTGGCGGTCGTTGGCTCCCGAGCAGAGCAGGAACGCGTCGGTGATCGCCAACTGGTCGCTTACGTCGTATGCGACGATGTCCTGGGCGAGCTTGTCGGCCGCTGCCAGTGCGGCGATCTCGGTGAGCTCGATAGCTCTTGGGGTGGCTGTCACGTGTCTGGCTCGGCCTCCTTGGTCGGCGTGTGCTTACCTGTAAGCATCTCACGCTCCGCGCCGCGCCCCCGCGCGCGAGGCCCGCGCGCGGGGCCCGCGCGCGAGGCCAGGGCCAGGGGGGAAATGGGGGGACGGGCAGTCCCCCCATCCCGGGGGGGTCACCGGGGGGGTCGTCCCCCCGGGGGAAAACAGGGGTCACCGGGGGGTCGTCCCCCCAGGGGAAAACAGGGCGTCACCGGGGGGGTCGTCCCCCCGGGAGCAAATAGAGCTCTCGCTTGGCGATGTACTGCACCACGCCGTCGGGGAGCAGGTACCAGACCGGCTCGCCGGCGGCCACCCGGTTCCGGCACTCGCTCGACGAGATGGCCAGCGCCGGGATCTCCACGAGGGATACCTTTCCCTCCGGCAGGCCCGCGCCGGTCAGCCGGTGCCCCGGCCTCGTGCAGCCGACGAAGTGCGCGAGGGAGAACAGCGAGTCGACGTCGTGCCAAGTCAAGATGCTCGCGAGCGCGTCGGCCCCGGTGATGAAGTACAGGTCGGTGGCCGGCCCGCTGGCGGCTCGCAGGTCGCGCAGCGTGTCGATGGTGTACGTGGGCCCCGGCCTGTCGATGTCCACCCGGCTGACGCTGAAGCGCGGGTTGGAGGCGGTAGCGATCACCGTCATCAGGTAGCGGTCCTCGGCCGCCGAGACCGCGCGGCCGTCCTTCTGGTACGGCTCGCCGGTAGGCACGAAGACGACTTCGTCGAGCGCGAAGATGTGCGCGACCTCGCTGGCCGCGACGAGGTGCCCATGGTGAATGGGATCGAACGTGCCACCCATCACGCCGACACGCCTGCGCCCGTTGATCAACGACTGTCTCCTCAGTTTCCGCCTAATCCTAGGGGCTTACGACCGCGGACTGATGCGCACCGCTCACGGAGGGCGCTACCATTCGAGATATGACTTCAGTTCCCGATCGCGCACGTGTCCGGCTTACCGGCATCAGCTCACGCGCCTACGAACACCCGGCGGACCGCTCCGCGCTTGTCGCGCTGCGCAAGCTAAGCGGCTTCGACATCCTTCTCGCCAAGCTGTTCGGCCTGATTAACGAGCGTGCCCTGCGCCTGACGTACCTGGCCGGTGCGGTCAAGGTGTCCGAACGGCAATTCCCGCACATCTACGCGCTGGTGCGGGACGGGTCCTACATCCTCGACCTGCCCGACGTGCCCGAGGTCTTCGTCATGCAGAGCCCGATAGTGAACGCGATGGCGATCGGCAAGGACAGGCCGTTCATCGTGGTCACCACCGGCCTGGTCAACCTGCACGACGAAGAGGAACTGCGCTGGGTGATCGGCCACGAACTCGGGCACATCCTGTCCGGGCACGCGGTCTACCGCACGATGCTGCTCTTCCTCATCCAGCTCTCGCTGCGGATCGCATGGATGCCGATCGGGTATATCGGCCTGCGGGCGATCATCTGGGGTCTCGAGGAGTGGTTCCGCAAGTCCGAACTGTCCTGCGACCGGGCCGGACTGCTGGCGGGCCAGGACGTGGACGCCGCGCGCCGCGCGCTGATGAAGCTGGCCGGCGGCCCGCAGCTGTCCGAGCTCAACCCGGACGCCTTCCGTGACCAGGCACACGAGTACGACGCGGTGCCCGACCTGCGGGACAGCGTGCTGAAGATCATGCAGTTGACGGGCAACACCCACCCGTTCGCCGTCGTCCGGTTCGCTGAGCTCGACTACTGGGCCACGCACGGCGACTACGAGCGGATCCTCGGCGGCGACTACCTGCGGCGCACCAACGACCGCGACGCGTCCGTCACCGATGAGGTCAGGAACGCCGCCAAGTCCTACCAGGACTCGTGGAGCCGTTCCGAGGACCCGCTCATGGGCATCCTCAAGGGCGTCGCCGAGACGGCGGCCAGGACCGGCGGCAGCCTGTTCGACCGCTTCACCAGCAGCCGCGGCTCCGGCTCCGGTGGCTCCGGCTCAGGCGGCTCAAGCGGCGGCAACGACGACAACTAGCGGGACAGGAGCACGAGATCGTCGCGGTGAATGACCTCGCGCTCGTACTCCTGGCCTAGCTTGCTGGCCAGCCAGCGAGTGGACCGGCCCATCAGGCCGGGTATTTCCTTCGCGTCGTAGTTCACCAGTCCGCGCGCCACCGCGGTGCCGTCCTCGTCGAGCAGGTCTACCGGGTCGCCGGCGTCGAACGATCCGTCGACGCCGATGATGCCGGCCGGCAGCAGCGACGCGCGGCGGCCGACCACCGCCTCGACCGCGCCGCGGTCCAGCCGCAGGCTGCCCCGGGCGACGGCCGCGTGCGCCAGCCACAGCAGCCTCGTCCTGGGGCGCTGGCCGGTCGGCGCGAAATAGGTGCCGGTCGGGTCCCCGGCAAGCGCCGCCGCCGCGTCGGTCGCCGCCGTAACCACCGTCGGGATCCCCGCGGACGTCGCGATCACCGCCGACTCCACCTTCGTCGACATGCCGCCGGTGCCTACCCCGTGACCGCCGCGGCCCGCCTTGACGCCGTGCAGGTCCCCCGGTCCGCGCACGGCCTCGACCCGGCGCGCGCCGCCGCGGCGCGGGTCGCCGTTGTACAGGCCGTCCACGTCGGACAGCAGGATGAGCGCGCTGGCCCTGGTCACGTGCGCGACGAGCGCCGCGAGCCGGTCGTTGTCGCCGAACCGGATCTCGTCGGTCGCCACGGTGTCGTTCTCGTTGATCACGGGGACCATGCCGAGCTCGAGCAGTCGGTCGAGAGTGCGCTGCGCGTTCCGGTAGTGGCCGCGGCGCATCAGGTCGTCGGCGGTCAGCAGCACCTGCCCGGTACCGAGGCCGTGCTGGGCGAACGCGGCGGTATACCGCGCGATCAGCAGTCCCTGTCCGACGCTCGCCGCGGCCTGCTGCGTGGCGAGGTCGCGCGGCCGGCGCCGCAAGCCCAGCGGCGCCATTCCCGCGGCGATCGCACCGGAAGAGACGAGCAGCACCTGGCCGCCGTAGCGCACCCGGTCGGCGAGCGCTTGCGTCAGAGCCGCGATCCGCCCGTCGTCGATCCCGCCGCCGGGTGTGGTCAGCGACGACGATCCGATCTTGACGACGGTCCGTGCGGCTGAGGCGATGTCCAATCGCTGTTCCGGCACCTCGGCGGGCTCGCCCATAACTCCACTCGCCAGTCGGTGCCGCGGGGGCCGGCGGCGTGGCCGGCGCCCGCGGTCAGGGTGGGGTCCCAGTCGAAGACGACGGCGTCGTCCGGATCTCCGATCAGCACGGTGTCGCCAGGCTCGGCGCCGGCCTTCGCGAGGGCTTCCTCCACGCCGAGGCGGGCGAGCCGGTCGGCGAGGTAGCCGACCGCCTCATCGTTGGCGAAGTCCGTCTGCCGCACCCAGCGGGCCGGCTTCTCGCCGTGGATGAGGTAGGCGCCGTCAGGCATGCGCACGACCTCGAAGCCGGGCTCGCTGACGGCGGCGGGGCGGATCACCACGCGGGCCGGCTCAGGCTCGGGTCGCTCCGCACGAGCTTGCGCCACCAGCCGCGCCATCGCGAACTTCAGCTCGCGCAGGCCCTCCGTAGTGGCCGCGGAGACCTCGTACACGGCGAGCCCGCGCGCCTCAAGCTCGGGCTTGACCAGGTCGGCGAGCTCGCGTGCCTCGGGAACGTCGACCTTGTTCAGCGCGACAATCCGGGGCCGGTCGGTGAGGCTCGTACCGGCCAGGCCGGTGCCGATGAACTCCTCGTACGCGGCGAGTTCGGCCTCGATCGTGTCCAGGTCGGTGATGGGGTCACGGCCGGGTTCCGTTGTGGCGCAGTCGAGCACGTGCACCAGCGCGGAGCAGCGCTCGACGTGCCGCAGGAAGTCGTGGCCAAGGCCCTTGCCCTCGCTGGCCCCGGGGATCAGGCCGGGCACGTCCGCGACGACGAACTGGACGTCGCCGGCCTCCGCGACCCCGAGGTTCGGGATGAGCGTGGTGAACGGGTAGTCCGCGATCTTCGGCCGGGCGGCGGAGATCGCCGCGATCAGCGACGACTTCCCGGCGTTGGGGAAGCCCACGAGGCCGATGTCGGCGACCGTCTTCAGCTCGAGGGTGAGCGCGCGCTCCTCCCCGGGCTCCCCCTTCAGCGCGAAGCCGGGCGCCTTGCGCCGCTGGGAGGCTAGCGCGGCGTTGCCCAGGCCGCCGCGGCCGCCCGCCGCGGCAACGAAGCGGGTCCCGGTGCCCACCAGGTCCGCGAGCACTTGGCCGTCGTCGGTGAGAACCACGGTCCCGTTCGGAACATTGATTGTGAGATCGGTGCCTTGAGCGCCATTACGGTTCGAGCCCGACCCCTGCGTCCCGTTCCCCGCCTTGCGCACCGGGCGGCGGTGGAAGTCGAGCAGTGTCGCCGTGCTGGCGTCCACCTGGAAGATCACGTCGCCGCCGCGGCCGCCGTTGCCGCCGTCCGGGCCGCCGAGCGGCTTGAACTTCTCGCGGTGGACCGAGGCGCAGCCGTTGCCCCCGTGGCCGGCCTGCACGCGCAGGACAGCGTGGTCAGCGAACTCCGCCATGATCGATCCCCTTACAACTAAAAGGCGGGCCGGATGTCCGGCCCGCCTTTGCGCACATGGTGTCTTCCGGTTAGGCCGTTTCGGACGAGCCCCGGCCGGGGACGACGCTCACCGCGCGGCGACCGCGGAAGCGGCCGAACTGCACCGCACCGGTGACCAGCGCGAACAGGGTGTCATCATCGCCACGGCCGACGCCGATGCCCGGGTGGAAGTGCGTGCCGCGCTGCCGGACGATGATCTCGCCGGCGTTCACGTTCTGGCCGCCGAACCGCTTCACGCCGAGCCGCTGCGCGTTGGAGTCGCGGCCGTTGCGGCTGGACGAGGCGCCCTTCTTATGTGCCATCTCTGCAGTCCCTTATGCCTTCGCGATACCGGTGATCCGGACCTGCGTGTACTTCTGCCGGTGCCCTTGACGGCGCTTGTAACCCGTCTTGTTCCGGTAGTGGATCATGTTGATCTTCGGGCCCTTGGCCGGGCCCACGACCTCCGCGGTCACCTGGTAGCCGGTGAGCTCAGCGGGATCGCTGATAACAGTGCCGTCGTCCACCACGAGGAGCGCGGGGAACGTGACGCTCGACCCCTCCTCGCCTTCCAGCTTGTCGACGGTGAGCACGTCATCCAGGGCGACCTTCTCTTGCCTGCCGCCGCAGCGCACAATCGCGTACACCCGAGAACTGCCTCTCCCTTGTGCGTGCCCCGCGTCGTTTTCGTCGACCACCGTAGTGGCGACTCGCGGCGGGTTCGCCATGAACCTGGACATGCCATCTTACGCGCATGAAACGACCGCAGATTACCTGCTGCCTGGCTTCCCGCCCGCAGCCACCCGGGTCGTTGCTGACAATGGTACCAGTTCCGCCCGGCTGCCCGGGCCGCTCTGGGGTTCCGGGGGCTGCCGGGGCTCCGTAAAGCGGTGCGGCAGCTTGGACGGGATGAACGGGTGTGCCGGGGTGACCCCACCTGTCGCGACTAACCGTCCCGCCGGTGCTCTCGCACTTCGCATAGAAGACGACCACTTCGCATAGAAGACGACCACTTTGGGGCCCGAAATGTCCCGGTATGGGCGTGCGGCTTCTATGCGAAGTGCCTCGCCGGCCCCCGCCCGGCTGCGGGCGTAGCCCCACAGGCAACCTCAGCCCCGCGGGTAACTTCGTCCCCGGCCCCGATGCCTCTGGCGGCGGCGGTCAGATAACGCGGAAGATCCTGTGGCCACTGACACCCAGGATCCTCCGCGTTAATCGTCGTGCCCGGAATGTCTGAATCCGAGGTTCCGGCATCCGGGACATATCGTCACAGCTAATCGAGGAAAGCGCCCCGAACCGGTCTGTGAGCGGGGCGGCGTCACGCCTCGCCGTCGACGGGGGCAGCGTCGGCGGCGGCTGTCTCCGGCGTCGCTTCTGCCGACACTTCCTGTTCTGCGGCGGCTCCCTCTTCTGAGACAGGAGTCTCATATGCCACAGTCCAAGGCGGGGCCGCTTCGGGGTTGGGGATTGCGTTCGTGGCCTCGGCGTCTACCGGGAGCGGGTCGGCATCGGCGACGGGGGCGGGGTCCGGTGCGGGTGCCGCCACGTCAGGCGCGAGGTCCCAGGCCGGGGTTACCTCCACGTCCGCGGTCGCGTCCAGAGCATCAAGCGCTTCCGTGAGGGGGACGGCCTCCATCGGCGGGGTGGTCTCTGGGGCAGAAACGGTCTCAGGGATGGGGACTGCTTCCGCGACGGGGGCAGCCTCCGGGACGGGGGCAGCCTCCGGGACGGGAGCAGCCTCCGGGACGGGAGCAGCCTCCGGGACGGGAGCAGCCTCCGGGACGGGAGCAGCTTCCGCGACCGGGGGCTCCGGCTCCGGCGGGACCGTTACCGTTACCACCGGGGCGGGCTGGTCGGGGGTTACGGACACCCTGGCCATCGCGGAGCCGGCGCGGGTGCGGGTGCGGCGGACCGGGGCCGTGGGGTCGGCGGGCGCGGTGTCGACCGGGGTCATCATCGGGGGGACGTCGTTCGCGACGGTGACCGGGGTCGCGGCCGGCGCGGGAACGGCGTCCGCGACCGTCACCAGGGAAGCGGTGGCTGTCCCGCCGTTCGTGCGGCCGTCGCGGCCGTCCCGACCATCGCGGCCGTCGCGGCCGTCGCGGCGGGATCGCCTGCCGCGCTGCGCCTGCTCTTGCCGCCCGTCGTTGGCGTCCTTGGTGTTCTTCGCGTCCTGGGTATCCGGCGCGGCCGACGTGACCGGCGTCTCCTGGGCGGGGCGTGCGCTCTGGCCGTTGCCAGTGCTTTGCCCGTTGCCGTGACCGTTGCCGACGCCGTTGCCTGAACCGGGACGGCGGGGGTGCCCGGCCGATGACCGGTGGGCGGGCTCCGGCTGGTCCAGGGTGATGATCACGCCGCGGCCGTTGCAGCACTCGCACGGCTGCGAGAAGGCCTCGAGCAACCCGGCGCCGACCCGCTTGCGGGTCATCTGCACCAGGCCGAGCGAGGTGACCTCGGCCACCTGGTGCTTGGTCCGGTCCCTGGCCAGGCATTCGAGCAGCCGGCGCAGCACCAGTTCCCTGTTCGACTCGAGCACCATGTCGATGAAGTCGATGACGACGATGCCGCCGACGTCGCGCAGCCGGAGCTGGCGGACGATTTCCTCCGCCGCTTCGAGGTTGTTCCTTGTGACGGTCTCCTCGAGGTTTCCGCCCTGGCCGGTGAACTTGCCGGTG
>Ga0210390_10000023_pt1 | contig 183712 bp, 154 predicted proteins | sample IncBWH11OmetaG_FD_161050 | JGI IMG/M metagenome (GOLD analysis project Ga0210390, IMG submission 161050) | Forest soil microbial communities from Barre Woods Harvard Forest LTER site, Petersham, Massachusetts, United States - Inc-BW-H-11-O ... | reverse complement strand
GCCGTTCAACGCGGTCACGATCGAATCCGAGGCGATCACCGAGATCACGCTGTCGGGGCCCGGCGCGGGCGGCAGGCAGACCGCCAGCGCGGTGCTGGGCGACGTCGTCAGCGTGATGACCGGCGGTGCGCGGCCGCCTGCGCCGCCGTTGGCGCTGCCGCTGATCGAGGACGTCGAGAGCGCCTTCTACGTGCATCTGGACGTGGCCGATCGTCCAGGCGTGCTCGCGTCGGTCACTAAGGTGCTGGGCGAGCACGGTGTGTCGATCAAGTCGGTGGTGCAGCGCGGCATGGGCGAGCGCGCGCGCCTGGTGATGATCACTCATCCGGTGCTCGAGTCGGGGCTGCGCGAGGCGATCGAGCGACTGGGCAGCGAGTTCGATTTCATGCGCTCCACCCCGCGCACCATCCGGGTCATCGAAGAGGAGTTCGTATGAGCAACGCGAGCATCAAGGTCCCGACCGTCGAGGGCATTCCCCCGACAGGCGCGCACGTGCCGCTGATCGAGCGCTACCGCGAGCGTCTGCCGTTCGAGCTCGGCGACCCCCTGGTCAGCCTGCAGGAGGGCTCCACGCCGCTGCTGCGCGCGCCGCTGCTCTCGGAGATGGTCGGCGCGACCGTGCGCCTGAAGCTCGAGGGAGCCAATCCCACCGGCTCGTTCAAGGACCGCGGGATGACGTGCGCGGTGTCGGCGGCCGTGCGCGACGGCGCCAAGGCGGTGATCTGCGCGTCCACCGGCAACACCGCCGCCAGCGCCGCGGCGTACGCGGCGCGCGCGGGCATCACCTGCGCGGTGATCGTGCCCGAGGGCAAGATCGCGCAGGGCAAGATGGCGCAGACGCTCGTCCACGGCGCCCGCGTGATCTCGCTGAAGGGCAACTTCGACCAGGCGCTCACGCTCGTGCGCGAGCTCACCGATTCGCATCCGATCGTGCTCGTCAACTCCGTCAACAACTACCGCATCGAAGGACAGAAGACCGCCGCGTTCGAGATCCACGAGGGGCTCGAAGGCGGCCTGGAAGCGCTGTGCATCCCCGTCGGCAACGCCGGCAACATCACCTCCTACTGGCGCGGCTTCCAGCAGATGGGCGCCGCGCCGAAGCTGTTCGGCTTTCAGGCGGAGGGCGCCGCCCCGCTGGTGCTGGGCCACCCGGTCGAGCACCCCGAAACCGTCGCCAGCGCGATCCGCATCGGTAACCCCGTGCGCTGGGAGGACGCCATGGCGGCCGCCACCGACTCGCGCGGCGCGATCCGGGTGGTCAGCGACAAGGAGATCCTGCGCGCCTACCGGCTGCTGGCCTCCAAAGAAGGCATGTTCTGCGAGCCCGCGTCCGCGGCGTCGGTCGCGGGACTGCTCAAGTACGGCGCCGACGGCGCCGAGCAGATCGTGTGCGTGCTCACCGGCCGCGGCCTGAAGGACCCCGAGACGGCGATCGCCAACAACGACGGCAGGGTGATCACCTGCGCCGCCGAGACGGCGGCGATCGAGGAAGCGGTATTGGGTGATACGTAGGCGCCTGGTGCGCGTGCCCGCGTCCTCCGCCAACCTGGGCCCCGGGTTCGACTGCATGGCCGCGGCGCTGTCGCTGGCGCTCGAGGTCGAGGTGGAGGAGACCGGCGAGTTCGCGGTGCAGACGGAGCTTGCGGTGTCCAAGGGGCGCGAGAACCTGTGCGTGCGCGCGTTCGAGCGGCTGCACCCCGCCGACGGCCTCACCTTCCGCATCGGCTCGCAGATCCCCATGTCGGGGGGCCTGGGGTCGAGCGCGGCGGCGATCGTCGCCGGGCTGATGGCCGCCGACCACATGTTCGAGCTGGACGTCGACCTGCTGGCCCACGCAAGCGAGCTGGAGGGCCATCCCGACAACGTCGCCGCCGCGCTGTACGGCGGCTTCGTCGTGTGCGCCGACGGCCAGGCCACGAGGTTCGAGCCGCCGACCGGGCTGGAGGCGCTGGTGGTGGTGCCCGCGCAGCCGGTCAACACGCGCTCGGCGCGCGCGGTGCTGGCGGAGCAGGTTCCCATGCAGGATGCGGTGTTCAACGTCGCGCACGCGGCGCTGCTGACGCTCGGGCTCCTCAGCGGAGACTGGGACCTGCTCGCACGCGGCCTGCACGATCGGCTGCACCAACACCAGCGCGCGAGCCTGTTCCCGCGCTCGTTCGAGCTCGCCTGCCGCGCGCGCGAGCTCGGAGCGCTCGGCGCCACGATCTCCGGGGCGGGCCCGACGGTGCTGGTGTGGTGCTTCTACGAGCAGACCGGCGCCGTCGCCGAGGCCCTGGCCGCGGAGGTCGACGGCTGGGCGGCGCTGTTGCGTGTGCCGTTCGAGCAGCAGGGAGCCTACGTGCAGGCGCTGTGAGCGCTCACGTGGGCGTAGGTCTACGTGCGTGTGAGCTGCGCCAGGCGCTCGCTGGCGCTGTCGAGGCCCTGCAGGCGCTCGAGCACCTCCGCCGCGAGCGCCAGGTAGTCGACGCCGAGGTCGGGGCGGTGGTCGAGGATCGAGCGCGCGCGCTCGGCCGATTCGGCGTAGGCGATCGACGTGCGGATGACCGAGTCGAACACCTGCCCGCCGAAGCGCTCCTTCAGCGACGCGAGCGCCTCGCGCGAGTGCACGGTGCGCATGTCCGCGAGGTTGAGCACCACGCCGAGCAGCGACAGCCGCGGATTGAGGCTGTCGCGCGCGAGCTCCACCACCTCCATCGCCTGCTCGACCCCCTGCAGCGCGAAATACTGCGCCTCGGCGGTGATCAACGCGTGATCGGCGGCCACCAGCGCGTTGACCGTGAGCAGCCCCAGCGACGGCGGGCAGTCGATCAGGATCACGTCGTAGTCCTCAGCGCTCTCGGCCAGCGCCCGCCTGAGCGTCAGCTCGCGGCCCATCTTGCCGCCGAGCATCAGCTCCGCCTCGGCCAGGCTCATGTTCGCGGGGATGATGTCCTGGTGGATCGCCTCGGCCGTCGTCGCGCGCCCGGAGAGCACGTCGGCGATCGTCGGCCCGACGTCCGTGGGCAGGTCGAAGTAGTCGGACAGGTTGCCCTGCGGGTCGAGATCGACGGCCAGCGTGCGCACGCCGCTGCGGCGCAGAACGTCGGTGAGCGTGCGTACCGCGGTCGTCTTGCCGGTGCCTCCCTTCTGCGAGAGCACAGCGATCGTGTGAGCCATGATCGCAGCGATACTACGCGGCTCTAGCCGATGCTGTGCAGCGAGGTCTCGTGAGCGCCCGCCTCCGCCGCGTCGGCGTCCGGCGTCACGCTCACGAACGCGAGGCGGTAGCGCCCCACGATGATCTCGTCACCGTCGCGCAACGTCCTGCCGTCGACGCGCGCGCCGTTCACGAACACGCCGTTGAGGCTGCGGTCGTCGAGCAGGCGCACGCCGTCGGGCTGGCGCACGATCAGCGCGTGGCGGCGTGAGACGGTGGGGTCGTCGAAGCGCACGTCCGCGGCCAGGCTGCGTCCCACGCGGGTCCACTCGCGCGTGAGCGCGACTATCCGCGTCTCGCCGTTCTCCTCGTAGCACAGGTACTCGCCCGGCTGCTCGATCTGCTCCCTGGCGCTGGCCAAGCGCTCGTCGAGGTCGTGAGCGGGCGGCGCCAGCAGCGTTCCCTCGCCGCTGCGAAGTTCGGTCTCGCCGCGGGCGTGGATGCGCTCGGTGGCGAACAGCGAGGCGCGGACGAACTCGCGACTGCCGCAGCCGGGGCAGTCGCCCAGCATGTCCGAGCCGGTGAGGGTCAGCAGGTAGTCGCAGCGGGCGCAACGAAACGAACCGGCTCCAACGAAGGTGCCCGAGGTAAGTGAGTCCATGCTGTGCTCCTCCCTTTGGGTTGCTGCCGAGTGGCGCTGCTGGGGGGGCGGCCCCTGGGAACGGGGGAAACTTGTGGCGATCATAACAAGACTGTCAAGGCGGCTCGTGATTCTGAATAATCGTATCGGAGCGGAGATTCTGTCGGCGTCAAGTCGGGCTCGCCGCACGCGTGGCGGCGCCCTGGAAGTCGCGTGCCCTGGCAGTTACCCACGCGATCGCGTCGGCAAACGGCGGCCCGCCCGGCGGCAGGATCTGCGGGCGCCGCGGCGAAATCCGAGACCACGATGGCCACGCCGCAAACCCACGTCGAGCAGCTCGAGCGCGTCCTCCTGCGTCGCGGGCTCGGTGTCGCGGAGGCGAGTCGCGACTGCTGCGTCGATTGCGGGCGCACCCCCCTGACGGGCGAGCGGGTCCACCTGTACGCGGGGCGCGAGGACGTGATCGTGTGCGAGCTGTGCCGTGTGCACAGGCGCGAGGCGCCGGTGGCGAGCGAGATCGTCAGGCACTGCGAGCACGGCCACGCCGTGCGTCTGACAGCCCGCGCGGCCTAGCGTCCCGGCAGGGCCGGCGGCGCGAGCGCGGCTCCCCGGCCACGGCCATTAGACTTGCGCTCGGCATGGACCCCGTGAGCGTCTCGATAGTCGTATCCGCCCCGCGCGAGCGGGTGTTCGACTACCTCCAGGACATCGCCAACCACCCTGAGTTCACCGACCACTATCTCGTCGACTGGCACCTGACGAGGATGGACTCGGTGGGCGCCGGCGCCGGCGCGCGCTTTCGCGTGAAGGCCCCCGGCAACCGCTTCAGCTGGGCGGACGTGACGTTCGCCGAGGTCGAGCGCCCGCACCGGATCGTCGAGGTCGGCCGTACGGGCAAGAACAACCGCATCCGCACGATCGGCGTCTACGACCTCGCGCCCGCGGCCGCGGGCTCGACGCGCGTCCGCTTCACGCTGGAGACCGTTCCCGTGACTCTGTCCGATCGTCTGCTGGAGGGCCTGGGAGCGCGCGCCTGGAACAGACGCAAGGGCGAACGGGCGATGTACCGGCTGCGCGAGATCCTCGAGCGGGGCGCGGGCGCGGGCGCGGACGGCGCCGGCGAGGCGGCCGGCGGGGCCGCGCGCCCCGGGAGTCGGCGCGTGACGGTCGCCGGTGGATAGACTGCCGCGTCGCATGTTCAGCCGCCCGCGCAAGCTCCCGCTCGTCGTGCTCTCGCTGCTGGCCGTTCTCGCCCTGAGCGCGTGCGGCAGCTCCCACACGCGGGTGACCACCGGCACCTACGCCGGCGAGGCCGGCTACGCCGCGCCGTACCTGTACGTCGGGCCGCTGATCTACGAGGTCCAGCTCTCGCGCGAGCTCAACCCCTTCAACGCCGAAGACGCCGTCTACCTGCAGGGCGTTCCCGCGGCCGAAAGCAAGCTCGAAACCGGCCAGGAGTGGTTCGCGGTGTTCATGCAGGTCTACAACAACACCGCCCAGGAACAGCTGGCGGCCAGCGACATCAAGGTCTACGACACGCAGGGCAACACCTACAGCCCGATCGTGCTCGAACAGAGCAACGACTTCGCCTACCGCGGCGGCGCGGTCCCGCCGAAAAACCAGCTCCCGCTTCCCGGCACCATCGCCGACGACGCCTCGCCGCAGGGCGCGCTGCTGCTGTTCAAGATCCAGCTCGCCTCGCTCGAAAACCGGCCGCTCGAGGTGAAGATCGTCGATCCGCTCAACCCCGCGGAATCGTCCTCCGCCGAGCTCGACGTCTAACGTTCGTCCTGTAGCGCGGCTTCGATCACTTCGCGCGCCACCGGGGCGGCGGTGGCTCCGCCGGCGCCGTCTTTGACGAGCATCACGCACACCACGATCCGTGGGTCCAGCGCGGGGGCGAACGCCGCGAACCAGGCGTCGGTGTTAGCGGCTTCGCTTTCGCTGCCCTGACAGCCTTCCTTGCTCGCTTCCTGCGTGGTCGTCGAGCTCGATTCCGAGGACGTGGAGGAGGAGCACGCGGTCTTCAGTTCGGCGGTGCCGGTCTTGCCGGCGACGGTCACGCCCGGGATCGCGGCGGCCGTGCCGGTCCCTTCGCGCACCACGCCGATCATCAGCCGGCGCATCGTGTGCGCCACCGACTCGCTCATCACAGGCACGCTCGCGGCGGGCTTGCCCCGGAGGAAGGTCGGGTGCGCCCGGCGCCCGCCGTCGGCGATCGTCGCCGCCACGCTCGCCATCTCCAGCGGCGTCGCGAGCACCTGGCCCTGGCCGATCGCGGTGGATCCCACGTCCAGTTCGCCCTGGATCTCGCTCGCCGGCGGCAGCGTGCTCTCCGCCGCCCCGACGATCCCCGGTTCGTGGTTGAAGCCGAAGCGTTCGGCCGTCGCCACCAGACGTTGCGCGCCGAGCTTGACCCCCAGCGGCGTGAACACGGAGTTGCACGACACCGCGAACGCCAGTTCCAGCGTGCCGCCGCATTCCTCGCCGTTGGCGTTGCTCAACTTGACGCCGTCGAGCGTCGCGGACGTCGCGTACGCGAAGACGGTGTGCGGGTTGGCGATCTTCGCGCTCAGCACACCCGTGGTGGTGATCATCTTGAACGTCGAGCCCGGCGGCTGCAGGCCGTCGAGGCCGATGCCCGCGACGGCCAGGATCTGCCCTGTCGCGGGCTGCATCGCGACGACCCCGCCGTAGTGGCCGCCGAGCGCGGTCACCGCCGCGCTCTGCAGCGTCGGGGAGATCGTGGTGCGAACGGACGCCGCCGCGTGCGGCGGGGCATAGGCGAGCAGGCGCGACCCGGCGAGCAGCTCGCCGCCGGGAGTGCCACGCAGGCGAGCGTCCAGCGCCAGCTCCAGGCCGCTCACGCCGACGCTCGCATCTGGCGGCACACCCTGCTCTTCCAGTTCCCGGCGGTGCGAGGCGGGCACCGGTCCGATGCTGCCGACCACCGCTTCCGCGAGGTTGCCCAGCGGCGAGTTGCGCGTGGCTTCGCCCGCAAGCACCGGGGCGGGACCAGGCGGGCTTTCTGCCAGCACGCTCCCGTTGCGCGCCAGCAGCGTCGCCCGCCGCGGCATGGTCATGCTGCGGCTGAGCAGCTCGCCCGGTCGCAGGCCGGGGAAGGCGAGCGAGCGCGACCACACGATGCGCGGGCTCCCGCCGGGGCCGTCCGCCATCTTCAGGGTGAAGTCGAGATGCAGCACGCCGAACAGGCGCGTGTCCACGCGCACGGGCACCGCCACCTCGCCGAACGGGGCGCTTCGCGCCCTGCCGACGATCTTCGTGTGGGTAGCGGTCGCGGTCGTCAGCGCTTCCTCGTAAGCGCTCGCGAATTCGCTCACCGAAGTGGAATGCCGCGATGAGGCGGCGATGTCGGAGTACATCGCGATGTAGTCGTCTCGCGTCCACGCCGTCACGAACTGGTCGGCCAGCGCGTACGTGGGGGAGGGGCTGTGCTGCGCGCCGAAGATCGCGCCGACCGCGAAGGCCGCCGTGGCCAGCACGAGGACTGGGCGCGTGCGTCGCAGGCGCTGGCTGTGGCTTTCAATCACGGAGCTTGTAGAACATGACAGGTGACTCAGCTGGATTGGCTAATAGTCGCGTTCGCGGCGATCCTCGCCATCTTCGGGTTCCGGCAGGGTTTCATCGTCGGCGCGCTGTCGTTCTGCGGCTTCGCCGCCGGCGCGTTCCTGGGGACGCGCCTGGGTCCGCTGCTGCTGCCGCAGGGCTCCAGCTCGCCATATGCCCCCGCCTTCGGCCTGCTCGGCGCGCTGCTCGGCGGGGCGATCCTCGCGAGCGGGCTGGAGGGGCTCGGGTTCAGGCTGCGCCGCACCCTGATCATTCCCGGCATGGGCCTGCTCGACGGGGCGTTCGGCGCGGTGCTCGGCGCGGCGCTCGCACTGGGGATCGTGTGGATCGCCGCGGCCGTCGCGGGGCAGACGCCAGGCTCCGGCGACCTGCGCGGAGACATCCAGCACTCGGCCATCCTGCAGAAGCTCAACGCGGTGCTCCCTCCGTCGGGGCCGATCCTGAACGCGCTCGCGCGGCTGGATCCGATTCCCTCTATCACCGGCCCCTCACCCGACGTCGCCGCACCCGAACCGGCGATCGCCCACACCCCGGGCGTGCAGAGCGCCTCGCGCAGCGTCGTGCGCGTCGACGGCACCGCCTGCGGGCTGGCGATCGAGGGCTCCGGCTGGGTGGCGGGACCCGGCGTCGTGGTGACCAACGCGCACGTCGTCGCCGGCGAGACCGACACGACCGTGGAGGTGGGCGGCAACTCTCCGAGCCTGCCGGCCGAGCCGATCGCGTTCGACCCGACGGACGACCTCGCCGTGCTGCGCGTGCCCGAACTCGACCTTCCCGCGCTGAGCCTCGCGCCCAGCCCCGCGTCGGGCACGTCCGGAGCGATCCTCGGCTATCCGGAGAACGGCCCGTTCGACGTGCAGCCGGCGAGGATCGGGCGCACGCAGGACGTGATCACCCAGAACGCCTACGGCCAGGGCCCGGTCACGCGGCTGCTCACGCCGCTGCGCGGGCTGGTGCGGCCGGGCAACTCTGGCGGCCCGCTGGTCAACGTCGACGGACAGGTCCTGACGACCGTGTTCGCCGCCACCGTCGGCAGCCAGCCGCGCGGCGGCTACGGGGTGGCCAACGAATCGGTGGCCGCGGTGCTGCGCGAAGCCGGCGCGCACGCGCACGAAGGCGTCGAGGTCAGCACCGAGGGCTGCACCAGCGGTTGACTCCAGCTGACCAGCATTGTACTAATCAACTAGTACACTATAGGAATGACTCGCGCGCTGGAGGAGCTCGGCGACATGATGATCCTCACCGCCAGGACGCTCTCCTCCGCGCTGCGACCGCCGTACCCATACGGCGGGGAGCTCGTCTCGCAGTTCCTGTTCACGCTGCGTGTCGTGTGGTTCCCGCTGCTGATCTCCACGATCGCGCTCAACTACGGTGCGCTGGGGCTCCAGGCCTCCGGCTTCCTGACCCTGATCGGGGCGCTCGACCGCCTGGGCTCGATCTTCGTGTTCGGGGCGATCCGCGAAATCGGCCCTACGGTCACCGCGATCGTCGTCGCCGGCGTCGCCGGCACCGCCATCACCGCCGACCTCGGGGCGCGCAAGGTGCGCGAGGAGCTCGACGCGCTGCAGGTGCTCGGCGTGGACCCCGTCAAGAACCTCGTCGTGCCCCGCTTCCTCGCGCTGATGGTCGTCACCGGCCTGTTCGACATCTACGCGATCCTCTTCGGGCTCTACGGCGGCCTGCTCGCCGAGGTGCTGGGCGGCGGCACCGTGGGGTCGTTCTGGAGCACGCTGTTCACCAACGCCGACGTCACCGACCTGTGGGGCTCGGTCCTGAAGTCCACGCTGTTCGGCGCGATCATCGCGATCGTGTGCTGCTACAAGGGCATGACCGCCTCCGGCGGCGCCGAGGGCGTCGGGCGCGCCGTCAACGAGGCGGTCGTGATGTCGTTCCTGGGGTTCGGCGCGTTCAACTACATCTTCACCCAGACGCTGCTCGCCACCCACCCGCAGATCCTCGTGATCAAGTGATCCGCGCGGACTGAAAGCGGGGCCGCCGATCGGGGGCTTGCGCAGGCCGCTACGCTGACCGCCATGTCGAAGACGCTGCTGATCGCCGAGAAGCCCTCCGTGGGGCAGGACCTCGCGCGCGTGCTGCCGGGCCCGTTCAAGAAGCAGGAGGGTTTCCTCGAGGGCCCCGAGCACGTGATCACCTGGGCGGTCGGGCACCTCGTCCAGCTCGCCGAACCGGAAGCCTACGACGCCAAGTACAAGAGCTGGCGCATGGCCGACCTGCCGATCGTCCCCGAGCGCTTCAAACTCGAGGTGCGCGACGAGCGCTCGCGCAAGCAGATGAGCGCCGTGACCAAGCAGCTCGGCCGCGAGGATGTCGAGGAGGTCGTCAACGCCTGCGACGCCGGGCGTGAGGGCGAGCTGATCTTCGCCTACCTGTACGAGAAGGCCAAAGCCAAGAAGCCCGTCAAACGGCTGTGGCTGAGCTCGATGACCAGCCAGGCGATGAAGGCGGCGCTCGAGTCGCTGCGCCCGAGCGACGAGTTCGCCAAGCTCGAGGAAGCCGCCAGGTCGCGCTCGGAGGCCGACTGGATCGTCGGCATGAACGCCACGCGCGCGGCGACCATCCGCCTGCGCAGCTCCTTCGACGGAGCCGTCTCGCTCGGGCGCGTGCAGACGCCGACGCTCGCGATCGTCGCCCGCCGCGAGGAGGAGATCAAGGCATTCAAGCCAGAGCCCTACTGGCTCGTGGACGCGACCTTCGCGGCCGGCCCGCTCAATGGCGAGGGCGGCGAGCGCACGTACGTGGGCCACTTCCAGGCGCCGGCCGGCGGGCGGGCGGGGTCCGGATCCAGCAAGGGGCCGCGGATCGGCACCGAGCAGGAGGCGGCGGCGATCGTCAGCGCCTGCGAGGGGCGCGTGGGAACGATCACCAAGCTGGAGAAGAAAGAGCAGCGCGAGAAAGCGCCGATGCTCTACGACCTGACGACGCTGCAGCGAGAGGCGAACAACCGCTACGGCTTCACCGCCAAACGCACGCTGTCGGCCGCGCAGCGCCTGTACGAGGAGCACAAGGCGCTGACATACCCAAGGACCAACTCGCGCTACCTCACCACCGACATGGTCGAGGAGATCAAGCCGATCGCCGAGCTGGTGGGCAGGCACGAGGACTACCGCAAGGGCGCCGAGTACGTGACGGGCCTGGACGTGCTGCCGCTCGCACGCGTCGTCAACGACGAGAAGGTCACCGACCACCACGCGATCATCCCCACCCGCTCCGAGCACAACCTCGAGAAAATGGGCTCCGACGACCGCCGCGTCTACGACATGGCCGTCAGGCGCTTCCTGGCCGTGTTCCACCCCGAGGCCGTGTTCGAGAACACGCGCGTGGAGACGACCGTCGTCGGCGCCGGCGCAGGGCAGGACACGGCGGGTCACGTGTTCCGCACACGCGGCAAGCTGCTGATCGTGCCCGGCTGGCGCGGCGTCTACGACGAGATCTCAGCCGACGCCAAAGCCGCCGAGGCCGAGGCGCGCGGCGACGACGAGGAGGAGACCGACCAGCAGCTGCCGCGCCTGATCGCCGACGAGCAGGTGCAGACCCGCAAGATCGAGAGCTTGCGCAAGGAAACCAAACCGCCGCGGCGCTACAGCGACGCGTCGCTGCTGGGGGCGATGGAGACCGCGGGCAAGCTCGTCGACGACGACGAGCTGCGCGAGGCGATGAAGGACTCCGGCATCGGCACGCCCGCCACGCGCGCGGCGATCATCGAGCGCCTGATCACAGTCGGCTATGTCGAGCGCGACGGCCGCGCGCTGGTCGCCACCGAGAAGGGCCTGAACGTGATCCGGCTGCTCAACGAGCACGCGCTCACCTCACCCGGGCTGACCGGCAGCTGGGAGCAGCGGCTGGGCAAGATCGAGCGCGGCGAGGACTCGCGCAAGCAGTTCATGAGCGACATCGCGGGCTTCGCCGGGGAGACCGTCAAAGAGCTAGACGAGACGCTCAAAGACGTTCGCATCCCCCGCGCGCGGCTCGGCCCATGCCCGGTGTGCGGCCACGAGATCGTCGAGAACCGCAAGGGCTACTCGTGCTGGGCGCGCGAGGATCCCGGCTGCGGATTCGTGATCTGGAAGGCCAAAGCCGGCAAGACGCTGCCGCTGGCGATCGCCAAGGAGCTGATCAGGCAGGGCTACACCGAGCAGGCGGTGACGGGCTTTCGCGGGCGCAGCGGGCGCAGCTTCCGCGCGCACCTCGCGCTCAGCCAGACCGAGGAGGGGAAATGGCGCGTCGAGTTCGACGAGCTGTGGGCCAAGGAGGGCGCCAAACCGCCCGAGGCGGAGGCCGATGCGGAGGCCGTCGCTGAGGCTGGCACAGAGACCGTCGAGGCTCGCAGCGCCGCGTAGGACGCGGTGCCGATCACGCTGATCACCGGGCCCGCCAACGCGGGCAAGGCGGAGCTGGTGATGGACGCGGTACGCCGTCACGTGGCCCACGGCGAGGAGCCGCTGCTGGTCGTGCCCACCCGCGCCGACGCGGAGCAGTACCTGCGCGAGCTGTCCGGCGACGGGGTGGCGATGGGGGTTCGCGTGGAGCGCTTCGCGGGCCTGCTCGGCGAGGCGGTACGCCGCGGTGGTATCGGCGGGGCCGTGCTCGGCGGCGCGGCGCGCGAGCGTGTGCTCGAGGCGCTCGCCGCGCGCGCGGGAGCGCCCTCGGCGCCTGGGTTCGTGCGCGCCCTGGGGGAGGTGCTGGCCGAGCTGCAGGTTCGGCGCGTGACGCCCGCGCGGCTGAGCCACGCGCTGGCAAGCTGGCGGACGGCCGACGGCGAGGCGGCTCACCCGGCCGAGCTGGGGCGGCTGTTCGCGGACTACAGCGCCACGCTCCAGCGTCTCGGCCGCGTGGACGCCGAGCAGCGCGCCGTGCGCGCGCTCGACGCGCTGCGGGAGCGCCCCGCCCTGTGGGCGCGCACGCCGGTGCTGTTCTACGGTTTCGACGACCTCACGCGACTGCAGCTGGACACGATCGAGACGCTCGGCAGGGTCGTCGACGCCGATGTCACGGTGTCGCTCACGTACGAGCCGGGGCGTACCGCGTTCGCGGGGCGCGCGCGGACGTTCGCGGAGCTCGCGCCACTCGCCCGCGAGCATCGCCAGCTGGATGCGCGCGCCGACTACTACGCGCCGCGCTCGCGCACGGCGCTCAGCCATCTCGAGCGCTCGCTGTTCGAACCCCAGGGCGCGCACGCCGGCCGCGTGGACCCCGGCGACGCGGTCGCCTTGCTGGAGGGCGGCGGCGAGCGCGCGGAGCTCGAGCTGGTCGCCGGCGAGATCCTCGCGCTGCTCAGCAGCGGCACCGCTCCGCAGGAGATCGCGGTGCTCGCGCGCGGCGGCCCCGGCGGGACCGACCTCGACCTCCTGCAAGAGGTCTTCGCGGCCTCGGCGATCCCCTTCGAGCTGCGGCGGACGCGGCCGTTCACGGACACCGCCATCGGCGGCGCGCTGATCGGCGTGCTGCGCTGCGTGCCCGCGCCCGACGGGTCTGAGCAGGGAGAGCTCGCCGATCTGCTCGCATGGCTGCGCGCGCCCGGGCTGCTCCGCACGCCGGGCGTACGCGCCGGCGGCCCCACGCTGGCCGACCGCCTGGAGAGCAGCGCACGGCGCACCGGCGCCCTCAGCGCCGCGCAGGCGAGGGCGCTGTGGGAGCGGCGCAACTGGCCGCTGGAGACGATCGACCGGCTGCTCGAGTCCCAGCGGCGCGGCCCCGCGGCGCTGTGCGAGCGCGCCGCGCGTGAGCTCTACCGGCTGTTCTGTGCCCCCCGGCGCGCGGGCGCGCGCGTCCTGGGAGCGGGCGAGCTCGAAGAGGCGGCCGCCCTCGCTGCCGGCAGGCGCGCGCTGGCAGAGCTGCGCGAGCTCGCGCGGGTGGCCCCCGAGCTGGCCCCGGCCACAGCCGCTGAGCTCGCGCGCACGCTCGAGCGGGTGGAGATCGCCGGCGGCGACACCGGCGCCAGCGCGGGCGGTGCGGCCGGCGGAGATCGCACGAGCGGCGCGGTCGCGGTGCTCGACCCGCTGGCGCTGCGGGCGCGCAGGGTGACGGCCGTGTTCGCGTGCGGCATGCAGGAGGGCGTGTTCCCGGCGCGCGCGCGGCCGCGGCCGTTCCTCGCCGAGGAGGAGCGCAGACGGCTGGCTGAGGTCTCCGGGCTCACGCTCGGCGAGCACGAAGACGTGCTCGCCACGGAGCGATACCTGCTGTACGCCGCCGTCTCGCGCCCCGAGCAGCGCCTGTTCCTCAGCTGGCACGTCGCCGACGACGACGGCGCGGTGACGTCGAGGTCGCTGTTCGTCGACGACGTGTGCGACCTGTTCGACGACAGCCTCTACCAGTGTCGCGCCCGGCGAGCGCTGGGCGCCGTCGACGAGATCCCCGCGGACGCCGCCACGCGGGTAGCAGCGCCGGTCGATCGGACGCTCCACGACGAGCGGCTGCTCGCCGAGCTGCGCGATCGACCCTGGTCGGCATCCTCGCTGGAGCGCTGGATCGGCTGTCCCATGAGCTGGTTCGTCGAGCGGATGCTGCGCCCCGACGCGCTCGAGCCCGACCCCGAGCCGCTCGCCCGCGGCGGGCTCGCCCACGCGGCCTTGAAGGACACGCTCGAAGGGCTGCGCCGGGAGACCGGCAGCGCCCGCATCACACCCGCCACGCTCGCCCGCGCGCGCGCGCTGCTGGTCACGGCGCTGGCCGACAACGAGGCCGGCCAGCCGCTGTCGGTCGCGCCCGAGCGCGCCATGGCCGTGCGCCGGCGCCTGCACGCGGACCTCGAGCGCTACCTAGAGCACGCCGCCGCCGCCGACAGCCCGCTGGAGCCGATGTCCCTGGAGCTCGGCTTCGGCTTCGCCGCCGGCGACCAGCGCGGCGAGGCCAGCGATCTGCCGGCGCTCGAGCTCGGCGGCGGCGTGAAGCTGCGTGGGCGGATCGACCGCGTAGACGTCAGCGCCAGCGGCGACGCCGTCGTCTACGACTACAAGGGCAGTCGCGCACCCGCCGGCGCCAGGTGGATCAGGGACGCCGACCTGCAGGTCGCGCTGTACATGCGCGCCGTCGAGCAGCTCCTGCGGCTGCGGGCCGTCGGGGGCTTCTACCAGCCGCTCACCGGTCCCGACCTGCGCGCCCGCGGCGTGCTCGACGGCGACGCGGCGATCGAGCTCGACTGCGTCACGCCCGACGTCCTCGAGCACGCCGAGGTGCGCGAGATCGTCGCGCAGGCGGTCGCCAGCGCCATCGAGGTGGCCGCGCAGGCCGGCCGCGGGGAGCTCGAGGCAAGGCCGCACACGTGCGCGTTCAGGGGCGGCTGCATGTATCCCACCATCTGCCGCTGCGAGCGATGACCGTCGCTCTCACCGACGAGCAGCAGCACGCCGTCATCCGCCGGGCCGAGTCGCTGCTGCTGTCCGCCGCCGCCGGCAGCGGGAAGACCTCCGTGCTCGTCGAGCGCTTCGTCGCGGCCGTGCGCGAGGACGAGATCGCGCCCGCGCGCATCCTCGCGATCACCTTCACCGAGCGCGCCGCCGGGGAGCTGCGCGCCAGGGTCCGCGCGCGCCTGCTCGAGCTCGGCGACCGCGAGGCCGCGCGCGACACCGAGGCCGCGTTCGTCGGCACCTTCCACGGCTTCTGCGCGCGCCTGCTGCGCGCCCACCCGCTGGCGGTGGGACTCGACCCCGGATTCGCGATCCTCGACGAAGGCCTCGCCGGACGGCTGCGCGAGCTCGCGTTCAAGCACGCGCTGCAGGGCTTCCTCGCCGGCGGGCGCCGCGACGCGGTGGACCTCATGGCCGCCTACGGCGTCGATCGCGCGCGCGCGATCATCGAGCAGGCGCACGGCGAGCTGCGCAGCCGCGGCCAGCGCCTGCCGCGGCTGCCGGTGGCGGTGGAGGGGGAGCCGCTCGGCGCACCCGACAGCGACGCCGACCCCGAGGCCACTGCGGCCGCGCGCGCCGACGCCGCCGACGCCGTGCGTGCGTGCGCGCTGCTGGATGAGCTGCTGCTGGGCTTCGGCCACGCCTACGAGCGGCTCAAGAGCGGGCGCAGAGCCGTCGACTTCGACGACCTCGAGCTGCTCACGCGCGAGCTGCTCGCCGAGCGCGAGAGCGTGCGCAGCGCCTGGTCGGAGCGCTTCGAGCTGCTGATGGTCGACGAGTTCCAGGACACCAACCCGCGCCAGCTCGGCATCCTTGCCGCCCTCGACCGCGGCAACCTGTTCACGGTCGGCGACGAGCTGCAATCGATCTACGGGTTCAGGCACGCCGACGTGAGCCTGTTCCGTGCGCGGCGGGCCGAGTTGGAGGAGATCGGCGGCAGCCTGCGCCTCACGCGCAACTTCCGCGCGCGCCAGGCGCTCCTGGACGTCGTCAACGCGGTCTTCGCCGAGCGCTTCGCCGACTACACGCCGCTGCTCGCCGGCGCCAGCCAGGCTGACCCCGCGGCGGTCGAGCCGGAGGTAGAGCTGCTGCTGACGAGCGTCCGCGGCTGGGAGGAGCGCGAGGAGCTCGCCGCGGCCGTCGCCGCCGGGCTGCCACACGCCCAGATCTGGCGCCAGGCCGAGGCTCGCTTGCTCGCCCAGCGGGTGGCCGAGCTCGTGCGCGACGGCCACGCGCGCGCGGGGGAGGTCGTCGTGCTGCTGCGCGCCGCCGGAGACCTCGAGGTGTTCGAGCGCGCGCTGCAGCTCCGCGGCCTGCGCACGCTCGCCGCCGTCGGGACCTTCTGGGGACACCAGCAGATCGGCGACCTCATCTCCTACCTGCGCGCGCTCGCCAATCCGCTCGACGAGGTCGCGCTGTACGGCGCGCTCGCCTCGCCGCTGGCGGGCTGCTCGAAGGATTGCCTGGCGCTGCTCGCCGACGCTGCCCGCACCGACCGCCGGGGGGTGTGGGAGACGGCGCTCGCCGCCGTCGACGACGCGGAGGGCTTCGCGGAGGGCTTCGCGGAGGGCGCACGCGAGCTCGCCGGCCGGCTCGCGCCCGCCGATCGCGATGCACTGGCGTCCTTCTGCGCCCGGTTGCGCGACGAGCGCGCTGGGATCTCGCGGCGTGGCATCTCCGTGCTCATCGAGCGGGCCATCAAGGCAAGCGGCTACCGCGAGCACGTGCTTGGGCTCGACTGGGCCGAGCGACGGCTCGCCAACGTCCACAAGCTGCTGCGCCTCGCGCGTCGCTTCGAAGCAAGCGAGGGCCGCGACCTGCGCGCCTTCCTGGACCACGTCGAGTACCTGCAGGACGCCGTCAAGGTCGAGCCCGACGCGCCCGTCGCATCGTCCCCGCAGGGGGGAGGGGTCGAGCCCGACGCCGTGCGGCTGATGACCATCCACGCGGCCAAGGGCTTGGAGTTCCCCGTCGTGTGCCTGGCCGACCTCGGACGCCAGCCCAACACGCAGACCCCCGACCTGCTCGTCGACGGCGACCGCCTCGGCCTGCGGCTCGTGCGCCTCGACGGCGCCCGGTCGAGCCCCGCGCTCGACTACGAGCGGCTCTGCCAGGAGCGCCGCGAGCGCGAAGCCGAAGAGGAGGATCGGATCCTGTACGTCGCCATGACCCGCGCACGCGAGCGCCTGCTGTTGAGCGGCGCCGTCGACTTCGAGCGCTGGCCCACCTCGCGCCAGGCCCCGACCGCGATCTCGTGGCTCGTGCCCGCGCTCGCCGCCGATCTCCCCGCCTTGGCCAAGGCCGGAGACGCCGTCGTCGCGGTGCACGATCTACCGATCGCCGGAGCCGGAGCCGGAGCCGGAGTCGGAGCCGGAGTCGGAGCCGGGTCGGTGAGCGTGCGCTGCCGGCTGAACGCCCCCAGCACGGTGGGCGCCGTCCTGCGCCTCGACGGGGAGCAGGCTCCGTCGGGCGGGGCGGTCGCCGGCGAGGAGGCTCGGTCTGGCGAGGCGGTCGCCGGGGATCAACTCTCTATTTTCGCCGAGTGTGCTCCATCGTCTATACAGGGCGGCCACAATGTAGATACCATCGCTATCACTGTACGTGATGACGAACAACCCGGGCGCAGACCCGCACCCGCGAGCGCTCTCAGCTACACGTCATTGAGCGAGCTCGAGCGCTGTGGCTATCGCTACTACCTCGAACGCGTTCTCGGCCTGCCCGAGGACAGAGCCGCGGCGGCGCGAGGAGCGTCCGAGCGCAGGGGCCTGGAGGCGCGCGCGCGGGGCACGCTGATCCACCGGCTGATGGAGTTGTTCGACTTCACCCGGCCGCAACAGATCTCGCACGAGGATGTGGCAGAAACCGCTCGTGAGCTGGGAATGCGCGTGGGGGAGGAGGAGCGCGCCGAGATCGCGCGGCTCATCACCGCCGCGAGCGCGGCGGAGCCGGCCGCTCGCGTGGCGGTGGCGCGGAACGTGCGCCGAGAGCACCCGTTCGCGTTCTCGCTGGACAGCGACGGGCCGCTGATCACGGGCGTGATCGACCTCCTGGCGAGCGAGGCGGACGGGGGATGCCTGGTCCTCGACTACAAGAGCGACCGGGTCGGCCCGCAGGCCGACCTCCAGGCGCTGGTCGCGGACGAGTACGGCATCCAGCGCCTGCTTTACGCGCTCGCGGTGCTGCGCGAGGGGGCGGCCAAGGTGGAGATCGTCCACTGGTTCCTGGAGCGTCCGGGAGAGTGGGTGGGCGCCAGCCACACGGCGCGCGAGCGCGGCGCGCTCGAACAGCAGCTGGCCGAGCACGTCGCACACGCGCGTGAGAGCGCCTTCAACGTCAGCCCTCGGCCGCATCGCGGCCTGTGCCTGACGTGTCCCGGCCGAGCGGGCCTGTGCTCGTGGGGCGATGAGGAGACGCTGCGCGAGGGCTTTACACCGCTCGTGCGCTGATACCCTTTTGACTCCGCCTCAGGTGCCCACCTGCCTGCGCGACGGTGGGTATGCCCCGCAAAGTGGCCTGCCGACCAACCGCGCGGGATGCACCGCCCCAAGGGAGCACTTCCATGAACTCGCACATCAAGCAGCCGCCAAAGGCCGTCGGACTGTACGACCCCCGCTTTGAGCACGACGCGTGCGGCGTGGGCATGGTCGCGCGCCTCGACAACGTGCCGACGCACGAGGTGGTCACGCGGGCGATCACGGCGCTGGAGAACCTCGAGCACCGCGGCGCCTCCGGCGCGGACCCGTGCACGGGCGACGGCGCGGGGATCCTGATGCAGATGCCCGACGAGCTGCTGCGCGCGGTGGTCGACTTCGAGCTGCCGCCGCCGGGCCAGTACGGGGTGCTGATGTGCTTCCTGCCGACCGACGACGCCGCGCGCGGGCGCCTGGAGGGGCTGCTGGAGCGGATCGTGCTCGCCGAGGGCCAGCGGCTGCTCGGCTGGCGCGACGTGCCGATCGCGGAGGAGCACACCGGCGAAGTGGCGGCCGCCTGCCGGCCGGCGATCCGCCAGCTGTTCGTCGGCGCGGGACCGGAGCAGGAGCTTGACCGCGACGCGTTCGAGCGCAAGCTGTACGTGATCCGCCGGATCAGCGATCTGACAGCGCCGGAGCCGGGACTGTATGTGGTGTCTAGCTCATCGCGGACGCTCAACTACAAGGGCATGCTGATCAGCTTCCAGCTCGCGCAGTTCTACACCGACCTGCGCGACGAGCGCACCAAGAGCGCGCTCGCGCTCGTGCACTCGCGCTTCTCGACCAACACCTTCCCCAGCTGGGAGCTGGCCCACCCCTATCGCGTGATCTGCCACAACGGCGAGATCAACACGGTGATGGGCAACGTCAACTGGATGCGCGCGCGCGAGTCGGAGCTGCACAGCGAGCTGTTCGGCGATGACCTGCAGAAGATCCTGCCGGTCGTCACCCCCGGCAACTCCGACTCGGCGACGTTCGACAACGTGCTCGAGCTGCTGATGCTGGCCGGGCGCTCGCTGCCGCACGCGGCGATGATGATGATCCCCGAGGCCTACCGCGACCGCGACGACCTGCCGGACTACCTGAAGGGCTTCTACGCCTTCCACTCGTGCATCATGGAGCCGTGGGACGGGCCGGCGTCGGTGGCGTTCACCGACGGCCGCGTGGTCGGCGCGACGCTCGACCGCAACGGCCTGCGCCCCGGACGCTGGGTGGAGACGACCGACGGCTACGTGGTGCTCGGCTCTGAGTCCGGCCTGCTCGACATCCCGCCCGAGCAGGTTCGCCGCCTGGGACGCCTGCAGCCGGGCAAGCTGTTCCTGGTCGACCTCGAGCGGGGCCGGATCGTCGAGGACGAGGAGGTCAAGCGCGAGGTCTCCACCCGCCACCCCTACGGCGAGTGGTACTCCCGCAACGCCGTCCCCTTCGCCGAGCTGCCCGTCTCCGAGCAGGTCACGCTGTCCGACCAGCCGCTGCACCTGCGCCAGCGGGCGTTCGGCTACTCCCAGGAGGACCTGCGCGTGCTGCTGACGCCGATGGCCGTCGACGGCGCCGAGCCGGTCGGCTCGATGGGCAACGACGTCTCGCTGGCGGTGCTCTCCGACCAGGCGCCGCCGCTGTTCTCCTACTTCAAGCAGCTGTTCGCGCAGGTCACCAACCCGCCGATCGACCCGATCCGCGAGGAAATCGTGATGAGCCTGGCCACCAGCCTGGGGAACGAGCGCAACCTGTTCGACGAGACCCCCGAGCACGCCCACAAGCTCCTGCTCGACCAGCCGATCCTGCTCAACCGCGAGCTGGAGACACTGCGCCACGTCGATCACGAGGTGTACGCGGCGCGCACGATCGACACCACCTGGCCGGTCGCGGAGGGGCCGCGGGGGATGAGCGACGCGATCGATCGCATCTGCCGCCAGGCGCGCGAGGCGATCGCCGAACGCGTGAACATCATCATCCTCTCGGACCGCAAGATCGGCCCGCGCCGCGCGCCGATCCCCTCGCTGCTGGCGGTCGCCGCCGTGCACCACCACCTGGTGCTCGAGCACACGCGCCTGCGCGTGGGCATCATCATCGAGTCCGGCGAGCCGCGCGAGGTGCACCACTTCGCGACCCTGATCGGCTACGGAGTGAGCGCGATCAACCCGTACCTGATGCTTGAGACGCTCGACGAGCTGGTCGCCGAAGAGCGCATCACGCGCGCCGGCGCGGACGGCAAGCCGGTCGCGCTCGCTTCCGAGGAGGCCGCTCAGAACGTGGTCAAGGCGATCGGCAAAGGGCTGCTGAAGACGATCTCCAAGATGGGCATCTCGACGATCCAGTCCTACCGCGGCGCGCAGATCTTCGAGGCGGTCGGCCTCGACAAGAGGCTGATCGACAAGCACTTCACGTACACCGCCTCGCGCATCGGCGGCGTCGGCGTGGACGTGCTCGCGACCGAGGCGCTCGAGCGCCACGCGCGCGCGTATCCAGCCCCACAGGACTCGCTGCTGCCGGTCGGCGGCGTGTACGCGTGGCGGCGCGACGGCGAGCACCATCAGTGGAACCCCGAGACGATCGCGCTCGTCCAGCACGCGGTGCGCTCGGCCAACGGCGACGTGGCCGCCGCGCTGAAGGGCGACAGCGAGGCGCACGCGGCCGTGCGCGAGAGCCCCGCGTTCGCCAAGTACAGCGAGTACGCGCGCATGGTCAACGAGGACGCCGCCCGCAGGGCGACGCTGCGGGGGCTGCTGCAGATCGGCGGCGCTCACGACGCGCCGGACGCGATCTCCATCGACGAGGTCGAGCCGGCGAGCGAGATCGTGAGGCGCTTCTGCACCGGCGCGATGAGCCTCGGCTCGATCTCGCGCGAGGCGCACGAGACGCTCGCGATCGCCATGAACCGCCTCGGCGGGCGCTCGAACACCGGCGAGGGCGGCGAGGATCCCGTGCGCTTCGCGCCTGACGCGAACGGCGACCGCCGGCGCTCGGCGATCAAGCAGGTGGCCTCCGGGCGCTTCGGCGTGACCATCCACTACCTGGTCAACGCCGACGAGCTGCAGATCAAGATGGCGCAGGGCGCCAAGCCGGGCGAGGGCGGGCAGCTGCCGGGACACAAGGTCGACGCCTACATCGGCTCCATCCGCCACACCACGCCCGGCGTCGGGCTGATCTCGCCGCCGCCGCACCACGACATCTACTCGATCGAGGACCTCAAGCAGCTGATCTACGACCTGCGCTGCGCCAACCCCAAGGCGCAGGTGTCGGTCAAGCTCGTCTCCGAGGTGGGCGTCGGCACGGTCGCCGCGGGCGTGTCCAAGGCGAACGCCGACCGCGTGCTGATCGCCGGACACGACGGCGGCACGGGCGCCTCGCCGCTGTCCTCGATCCAGGCGGCGGGCGTGCCGTGGGAGATCGGCCTGGCCGAGACGCAGCAGACGCTGCTGCTCAACGACCTGCGCTCGCGCATCGTCGTGCAGACCGACGGCCAGCTGAAGACCGGCCGCGACGTGGTGATCGCCGCGATGCTCGGCGCCGACGAGATGGGCTTCTCGACGGCGCCGCTGATCGCCACCGGCTGCATCATGATGCGCGCCTGCCACCTGAACACATGCCCCGTGGGGATCGCCACGCAGGACCCGGAGCTGCGCAAGCGCTTCAAGGGAACTCCCGAGCACGTCGTCAACTTCTTCTTCTTCGTCGCCGAGGAGGTGCGCGAGATCCTCGCGTCGCTGGGCCTGCGCTCGCTCGACGAGGCGATCGGCAGGGTCGACCTGCTGGGCGTGAGCGACGCGATCGAGCACTGGAAGGCCCGAGGGGTGGACCTGACGCACATCCTCACGCACATCGAGCTGCCGGACGGCGCCGCGCGCCGGCGCGTGGAACCGCCGCCGGCGGTGCTCGAGGACGCGCTCGACTGGCAGCTGCTGGAGCAGGCCGAGCCGGCGCTCGAGCGCGGTGAGCGCGTCGAGACCACGCTTGCGATCCGCAACCGCAACCGTTGCGTCGGCGGCATCCTCTCTAGCCACATCGCCCAGCGCCACGGCGCCGAGGGGCTACCCGAGGACTCGATCGTCGTCGACTTCGAGGGCTCGGCCGGGCAGAGCTTCGGCGGCTGGCTGGCGCCGGGGGTCACGTTCACGCTGCGCGGCGACGCGCAGGACTACGCCGGCAAGGGGCTCTCCGGCGGCGTCTTCGCGATCCGCCCGCGCGAGGGCATGGGCGAGCATTTCAAGGCGCAGGACAACGTGATCGTGGGCAACACCGTGCTATACGGCGCCACCGCCGGCAGGGCGTTCTTCCGCGGTCTCGCGGGCGAGCGCTTCGCCGTGCGCAACTCCGGCGCGTGGACGGTCGTGGAGGGCATCGGCGATCACGGCTGCGAGTACATGACCGGCGGGCGTGTGGTCGTGCTCGGCCCGACCGGGCGCAACTTCGCGGCCGGCATGAGCGGCGGCGTGGCGTACGTGCTGGACGAGGACGGAACGTTCGACAAGCGCTGCAACATGGGCATGGTCGGCTTCGACGAGCTCTCCGCGGCGGACACGATCGAGCTGCGCGCGATGATCGAAGAGCACCTGCTGCGCACCGGCTCGCCGGTCGCCGCGCGCGTTCTGGAGGAGTGGAGCGAACTGCTCGGACGCGGCGCGTTCGTGAAGGTGATGCCTCACGACTACAAGCGCGTGCTGCGCGAGCGCGGGGAGGAAGAGGCGCTCGCGGCGAACGCCGACGGCAACGGCCGCCCGGCGCCGTCGAGGCCGCTGGACGCCGTCGGAGGCACGGGCGCCTGATGGGCAAGCTCGGCGGCTTTCTTCAGATCGAGCGACGCGGCGTCCCGCAGCGGGATCCGCTCGAGCGCGCGCACGACTTCCACGAGTTCCTGCTCACACGGCCGGACACGGAGCTGCGCGAGCAGGGCGCCCGCTGCATGGACTGCGGCGTGCCCTTCTGCCACAACGGCTGCCCGCTGGGGAACCTCATCCCCGACTGGAACGACCTCGTCTACCGCGACCGCTTCGAGGACGCCATCGCCCAGCTGCACGCCACCAACAACTTCCCCGAGTTCACCGGCCGCCTGTGCCCGGCGCCTTGCGAGGCGTCGTGCGTGCTCGAGATCCGCGAGGGCGACGCGGTGACGATCAAACAGATCGAGAACGCGATCGTCAACCGCGCGTGGGACGAGGGCTGGATCGTCCCGCAGCCCCCGCGACGCGATCGCGAAACCGGTCAGGCGGTGGCCGTCGTCGGCTCCGGCCCGGCGGGCATGGCGGCGGCGCAGCAGCTGCGCCGCGCCGGCCATCGCGTGACTCTGTTCGAGCGCGACGAGGCCGTCGGCGGCCTCGTGCGCTTCGGCGTGCCCGACTTCAAGATCGAGAAGACCGTCGTGCAGAGACGCGTCGAGCAGATGATCGCCGAGGGCGTGGAGATCCGCTGCGGCGTGGACGTCGGCGCCGACGTGAGCGTGCAGGAGCTGCGCGAGGGCTTCGACGCGGTCGTGCTGGCGACGGGATCGCGCGTGCCGCGCGACCTGCCCGTACCCGGCCGGGAGCTCGACGGGGTGCACTTCGCGATGGAGTACCTGTATCAGCGCAACCGCTGGGTGGCGCGCGAGCTCGGCCCGGAGCCGACCGTCTCCCAGCCGCCGCTCGAGCGCGCGATCACCGCCGCGGGCAAGGACGTGGTGGTGATCGGCGGCGGCGACACCGGCGCCGACTGCGTGGGCAACTCGCTGCGCGAGGGCGCGCGCTCGGTCGTCCAGCTCGAGCTGCTGTCCGAGCCGCCCGCGCACCGTCCCGACGACCGCACCCCGTGGCCGGAGTGGCCGCTGAAGTACCGCCTCAGCTACGCCATGCAGGAGGCGCTGAAGCTGGGTGTGGGCGAGCAGGACTACTCGGTCACGACCACCGCGTTCGCAGCCGACGCCAGCGGCGCGCTCGCCGGCCTGCGCATCGCGCAGGCCGCGCCCGAGCCGCCGTTCGCGCCGATCTCCGGCACCGAGCGCGAGCTTCCGGCGCAGCTGGTGCTGCTGGCGATGGGCTTCCTTGGGCCCGAGCGGGAGCTGCTCGACCAGCTGGGCGTGGAGAAGGACAAGCGCGGGAACGTCAGGTCGGTCAAGCCGTACACGAGCTCTGTCGACGGCGTGTTCGCTGCCGGCGACGCGCGCCGCGGCCAGTCGCTGATCGTTTGGGCGATCAACGAGGGCCGACAGTGCGCGCGCATGGTCGACCGCTACCTGTCGCAGCGGCGCCATCGCGGCGAGGGTCCGGGCGCGTTCGCTCCGGCAGACGCCGGTCTGGCCGGTCACGCGGACGCCGATGGCGGTCCCGAGGGACCGCCGCAGCACGTCGGCCCCGGCATCGGCGCGTCGGACGGCCAGTAGGCTCGAGCGCAATGGACGCGATGTCTGCGAACGGGCATCGAGCGCGGGATGCTCACGCGAGCGGGGGGCTGGCGAAGGTGTGCGTGATCGGCGCGGGCTCCTCGGGGATCGCCGCCGTGAAGGCGCTGCACGAGCGCGGGATCCCGTTCGACTGCTTCGAGAAGTCCGACCGCGTCGGCGGCAACTGGGTGTTCGAGAACAGCAACGGCATGTCCGCCGCCTACCGCGACCTGTTCATCAACACCTCGCGCCCGCGCATGGAGTACTCGGACTTCCCCATGCCCGACTCCTACCCCGACTTCCCCCATCACACGCAGATCGCCGCGTACTTCGACTCCTACGTCGATCACTTCGGCCTGCGCGATCTGATCACCTTCCAGACGGGCGTGCAACACGCCTCGCGCGACGAGCGCGGCGTGTGGACGGTGGAGCTCGATACCGGCGAGACTCGTCGCTACGACGCGCTGATGGTCGCCAACGGCCACCACTGGAGCCCGCGCTGGCCTGAACCGGCGTTCCCCGGGGCGGACAGCTTCGCCGGCACGCAGCTGCACGCCCACTCCTACGTCGAGAACTCCATCTTCGCCGGCAGGCGGGTCGTCGTGCTGGGCATGGGCAACTCCGCGATGGACATCGCCGTCGAGTCCTCATACGTGGCCGAGCGCACATATCTGGCCGCGCGTCAGGGCGTGTGGATCATCCCCAAGTACGTGTTCGGCAAACCCGTCGACCAGCTGCGCAACGACGTGCGCATCCCCTTCAAGATCCGCCAGCGCATCCTCCAGCAGCTGATCCTCCGCTACGCCGGACCGCCGGAGCGCTACGGCCTGCCGAAGCCCAACCACCGCCTCGGCCAGGCCCATCCGACCGTCTCCGGGCGCATCCTCGACCGCATCCAGCACGGCACGATCACGCCCAAGCCGAACATCGAGCGCCTCGACGGCGCGCGCGTGCGCTTCGGCGACGGCAGCGAGGTCGAGGCCGACGTGGTCGTCTACTGCACCGGCTACAAGATCGCGTTCCCCTTCTTCGACGAGGATTTCATCGCCGCTCCCGACAACCGCATCGAGCTCTATCAGCGGGTCTTTCACCCGGACATCCCCGACGTGTTCTTCATCGGCCTGCTGCAGCCGCTCGGCGCGATCATGCCCTTGGCCGAGGCGCAGGCGGCGTGGGTGGGCGACTACCTGGTGGGCGACTACGCGCTACCCGCCCACGCCGCCATGCACGCCGACATCGACGCCGAACAGGCCGCCATGCGCGCGCGCTACGTGGCCTCCAAGCGCCACACGATCCAGGTCGATTACGACGACTATCTGCATGCTCTGGCCAGGGAGCGCCGCGCTGGCGGCGCACGCGCGCGCGCAAACGGGTATATCCCACCGGCGTCATGCCGACCTTCTGCCGCCACAATCGCTTCATAGAGCGCTGCCCGATCTGCAGCAGGACGCTGCCCGAGAGCTCGCCCGGCAAGGCGTCCTCGCCGCGCGCCAAAGCGTCCACACGCAAACGCTCGAGCGGCGACGGCACCCAGCGCCGGCGCGCGCGCGGCGAGAGCGTGCGCGTCCACCGCGAGGGGCGCGCCGAGGACGACGGCTACCGCTCGGAGCTGGTGCCCGGCCTGCGCGCGTCCGCCGACGCGCTGCGGCTGGTTCAGGAGATCGCGTTCTCCAGCGGGCGGCTGCTGGCGCTCGCCACCCAGCCGCCGGGGCTCTACGGCGAGGTGCGCGCGCTCGCCGGCGCGGATCTCGAGCGCGCCACGTGGGCGTGCTTCCTGATCGTCTACCTGAGCCCGCTGGAGGTCGCGTCGGCATCCCCCCCGGAGCGGGATGACCCGTTCGCGGGCATTCGCCTGGCCCTGGCGGCGCCCCCAGGGGAGCTGCCCGATCTGGAGGGCATCCCGCTCGGACCGCGTACCTCCCATGACCCGCGGCGGGGCGATGAGACGCTGATCGCCTACCGCCGGTGGGCGGCGCGCGGCGGGCGCGCGAGCGTCTCCGCGGAGGCGACGGGCGCGGAGGGCTCGCAGGCGGTCGCGTTCACCGGCGATCCCGCCTGGAGCCCGCAGCGGCGCTTCGAGCGCGTGTTCGAGCGGATGGCGCTTCCGGGCTTCGCGCGCATGGGGCGCTACGACCTGCTGGTGACGCTCGGGCGCCTCGGCCTGTACGAGCTGCTGCCCGACTCGCTGCAGCTGGCCGGCGCGCGCGGCCTCTCGTCCGAGGATCTCACCACGCTCGCCGCCAAGCGCGTGTTCGGCATCGGCGATCCGCTGCTCCTGGAGCGCCGCGCGGCGGCGCTCGCACGGGCCATCTCTGTGCCTGTAGAGACGCTCGACCTCGCGCTCGCCAACTGGGGCTCGCCACAGCCGGCCACGCTGGGCTTCCCGCGCGAGTGCGGCGACGACGGCGCGTTCGAGCGCGCCGGCGACGCGCTCGGGCTCTGAAAAGTGCCGTCCACACGGGCGCTTACAGTGCGCTGCAGAAAGTTGTTCCTAACCCCGGGAGCCGCGATGCCACTCTGCTTCATCGAGCCTCAGGATGCGATCCGCGTCATCGCCGAGTCCGTCGGGCGTGAGGCGCGTCGCCAGCTGGTCGGAGAGGTCGTGCGCGCGTGGGTCGACGACATCCCCGACCAGGAACTCTCGGTCCACTACGCCAAGGCGATCGCCGACCTGGACGAGGACGATCTGCACCTGCTGGCCGCCTGGCATGCCTCGCTGGAGGTCGGTCAGCCGATCCCCAACACGGAGTTCCTCGTCGGCGTGTTCCCGAGCCTCGGCGAGAACCGGCGCGAGGCGCTGAAGATCGCCGCCGGCTTCCGCGGCGAGGAGGCCTTTCAGGCGGGCGTCGCCGAGGACCAGGCGTTGGACACGGTGCTCCCGCGCCTGTCGACCGAGAGGGCGATCGAGCTCGCCAACGAGTGCATACAGCTGTATATGTGGGACCGCCTCGGCTGCGACAACTAGGTTCCGGGCGCGAACGCGCCATGGAGCAGCGGGATGCAAGCGTGCAAGGCCGCCAGATCGCGGGGCTTGCTGGCGTTCAGCGGCTGCCCAGACGGGATCACGCTCCCAGCCGGTGTCATGCGGTATGAAAGCCGTATGCCGTGGCGGCGCATGCACGCCGCGTATCGCAACAGCGCTGCGTTGAGCGCCTTGTCCGTGGATGATTGCGGCACGCGATGGATGCTCGCGCGTGGGGTCGGCGCGGTCGTCGTCTTCGTCGTCGTGGTCTTCTTGCTCGTCGTCGCCCCTGTCGCGGTGGTGGCCGACCGCGAGGTGCTCGCAGCCTGTGGCGTGGTGGCAGCCGGCGCGCTCGCGACATCCGATGTTGAGCCGGTGGAAGGCGAGGAGCCGCCGCACGCCGCGAGCGCTACGCCGGCGAGGGCGACGGTGAGCACGGCGGTCGCCGTCCGCGCGGTGATCTGATCTCGGCGCATCTTCTTCCCTTCGCCTATGAGCTCGCCGAGAAGTGCGAAACGCCGCCGCACCCGCCCGCGCTCGTGTCGATCGTGCCGCTCACCCTTGTGCCCGAGAAGCGTCCAGTGATCGTCTGCGTGACGGCCGGCGCGCCGCCCTGGACGATGAACTTCCCGACGATGACGGCCGTGAAGCTTCCCGAGCTTGAGATCTTCGCCGGCTTGGTCGACTGCACCTTCAGGAATTCGTTGTTGATGCAGTACATGACGGGATAGGACGTGTTGAAGCGGACCGTCACCGTGCGCCCGTTGCGGGCGACGTTGAGAACGATCGACGCGCCGTGCGAGTGCAGCCTCAGATGAAGATGGTGGTAGGTGGCCGTTCCATACGCCGGCAGGCTGCCGACATAGGTCGCCCCGTTGACCGGACCGGCGAGTGCGGAGACGGTGCCTACGACTGCCAGCCCAATCCCTGCGGCCAGCGCTCCGAACGTCTTCCTCAGCATCGATTCCATCCCCCCCTGTCGATTTGCGGTCGACGCATTATCACAAACGGTCCCCGCGGTCGAGCCGGTTGCATGCCGGTGCCCAGGATGCGGTTGTCGCTTGCAATCTGAGCACACCGGTCTATGATTCTGTTTCTTAGGCGAGCCCTCGCGTTCGATGGGCTTCGGAGTGCCGGCGAGCTTGGTCACGGATGGCCGGCGTTTGCGTAGGCGGTCGGTGGGGGGTTATCGCGGTGATCTGCGATGGGATGGATTTGACGATGGATGCGGGACGATTCGGCGTTGGGGCAGGCAAGGCTGCGCTGTTCATCCTGGTCCTGGGCGCTCTCGTCTTCGCGTCGCCGGCCCGAGCCGCGGGCATGCTCACGATCACCGCCGTCGAACCGCCGGCTGGCGGTGCGAGCGGGAGCCCGCCGCTCACAGGTCCGCGACCCACGATCGTCGGGACCACCACCGAACCGCTCCAATCGGTCCACGTGAAGGTCCTCGAAGGCGAAACGGTCGTCTTCCCCAGCCTCGAAGCGACGCCGAGCGCACAGGGCGCGTGGAGCGTCTCTGTGCCGCCGGTCGAACCGCTGCAGAACGGCAAGACATACACCGCCGTCGCCGAACAGGAAGAAGGCCTGACGGTCACTGTCAGTCCGTCGTTCGTGTTTGAAGTCAGCACGGCGGAACCGGCAGTCACGCTGGCCGAGCCCGCGCACAGGGTCGGCAGGACGATTCCGGCGTTCACGGGCAATGGGAGCGAAGCGGGCACCCGCGTCGTCGTCCGCGTCCGCAACGGCGGCGAAGAACAGCTCGACGCGGGGGAAACGACCGTGGCGAAAGGGGGATCCTGGTCGGCGGTGCTCGACAACGCGCTGCCCGAAGGCAGCTACAGGGTCGAAGCGACGGAGGAAAGCGCCCTCGGCAACCCCGAAGGCCACAGCACAGCATGGCCTATCGAAGTCTTCACGAAGGCGCCGACCGTGACGATCGAAGGACTGCCCGCCCGGACCGGCAGCACGAGCCCGACCTTCTCGGGCAAGGGCAGCGAAGAAGGCACGGAAGTGCTCGTCACGGTCAAGCGCGGCACGGAAGAACTGGCGAAGGGCAAGACGACGGTCGGGTCGGGCGGGAAATGGTCGACCGGGCTCGACAAGGCGCTGCCGAAGGGCGAGTACGAAGCGACGGTGACGGCGGTCGAGGCGAGCGCCCTGGCCGGGAACTCCGCTGGCGAAGCCGGGCCGGAGGGCTTTGAAATCGTCACCGCAGCGCCGACGATCACGCTCGTCGAACCGTCGAAGCGTTCGAACAGGCAGAGCCCGACGTTCTCCGGGGAAGCCGAAGAAGGCGGCGAAGTGCTCGTGCACGTGCTGCGGGCGGGCACCACTGAAGAAATCGAGGAGGGCAGGGCAACGGTCGGCTCGGGCGGCCGCTGGTCGGCCGGGCTCGAAAGGCCGCTGGACAAAGGCGAATACTCCTACACGGTCTTCGCGACGGAGGCGAGCACGGTGCCCGGCGACGAAGAAATCGGGGAAAGCGCTCACTACAGCGTCGAATTCGATACCGAAGCGCCGAAGCTGTCGCTCACCGAGCCAACGGAGCGGTCGAATTCGCAGAGTCCGACGTTCTCGGGTACGGGGGAAGCTGGCGGCGGAGTGCTCGTGCACGTGCTGCGCGCGGGCACGAGTGAAGAAATCGGCAAAGGAAAAGCGACGGTCGCCGCGGGCGGCGGCTGGTCGGCGGGGCTCGAAGCGCTGCTGCCGAGCGGCGAATACTCCTACACGGTCTACGCCACCGAGACGAGTGCGCTGAGCGGGAACCCGTCGAGCGAAAGCGCCCTTTACAACGTCGAATTGGATACCGAACCGCCGAGGGTGTCCCTGGACGAACCTCCCAAGCGCTCGAGCGAAACGTCGCCGACGTTCGCGGGCACGGGAGAAGCGAGCGGCCAGGTCATCGTCCACGTGCTGCGCGCTGGAAGCAACGAAGAAATCGGCAAAGGGAAAGCGACCGTCAGCCCCGGCGGCGGCTGGTCGGCGGGGCTGGAAGCGGCGCTGCCGAAGGGCGAATACTCCTATGTCGTGTTCGCCACCGAGGCGAGCACGTTGACCGGTAGCCCGAAAGGCGAAAGCCACCACTGGACCGTCGAACTGGACACGGCGGGGCCCGTGCTGACGCTCACCAAACCGCCGGTGGCGCGCACGAATGAACTGAGCCCCACGTTCTCAGGAACGAGCAACGAAGAAGGCGGCGAAGTGCTCGTGCACGTGCTGCGCGCGGGGACGAGCGAAGAAATCGGCAAGGGGAAGGCGACGGTCGCCGGCGAAACATGGTCGGCGCATCTCGAAGCGCCGCTGCCGAGCGGCGAATACTCCTACACGGTCTACGCCACCGAGACGAGCCTGCTCCCCGGTGACGCCAAAAGCGAAAGCAAACACTGGACCGTGGAACTGGACACGGAGCCGCCGACGGTGACGCTCAACAAGCCGCCGGCACGGACCAGCGAAGGCACCCCGACGTTCTCGGGCGCCGGCAGCGAAGAAGGCGGCGAAGTCGTCGTCGAGGTGCTGGAAGGCAGGACCGTCGTGTCGGAAGGCAAGACGGTGGTGCCGGCCGGGGGCGCGTGGTCGGCGAGCGTCGAAACGCCCCTGCCCGACGGCGAACACAGGTACACCGTCGAAGCGTTCGAGATCAGCCTGCTCAAGGGGAACGGCGAGGGCAAGAGCAAAGCGTGGCCGATGGAAGTCGACACGAACCCGCCGAACGTCACGCTGGAAGAACCGGTGAAGCGGTCGAACAACCTGAAACCGAAGTTCTCGGGCACGGGCAGCGAAGAAGGCACGGCGGTCGTGGTCACGGTCAAGCGCGGCAGCGAAGAACTGGCGAAAGGCAAGACGACGGTCGGCACGGGTGGGAAATGGTCGACAGGGCTCGAAAGGGAATTGCCGAAGGGCGAATACGAGGCGACCGTGGTGGCCGAAGAGACGAGCGGGCTCGGCAACGAAAAGGGGACGACCGAACCTATCGGCTTCGAAGTCGACACCCTCGCGCCCAAGCTGACGCTGGAAGCGCCGAAGCGGACCGGCAACGTCAACCCGACCTTCTCGGGCAGCGGCGAAGCGGGCGCCGAAATCGTCGTCCGTGTCAAGAAGGGCGGCGAAGAAGCGAGCGGCAAGACGACGGTGGCAAGCGGCGGCAAATGGTCGACGGGTCTGGAAGAGGCGCTCCCGACGGGCGACTATGTCGCGAGTGTCTCCGTGAAGGAGGCGAGCGCGCTGGCCGGCAACCCGCCGGCGGAAGCGGGGCCGGACAGCTTTGAAGTCGATACGGAACCGCCGAACGTCACGCTCGAAGCCCCGGCGAAACGTTCCAACGGCCTGAAGCCGACGTTCTCGGGCACGGGCAGCGAAGAAGGCACGGAAGTCGTGGTCACGGTCAAGCGCGGCAGCGAAGAACTGGCGAAGGGCAGGGCGACGGTCGGCGCGGGCGGGAAGTGGTCGACGGGTCTCGAAAGGGAATTGCCGAAGGGCGAATACAAGGCGACCGTGGTGGCGGTCGAGTCGAGCGGGCTCGGCAACAACCCGGGGAAGGCGGAAGCTGGCTTTGAAATCGACACCGAACCGCCGAAGGTGACGCTCGAAGCCCCGGCGAAACGTTCCAACGGCCTGAAGCCGACGTTCTCGGGCACGGGCAGCGAAGAAGGCACGAGCGTGACCGTGCGCGTGTTCAAGGCCAACCACGAAGAACTCGGGACCGGGAAGACCACCGTCACCGGCGGGAAATGGTCGGCGGGGCTCGAAGACGAACTGCCGAAAGGCGAATACGGCGCAACGGTGGTGGTCGAAGAGACGAGTGCGTTGAGCGCGAATGGGAACGGACACGCAGAAGCCGGCTTCGAAGTCGACACCGAAGCACCGCGGCTCGCGCTCGGATCGCTGCCCGAAGTGTCGAGCAACACGACGCCCACGTTCGCCGGCACCTCGAACGAAAGCCCGCAGGTCACCGTGCACGTCTACAAGGAAGGCACCGTCGTGCAGACTCTGACCACACAGGTCAAAGAAGGGGTCTACGAGGTGACCAGCGGCTCCGCGCTCGCAAACGGCGTCTACACGGCGACAGCGGAACAGCCGAGCGGGCTCGAAGGCAACCCCGCCGCAACGACCCACCCGCCGGTCCAGTTTGAAATCAACACCAAGGCGCCGAGCGTGGAAATAGCGGAAAAGCCGCCGGCCGAATCGAACAACCTGACGCCGAAGTTCGCCGGCACGGTGAAAGCACCCGAAAGCGAAAAGAAGAAGGTCAAGCTCGAGGTGCACGAAGGCTCGCTCCAGGCTCCGATCGTCTTCGCGGCCGAAGCGTCTGTGGTCGGCGGACGCTGGTCGGTCACGCTTCCAGCCGGAGCGCTCCGCGAAGGCCGGCACACCTACACTGCGTTGGCCAGCACGGAAAGCGCGATCGGCAACGAAATCGGCAAGAGCGCGCCGTGGGCGTTCGTGGTCGACACGGAAGCCCCGAGCGTCAAGCTGAATCCCCCGCCGTCACCGTCCAAAAACCGCCTTCCGAGCTTCTCCGGCACCGCGAGCGAAGAAGGCGAAGTCGTCGTGCACGTGATGGAAGGTGCGACGGAAGTCGCGGAAGCGTCGGGCCATACCTCACATGGCGAATGGTCGGCGACGCTCGCCAAGCCGCTTCCCGAAGGCGAACACCAGTTCGCCGCCTACGCCGAAGAGAAGAGCGGGATCGGTAACAAGGAAGGTAGAAGCACGCAATGGGCGTTCACCGTCGACACGCTCACGCCCGTGATCGACGTGACGCAGGCGCCCCAGGCCGCCTCGAGCGAGCGACGGCCGTTCTTCGGCGGCACCGCGAGCGATCACACCGAAGTGACGGTGGAAATCCATGCGGGCGACGTTGAAGGCGCCGTCGTCTCGAAGATCGCCGGCAAGGTCGAAAACGGCGAATGGTTCGCCCAGCAGCAGGAACCGCTCGAATTCGGCGAATACACCGCTGTCGTCACGCAGCCGAGCTCCATCGGCAACCCGACGGGGCAGAGCAAGCCGATCACGTTCACGATCGCGCAGATCGCGCCCGTGGGAGTGACCGAAGAAGCCGGGGAAATCAACGAAACGCACGTGGCGCTCTACGGCTCGGTCAACCCCCAGGGCGGGCCGATCAGCTCCTGCGTGTTCGAAATCGGGCCGACGACCGCCTACGGCAAACAGGTGGGCTGCGGGTTCGTGGGCAACCTGCGGACGTTCCCGCCCGCGGCCATGGGCGCGATCGCGATCTTCGTACGCGTCTACGCGCTGGCGCCCAACACGACCTATCACGAGCGCGTGGTCGCCGTTGGCGAAGGCGGCGTGGGAGTCGGCGTCGATCGGACCTTCACGACCCTGCCGGAAGAAGTCCGCCACATCAACGTCCCCACCGGCCCGCCGCCAGCTCACAGCACCGGCAACGTGCTCGGAACGCTCGCCGAGAACCTCCCGCCGAGCGGACCACAAGCGCGGATCGGCGCGCTGCTGCGCCACGGCGGCTATCGCGAGCGCTTCAAGGCCCCCGAGGCGGGAACGTTGACGATCGAGTGGTACCAGGTGCGGCACGGTCAGAAGATCGGCGGCGCCGGCAAGCACGCGCCCACGCTCGTGGCAACGGGCCGTGTGGTGACCAAGGCCGCGGGCACGGTCACGCTCAGCATCCGCCTGACCGCCGCCGGGCGGAAGCTGCTGCGCCATACGAAGGGGATCACGCTCAGTGACGCGTGCACCTTCACGCCCGCCGGCGGGGGCCCCGTCACGAGCACGGGAACCTTCCAGCTCAGGCGCTGAGCACGGTGCCCCATGCTCGTGACAAGCCCGTGCACGCTCTGTGCTCGGTGAATACCGCGAGCCGCGGATTCCAAGCCTTCGCAAACGTCATACCTTCTAAACCGCCACAAACATCACACAAAACCCCTGCAAATCGCCTTGCAGGCAGCTCGGGAGGATCGACAAAAAACCCGCAATTTGCGAACCTTTGCCTCCACAAACCTTGACTTTCCCTCTTCAAACCTTGACAAAGCGCGTTGATCAATGCAAGGTAAAGGTCGCGGGGGGGCCGCGCGGAGAATGAGGCGACGAATTCCTCCCGGAGTGCTGCTTCGGTATGTGTCGAAGCAGCCAGTGCAAAGCAACCACTCCACTGGAGGAGAAGTCATGGAAAGACGTAGTCTATGGGCGGGGGTGCTCGCTAGCCTGATGGTTGGGGCGAGCTGTTTGGCGTTGATGGCCGGAACGGCCTCGGCGCACGGAACCGTCATATCGCAGGTGAACATCGCTGAAGCGGCGAACTGCAAAATGGAATCACTGCCTGGGCTCATGCGCCAGGGCGAGGGCTTCCAGGTCGGCGAGGTCGGCGACGTCATACAGATCGAGTGCAACCCGCAAGTGTTCCCGGGTGGCACGATCGTCGGCATCTCCGACGCGCAGCTGTACAACCGCTGCAACTCGACGGGACTGGACGGTACGATCCACTGGGCGACACTGCTGGAGCCAGTCGCTGAGGGTCCGGAAGTATTCGCCGTGCTCGATGGTGACGGCAACGCCACAGTCGACTTGGTGGCCGGTCCCAACTGTGCGGTCGGTGGCACGGTCGTCTCGGCGAACACGTACGTCGGGGATGGCAACACAGTTGTGGAATCCTTCTCCGCCGCGTTTGCAGTCGAGGAAGCTAGGCCGTCGCCCGAAGGCGTGACGGTCGAACCGGCGGCACAGGTCGAGGACGAAGCCACAAGCTCCGCATCGACGCTGATCAAGGCCGAGTTCGGCTCGACCGAGGCCAAACTGCGGGTGGCCGCGCCTGAGCTGAACGCACGCTGTGAAGAGGGTGGCTCGCTGTTCCTGCGGCCCAACGGTGAACTCGTGCCCGCGAGCGAACTCGCTGGTGGCGACAACAAAGTCGAACCGACAGGCGACGAAGCGATCACGACGGACAACGACGGCAACGCGTTCGTCATCGCGATCGGCTTCGGATCGTGCAAACCCGGAAAGTCGTACTTCCAGGTTGACGAGGAAGCGGGCCCATTCAACACCGAAGAAGTCCCGTTCACGATCCTGGCACCGGAACCGACCGCGTTCTAGGAGAAGCTAGCTGTATGAGGTAAGACTGTAGGAAACCCCGGGAGGCCACCGCTTCCCGGGGTTCTCTACCTCCGTTGGCACAGCGGAGCCGGCGCCCTTCGAGGACGCTCTCTCGGGGGCGACTCACGATCGGCGTCGGGTATCAACAACCGTGTCGGAGAGTAGGCGGAGTCGTCAAATGGATCGGGGTAGCAGCACCGGAGCTGGCAGGGTGATCGTCGCGATGCTCGCGCTCGCGCTTGTGATGGCGCTCGCGCCCTACGTGGCCGAGGCGAGAATCGCAAACAGGGCCGTCGCCGCGCACAGCACTGTGACACCGCAGGGCGCGACCGCCGAAGCGGCGAACTGCGTGATCCACACGCTGCCGGGTCTGATGCGCCAAGGCGAGTTCTCCCAGGTCGGAGACGTGGGCGACGTCGCGCAAGTCGAGTGCGATCCGCAGGTGTTCCCCGGCGGCACTGCGGTCGAAATCTCCGATGCCCAGCTCTTGAGCCGCTGCAGCCTGACGGGCGGCACGATCACCTGGGTGGACCCGAACGAATTCCTTGCCGGCGGCGTGAAGCTGGAAAAGGGGCGCAGCATCACGGTCGATCTCGACGGCGAGGGTAACGCGACGGTCGCGCTCGTCGCCGGCCCGAACTGCGCGGTCGGCGACACGGTGATCTCCGGCCACACGATGGTCGGGAACGGCAACACGACGGTGGAATCGTTCTCTGCCTCCTACGCCGTGATGGAAGCGAGGCCGACGCCGGAAAGCGTGGAAGCGATGCCGAGCGAACAGGTCGAGGACGAAGGGTTGAGCGCCGTCGCGACGCTGATCGAGGCCGAGTTCTCCTCGACGGAGGCCAAAGTGCGGGTCGCGGCGCCCGATCTCGCCGCCCGCTGCGAAGTGGCGCCTCACATCGAGTGGCTGCGCGCGAACGGGGAACTCGTCGCCGCGACAGAACTGGCGGGCGGTACCGCCACCGAACCGGTGGGGGCAGAAGCGCTCAGGACGGACGACGACGGCAACGCGTTCGTGATCGCGATCGGCGCCTCCTCGTGCAAACCCGGCAAGTCCTACCTTGAGGCCGACCTCGAAGCCGCCCCGTTCTCGACGGAAGAGGCTCCGTTCACGATCCTGCCGCCGCAAGCCACCCCGGAACCGGCGTTCTCGATCGAAAAGCGTCAGACCATCGCCGGCACGGGCCAGGCCTTCACGCAAGAACCGCTCAGTGCCACCGTCGGACAGACCGTCGACTACGAGATCGTGGTGACGAACGAAACCACGGTGCCGGAGACGTTCACCGACTTCCTCGACGCAAACTGCGACGCCGCCACGATCGCGGGTGGTCCCGGCGGCAGCCCCGTCGCCCCGGGTGCGTCCACGACGTACACATGCTCGAGGCTGCTCGACGAAACCGGCACGTTCACGAACCAGGCCGAAGTCACGGGCGTCACGGTCGGGGGCACGCCGCTGAGCAAGCCGTCGAACGTCGTGCAGGTGACGGTCACCGAACCGCCGCGACCCGCGTTCGTGCTCGAAAAGCAGCAGCGGATCGGCGGCGGAGACTACAGCCCGCTGCCGCTGAGAGGCGAAGTCGGGCAGACGGTCGAATACGAGATGGTGGCGCGCAACACGGGCAACACGTCGCTCACCTTCTCCGAATTCGACGACCCCTACTGCGACGGCACGATCGATGGCGGCCCCGATGGCATGGCGGTGGCGCCAGGCGCCACGACGACCTGGACGTGCACACGCATGCTCTCGAGCGAAGGCACGTTCGTGAACGTCGCCACGGTCGTAGGCACGCCGCCCGGCGGCAGCCCGAAGATGGAAGCGAGCCAGCCCGTCGAAGTGCTCGTCAGCGGACCGGTACTCGGGACGGGAGAGCTCGCCATCGAAAAGCTCCAGCGCATCGCCGGTGCCGGCGGATCCTTCACGAGCGAACCGCTCGAAACCACCTTGGGGCACATCGTCGAATACGAGATCGTCGTCAAGAACGTGGGCACCGCCGCGGCGACGATCACGCAGCTCAACGATCCCTTCTGCGAACCCGGAACGCTGAGCGGCGGGCAGGGCGCCACTCCGCTCCAGCCCGGCGCGGAGACGACATACACGTGCAGCCGCGCCCTCGGCACGGCCGGCACCTACGTGAACGTCGCCGCGGTCGTGAGCACGCCGCCCGGCGGGGGTCCGGTCGAACAGCCCTCGGCCCCAGTGGAAACAAAAGTCAAGAGCGCCGCGTCGCCCGTTCTCGTGCCGTCGGCTACACCCAAGGCCACGCCCGAAGGAGGCGTGCTCGCGAGCTGCACGGCTAGCCCACCGGTGCTGCACGGCGCGACGGGACCCAAGCGCGGACGTTTCAGCGTCACGGTACCGTCCACCGGCGTCAAGCAGATCACGTTCTACCTCGACGCGCGCAAGCTGAAGACGCTGTCGAGCTCGCAGGCGCGCAAAGGACGCTTCACCGTCACGATCAACGCGGCGAAGCTCAAGCACGGCGCGCACCGCCTCTCCTTCGTGGCGACGATGCAAAACGTCAACTGCGCCAAAGCCGCGAGCTCACGCGTATTCGTACGGCCGTTCACGGCGCGCGTGCGGCCGCGCTTCACTGGCTGAGCACGGGGGTTGAGCGCGCCGGCCGCGCGGCGCGCGAGGGCCGGCCAGCCCGCCGCCGACCTCAGACGATTTCGATCGGGGTTCCCACTTCGATCAGCTGCCACAGCCGCGAGACGTCTGCGTCGCGCAGCCGGATGCAGCCGTGCGAGGGCCGTCCGGGGATCAGCCACGGTTCGTCTGTTCCGTGGATCCCGACAACGCCGCCGCCAGGCCATTCGCCCAGCGTGGGCGCGTACGCGCTCGTGCCGAGCGCGTACGGCCCGTACACCGCGGGTTCGCGCGAGACGAGCTTCTCCATCACGTAGAAGTGCCCCGCCGGGGTGGGCAGGCTCGGACGCCCAACGCCCACGGGCGCGCTCCAGATCGCCACGTGCCCACGGTAGAGCGTGGCGCGAAACGCCTCCCGGTTGACGCGCAGGTGCTCGGACGTGACGTGCACTTCTGAGAGCGCCCCGGCCGGCACCCAGCCCTGCAATCCGTTGGGCCGGCCGGGGATCGGCACGAGGATCCAGGTGTGGCCCCCAATCGTGACGGAGCGCAGCTCGAGGTACATCTCCGCCTGGCCTTCGTTCGTCAGGAACTGCAGGCGCCCGACCACGCGCGAGGTCAGTGAAGGGGCGCTGCGCGCCGCATCCGGGGACTGCGGATACGCCCAGCGCGTGAGCGTCGTGAGGTTGGACAGTGTGGTCGTGGGAGGCGGGTGCGCGGCCGCGGCGCACGCAGTCGCCGGTACGAGCAACGCCGTCGCGACGGCGAGCAGAGGCGTCAGACGGGCTTGGCGTCCGCTCGCGCGACGGCGCGAGCTGCGCGCCCCGCTCCCATGCAATTCGACATCGATCCCATGCAATCCGTCAAATGACACCAGCGACATGATATGCGTGCCATCGGACCGGCAGAGCGCCCGCAATCACGGCCGCAGCGCCGATGGTCAGCGGCCAGCGACAGTGTGCCTGCCGCGGACGGTTGCTGCTTGACAGTCCCAACAGGCACCGCTAACGTCACGGGCTGTTCGATTCAGGGGGGTTCATGACTTTGCGGCGGCGCCAAGGAAGGGATGTGCCAGATCAGGAGCGGGTGTTGCCTGTTCGGCGCCTCGTGGCGTGGGCCACGCTGGCGCTCGCGGTCGCCGGCCTTCTCGCCCCCAGCGCCTTCGCCGCACCGGTGGACAACTCGCTGCCCGAAGTCATCGGGACGGCCAAACTCGGCGGGCGGCTCCAATGCGCATCGGGCAGCTGGAGCGGCGGTGTGTCGAAATTCTACTTCACGTGGGTTCGTGACGGCGTGGATATCGAACAAGACGTCCGCAAGGAAACTCCGGAATATTACTTGCAGAAAGCCGACGAAGGGCAGGAAATCTGGTGCATCGTCACCGCCAGGGGAGAAGGGACCGAAGTCTCGGCCGAAAGCAGCAACAGCGTGTCCTTCGGGGTGCCGGTCAAAAAAGAAAAACCGGAATCGGAGAAGCTTCCCGAAGTCTCGGGGGCGGGTGAAGTCGGGAAAGAACTGAAATGCTCGCCGGGAACGTGGAGAGGGAGCCCGACGCCCACGCTGAGCTACCGCTGGTTGCGCGACGAACGCGAAATCCAGGGGCAGACGTCGTCGGGCTACACGGTCGCGGTGGAAGACGAAGGCCATACGCTCAAGTGCAAGGTGATCGCTGTGAATGAAGTCGGTGAAGCATTTGCGATCAGTGCGAACGGCGTGCACGTCCAGGGGCACCCGCCGGAACCGGTTACAGGGCAGCCGCCCGTCGTCGAAGGAGTGGGCAGCGCCGGGGAAACGCTTACGTGCCTGCCTGGCGGCTGGAACGGCACCCAGCCGATCACGTTCAGCTATCAGTGGCTGCTCGGAGGTGCGGAAATCGCGGGCGCGACGGGACAGACGCTGCTGGTCCAGGCATCCTACGAAGACGAGAGCGTCGCCTGCCGCGTGACCGCGAAAAATAGCGTCAACGAAGCCAAAGCGGTGAGCGCGGAATTCGCGATCGGCGAGCAGACACCTGAAGTGATCACACGTCCGGTGATCAGCGGCAAGCCGGAAGTCGGCCAGATACTGACCTGCTCGCAAGGTGAATGGAAAGGGGCACCGGAAAAATTCGAATTCACCTGGCATCGCTTGAACTCCGGCGTGGAAGAAGAAATCGGCAAACGCGAACACGACTACACGGTGGTGTCGGCCGACGAAGGTAACCCGCTGTACTGCACGGTGAAGGCGGAAAACTCTGAGAAAAAACATGGGACCGCCAAGAGCGAAGCGGTCGTGATCCCCGAAGCGGGGAAGCTGGCGCCAAAAGCCAAGTCGCTGCCGCTGATCGAAGGCGTCGGTGCGGCGGGACAGACGCTGACGTGCCGCACCGAACAGAATCAATGGGAAGGCTCCACGCCGATCAGCTTCGAATACCAGTGGGTGCGGGACGCGGGCGGCGGCGAAGTCGACATCAAAGAACCGGAAGGCACGAAAAGCACCTACGTCGTGCAGGGCGCCGACGAAGGAGAATCGCTGACGTGCCGGGTCACGGCCAAGAACGCTGGCGGCACCGGTAAGGCGGCGAGCGTCGCGCTCGAAATCCCCGGAAAACAACCGGCGAACACGGAAGCGCCGTCGATCTCGCCGTCGGGAACCGCGCACGTGGGCGAAACGCTGACATGCCTGAGCGGCGTCTGGGAAGGGGCGCCGGCGCCGAAATACACGTACCGGTGGCTGCGCGACGGCGGCGAAACAGGCGTTTCCGGCTACGTGTACAAAGTCGTCGCCGCCGACCGTGGCCACACGCTCTCGTGCGTCGTCACAGCGACGAACAAGTATGCCGCCAGCGGCGTGGAAGTCCCGAGCCCCGGAGTGTACGTCCCCGGCGGCCCCCCCGAACCGCTCGAACCCGGTCCGGCCATCAGCGGCAACGTGCAGGTCAACGAAGAAGTCGTGTGTGAAGAAGGGCACTGGAACGGCGCTCCGCTCGAACCGTCCTTCCAGTGGGTGCTCAACGGCGTGAAGATCCCCGGGGCGACGCAGGAGAACATCAGAATCTCGACCGAATACCGTGGCCAGCTGCTGGCCTGTCGCGTGACCGAGACCAACAAAGAAGGCAGCGCCTCGGCGGAAAGCCCGGCCAAGCGCGTGCCGGGCGTCGCGCCGCGCAACGTGGTGCCGCCGACGATCACCGGCGTAGGCTCGCTCGGCGCACAGCTCACATGTGAACACGGCCTCTGGGAAGGCGCGCCGCCGCCCTCGTTCAGCTACCAGTGGTACCGCGACAGCACACCGATCACGGGCGCCACGGGCGCGACGTACATCATCGAACCCGCAGACCAGGGCCATCTGCTGGCCTGCGTGGTCACCGCAGCCAACGTCGAGAACCGGTCCGAAGCGGAAAGCGCGAACGTGGTCGCCGTGCTGAAGCCCAAAGAACCGGAACGCGGCCACACGGCGACGGTCACTCCGCCGACAACCGAGCAGATCATCACACTGGTGCGCAACGCTTTCGTCAGCCAGCTGCCCAAAGCATTTGCCGCGATGCACCTGAAGAGTGTGCGCAAGAGCGCCGGCGCATCGTTAGGCTTCACCTCGCCGCGGGCCGGCAAGCTCGAAATCCAGTGGTACATCACGGTCAAGGCCACCCATGGCAAGCACCGGCGCATCACGCTCGCGGCGTGCACCGTCGTCTATGCCAAACCGGAACGCAGGACCATGAAGATCGTCCTGGCCAAGGAAGGCAAGCGCATCCTGAAGAGCGTGCAGCACATGAAGATCAGCGCCGAAGCGGTCTTCAAGGTGTTGAGTGGGCCGACGGTCACCTGGTCGGACGCCTTCACGCTGCACTGAGCGAGCGGGACCGGCGCGCCCGCAGCACGACGATCCCCACGTTTGTCGTGGGTGTGCTGGGCGGGCCGGTCGAGAGCGTCGTCTGCGCGCGCAGCAGACGAGCCTGGGCCAGCAGACGGCGGACCTGCCGTGACAGTCTCAACACGATGGTCACGCTGCCGCTCGCCGGCAGCGCGAACGGGCCCGTCACGAGCACCGACGGGACGCGGCCGGGGGACTGGCGCCCCGCGTGCGCGCCCGCGATCGTCCGCAGCGTGATCGTGCCCCTCACCGGGACGCCGGGGTGACAGCGCAACGTCAAGGCGAACGTGCCGTTGGCATCGACGAGCAGGGGCCTCGCGCCAGACGCGCGCGCGCATGCCAGTCGGCTCGGGGTCACCGCCGGGGTCGGGTCGCTGGGTTCAGCGGGCGCGAGCGGTTCCCCCGGGACGCCGGGTGCGAGCAGTCCGTCCGCCGTCGTCAGTTCCTCGATCGGCCCGTACACGGTGCCGCCGGCGTTGGCGGCGAGCACGCGGTAGACGTATCGCGTTGCGGGCGCCAGCCCGCTCACGGACGCCGACACGGCCACCGGCGCTTCGCCGGAGCCGGGCGCGGGTGTGCACGGCAGGATCGTCGCCGCGCTGGCGAATTCGAACTCGCACGAGCTGACCGGGGCTCCGTTCGGGTCGATCGTGGCGTTCAGGGTCGCGCCGGTCGCGCTGAGCCCGGAGGGCGCCAGCGCCGCGATCGCGGGCGCCAGCGGGAGCGTCGAGAACGTCCTGTCCGCCCCGCGCGTCGTGCCCGCGCTGTTACCGGCGAGGAAGCGGTAGTGGTAGAGCGTGTCGGCGGTCAGCCCGGAGGCCGTCGCGGACACGGCCACGGGCGCGTCCCCGGACCCCGGCGCGGTGCTGCAGTACGCGAGTGACCCGTATGCGGTCGTCGGCCCGTATTCGAAGTCGCATTCGCCGACGTCCCCTCCCTCGGGGTCCACGGTCGCGGAGAACTCGACCGAGGACTGGGTGATCGACGACACGGCGCCGGCGAGCGCGCTCGGCGCTTCGGGAGCGGTGTCGAGGGACGCTTCGCTGCCGGTGGCGACGCCGCCCGCGTAGGAGGCCGATAGGCGGAAGCGGTACGCCACGCCCGGTTCCAAGCCCGCGACGTGGGCCGTTACGGCCACGGGAGTGGTGCCCGTGCCCGGTTGCGCCTCGCACAGCGCGCTCGCACCGGAGGCGCCCCCAGGCCCGTATTCGAAGATGCAGCGGCTGATCGCGGCGCCATGCGGGTTCACCGTGCCTTCCAGCGTCGCTTCGCGCGGGCCGAGCGGCTCGGCTGCGCCGGTGACCGCGGTAGGAGGTGGCACTTCCGGAGCCCCCCGCGGGCTCCCCAGGCCGGTGGGACCGTCGTAGCCGACGCCTGCTTCGCACAGGTAGCTGCCGCACGTGCCGTTCTTGCCGGAGGTGATGTCGTTGAACGCCGACAGGCCGTTCTCCACCTCGAGGTACAGGGCGTGGGCGCCGTTGAACGATCTCGTGTACGCGTTCGCCAGCGCCATCGTCCCGGCCACGATCGGGGCCGATACGCTCGTTCCTCCGAACAGCAACCAGGGGTGGGATCCCGTTCCATAGCTGTCATAGACGGACACGGGTGTGTTCGGGTCGGCCACCGCCGAGACGTCGTTTGTCGTCCTGAACGCGCAGCCCGGGTCGCTCTGCCAGGAGGGCTTCGGTTCGTGGCTGCATCTGCTGCCGGTCTCCGACCACGCAGTCTCCGCCCAGCGCCGGCCGCGACGTTCCCCTTCGGGGCGCAGCGAGGTGCCGCCCACGGCGATCACGCTCGAATAGGCAGCGGGCGCTTCAACCCCCTCTGCACCGTACCCGTCGTCGCCGCCGGAAGCCGCTATCGGGATGCCCGGATGCTCGTAGGCGGATGCTTCCGACGGCGATTCCGGCCCGAGGAAGCTGTCGCTGATCTCCGTGGCGCCTAGCTTGACCGCCTCGTCCTCTGCCACCGCCAGGTCTTCCTCCTGATCCGAATGCGCCTCGACGAGCAGGATGTGGCAGTCGGGGCACACGGCGGAGACCATGTCCAGGTCGAGCGAGATCTCTTCCGCCCATTTCATGTTCGCTTCTGGGTAGTCCTGCCCACCGGACTGGTCGACCTTGCGCAAGCAGCCCTCGCTCGACGTGCACGGCGGGATCTCGTACTCGGAGCGATATTCGGCGAGGTCGTGTTCGGCGTTCGGATCGTCGTAGGCGTCCACCACCGCCACCGTCTGTCCGTACCCGGCGGAGGCCGACGGGAGTTCGTAGGCGCTGCGCAGGTCCGCCGGCGAGTAGCCCCCTTCCATGCCCGTGCCGTAAAGGGCAGGGCTCGTTTCCTGCGCCGGCCCGGCCGTGATCGCGCCCGCAGCCACCGACCCGCGGCGATCCCGCCCGCTCGCGGGATCCCGGATCGACGCGCAGCTCACGCGGTGGGGATGCTGTGGGCAGATGTAGAACGGCGAGGCGGAGGTGGGGCTGCGGGCGACCGTCCGCCACATGGCGCTGGCCGTTGCGGGTCCGACGGTGGCGAGCGCGCCGGCGGCGAGCAGCCCGCTGGCGACCGTCCGCGCGAGGACGCTCGCGAGGCGGACTCGCGGCTGGATCCCGGCCGCTTGGCTGTCCTGGGAGGTCACGCTTCCGCCACGGTAGGTCATGCTCGGCGTCCCGCCGGGTGAGCCCTCAGTTGATGTCGATGAAGAAGGGCACGTTCTTCGTGGTTGGGGAGCTGGAGCCGTCCCACACTTCCACCGTGATCTGGGGGGTGGTGGAGCTGCACAGCCCTTCTTTTTCCACGTAATCGCTCTTCCCCAGTGTCGCGACGGCGTACCTCGGTTCGGATTCCTTGCCGTCGGGCGTGACCACGACGTTGTGGAGTTCACCCGACAGCCCCGAGATGCAGTACACGCCTTCCCCGAGCGCCCCAGGCGGGTTTTCGATGGTGACGCCCGTGAAGCCCCTGCTCTCGCCGATCGGTTCGACCTTGCCGGCGGCCGTCACGTGGGCATACGCCAGGGCGGTGCCGGGTTTACCTTCCGCGCCTGGCTTCCCTTCCGTCCCTTCCTTGCCTTCTTTGCCTGTGCCGGGCGGCCCCATCGGGCCCGGTTTGCCTTCCGGGCCCGTTTCACCTTTGATGCCCGGCAGCCCTTCTTTGCCGGTGAGCCCCTGCGTGCCGGTTGCGCCGTTCATCCCATTGGCGCCGGACGCGCCCGCCGGACCCCGCGGTCCGGCCGGACCCCTGGCGCCGCGGAGCTGCCTGAGCGCGCTCGGCTTGATCTGCTTCGTCGAGGTGATGATGTAGTGCGAGGCCGCGAGGCTGGTCCCGCTGAGCGCCACGAACAGCGCAAGCCATGCGACGATGTTGCGTCGTACCTCCGTGACGATGCGCGAGATCATCCTGCCCCCCTCGTGGTGCTTATCGGCCCCACACTTTACGGGTTTCCGCGAGGATTTGGCGCGGCTTGTCGCGATGCGGCGATCGTTGCTGGGGGGCGGCCACCGGCGGCTAGACTGTCCAGCATGCATGGAGATGGATCGATCCCGAGCGACGTGCCGTCCATGAGCGAGACGCCGACCGCGAGCGACGCGCCATCCCTGCGCGACGGGCCGAGCGCGAGCGACGCGGCGATACCCACCGAGGAGGACGTGATGGACGCCCTCTCCAACGTGATCGACCCCGAGCTCGGGCTGGACTTCGTCGAGCTGGGCCTGATCTACGGGGTGGAGGTCGCCGAGGGCAACGTGCGCGTGACGTTCACGCTGACCACCCCCGGCTGTCCGATCGGACCGCAGGTCAACGAACAGATCGAAGAGTTCGTGGGCGAACTGGACGGGGTCAAGACGGTGGAGTCGGAAATGGTGTTCACACCCGCGTGGTCGCCGGAGATGATGAGCGAAGACGCCAAGTTCGCGCTCGGCTACTGAGAACGCGAGCCTAGTAGCCGGCGACGACGGCCACGCCCTCCGCTACGCCGCGGACTCCGGCGGGGCGAACTGCGCGAGCGCGCCGTCGGTCAGCCGCCGCGATCCGAGCGTGTGGGGCAGCGCGATGCGCACCGGCGTCTCCGGGTTGGGCGCGCCACCCTGGTAGCCCGGCCGCGGGGTGACGAACACCCTCAGGATCAGCTCGTCCTCGTCGGCGTAGACGTCGGGCGTGAGCACACGGCCGTTGGCGCGCTGGCCGTTCGCGAAGGTCCGCTCGGTGACGAGCACGCGCAGCACCGTCTCCCCGGGCTGGGGCCCGTGTTCGGGGTCCACGCGCCAGGACGACGCGCGGATGCCGTCGCGGCTGGCGCGCAGCGGGCGCGCCGAGTTGGAGCCCACATTCCTCCAGCGCTGGCGCCGGCCGTCCTGGCGGAAGGCCACGGTGAGCAGGTGTGACGGATGGCCGAGCGCGAACAGGACCTCCTCGTCGGTGCGCGCCAACTGCCGCCAGCCGTCGAGGCTCGCCGGCGCCGGAGCGGGGGCGCCGCGCTTCCAGGGTGCGCGGGAGCCGCGCTCGGTCTTCGTATGCGCGGCGAGGTACGCGAGCAGCGCCGCCGCGGCGGGATCCTCCGGATCGAGCGGCGCGGGCGGCCCGGCCAGCGCGGCCGGGGAGAAGGGCAGCCCACCGCCGTCGCTGATCAGCTCCGGCTCGCGCGGGCCCGGGCGCGGCTCGAGCACCTCCGAGCGCTCCCAGTCACGCTCACTCGGGAGCCTTGGCATCCCCGCGGCTAGACCGGCGCGGCGGCCGACTCGCGTGCGAGTGCCACCATTGTCGCCAGTTCGGCCCTGATGTTCCCGCCGATCGACTCGATGTCCGGGAGCGCGTCGAAGTCGCCGAGCAGGCCGAAGTTCATCTGGCCGTTGTAGGACATGATGGCGATCGCCAGCGCGTGGTTCTCGGGTAGGAACGCCACGGGGATCGCGTGGAGCATCTCGCGTCCGAGCACGTACAGCGGGAACTGCGGGCCGGGCACGTTGGTGACGATCAGGTTGAACAGGCGCGTGGAGAAGTTCAGCCGCGAGGCCTGCGCGAGAATCGTCGGCGGAGCGAAGTTCTGGGCGCCGGCGATCACCTCCGCGCCGAGCGCCTGCTTTGACTCCTTCAGGCCATCCATCGCGCTCGAGACGAACCGCAGCCGGTTGAGCGGATCGCTGATGTAGATCGGCAGCGGGCCACGCATCACGACGATCCGGTTGCCGCCCTGGTGATGCTCACCCTCGGTCCTCACCGACACGGGCACCAGCGCGCGCATCTCCACGCCCTCGGTGTGTCTTCCGCGGGAGATCAGGAAGGAGCGCAGCGCTCCCGCCACCACCGCCAGGATGACGTCGTTGACGGTCCCGCCGAAGGCGTTCTTGACTGCCTTGAAGTCATCCAGCCGGCTGGTCACGCCGACGAACCGCCGGTGCGGGCCGATGGGGACGTTCAGTGGCGTTTCGGGCGCGGGGTTCAGGCCCGCCCACACGATCTCGCCGACGCCCTCCGCCGCCTCGCGAGCGCGCGAGAGCGCGCGCTCGGGGTGTGACAGCGCGTCGAGCGCGCCCTCCGCCAAGGCCACGCCGGCGCGTGCCGCTCCGAGCAGGCCGGCGGCGAGCAGCTGCGCGGTGCCCGGTTCGGGATGCGGCTGCCACGGGCGTCCCGAGTAGGGGATCTGCGGCGGATCGGGAGACAGGTCGAACAGCACCGTCGCCAGGTCCACGCCCGCGATGCCGTCGATCAGCGAGTGGTGGGTCTTGGTGATCAGCGCGAAGCGGTCGTCCTCGAGGCCCTCGATCAGCCACATCTCCCACAGCGGCTTGGACCGGTCTAGCTGCTGGGAGAAGATCCGCGCGGTCAGGTCCTGCAGCTGCTCCCAGTGCCCGGGCGCGGGCAGCGCCGTGTGGCGGACGTGGTAGTCGAGGTTGAAGCTCGGATCGTCGATCCACACCGGGCGGCCGCTGTCGATCGCGGTGTGGGCGAGCTTATGGCGGTAGCGCGGGACCAGGTGCAGACGTCTCCGAATCTGTTCGAGGAACTCCTCCATGCTCGGCGGCGGGCCCTCGATGATCGTCAGCCCGCCGATGTGCATGTGCGAGACGGCGCTCTCCTGGTGCAGGAACGAGGCGTCTACCGGCGTCAGCCTGTCGAGGTGACGTTGGCTCATCAGGGTTAGCGTACCGGGGCGCCCCCTACAATGACAGCCGTGTCCAACAGCGTCGAGAAGCTGCTGCTCGCGGCGCCACGCGGTTACTGCGCCGGGGTGGATCGCGCGGTGCAGACCGTCGAACGCGCGCTCTCGATCCACGGAGCGCCGGTGTACGTGCGTAAGGAGATCGTGCACAACAAGCATGTCGTCGCTCAGCTGCGCGAGCGCGGAGCGATCTTCGTCGAGGAGCAGACCGAGGTGCCGGAGGGCGCCGTGTGCGTGTTCTCCGCGCATGGCGTCGCCCCCAGTGTGCGCGCGGGCGCCGCCGAACGCGGCCTGCTGACGATCGACGCCACCTGCCCGCTCGTCACGAAGGTTCACCGCGAGGCCGTCCGCTTCGCCGAGCAGGGCTACACGGTCGTGCTCGTCGGGCACGATGGGCACGAGGAGGTGGAAGGGACGATGGGCGAGGCGCCCGACCAGATCGTGCTCGTCGAGAGCGAGCAGGATGTCGAGGAGCTGGAGGTCGAGGATCCTCAGCGGGTCGCGTACATCACCCAGACGACACTCGCCGTGGACGAAACGAGCGCCATCCTCGCGCGCCTGCGCGAGCGCTTCCCGAGCATCGTCGGCCCCCGTACCGACGACATCTGTTACGCGACCACCAACCGTCAGGCGGCCGTCAAGCAGATGGCTGCGAGCTGCGATCTGATGCTGGTCGTCGGCTCGCGCAACTCGTCGAACTCCGTGCGCCTGGTGGAGGTCGCTCGTGATTGCGGCACCGACGCGTATCTGATCGACAACGCGCGCGAGGTGCAGGAGGAGTGGTTGACGGGCGCGCGCGTGGTGGGCGTCTCCTCCGGCGCGAGCGCGCCCGAGGAGCTCGTCAGTGAGCTCGTCGACTTCTTCCGCGCGCGTGGCGTGCGCGACATCTCCGAGTTCGACGTGATTCGCGAGGACGTCCGCTTCATGCTCCCCAAGCAGATACGCGAAGCTGCGCACTCTAGTCGTCTCTGATCTGCATCTGGGCAGCAGCTCCGGCTCAGATCTCCTGCGCCGCCCCGAGCTGCGCGCGCCGCTGCTCGAGGCCGTCGCCGACGTCGAGCGCGTGGTGCTGCTGGGAGACGTGCTCGAGCTGCGCCACGGGCCGCTGCGCGAAGCGATGGCCGCCGCGCGTCCATTTCTGGAAGACGTCGGGGCGGCGCTGGCGGGCCGCACCATCGAGGGCACGGGCGAGCTCGCGATCGTCGCCGGCAATCACGACCACGCGCTCGTCGAACCGTGGCTCGCGCGCCGCGGCGAACAGGACGAGCCGCCGCCGCTCGGCGTCGAGCAGCTGCTGGACGCCGCGAACGCCTCGCCCGCGCTCGAGCGGATCGCCGGCTGGGTCTCGCCCGCTCGGCTTCGTGTCGCCTATCCCGGCCTGTGGCTGCGTCCCGACGTCTACGCCACCCACGGTCACTATCTGGACTGCCATATGACCGTTCCCACGCTCGAACGTCTTACGATCGGCGCGATGAGCCGGGTGCTGGGGCGCCCGGCGAGCGCATTCGACTGCGTCGAGGACTACGAGGCGGTCGGCGCGCCGTTGTTCGCGTGGAGAGACGCGATGGCCAGGGACGCGCCCACCGGAGCCGCGCTCAACGGCGCCGCCACCGTCACCGCCTGGCATGCGCTCAGGGGCGGCGCCAAACGCGGCGGCCGCGGCGCGCGCATGCGCCGGTTGCGTGGCCGGGCAATCGCCGCCGCCTTCCCGCTCGCGGTCGCCGCGCTCAACCGCGCGGGGATCGGGCCGCTGCGGGCCGACGTGTCGCTGAGCGAGCTGCGGCGCGCGGGGCTCGAGGCGATGGGCGAGGTCGCCGCGCGCCTGGCGCTCGGCGACGCGTACGTCGTCTTCGGCCACACCCACCGTCCGGGGCCGCTGCCCGGCGATGACGAGCGGGAGTGGCGCGGGCGCAAGGGCGCCCGCCTGGTGAACGCCGGCAGCTGGACCTACTCGTCGATCTTCCTCACCGCCACGCCCGGCGAGAGCCCTTACTGGCCGGGGACGTGCGTTCTCGTCGAGGACGAAGGCCCGCCGGTCATCAGGCGGCTGCTGCAGGACCGCACGCACGCGCAGATCACGCCGAGCCAGAGCACCCGGCTGACGGCACGCAGGTGAGCGACACCGTAAGCCGACGATGATCGCGCCGCTTACGGCGCGGCGTGCGCGCTGTCGTACTCCTCCAGGCACGGCGCGAGGTACCTGGCGGCGATCTTCGCCGCCGGCGACCACGTCGGCGTGTCGGTGATCTCGGAGCTGAAGCCGTGGCCGCCGGTGATTTTCGCCGTCAGATAAACGGGGTCGCCGTCGGTCAGCAGCATGCCGCGGATCACGGGCGTGAATGGCTCGGGTGTGACGTGCGCTCCCGCCGCCGCCGCGATCGCCTGCGCGGCCGCGTCGGCCTGCTGCGCGGAGATACCGCCGTGCTTGACGGGGAAATCGACTGCGTCGCCGGCCGCGTAGATCGGTCCGGCGTCGAGCAGCCGGCCGTGGCGATCGACGCGGATGAAGCCGTGCGTCGCCAGCGGGATGCCGCGGACCGCGGGCCCGTACAGCTCGGGCAGCGCGATCACGCGATCGACGTGAAGGTGACGATCGCCGGGGTTGATCACCACCTCCTTGGAGCTGGGAACCTCCGCGTAGGCGGAGTTCACGCTCACGATGTGCGCCTTCTGGAGCAGCTTGCTCACCGCGAGGCTGGCGTTGGCGCCGAAGACCGCCAGCGGCGTGTCCTCCGGGCTGACGATCGTCACCGCCAGCTCGACGTTCATGTCAAACGCGCGCCCCGCCGTCATCAGCGCGAGCTCGTACAGCGGCAGCGGCCAGGGCATCCGTCCGGGGGCGACGAACGCCAGGCTGCGCACGTAGCCCCCCTCGATGTCCTGGATCAGCCCGTGCAGGGTCTCGTCCATGTGGGAGTCGTCGATCGTCAACGCGTGCTCGTAGCGCGGGTGCGCGCTCGCGCCCAGCGCCAGCATCAGCGCGTCGTAGGGGAGCTCCTGCCCGCCCTTGGTGTGGATCGTCTGCGTGCCGGGGTCGACCCACGCCAGCTCGTCGCTCAGCAGCGTCGCGCCCGCATCGTTCACGATCGACGCGAGCGGGTAGCGCTGGGCGGCTCCATACGCGAACGGCTCGCGGACCGTCATCGGCCGGTACACGAACTCGCGGTTGGGGGCGATCACCGTCACATCTGTGCGATCGGGGGCTAGGTCGGCGAGCGCCAGCACGGTCTCCAGCGCGGCCACTCCTCCGCCAGCGACGATCACACGCAGCTCGTTCTCGGTTTGGGGGGTCTCGGTGGTCATGGTTGTGACATTACGACCGCCAAATTGCGCCGTCAGCCGAGGAAAGCCGTCGGCGTCAGCGTGAGAACTACGTAGCCGACGGCGGCCTCACGACACGAATGTGCTCGCCGTGCGCCCGCACGTAGCAGGCGTGGTGGTAGCACTCTCCGACCGGGTCCGCGCCGCCCGGCTCCGCGGCTCTCGAGGTGCTGCGCGCCCCTCCCTCGCCGAGCACGATCATCGGCTCGTACACCCCGATCACATCGCCGCAACGTTGGCACCTCGGTGTCGTGCTCATCCGGCCTTCCTGCCGAGGCGCCCGCTCGCGGCGCCCCGGGTATCGACCTGGTCCGCCCATCGTTGAAACCCGGTCCACCCGGGGTTGACAAGAACGTAGGCCGCTCCGCGCGGCGGGTCATCGTGGCTGTCCCGCATGCCGGCCGGGGCAAACTACGGACCGTTCGGCTTTTGTCGAGGTAACTCGTTCGCCTACACTCCGGTGGCATGGGGGCTGCCTCTGATGAGCCATGGGTTCATCGCCTGCTCGACGTCGGCCGCGTCCTCACGACCGAGCTCGACCAGCGCATCGTGCTGGACCGCGTGCTCGAGGCGGCGCGGGAGATCACCGGGGCGCGCTACGCCGCGCTGGGGATCCTCAACGAGCGCCACAGCGGGCTCGAGCAGTTCCTGACCTCCGGCATCGACGAGGACACGCGCCGCGCGATCGGCGACCTGCCGCGCGGGCGGGGCGTGCTGGGCACGCTGATCGAGCACCCGCAGCCGTTGCGCCTGGGGGATGTCGGGCAGCACCCCAGCAGCTACGGGTTTCCCGCGGGGCATCCGCCGATGCGCAGCTTCCTGGGCGTGCCGGTCGTGATCCGCGGCGAGGTGTGGGGCAACCTGTACCTGACCGAGAAGTCCGATGGGCAGTTCACCGAGACCGACGAGGAGGCCGCGGTGGTCCTCGCCGACTGGGCGGCGATCGCGATCGGCAACGCGAAGCTGTATGAGTCCAGCGAGCGCCGCCGCCAGGAGGCGGAGAAGGCCTTCCGCGGCCTGGAGGCGACGCGCGACGTGGCGGTCGCGATCGGCGGGGAGATCGCGCTCGAGCACGTGCTCGAGCTGATCGTCAAGCGTGGGCGCGCGCTGGTGGGCGCCAGGAGCCTCGTGATCATGCTGCGCGAGGGGCAGGAGCTGGTCGTGCACGCCAGCGCCGGCCACGTCGAGCAGGCCTCGGGAGTGCGCCTGTCGATCGCCGAGTCGACGTCCGGGCAGGTGCTCGAGCGCCGCCATCCCGAACGGATCGCCGACGTGGGGTCGCGACTGCGCATCGACGCTCGCGAGTTCGGCGTCTCCGATCCGCAGACCGGGTTGCTCGTGCCGATGCTCTACCGCGGGGAGGGGCTGGGGATCCTCGCGGCGTTCGATCGCGGTCCCGAGCGCGAGATGTTCAGCGAGGACGACGAGCAGCTGCTGCGCACGTTCGCCGCGAGCGCCGCGACCGCCGTGGCCCTGGCGCAGAGTGTGCAGGACGACCGCCTGCGCAGCTCGCTGGCGGCCGCCGAGGCCGAGCGCGGGCGCTGGGCGCGCGAGCTGCACGACGAGACGCTGCAGGGTCTCGGCGGGTTGCAGGTGCTGCTCTCCTCCGCGCTGCGCCGCGGCGACCCGGGGCGCAGCGAGCAGGCGATGCGCGAGGCGGTCGAGCACATCAAACGCGAGATCGAGAACCTGCGCGCGATCATCACCGAGCTGCGCCCCGCCGCGCTGGACGAGCTTGGCCTGCAGACGGCGATCGAGGCGCTGCTCGATCGCCACCGCGAGCAGAGCGGGTTTCAGATCGAGGACGAGCTCGTGCTGCCAGGTCCCGCCACGGGTACGGAGCGCCTGGACTCCGAGCTGGAGAGCGTCGTCTACCGGCTGGTGCAGGAGGCGCTCACGAACGTCGCCAAGCACGCGCGGGCGAGCACCGTGCGGGTCGTCGTCGAGGCGTCCGACGGGCAGGTGCTGCTCGAGGTCCGGGACGACGGCGCCGGGTTCGACACGGAGGCCGTCGGCAGCGGCTTCGGGCTCGACGGCATGCGCGAGCGGGTGAGCCTCGCCGGAGGCACGCTCAGCATCAGCTCGGGCGGGCAGGGCACTCTCGTCACGGCCTCGCTGCCGACGGATGCTCGCGATGAGCACCCATCGGCCGCGACGCGACGTGCAAGCTGATCCAGCCCCTGTTTAGGCTGGGCCGACAGTGAGCTTCGCAACCCTGGTCGTGATCGTGCTCGCCGGCCTGGGCGGCCCGCTGCTTGGACTCAGCGGACGCCGCTTCATACCGGTCGTGATCGGCGAGATCCTCGCCGGGGTGCTCGTCGGCCGCACCGGGCTGGCGGCCGTGAACACGTCGAACGCGACCGTCTCGTTCCTCGGCCAGGTCGGCTTCGCGATGCTGATGCTGACGGTCGGCGTGCACCTGCCGCTGCGCGACAGGCGTCTGTCGGCCTCGCTGCGCGGCGGCGCGGCGCTTGCCGTCATCGTCGGCCTGCTCGCCGTGCCCGCCGGCTTCGCCGCCGCCGCCGCGGCCGGCACCTCGCACGCCGCCATCTACGCGGTCGTGCTCGCGTCGGGGTCGGCCGCGGTGCTGCTGCCGGCGCTGCAGGAGACAGGCGCCGGCGGGCGCGACGCCATGGCGGTGATGGCGCAGGTGACGATCGCCGACGTCGTGACGATCCTGTCGGTGCCGATCGTGCTTCAGCCCGGACGCGCGATCCACGCTGCGCTCGGGGCGGCGCTGGTCGCCGTCGCCGGTTTGCTGCTGCTCGGCGGCGCTCGCCGGGTCTCCGGCCATGCCTGGGTGCGCCACATGCGCCGGCTGTCCAAGCAGCGCCGCTGGGCGCTGGACCTGCGCCTGTCTCTGCTCGTGCTGTTCTTCCTCGCCTGGGTCGCGCAGAAGAGCGGCACGAGCGTGCTGATCGCGGGCTTCGGCGCGGGGCTGATGGTGGCCTTCATCGGCGGGCCAAAACGGCTCTCGACGCAGATGCGCGGCATCGCCGAGGGATTCTTCGTTCCGCTGTACTTCGTGATCCTCGGGGCGCAGCTGAACCTACGCGGGCTGATCGAGTACCCGGCGATGCTCGTTCTCGCCGTCGCGCTCGTCGCGCTGAACGTCTTCATCCACCTGACGGCGGCCGCGATCATGCACAGGTCGCCGAGCGCTGGGCTGGCGGCGAGCGCGCAGCTCGGCGTGCCGGCCGCCGTCGCCTCGCTGGGGCTCGCCGAGGGCGTGCTCTCCAACGCGATCGCCACGGCGATCGTCGCGTCCTCGGTCGTCAGCCTGCTCGTTTGCACAATCGGCGTCGAGTCGCTGCTCGCACGTGAGCGCAGGGACGCGGTTGCGGCTGTCGCGCCCACGCCGGCGACCCTCGAGGCATGACCGCGGCGAGCGCCCGCCGCTGGGCCGGCTACATCGCCAGCTGCATGGCGGCGAACATGTACGCCATGCCGAGCGTCATCGCGAACATCGACACGCGCAGGTCGCGGAAGCACACCAGCGGCTCGGCGGCGGACATCGCTACGGCGCCGTCAGGCGTGACCGAGAAGCTGCCGCCCAGCAGCGTCTTGTGGTCGACCTCGCGCATGCGGTTGGTGACCCACAGCAGCGACTGCAGCGCGAAGTAGGCGACGAGCAGCCACGTGAGTGGAGCCTGGAAGCCGCTGGGGGACCACATGTACGCCATCGCCGCGAGGTCGATCGCCATCGTCAGCCACAGCACGTTGATCGCGCGGCCATTCAGTCCCTGGGCGAGCATCCACGCGAGGATCGCCAGCGCGCCGTCCGCGAACGCGATCTGCCAGAAGCCACCGGGGATGTCGAAGTGGTCGATCGAGGCCGGCGCGAACATGAACGCCATGCCCAGGCCCATCAGCACGTGGCCGGAGTGCCACAGCCGCCGCTGGCCGGTGGTATCGCGCAGGTGCAGCACGTGAATGACGACGATCGCGACGAACACGAGCGTCCAGATCACCGCGAGCCACTCGGGCAGGATGTTGGTCGTGCCCGACCCGCCGCCGCTCATCGACATGCCGCCGACCGACATCGCATGCTTGGCGCCGTGGCTCATGCTCATGCCGCCCATGTCCATGCCGCCGGTCACGGCCCGAGATTATCCCACACCGATCGCGTGGCTGAGCGCCGCATCAAGGCGTCGTCGCCGGCTCGGTCCCTGAGTTAGTATTTCCCGGCGATGAGCAGCCTCAGCTCCGTGGCCGGGCCGCAAGCACTTGACACGAGGCGCCTGGCCGCTCGCCTGCGCGTGACGACGCGCGGCATCCAGATCGTGCTCGGTGTCGTGTGGCTGCTCGACGGGCTGTTCCAGTTCAAGAGCTTCATGTTCACGCACGGCATCGTCAGCGAAGTGTTCGCGCCGGCGGCGGCCAAACAGTGGTCGATCGTCGGCGGCCCGATGAGAACGTTCGACGCCTTCTACGGGCGCGACCTGACCCTGTGGAACACGCTCTCCGGTCAGATCCAGGTCGCGATCGGGCTCGCGCTGATCGTCAGCCGCAAGACCGTCAAGCCCGCGCTGCTCGCCTCCTTCGGCTGGGCGCTCGTCGTTTGGTGGTTCGGCGAGGGCTTCGGCGGGCTCACCTCCACCACGCTGCCCGCGCCGCTGATGGGCGCCCCCGGCGCGGTGATCGTCTACGCGATCATCGGCCTGCTGGTGTGGCCCACGAGCAGGCAGACGGGCCGCTCGCCCGCGGCGCTCGGCCCCCTCGGCGATCGTGGCGGGCTGTACTTCTGGTCGGGGCTGTGGGCGCTGTCGGCGGGTCTGTGGCTGGTGAACGTCAACCGCGCGCAGGACGCGACGCAGGAAATGATCAAGGGCATGGCCGAAGCCTCGCCGCACTGGCTGGCGACGTTCCAGAACTCGATCGCCAGCGACGCCCACGGGCACGGGACGGCGATCGCCGTCGTGCTCGCGATCCTCTCCGTGGCGGTGGCCGTCGGCGTATGGACGCCGCTGCGCTGGCCCGCGCTCGTGATCGGAATCGTGCTGTCACTCGCCTACTGGGTGCTCGGACAGAGCCTCGGCGGGCCGTTCTGGACCGAAGGCGCCACCGACTTCAACGCGGGACCGCTGTTCGTGCTGCTCGCGTTCGCGCTGTTCCCGGTCGTGCAGGCTAACGACTCGACGCCCGGCGAGGGCACGGCTTCGCGTTCATCGACATACCTGCCATCGACGAGCACTTCTGCGACGCCCTGAGGTGGGCCATGTACGTCGCCAGCGTTTCGCCGGCGCCCCGCTTGACCGCGACTGAGCCGGTCGAGGGCACTCGCGGCACCGCGAAGGAGTTGGGGTCGGCGAGCACCAGCCCGCCGAGCAGCACGGCGGGGATCGCCGCGGCTGTGGCGATGCTCGCGACGCGTTGGCGTCCGCGGCGCACGGGCGCCGTGCGCCCGGGCGCGTCGAAGCGCCGCAGCCGCAGGCTGTTGGCGACGACGGTGATGCTCGACAGGCCCATCGCGACGGCCGCCAGCGCGGGGCTGAGCAGCCCGGTCATCGCCAGGGGCAGCGCGATCAGGTTGTAGCCGAACGCCCAGCCGAGGTTCTGCAGCACGATCGTGTACGTCTCGCGCGCCAGGCGCAGCGCGCGCGCGACGCCGCGCAGGTCGCCGGAGAGCACGCTGATGTCGGCCGCCTCGATCGCGGCGCCGACGCCGGTCCCCATCGCGATCCCCAGATCCGCCCGCGCCAGCGCGGCGGCGTCGTTGACGCCGTCGCCGACCATCCCCACGCGGTGGCCCTCGCTCTGCAGGCGGGCGATCTCCTCGAGCTTGTCGCCCGGGCTGACACCCGCGAGCACGTGCTCGATCCCGACCGCCGCCGCGACCGCCTGCGCGGCGCGCGCGTTGTCGCCGGTGAGCAGCCGCACGTCGATGCCCATGTCGCGCAGCCCCGCGACCGCCGCGCGCGCCTCCGGCTTGACGGTGTCCGCCAGCGACAGCGCGCCGACGACCTGTTGATCGCGCTCGACCACGACCGCCGTACGGCCTCCGCGCTCCCACTCCTCGAGCACCGCCGCGAGCCCGGGCGTGTCCTGCGGCGAGCTCGGGCGTCCGACCCACACGCCGACGCCACCCAGCAGCGCACGCACGCCGCGGCCGGGAATCGAGCGGAACTCCCGCGCGTGCGCGAGCTCCAGGCCGCGCTCGCGCGCAGCCGCCACGACCGCCAGCGCGACGGGGTGCTCCGAGCCGGCCTCCGCGGAAGCCGCCAGCGCCAGCAGCCGCTCGGGGTCCTCACCAGGCGCCGTCCACATGTCCGCCAGCGACAGCTCGCCGGTGGTCACGGTGCCGGTCTTGTCGAGCACGATCGTGTCGAGATGCTGGCTGCGCTCCAGTACCTCCGCGCTGCGGATCAGCAGGCCCAGCCGCGCGCCGCGCCCGGTGCCGACGAGGATCGCCACAGGCGTGGCGAGGCCCAGCGCGCACGGGCACGCGACGATCAGCACCGCGATCGTCGCGTCGATACCGCGCTGCAGGTGCATAGAGGCGACCATCCCCTGCAGGCCACCACCGGTGAGCACCCACCCCAGCGCCGTCAGCGCCGCGAGCACGAGCACCGCGGGCACGAACACCAGCGAGACCTGGTCGGCCAGGCGCTGGATCCTCGGCTTGGATGCCTGCGCGCGCTCGACCAGCGCCACGATCTGCGACAGCGCGGTATCGGCCCCGACGGCGGTCGCGCGCGCCTGCAGCACACCGTCGAGGTTCACCGTCGCGCCCGTCAGCGGCGCGCCCGGGAGCTTCTCCACGGGAAGCGACTCGCCCGTCAGCATCGACTCGTCCACGGCCGAGGCGCCGGCGAGCACGATCCCGTCGACGGGGACGCTGTCGCCCGGGCGCACGCGGAACAGGTCGCCGCGACGCACCTGCTCGACCGCCACCAGCCGCTCGGGCGCGCCCGGGTCCTCCGAATCGAGCAGCCGCGCCTGCGTGGCGCCGAGCTGCGCAAGCTCGCGCACCGCGCGACCGGAGCTGCTGCGGGCCTTCGCCTCGCACCAGCGGCCGATCAGCAGCACGGCGATGATCGTCGCGCCCATGTAGTAGTCGAGCGGCATCGAGAACATGCCCACCGCCACGCCGTGTTCGTAGGTGGGATGCGTGGTAAGCAGCATGACCGTCGAGTAGATGAAGCTCGCGAGCGTCGACAGCGCGATCAGCGTGTCCATGTTCGTCGCCTGCGCGTACGCGCAGCTCCACGCCGAGCGCAGGAACGGCAGCCCGCACCAGAACTGCACCGGCACCGCCAGCCCCGCCACGATCCAGCGCGCCGTCGTGTCGTGCGGCTGCACGTATGTGAGGATCGCGATCGCCGTCGCGAGCGGCACGGCGACCGCGATGCGCCGCGCCAGCGCCGCCTGCTCGCGCGCCTCGCGCGCTTCGAGCGTCGTGAACGCGCGGGCCTGCTCGGTCGCGCTCGACGCCACCCGCGCGGCGCCGTAGCCGGCGCCCTCCACGGCGGCGGTCAGGCGGTCGACATCCAACGCCCCCGGCTCGAGCTCGACCGCGGCCCGTCCTGTCGCGTAGTTGACGCGTGCCTCGGCCACGCCGGGCTGGTTGGCGAGCGTCCGCTGCACTCGCGCAGCGCACGAGGCGCACGTCATGCCCGAGACTTCGAGCTCGATCCGCTCGCGGCCGCCGTCAGACGGCGCTCCAGCTGCAGCCGGCTCTGCGATCTGAGTTGTGCTCATCCGATGCCCCCTCTCAGGATACGCCGAGACGCGGTCCTGGACGGGGCACCGGCGAGTGGGTCGGGTCATTCGCCGCAACCGCGTAGCGCTCCGCCGCACGCGATACCTTCTAAGCGATGAGCGACCAGGCAGCCAGCTCCGCCGGCGGCGACGTGGACGGTGAGGCTCCCGCCACACAGTCCATCCGCATCGTCCTCGCCGACGATCACGCGGTCGTTCGCAGCGGCCTGCGGCTGCTGCTCGACAGCGAGGACGACTTCGAAGTCGTGGCCGAGGCCAGCGACGTGGACAGCGCCAGGCGCTACGTGCGCGGTCACCATCCGCTGGTACTCGTGCTCGACCTGAACATGCCTGGCGGCTCCAGCCTGGAGGCGATCCCGCTGCTGCGCGAGGAGTCGCCCGACACGCAGATCGTCGTGCTGACGATGCAGCAGGAGCCGGCGTTCGCCCGCGAGGCGCTCGGCGCGGGCGCGCTCGGCTACGTGCTCAAGGAGGCGGCCGACGAGGAGCTCGTCGAAGCGGTGCGCCGCGCGGCGGCCGGCGAGAGCTACCTGAACCCAAGGCTCGGCGCGCGCATCGCCTCCGAGCCGCCGCCGGGGCCGCCGGACGACCTGTCCGAGCGCGAGGTCGACGTGCTGCGGCTGATCGCCCTCGGCCACACCAACGCGGAGATCGCCGAGAAGCTGTTCCTGTCGGTGCGCACCGTCGAGACGCACCGCTCGCACATCCAGCAGAAGCTGCGGCTGTCCACCCGCGCCGAGCTGGTCGGCTACGCGCTGGAGCGCCGCCTGATCGCGCAGTAGGGCCGGCTGGCGATCGCCCCACGCGAGCCGACAGCGCCCCGCGCGGGGCCGCCCCGCTCGGCTCGATCACACGCTGCGGTAGTGCTCTTTCCAGATCAGCTTGTAGACCGGCAGGCGGCGGGGGAGGTCGCGTACGCCGGGCAGCAGCGGGATGCACACGAACAACGCGCTCAGCAGGCCCATCACCAGCATCACGTCCAGGTCACCGCTCGCGGATGATTTGAACGGTTCGATCTGGTACCAGAAGGTGTACAGCCACAGCCACACCTGGCCCGGATAGCTGCCCGTCTCGTTCATCATCCCCCACTGCTCGCCGAGCAGGTGCTGTTGTTCGGCGCGTTTTTCGAGCAGGCCGCCGTCGGCCATGAACAGCAGCGGCTCGGTGTAGTCGGTCTGGAAGAACTGGTTGCTCGTCAGCAGATCGCCGTCCAATCCCCCGCTCTTGGCAAGGCTCAGCTCGCTGGCCATCATCGTGGGGACCGGCCCGGCTTCACTCGTCTGGACGCTGACGGTGCCCGTGGCCTGATCCACGCTCACGGTCTTGGGCAGGGGCTTGCCTTCTTCTTCGGCGGCCGCATATTCTTCCAGCGGCGTGGCGTACGCCGCATCCCACGCCCGCCGCGTGCTTTCCGGCGCCGCCTGGTATTCGGCCAGCGCGCGCTGTAGCGCGGGGTCGTCGGGCACCGTCTTCAGCGGGCCGATGACGTAGTCCTCGGCCGTGTTGATCGGATGGCTCACACCGAGCCATCTCTGCGGGTGCAGGAACAGGAAGTGCTGCACGCTGCCCGATTCGTGGTTGTACGGCGGACCGTATTCCGCTGTGCCGCTCTTGCCGTCGAGCTCGCTGATGGCGGTCGTTGCGAAGTCGACAGGCAGCTGGCGCGACCACTGGCCGATCGTGCTCGGTTTCTCATCGGGCGAGGAGAACAGCACGCTCAGCACGATCGCCAGCAGGGCGATCACGCCGACGGCGATGCACGCCTCTTTGACGAGGTCATACGGCGCGTAGCCTCCCTTCCACGGCTGTGTGTCATCGCGGTTGCGCAGCAGCCTGCGCAGGGGGCTCATGACCGGACTCCGGCCATGGGGGAGGCGGGGGAGGGGCTCCCGTCGACGTCAGGCGGAGGGGGAGCCGCGGCGAGGGCTCGCTTCTCCAGCTCGAACGGCGGGACCACGCCGTGGCGGCGCACGAGCAGCACGTGGGTGATCACCAGCGCGATCACCGCCACCGGCAGCAGCAGCACGTGGTAGCTGTACATCTGACCGAAGTTGGTGAGGTTGAAGAACGACCCGATGCCGACGGAGTTCATCGCGTCCTTGGCCTGCGTGGAGATCCACTGCGCGTCGAAGTTCTGCTGTGAGACATAGCCGGTCAGCGCGCAGGGAACCGCGACGAGGAAGGTGATCGCGCCCGTCACCCACACGCGCGTGCGCCCGCCGCGCCAGGCGGCCATCCAGTACTTGCCCCACAGGTGCACGACCATCACGAAGAAGAACAGCTCCACAGACCACATGTGAATGCTGTTGAAGAAGTGCCCCACGCCGGTGTAGTGCCACCACGCGGGGCCCTTCAGGGCGAGGATCATGCCGGAGCCGACGATCACCGCCAGCGAGGCGAGGCTGGCGACGCCGAAGACGTATATCCAGGAGGCGACGTACGTCGGCTGGCTGTCCGGCAGCAGCTTCTCCGGCGGCAGCGCGGCGACGCCGGCTTCGCGTACGCGGACGGTCCACGACTTCTCGGTGGTGGGCGCGCTCATGCCGCACCTCCGCGTCGTCGCGCGGCCCCCGGGAACGGCAGCGCGATCGCGAGCGCGAAAACGAGCAGCATCACCCCGATCACGATCACGTTCGACACCGTCAGATCGATGAAGTGCCAGTGCACGACGTGGGCGGGGTGATTCAGGTTGAAGACCGCGCCGAGCACGGCCACGCCTGTCGGGTTCAACACCGCCAGCCTCCTCCATTAATTGGTGTGCATCTGCGGCACACCATCTGCGAGGCAGCCTACGCGCTACCCCGGCGGCGCGCATCCGTAGTTTTCGACACTCAATTTGCGGTAAGCGGGCAGGCGTGCGCGTGCGCGTGCGCGCGTGCGCACCGAGCGTGCGCACCTATTCATTCGACTCGTTCGATTCATTGGGCAGAGACCATCTCGTTCGGCGGTGATCGCCCGAGCAGGGCAGCGGGCTCGGGCGCACAGTGTGGGCACCGCGCACGCCGCACATGCTCGAGACCGCCCTATGGGGTGGGACGTCTCTTCTCCCTGCGTGTGGTGTATCGCCGCTGCGATACACCACACGACGACGACTACCGGTCGAGCACGTCTTCGGCTCCGTCACTCGCCAGCGCCTTGCCGGCGAGGTGGGCGGCGGCGGTGCGCGAGTTGACGTCCAGCCGCCTGTAGATGTCTTCGAGGTGGTGGCGGACGGTGTGCTCGGTGACGCCGAGCGTGCGCGCGATGTCCGCGTTGCTGCCTCCCCGCCAGAGTAGGTGCAGTACATCGGCCTGGCGGTGTGTAAGCCCCAACGCGCGCAGCGATTGCGGCCGGCGAAGCGCGCATGGGCTGAGCGATATCGCGTCCGGGATACCCGGGGCGCCGTGAAGGAAACGCGCCTGCAGCTCGCTGCCAAGCACTTCCAGGCGCAGCGGCAGCGCGCCGTCCGTCGCGCGGACGCGCTGAAGGCGAGCCCAGCTGCGCAGGGCGTTGATGGCCGAGTGATCGCGCGAGATCCGCGCCAGTAACCGCTCGGCGCGCTCGTGCGCCGCGTGCAGGACGCCGCTCTGCTCGAGCAGCAGTACCGCGACCGGCCCGTCGTTGTGGTCATCCAGCGCACGCGAGAGCGCGTCCAGTCGCGCGCGGTCGCGAAGGTTGCGGTGGGCGCTCAACACGTGCCGCCTGATCCCCTCCAGCCGGGCCAGCTCGCGCTCGCTGAAGTCCCGTGCCGCCCTGTTGACGGTGACCCCGATCAGTTGGCCTTGACCGGGAAGGGTGAACGCCAGCTGGTGCTCCACGCCGAGCTGCCGGTAGAACACGTCATACAGCTCCAGCGCGTGCAGCCGACGACTGCTGATGAAGTCCGACATGCGCAGCGTCCTGTCGTCACCGGTGCGCCGGTAGTGAGCAGCCAGCGGGTTCTGCGACACCAGCTCGCCGAACAGCTCGATCGGCACGTCGAGCTCGAGCGACTCCGCCGGCTCTGCGAGGATGTACAGCTCGCCGGGCTCGCGGCCGATCTCGTTGTAGGAGGCGGAGTCGCAATCCACGAGCTGCCCCAGCAGCAACAGCAGGCCCGCACGGAACTGGTGCAGGTCCTGCAGCTCCCACAGGCTGTCGCGCGTGCGTGCGAGCAAGTCCCCGTCGGTATGACGCGAGCCTGTCATGGCCCTCTGAAAGATAGGCAAAACGTCCCATGCGCACCATGCGTGCAGGGCCTACGCTTTGCGGCGGTGCTCTTGGCCAGGCGCGTCGCATGTCGCTCCCGCTCGGCTTGCCGATCGTGGGCGTCTGGATCCTGTTGTACGTCGTGCTGCCGGTGAGCGCGGGTGCGGCTTCGGGGACGATCACCGAGTGCGGCGCCGAAGGCCAGCTGCGCGCGGACGTGAGCGCAGGGGGGAGCTACGCGTTCGCGTGCGGCGGCACCGTCGTCCTGGACTCGGCGCTGCTCGTCAGCCATCCCGTGAGCCTGACCGCGACGGTGCCCAACACCGTGACCTGAGCAGGGAGCAGTCCGGCGAGCGTCAGTGAAAACCCGCAGCTCGCGCGGTGGCTCACCACGATGTCGCCAGCGCATGCGCGATCTAGCGTGGTGAGCGTTCCCGTCCGCTTCGCGCAAGGAGACCGCAATGTTCAAGAACGTACTCGTGGGAGTCGACGGCAGGCCAAATGGGCGCGACGCGATCGCGCTCGCAGCTCGCCTGACAGACCCCGCCGGCAGCCTGACCCTCGCTCACGTGCACTCGGGCGAGCTGCGCCCTTCGCACGCGCTCGCGCCCAGCGTGCTCAGAGGTGAGCGCGAGGCGTCCGAGGCGCTGCTCGAGCAGGAGCGCGACGCGGCGGGTGTGGACGCCGAGCTGCTCAGCGTCGTGGCGATGGGGGCGGGTCGCGGCCTGCACGAGCAGGCTGACGAGCGCGAAGCCGACCTGCTCGTCGTCGGCTCCTGCAGTCACGGCGCATTCGGACGCGCGATGCTCGGCGACGACGCGCGCGCCGCGCTCAACGGCGCTCCCTGCGCGGTCGCGATCGCCGCGCGAGGCTACGCCGCGCAGCCCGCGCCGCTGGCCACGCTGGGCGTGGCCTACAACGGCTCACAGGAGAGCAAGGCGGCGCTGGCGACGGCGCGTGCGCTCGCGCGGCGCGGCGGCGCGAGCGTGCATGCGCTGGAGGTGGTCTCGCTGCCCGCGTTCGCGTACACCGGGCTGGTACCGCCGGCGATCGGCGAGAGCATCGACGTGCTGCTGCAGCAGGCCAACGGCCGCCTCCAGGCGCTGCCGGACGTCGAGGGACGTGCCGTGTACGGGGTCACGGGCGAGGAGCTCGCGCGCTTCGGCGACGAGGTGGAGCTCCTGATCGTCGGCTCGCGCGGCTACGGACCGCTGCGTCGTCTGGTGCTCGGCAGCACCTCCGACTATCTTCAGCGCCACGCGCGCTGCTCGCTGCTTGTGCTTGCGCGCGCCGCCGAGCGCGACGACGAGCTCGCGGCGGGCGGCGAGCGTCGCGCCGCGAGCGGCTTGGCGAGCCCCGTCTGAGCGCGTCCCACAGTGTCAGCGTCGCTCGAAGACGAGCCTGCGGTGATCGATCAGCTCGCGTTCGAAGCACACCTTGTTGGCGCTCACGCCCGAGGTGAACGCGAGGCGGAAGTCGGCGCTGGTCAGCCAACGGGGGACGAGCTGGAGCTTGAGCATGTACTTGCGCAGGCTCCGCGCCCCCATCCGGGCGTTCCACTGGTTGATCGTCTCGATGTAATCGAGGCGGCCGTCGCTGCTGGATAGGAGCCGAAAGCTCGGTTCCGCGCAGCGAACCACCTGCTCCTCGCCGAACGGCAGCCACGAGCCCGGGAACTGGCGCTCCATCAGCGCCAGGACGAACGCGTCGGAGTCGCGCCGAGCGTGGACGTCGACCTCATCCAGCGGGATCATGTTGCGCCCGAAGACCATCGTCTGCAGGTAGAAGCGCCCGCGCTCGGGCAGCACGCTCGCCACGCGCTCGAAGATCGCCCGGTAGATCTCCTCCTGAGCTCCGGCGCGGTACTCGTCAACCGAGCAGAAGTGCTCGAATGCGCCGAGGCTGGCGACGGCGTCGAAGCGCCCGAAGCTCTCACGATCGAGCTGGCGCGCGTCGTACAGGTGCACGTCGAGACCGTGCCGGCGGCAAGCGGCCTCCTGCGCACGCGAAAGTGTGACTCCCACCCCCATCGCTTCACGGCCACGGATGAAGTCCAGCAGCGGTCCCCAACCGCAGCCGAGGTCGAGCACGCGCCTGCCGGGCTCGATCCCGATCTTCTCCGCCACATACTCGTGCTTTCGGCGCTGGGCCTGCTCCAGGCTGAGTGAGAAATCGCCGTCGTACTTCGCTCCGCTGAAATCCGCGAGCTCGCCCATGCTCAGCCGAAACACGCGGTCGGTCAGCGAGTAGGTGAAGTCGATGTCGTTGCGGTCGGCCATAACGTCCGTCGGCGCCCCCGGGACGCTACGCGATCGCGACGGTCAGCGACGCGACGCGACGCGAGCGCTGCTGGCGCCGTCGGGCTCGGGTCGGGCTATTGCCTGGATGGCGCCTGCTCGCTCGCGCGCGCGTCCGCCAAGGCCAGCAGCGCCACGACCTCCTCGTCGGAGACGGGCGTGAAGTCGCGGTACCACATGCCCACCCCGAGCAGGCGCGGCGGGACCTCCAGACAGACCACGCGGTCGGTCGCCTCGGCCAGCATCGACACGGCCTGGCTGGAGCCCACGGGGACCGCGACGACGATGCGCCGCGCGCCGCGCTTGCGCAGGACACGGACGGCGGCGAGGTCGGTCAGGCCTGTCGCCAGCCCGTCGTCGACGACGATCACCCTCCGTCCGCCCACGGGAGTCGATGGCCGACCGTCGCGGTAGCGCGCCACCCTGCGGCGCAGCTCCCGGGATTCCAGCGCGAGTATCGCGTCGAGTGCGGCCTGGGTCATGCCGTGCGTGGCCGCCGAACGGGGGTCGAGGACACCCGTGCCGTCCTCCGCCACCGCGCCGACTGCCAGCTCGGGGTTGCCGGGGGCACCCAGCTTGCGGACCGCGATGACGTCGAGCGGCGCACCGAGCGCACGCGCGACCGCGAAGGCGACAGGCACGCCGCCGCGCGGCACCGCGACGATCACCGGATGCTCGCATGCGAACGGCCCCAACTCCCTTGCCAGTTGGCGACCGGCATGGCGGCGGTCGAGAAACTCCATGCTGGAATAATCTCCTCTCGCTGCTCTCCGCTCATCCGCGGACTAGGGATCTCGGCGTCATCGTCAGGTGCTCGACAGTGCCCGCAAGGGCGTCATGCGAGTCACCCGCCATGCGGGATATATCCCGCCGAGCACGCCGATCGCGACACCCACGAGCAGGCCGCGCCCAAGGCCCCAGGCGGTGATCGAGGGCGAGACGTAGGAGCTCACGCCGAGCGCGCCGACGAGCAGCCCGCCGCCGATCACCCCGAGGAGCAGTCCCGCCGCGGCGCCCAGCACGCTGACGGCGACGCCTTCCCCGAAGATCAGGCTGGCGACGCGCACGGGCGACCATCCGACGGTGCTCAGCAGGCCGATCTCGCCTTGGCGTTCGACGATCGACATTGCCATCGTGTTGGCGACGCTGATCGCGCCGACGATCAACGCGATCACCACTATCACCAGGATCGCCTTGGAGATGAGCGTGCTGTCCGCTCCCACCCGCAGCGCCTGCTGGGGGTCCGTGATGACCTGCGTACCGGGCAAGGCGCGTTCGATGTGCTTGGCGGCCGTGCTCGCCCGCGCGCCCGCCGCCAGCTGCACGACGACGTCGGTGACCTCCGCCGGGCGATTGGCCAGCCGCTGGGCCTGCGCGAGCGCGAGCACGGCGCCGGAATCCTCGAACAGGACGCCCGAGTGGTAGATCCCGGCCACGCGGTAGCGGCGTCCCTCGATCACGACCTGGCTCCCGGGGAGCAGGTGCTGCTGCGCGGCCATGCGGTCGCCGACGAGCACTTCGCGCGCCGCCGTCGATGGCGGTCGGCCGCCGGTCAGCACCAGGTTGTGAGTGAAGAAGCCCGCCGGGTCGGCGCCGAACACGATCGCCGAAGCGTCGCTCTTGACGCCTTCGACGATCAGCAGCAGGGGCGTGGCGCGCGCCACCTCCGGGCGGGCGTCCAGGCGCGCGACGATCGCTTCCGGGAGCACCGACGCCGTCGGTTCGGAGACGTTGGCCTGGAAGACGCCCAGCTCCGAGCCGCCGAGATGCACGAATCCGGCGGCGGTGTTCTTCAGGCCCTGTGTGAACGAGAGCAGGGCGACGATCGTCGCCACGCCCACGGCGATGCCCAGGGCGGTGAACATCGTTCGCGCCGAGCGCCGCAGCAGGTTGGTTGTGATGATCGCCAGCATCGCGATCTCCTAGCCGCACGAGAGGGCGACCGGCGCCGCCTGGATCCTGCCGTCGATGAGCGTCAGCGTGCGGTCGGCGCGAGCGCCCACGGAGGGGTCATAGCTGACCACCACCAACGTCATGTCGAGGCTGTCGCGGAGCCTGAACAGCAGGTCGAGCACGCGCTCGGAGGTCTGCGAGTCGAGCGCCCCCGTCGGCTCGTCGGCGAGCAGCAGACGCGGCTCGTTGGCGAGCGCGCGCGCGACGGCCACGCGCTGGCTCTCGCCGCCCGAGAGCTCCGACGGCAGGTGATCGGCCCGGTCGGCGAGACCCACCTCCTCCAGCAGCGAGAGCGCGCGCCTGCGGCGCTCGCCGTGGCGCAGGCCGGCGCCGATCAGCGCGACTTCCACGTTCGCGCGCGCCGACAGCGTTCCGAGCAGCAGGTGGCGCTGGAAGACGAAGCCGACGAGCTCGCGCCTGGCGCGGGCCGGGCGCGGCTCCGTCCAGACGGCGCGGCCGTCGATCTTGACCCGCCCGGTGTCGGGCTGCTCCAGGCCGCCGATGAGCGCCAGAAGCGTGCTCTTGCCGGAGCCCGAGCGGCCGGTGATCGCCACCGCCTCGCCGGCCGCGACGTCGAGTGAGACCTCGCGCAGCGAGCTCACACGCCCGAAGCTCTTGCTGACGCCCTCGACGCTCACCTCCGCGCCCGCGCGGGATATCACCTGCTGACCTGCACCGGGTAGTCCAGGTTGATCTTCACGCGACCCGAAGTTACCACCGCGCGAAACGTCAGCGGATAGCCGACGGCGGAGGGCGGCCATTTGAACACGTCTGAGAAATGTCCTTTGAACGTGTAGTGGGAGCGGTGCGCCACCACCTGCCCGCCGAACAGGTACTCGTAGCTCACGCTCGCCGTCACCGGCCGCCCGCCGCGCGTGACCGTGAACTGGATCGGCCATGGCGCTTCGACCTTCGGCTGATGGGTGCCCGCGCTCAGCTTCGCGGTTATCCCGCCGGAGGAGGCGCTGACGGTGTGGGAGCTGCTCGTCGTCGATGACACGGTCACGGCCGGCACAGAGTTGATCGTGGACGTCGTCTGGGTCGTGGACGCCCTCTGAGGTGTCGCGGTGGCTGCCTTGGTCGTCGGGCTCTTGGAGGAGCTGCCGCAACCGCTGATCGCGAGCAGTGTGCCCGCCAGCGCGGCGGCGGCGAGCCACGGGCGCACTCGCGAGCGCACCGCGAGGGTCGGCATTGTCGAGCTCGTCATGGTCGCTCCTTTGTTGGAGAGTCGTGCCGGTAGCTTCCAGTCCGCGGCCGCACTCGCCATCGATGTGTGCCCGCCGAGTGGAGGGTGCGTTCCCTTATGGGGTTGCGGCAATTCACGGATACACCGCCCGCATGCTCTGGAAAGTATTCCGCCAGACGCTGTTGACAAGGGAATTTCGTCGCGAGCGCCCGCGTGCGAAGCCGCTACGTGATGTGCACGGGCGTCCCGATCGGCGTGTACGGCCACACCTTCCCGGCGGTCGCGGGCGGCATCTCCACGCAGCCAAGGCTCTGGGGGAAGCCGTACTGCGCGCGATCGAACCCGTGCAGGGCGTCGCCGCCGTTGAAGTAGCTGATCCACGGAATCCCCGGGTCTTCGTAGTGGCTGCCGTCGGGGTTCGTGCCGCTCATCGTCCCCGATTCGATGTGCTCGTAGACGGTGAACGTGCCGAGTTCGGTCGGCGCGGTGGCGATGCCCGTGTTGACGGGCGTGGTCAGACGGATCGATCCGTCGTTCCACAGTTCGAGAGTCTCCGAGCTCTCGCTGACCATCACGTAGGTGTAGCTCGCCGAGGTTCTCTGGCCGGCGATCTGCGCGTGGATCAACGCACGCCACACCGCCGGGCCGACGATCCCGTCGGTTTCCATCTCATGCGCGTTCTCGAACGCCATCACCGCTCCGCGCATCACCACGCTGCTCTTGCCAGGCTGCCATTCCGCGTTCAGCGCCGCGGGGATGTTGGGGTAGCGCCAGGAGAAGCCACCGGCGGGGGGATCGATCGCGGCGCGCTCCTGGGCAGCGGGCGTCAGCGCGACCGAGTGCGTCGGCCGGAAGCTCAGCGGCAGGTATCCGAGCTGCGCGAGCAGCTGCTGCGCGCGCAGGGTCGAGCCTTCCGGCACCGTCCAGCTGGCAGCGCTCGCGGTTGCGCCGCGACCGGCGCCGAGCAGCCGGATCGCGTGCGGCAGCACGAGTGTGACGGGGGTGTCCAGACCGTAGCCGTAGCCGCTCGGCTGGAAGGCGATCGTGTGGCTGTCGACGGTGCGCCAGTGCCCGGAGGCGGCTGGCTCCAGGCGCGGGAGCGCGCCGCTCAGCGCCGTGGACACCGGCTGCGAGAACGTCACGTAGATGGGTGTGGCCGGCGAGATCCGCGTTCCCGAGCTTGGGCTGACGACCGCGCTCGTCCCCGTTCCGGCCGGAAACCAGCTCACGACCGACGCCGCCGGCAGTCTCTCCCATGTGCGCGGCGCGGCCGCCACTTCGATCGAGCCCGCTTCGCCGGTGTGGGCGAGCGTGATCTGGCTGCGCGGCTGCGCGAGCGTGCGGCGCCGCAGATGTTCGGGCTGTCCATACGCGAGCGTGCGCACAGGCTGATCGAACGCCAGCCGCAGCGGCGAGCCGGCCGCGAGTGTGACGTACTGCTCGCGCAGGGCCGCGCTCGGGGTGCGCAGCGTCAGCCGCGTGCTGTCCCTGCTGCCCGCGAGCCACGCGATCCAGCCGGGACGGCGCGACACCACCTCGATCGAGATCGGCTCGCCCGGCGTGAGCGTCACCCGCGGCCACAGGCGCCCGTCCCTGACCGCGACCGGGATCGATCGCCCGCCCGGCCCGGTCGCCCTGACGCTCTCGATCGTGCCCTTCGTCAACGGCAGCTCCACGCGTGCGAGCGCCGCCGCGTCGGCGACGATCCTCGCACGCGACCCCACGAAGGCCAGTGCGCCGAAGGCGAGCGCGGCAAGCGCCAACACGCCGACCACGCCAATCGACACGCGTACCCAGCGACGTCCCGACCGCGGTGGCGAAGCCACCGGGCCGATGCTGGCTGAGCTGCGCTCGTCGTTGCGCTGGAACATGCCCAATCCCAAGACGGAACCTCCAGGTGACTGCGTGAGCAGAGGTTAGCGATAGCCCAACCACGCCACGCCACAGCCGTGCGACGGCCACGCGGCCCGTCAGGCTCGCGGGGAGCATAGGCAGCTCCGATGCCAGCCACAGCAAGCCATATTGGACATTCCCGCCCGTTTGACTGAAGCTTCGGACCAACGTGATGGTTCTCTTCGTCCCAATTGCCTGGGTGATCATCGCCACGTTCTTCGTAGCCGTGTGCCGTACGGCTGCGCGCGAGGACGGTGCTCGGACCCGCCGAGCGCACACGCTCAGAGTCCGTCGGTATGCTAGATCGCGAGATCCCCGTCGGCGCCGGTGTTGCCCAGGGCGAACTGGAGCAGGGCCTGCACGAGCGGGTTGGCGCGGTCCTCGTGTCCCACCAGCGCGATGCTCGCGGGGTCGGCGTCGCGCAGCGGGATCGCCACCAAGCCGCTCAGCACGTTCGGGATCAGGCCGGCCACGGAGGCCGGCACGGTCGTGATTGCCTGACGCACCGCGAGCGCCGCGAGGACCTCGTGCGGGTTGGCCGCGCCATCGGCGGTCAGCTGCCGTGGCGCCTCGCCGCGGTGGTCATCGAGACTCCAGAAGCTCGCCCACGTCGGCTCGACAGACGGGTGAAGGCCGATGAACGTCTCGTCGAGCACTTCGGCGACGGTCAGCTCGCGCCGCTGCGCGAGAGGATGGCGTCTCGGCGCCAGCACCACGCGCGGTTCGCGGCGGAGAACCTCGACCCACACGCCCGGGTCCAGCGGCGGGCTGTGGCACACCGCCACGTCGACATTGCCCAGCCACGAGCTCGTGACGGCCGTCGGGAACGGCAGCTCGCGATAGCAGACGTCGATCTCGGGATTGGCCTGAGAGAAGCCTTCCAGGACCTTGGGGCTGTCGAGCCCGGGCGGAACGCCGAGGAAGCCGAACGCGATCGTGCCACGGCGGGCCCGCGCCATCGAGGCAGCGGTCGCGGCCGCGTCAGACCAGGCCGACACCGCCGCTCTCGCCTTGACCAAGAAGGCCTCGCCGGCAGGTGTGAGCGTGACGCCTCGCGCGTGGCGCTCGAGCAGCTTGAACCCCAGGTCCGACTCGAGCTGGGCGATCGCCTGGGAGAGCGCCGGCTGGGCGAGCTCGAGCTTTCTCGCCGCCCGCGTGATCTGCCCCTCGTCGGCCACGGTCACGAAATAGAGAAGGTGTCCGCGCTTAAAGTTCATCGAGCTCATCGCCACCCGACGCGAGGCGCGTTGCGGCCTGGACGAGATCCTCGAGGAGGGGATTGCCGGCGCCCTCGCGCCAGACAAGCGACACGGCCGCCGGCGCCGCGTCGCGAAGCGGGATCGCCACGATGTTCGGCAGAACCTGCCGCGCGAGCTTGGCATCCGCATACGGGACGGTCGTGATCGCTCGCGGCGAAGACATGATCCCGAGCATCTGCAGCGAGGTCAGGGCATTGTCGCTCGTCACCCGCCTGGGTGGCCCGCCGCGATGATCGTCGAGGCTGTGGAAGCCTGCCCACGTGGGCTGCACCTCCGGGTGGTAGCTGACGAAGGTCTCCTCCAGCACATCCGCGACGTCGACCTCGGGATGCTCGGCGAGCGCGTGCCCCCGGTGAGCGACCACCGCGCGCGGTTCGACGCGAACCGGCTGCACGCTCACTCCCTGTTCGCTCATCGGCAGCTGGCAAACGGCGACGTCCACGTCGGCGAGCCACGTGGTCGTCGCTCCGCGAGGGAACGGGAGATCGCGAAAGGAGATCTGCGCATCGGGGTTACGCTCGGCGAAAGTGGCGAACAGGGCTGGGGTGCTGACCATCGGTGGAGGCCCGACGAAGCCGACCACGATCGCGGCGCTCGCGGCCCGTCGCAGCGACAGCCCCATCTGCGCCGTCTCGGCCTCCGCCGCCAGCGCCGCGCGGGCCTTGACGAGGAACGCCTCGCCGGCGCGCGTCAGCGTCACGCCGCGAGGGTGGCGCACGAACAGATCGATCCCGAGCTCCGACTCCAGGTGGGCAATGGCCTGGGAGAGGGCCGGCTGCGCGAGGTGCAGCCTCCTCGCGGCGCGCGTGATCTGGCCCTCCTCGGAGACCGTGACGAAGTAGTGCAACTGCACCTGGCTGAACATCGAGCCTCCCCGGGCCAACCCTGGCCCGTCATCATCTTGCGAGGATCCCCCCCGGGACGCCAACAATCGCTGCGGAACGCCATGCCTCGGACAGAGGCATCGGGATCCTTGGGATATGCGCGATTTATATCACGCCGGGCCGCGATCGGGGGCTCAGATTGGCAGGATGCGACCCTTGGTCGGACTTATTCGAAAGAACAGACCATGAGCTCGGTAGTTAGTACGCGGCTCTTAACTCGCAACGAGAGGTGAAAACAGTGACAGTTGGCGCGTATCGCCCGCCCTGCGCCCCGTCGAGCGCCGCGCCCGTCGGATGCGGCCGAGACCAGCTCGGGCCATGCCTCAAGCTCGTCCTGCCGCTCGTCGCCGTGGGCGGCGCTTTGGTCGCGGCTGCCCCCGATGTCGCCGCGGCCGCGGGCCCGACGTACAACGTGGTGCTCCCCAGCAGCGTCCACACGGGCGGAGTGCCGAGGAGGCTCAGGCCAGACCCGGCGTGAAGCACGTGGCCAGGCAGCTGACGCCAGGGCCGACCTCGAGCTCCAGCACGCCCGCCGTGTGCCGGTCGTGCTCCACTAGCGCGTAGGCCCCGGGGTGGGAGACCGTCAGCCGTCGCCCGCCCGCCGCGTCGCCGCCATTGACCATCACGGTCCCCGCGCCGTCGAGCACCGCCCACACGCCGCCCGCCTCGTACGGGCCCGAGTAGGGGCCGTCGTGGTCCTTCGTCTGCGCCGCCAGCACCGCCGCGGAGGAGTCCTCGGGGCGCAGCGGGGCCAACGGCTGGCGGCGCGCGCCAAGCAGCTCCTGGATTGCCAGCTCGGTGTCCGTGTACGCGCCCTCGCCGTAGTGGTAGTCGAACAGCCGCGCGCGCCCGTCGAACAGGTAGCGCGCCGGCCAGCCCTCGTTGCCGTAGTCCCGCCAAACCTCCAGCTCGCTATCGACGAGCACCGGATAGCCGATGCCCAGGCGCGCGACCGCATCCCTCACGGCCCGCTCCTCGCGCGAGGCGTCGAAGCCGGGGCAGTGCACGCCGATCACGCGCAGGCCCGCGGGGCCGTAGCGCTCGTGCCACGCCTTCACGTACGGCAGCGTGCGCAGCGAGTTCGGCCGGCAGAAGTCCCAGAACTCCACCAGCATCGGCCTGCCCCGCTGGATCACCGACTGCGGACCGCCGTTCACCCACGGCAGCCCCGTCGGGAACAGCGGAGCGGCGATCGTGTCGGTAGGAACTCGCATCACATGCACACAACGCCGATCTGGGCGTCGAGGATCAAGCCTGCCAAGGACGCACCGAACGTGGCGTGCGCTAGCACGCGAGTGAGGGAGGACGCCGGCAGGTGCCGATCATCGGCGTCCAGATCAGCCGATGGAGCCGACCATCTCTAGCTGGATCAAGCGGTTGAGCTCGACCGCGTACTCCATCGGCAGCTCCTTCGTGACCGGCTCGATGAAGCCGTTGACGATCATCGCCGCCGCCTCGTCCTCGGTGAAGCCGCGCGAGCCCATGTAGAACAGCTGGTCGTCGGAGATGCGCCCGACCGTCGCCTCGTGCGCGACCGTCACGTTCGGGTTCTGGATCTGGATGTCCGGCCACGTGTCCGATTTCGATTCGCCGTCCATCATCAGGCCGTCGCACTGCACGCGCGATTTCGAGCCCGCGGAGTTGTGGCCCATCTTGACCAGTCCGCGGTAGCCCATGATGCCGCCGTCCTTGGAGATCGACTTCGCGAGGATGTTCGACGTCGTGTTCGGCGCCAGGTGCACGACCTTCGCGCCCGTGTCCTTGTGCACCCCTTTGCCCGCCACGCCCACGTTCAGGTGGTCTGCGCGCGCGCCCTCGCCCATCAGGAACGAGCCGGGGTACAGCATCACGTACTTGGCGCCCATCGAGCCGCCCACCCACTCGACCGTGCCCTCGGCCTCGACGACCGCGCGCTTGGTGTTCAGGTTGTAGACGTCCTTCGACCAGTTCTGCACGGTCGTGTAGCGCGCCTTTGCGCCCTCGTGCACGAAGATCTCCACGACCGCCGAGTGCATCGAGTTGACGCTGTACGTCTGCGCGGTGCAGCCCTCGATGTAGTTCACCTCCGAGCCCTCGTCGGCGATGATCAGCGTGTGCTCGAAGGTGCCCTCGCCGGCGCCCTCCATGCGGAAGTACGACTGCAGCGGCAGGTCGCACTTGACGCCCTTCGGGATGTAGCAGAAGGCCCCGCCCGACCACACCGCGCCGTGCAGCGCCGAGAACTTGTTGTCCTGCGCCGGCACGCACTTGGTCATGAAGTATCTCTGCACCAGCTCCGGGTACTCGGTGATCGCCGTGTCCATCGAGCAGAACAGGATCCCCTGCTTGGCGTACTCCTCCTTCAGGCCCTCATACACCGGCTCCTGGCGCCACACGCCGACGACGCCCGCCAGGTGCTCGCGCTCGGCCTGGGGGATGCCAAGGTCCTCGTAGGTCTGCTTCATGTCCTCCGGCACGTCGTCCCAGCTGTTGAAGCGGCCGGCCGTCGGGGGCGAGTACAGGACGAGATCGTCCAGGTTCAGGCCGCTCAGGTCCGGACCCCAAGTCGGGATCGGCTTGCGTTCGAAGATCTCCAGCGACTTCAGCCGTTTCTCGGCCATCCAGTCCGGCTCTCCCTTGATCTTCGACAGCTCCGTCACGACCTCGCGCGAGATGCCCTGACGGGCGCGCAACTGACCCTGCTCGTCCTCGACGATCGGGCTGGGCTTGTCGATCTTCGTGCGGTCAATCGTGGCCATGAGGCTCCTCGCTGGCGGTTCGCTTGGCAATCCTGTGCTGTGCAGTAGGAATTGTACCGAGAGTGTCAGTCCCCGCCCAGCAGCTCGTCCAGCGTGCGGCCGCTGAGCACCGACGCGGGCGCTTCGGCGACGACGTCCGAGCCGGGGCGCGCCTCGTCGTCGCGGCGCTTGAGCAGCAGCCACTGGGACTTCGGCCCCGCCCGCGCTCTGTCGGTGCGCTGCAGCGCGAAGCCCCCGCGCAGCTTCTCCCCGTGCAGGACGAACACCGCGTGGCCGCGCTCGAGCGCCTGCGGCCACGCCACCCTGCCGCCCTGCTCGTAGGCGCCGCGGTCCCACACCACCACGCCTCCGTGCTCGGTCGCGCCCTCGAACGCGTTGTGCTCGATCCCGTGGTCCTCGACCTGCACCGCCAGGCGCTTCACCGACGGGTCGAGCGACGGGCCCCTCGGCACCGCCCACGAGCGCATCACGCCGCCAACCTCCAGGCGCAGGTCGAAGTGGCGCGTGCTCGCCGCGTGCTGCTGGACCACGAACAAGCCCGCGCTCACGCCGCGGATCGCGAACTGCTCGTGGCCCTCCACGCGCACGTCCCGCACCTCCACATCCGCGACGGTTGCGCCCGGCGGGCCCTCACGCAGAAAGGACACCAGCGCCTCCACCGCCGCGGGCGGGCCCTCCGCGTGCACCGCCACCGTGCCGTCGTCCGCGTTGCGCACCCAGCCCATCACGCCGAGCTCGCTCGCCCTGCGCACGGTGGCATAGCGGAAGCCGACGCCCTGGACGGCGCCCGCGACCACCGCGCGAATCGCCCGGGCGCCGGCGCTCGCGTGCGCCGGCGAAGGCCGTCTGCCTGGAGAGGAGTGCCGCTCTGGCAACGCCATCGAGGATAGCCTGGGGGCGATGAGCTCCGATCTGCAGCTGCGGGGCCTCGTCAAGTCCTTCCGCAGCGCGCAGGGGACCGTCGAGGCGGTGCGCCGGATCGACCTGTCGATCGCCGCCGGCGAGACCGTCGCGCTGCTCGGGCCCAACGGCGCGGGCAAGTCGACCACCATCGACATGATGCTCGGGCTGCTGCGCCCGGACAGCGGCTCCGTGACGGTCTTCGGGCGCTCCCCGCGCGAGGCCGTCGCCGCCGGCCTCGTCGGCGCGATGCTGCAGACGGGCGCGCTCATCCGTGACCTGTCGGTGCGCGAGCTGGTCGCGATGATGGCCTCGCTGTACCCCAAGCCGATGGACGTCGAGGAGGTGATCTCGCTGGCCGGCCTCAGCGACGCCGCAGGCCAGCGAACGCAGAAGCTCTCCGGCGGGCAGACGCAGCGGGTGCGCTTCGCGGTCGCCCTCGTCGGCCAGCCCGAGCTGCTCGTGCTCGACGAGCCGACCGTGTCGATGGACGTCGAGGGGCGCCGTGAGTTCTGGACCGCGATGCGCGAGTACGCCGCACGCGGCAAGACCGTCATCTTCGCCACGCACTATCTCGAGGAGGCCGACGCCAGCGCCGACCGCGCCGTGCTGATGGCGCACGGGCGCATCGTCGCCGACGGCCCCACCACCGAGATCAAGGCGCAGGTCGGCACCAAAACGATCCGCGCGACGCTCCCCGACGCCACCATCGACGACCTCACCGCCCTGCCAGGGGTCGCCAGCGCCGAGCGCCGCGGCGAGTCCGTGAGCCTGCGCTGCCAGGACTCCGACCGCGCGATCGCCGCGCTGCTCGCGCGCTTCCCGTCCGCGCGCGACATCGAGATCACCGGCGCCGGCCTCGAGGACGCGTTCCTCGAGCTCACCGGCGACCACCGCCACGATGTGCGCGCGACGCCACCCGCGCCGATCGGCTCCATGCCATGAGCCCAGCCATGTACACCCGCTACGAGCTCCTGCGAGCCTTGCGCAACCGGCGCTACTTCATCTTCTCGCTCGGCTTTCCGCTCGTGCTGTTCTTCATCATCGCCGCCCCCAACCGCGGCGTGCACGACTTCGACCACACCGGCGTCTCACTGCCGCTGTACTACATGGTCAGCCTCGCCTCGTTCGGCACGATCTTCGCCATGATCTCCAGCGGCGGCGGATCGCCGCCGAGCGCCAGGCCGGGTGGACGCGCCAGCTGCGCATCACGCCGCTGCCCGTGCGCGCGTACTTCCGCGCCAAGATGCTCACCTCCTACGCCACCGCCATCGCCAGCCTCGCGCTGCTGTACCTCGCCGGCGCCTCGCTCGGCGTAAGCCTGCCCGCGCACAGCTGGCTGGAGATGAGCGGCCTGATCGTCGTCGCGCTGCTGCCCTTCGGCGCGTTCGCGATCATGCTCGGACACCTCATGACCAACGAATCGATCGGCCCGCTCTCAGGCGGCAGCGTCTCGCTGCTCGCCGTCTTCAGCGGCACCTGGTTCCCCGCCACCGGCTTCCTGCACACCGTCGGCCAGTGGCTGCCCTCCTACTGGCTCGTGCAGGCCGGGCGCGTCACGCTCGAAGGCCACAGCTGGGGCGCCAAGGGCTGGGCCGTCGTCATCGCCTGGACGCTCGTGCTCGCCGTGCTCGCCGTGCTCGCCTACAGGCGCGACACCGGACGCGTCTGAGCGTCCCGTTGGCTCAGCCGACCGGCGCCCGGCCGACCGGCGCCCGGCCGATTGGCGCTCACGCCGACGGGCGCTCCACCCGGGCGCTCACGCCGACGGGCGCTACACCCGGGCGCTCACGCCGGCCACGAGTGATCGCCCGTCACCGCGCCGCGCACCACCTTCAGGTTCAGCAGCGCGCACTTACGCCGCGTCGCCGACACCGGGATGCCCAGCAGCTCGATCATCCAGTCCGCGTCCAGCTCGCCTACCTCCTGGAGCGTCATGCCCTTCAGCTCCTCCGACGCGATCGACGCCGACGCTTGGGAAATCGCGCAGCCGTGGCCGTGGAAGCGGATGTCCTCGATGCGCTCGTCGTCGCCGACGCGGATATGCACGCCCAGCTCGTCGCCGCACAGCGGGTTGTGCTCCAGCGCCTCCAGGTCGTGCGGCTCCAGCTCGCCGAAGTTGCGCGGCTGCTTGTAGTGATCGAGGATGTAGTCGCGGTACAGGTCGTCCATGGCGCGCCAGCTAGTAGCCCATCCGTGGCTGGTGTACAGCGATCGCTATACACCACGCGTCGCTGTACAAGAACCGGACGCCTCTCATCACAGCCCGAACACCTCGCGCCCGCGCAACAGCGCCTCGACCAGCGCGTCGATGTCCGACCGGTCGTTGTACACGCCCACGCTCGCCCGCGCCGTCGCGCTCACGCCCAGGCAACGCATCAGCGGCTGCGCGCAATGGTGCCCCGCGCGGATGCACACGCCCGCGCGGTCGCACAGCTCCGCCACGTCGTGGGGGTGCATGCCGTCGATCGTGAACGACGCCAGGCCGCCGCGCGCGTCCGCCTCCTGCGGACCCACCACGCGCAGGCCCGGAACCTCCGCCAAGCGCTCCAGCATGTACGCCGTCAGCGCCCGCTCGTGCGCGCGCACACGCTCCATCCCCAGCCCATCCAGGTACTCCACAGCCGCGCCCAGGCCCACAGCCTCCGCGATCGGCGGCGTGCCCGCCTCGAACTTGTACGGCAGCTCGTTCCACGTCGTCTCCTGGAAGTCCACCGACGCGATCATGTCCCCGCCCGTCAGGAACGGCTGCATCGCCTCCAGCAGCTCCGCCCGCCCGTGCAGCACGCCGATCCCCGTCGGCCCCAGCGCCTTGTGCCCCGTCCACGCGTAGAAGTCAGCGCCCAGCGCATCCACGTCCACCGGCAGCTGCGGCACCGCCTGCGCGCCGTCCACCAGCGTCACCACGCCAGCCGCCCGCGCCCGCGCCGTCATCTCCGCCACCGGGTTGACCGTGCCCAGCACGTTCGACACATGCGCGAACGCCAGCAGCCGCACATCGCCCCGCGCCAGCTCCGCGTCCAGCTGCTCCAGCGACAGCTCCCCGTGCTCGTCCACCTCCAGGTAGCGCAGCGTCGCCCCGCGCTCGCGGCACAGCACCTGCCACGGCACCAGGTTCGCGTGATGCTCCATCTGCGTGACAAGCACCGCGTCGCCGGGGCGGGTGGGACCCAAATCACTCCGGCCCCACGCGTACGCAACCAGGTTGATCGCCTCCGTCGCGTTCTTCGTGAAGATCGTCGTCCGCGGCTGCCCGCCAACGAACGCCGCCACGCGCTCGCGCGCGCCGTCATACGCCGCATCCGCCTCCTGCGCCAGCGCGTACACGCCGCGGTGCACGTTCGCGTTGCGCTCGCGCAGGTGGTCCGCCAGCGCGTCGATCACCACCCGCGGCTTCTGCGAGCTCGCGCCCGAATCCAGGTAGATCAAAGGCCGCCCGCCGAAGTCCCGGGAGAAGATCGGAAAGTCGGCACGCACGCCCGCGAGACCCCCGGAGGGGGTCTCCATAAAAAGGTCGTTCTCAGCGACTGGTGGCATACGCCTCGATGTCCTCGCTCGCCGCCGCGAGCTTCGCATCGACCCTCGTGCGCACAAGCTCTTCCAGCGCCTCGTCCTGCAGCTCGCTCACCAGCGGCTCGAAGAAGCCCTCCACGATCACCCGCACCGCCGCCGGGCGGTCCAGTCCGCGCGTCTGCATGTAGAAGATCGCCGTCTCGTCCAGCTCGCCCACCGTGCCGCCGTGCGACGCCGACACGTCGTCCGCCGACACCAGCACCGACGGGATCGCGTCCACCCGCGCCTTCGGCGAGAGCATCATCGTGTGGATCTGCAGGTACGTGTGCGTCTGCTGCGCGCCCGGGTCGATCTGGATCAGGCCCTCGAAGCTCGCGCGGCTCTCGCCCGTCGCCGCCCCGCGCCAGTGCACGTCCCCGCCCGACGGGCCCGTCTCGTGCAGGTCCACCGCGAACACGTCCATATGCTCACGCTCCTCCGCGAAGAACAGGCCGCGGAACGCCACGTCCCCACCCTTCTCGCTCACCGCCAGCTCCAGGTGCTGGCGCACCAGGTGGCCGCCCAGCAGCGCCGGCAGCCAGTGGCAGTACGCGTCGCGGCCCACGCCCACAAAGCGCGTCGACACATCGAACACCTCGCCGTGGCCCCAGTCCTGGAACTGCGCCAGGCGGCAGCGCGCGCCGTCCTGCAGGTACAGCTCAAAAGCGCCCGCGTGCAGCGCCTGCCCCGTGAAGTCCTCCGCCAGATCGTACTCGTGCACGCGGAAATCGCTCGTCGCGCCGCCCACCACCAGCGTGCGCCCGTACTGCGCCACGCCCGGCCGGTCGATCGCATACACGATCTCAAACGGCTCCTCCACCGTCACCCCCGCCGGCACGTGCACGAACACGCCGCCCGTCCACAGCGCCGCGTTCGCCGCCTCCAGCTTGTGGCGGTCGATCGGCAGGCGCTTGGAGTACCACTCGCCGACCAGCTCGCCGTGCTGCGCGAACGCCTGCTCCAGCGAGCACAGGATCACGCCCTTCTCCGCCAGATCCTCGTCCAGCTCCACCTGCACCACCGCGCCCGCGCTCTGCACCATCCGCCCCGCGCGCGGCCCGTCCGGCAGCGTGCGCGTCACCACGTCCGGCACGCCGCTCTCCCGCACGCTCGTCTCCAGCGCGTCCACGTCCAAGTCCTGCAGGCTCGTGCTCCAGAAGCCCGAGCGCCGCCACACCGGCAGCTCCGAGCTCTCATACACCTTCAGCGCATCCTCGCGCAGCTGCGCCAGCGTGCGGCCGTCGCCCGCGCCCGCCCCGCGCAGCGCGCTGTACAGCGTCGCCTCGCGGTGGCGGCCCGCCTTCACCCGCACCTCAGACATGGACGCCATACTCCTGGCGGATCTGGTCATAGCCCTCGCGCTCCAGGCGTTCCACCAGCTCCACGCCGCCCTCCAGCACGATCTTCCCGTCCATCAGGATATGCACGAACTCCGGCTTCACATAGTGCAGGATGCGCTGGTAGTGCGTGATGATCAGCGCGCCCAGGCCCTGCTCGTCGTGCAGGCGCTGAACGCCCTCCGCCACCGTGCGCAGCGCGTCGATGTCCAGGCCCGAGTCCGTCTCGTCCAGGATCGCCACATCCGGCTGCAGCATCGCCATCTGCAGTATCTCCGCGCGCTTCTTCTCACCGCCCGAGAAGCCGTCATTCAGGTGGCGCGACGTGAACGCCCGATCCACGTCCAGCAGCTCGATCGCGTGCTGCAACTGCGTGCGGAACTCCTTCACCTGGATCGGCTCCTCGCGCTTCGCGTTGATCGCCATGCGCAGGAAGTTCGCCACCGACACCCCCGGGATCGACACCGGGTACTGGAACGCCAGGAACAGGCCCGCCTTCGCCCGCTCGTGCGGCTCCGACTCCGTGATGTCCTCGCCCTTGAACGTAATCGAGCCCTCCGTGATCTCGTACGACGGGTGGCCCATCAGCGTGTTCGCCAGCGTCGACTTGCCCGAGCCGTTCGGGCCCATCAGCGCGTGGATCTCTCCCCGGTTGATCTCCAGGTCGACGCCGCGCAGGATCTCGCGCTCGTCCGTGCGTACGTGCAGGTCTCTGATCTCTAGGTCGGCCATGTTCTGTGTTCAGGCTCCGGTCGTAAGGGGTTGGATGTCAAGTGTCGGCAGGGTAGGGCCAAGCGCCAGCGTCGGTTGGGTGGTGCTCGACAGCAGGTCCGCCAGCGTCGTCTCGCGCAGCGTCCGCACGATCGACATCCGCACCCGCGTCCACAGCAGCTTCGTCGGGCACACGTGGTCCGCGCTCGACTCGCGCGAGCACACGATCGAGCCGTCAGCCGACTCCGAGATGCACTCGATCGGCGCGATCGAGCCCTCCAGCGCCTCCACCACCTCCGCCATCGTGATCTCCTGCGACGGGCGCGCCAGCATGTAGCCGCCGCGCGAGCCGCGGCGCGAGTCCACCAGCCCCGCCTTGCGCAGACGCGCCACCAGGTGCTCCAGATACGCCAGCGGCAGGCCGTCGTGCGCCGCTATCTCCGCCAGCGGAACCGGGCACCCGTCCTCTCCGCCCGCGCGCCTAGCGAGCTCCACCATCACGCGTACGCCGTACTCGGCCTTGGTTGAGAACATCATCGCAAGATTTCCTACCTCGCAGCTAGGGTATCAGGGGCCGTTCAGCTTCCCGATGTCATGGCTGAGGAATTCCGGCGTCAGGTTTTCCGACTGGAACAGCACGCGCTCGCGGCCCGACCGGTCCAGCAGCAGCACCGACGCGTACTCGTCGAACTCGCGCGCGCCCACGCTCGCCGGCTTGATCCTGTACGCCGCCCAGATCTCGCGCAACTCTCGCAGCGGCCCCGTCAGGTACTCCACGCGCCCCGTCAGCGACACTTCCGCCAGGAAGCCACGCACGCGCGCCCGCGAGTCCGCCGCCGGATCCGCGCTCACGATCAGCACCGCCGGCGCGCGCGCGTGCTCTTCCTCCAGTTCGTTCAGCGCGCCCCTTATCTGCTGGGCGATCAGCACACACGCCCCGCCGCACCTCGAGTACAGGAACGTCAGCACCACCACCCGGCCGCGATAGTCGCTCAGCGACACCTGGTGGCCGTACTGGTCACTCAGCGTGAAGCCCCGCGCGCTCACCCCACCCGGAAGCGCCGCGCCGTCGAACCCCGATTCCTGGCCCGCCGTAGATGTCGACGACGAGACGCTCGTCGTCGTCCTCGTCGGGCCGTGCGTTCCGGAGACCGACACGATCGCCACCACAGCCAGCACCACGATCACCACCGTCGCCAGCGCCAAGGCCAGCGCCAGCGCCAGCGGGGCATGGCCTAGACGCGTGCGCATGCCGGTGAGGGTAGGGGAGAGGTCCTCGTCGGGCGAGCATGGGGGGCGGGGTGGGTTGTCGCTCTACGACGCGGTGTATAGCGATGGCGATACAGCATTGCGTCGCGATGGGAGGCGAGCCATTGGGAGGCGAGCCGCGAGCCACTGGGGAGGCGAGCCATTGCTCTACGACGACATGGTGTATAGCGATGGCGATACAGCATTGCGTCGCGATGGGAGGCGAGCCATTGGGGAGGCGAGCCATTGCTCTACGACGACATGGTGTATAGCGATGGCGATACGGCACTTTGTGGCGGGAGGCGGAGCGAGCACGCAGGAGATCGACCGGCACGCGGCGTACTCTCCAATCGATGCTCGCACGTAGGGGGGTCTCGGCAGCACTCGCGCTCGCACTCGCGCTCGCCGTGGCCTCGTCCAGCGCGATGGTCTGGGCCGCGGGCGCGTCCGGCGAAGGCGCGTCGAGCATCCCCGCGCCCCCGCCGGCGCCGGCCAACGACGCGCTCGCCAACGCGCAGCCCGTGCAGAGCCTGCCGGCCACCATCAGCGGCACGACCGTGGGCGCCACGACCGAAGCGGGCGAACACGAATCCTCCTGCCACCAGTCCACCGCCAACTCGGTCTGGTACAGCCTGCACGTGACCGCCGCCAAACGCGTGGGCATCGACCTGACCGCCGCCGGCGCGCTGGACGCCACCGTCGACGTCTACCACGCCGTGCGTTCGCAGCTGACCCCCGTCGAGTGCCAGGAAACCGAAGGCCAGGGCAAGGCCGCGCTGTCGTTCCCGGCGTCCAAGAACGGCCAGTACGACATTCGCGTCGCCGCCGTGCAGGGCTCTCAGCTCGCCGGCTTCACGCTTGAAGTGTTCGTGCCCACCCCCGCCGTGCGCCCGCCCGGGCCGGCGCTCCCCGCCGCCGGCGTCAGCGGGCAGGTCGACCGCGTCCAGAACATCAACGCCGCCTACTCCTTCCCGATGCGCGCGGGCGTCAGCTACCTGATCAACCTCGCCAACGAGACCAGGGGCGCGTGCGTGAGCGGCGCCCTGTTCGCGCCCGGCACGACCTCCTTCGGGGCAGAAGAAGGAGCAGGGGAAGAAGGTGAAGGTGAAGGCTCCCCGTCCGGTCTGGTGGACATCCGCTGCGGCGGCTACCGGCTGTTCACGCCCGAAGCCGGCAAGGGCGGGCTCTACAGCTTCGAGATCACGCCACGGCTGTCGCGCAGCGGCGTTCAGCGCTTTCACCTGCAGGTCGCCGCCGCCGGTCCCGCCGAAACTGCCCCCGGGCTGACGCTCGGCAACTACGCGCACGCGCATGGCTACCTCGACGGGCGCGGTGTGCGGGTGCTGCGCCTGTATCGCATGGAAGTCACCAGCCACTCCAGCCTGACGCTCAAGCTCAGTGCGCCCGAATCCGCCAGGTTCAAGCTGCAGCTGCGCAACCAGAACGGCGACGTGATCGAATGCGACTGCCAAGGCAGCGGCTCGCAGACGCTCCAGCGCCAGCTGGCCCCCGGCACCTACTACGCCGTCGTGTCCGTGCGCGGCGACAGCGCCGGCAGCTACACGCTCGTGCGCGAGTCGCGCACCATCACCGCCACCAGCATCTCCTTCACCAGCGCCAAAGTCGCGCCCGGCGAAGCGCTGGCGATCGACGTCAAGGTCTCGCCGGCCGAGTCCGGGCCGGTCGCGGTCGACATCGAGCGCTTCGATCCGGTCTTCGGCTGGCAGTTCTATCGCGAAGTCCCCGCCTTCGCCAGCGGCGGGGAGGCCAGCGTCCCCTTCACGCCGCCCACCGCCGGGATGTGGCGGGCGAAGGCCACCTACGAGGGCACCAGCACAGCCAGCCCGAGCGCCGTCGGATACTCCTACCTGCTCGTCTCCTGACCCGACGCCCTCGCGGCGGGCACTTGCCCGTTGTGCGATTGGGCGGGACCGGGTGGGCGGCTGGGGTGCGTCATCGCTCTGTGGGTTGTTGCTCTTTCGGGACGGTGTATAGCGATAGCGATACAGCGTTTCGTAGAGACACAGGCGCCGGCCTTGGCCCCAGCCGCCGGCCGATCGACCTCCGGCAAACACCCCGAGTGTTGCTACACTTTATGAAGTCCCTGAATCCCGACCCTGGTTTAGGAGTTTTTGAGATGAGCCCGTCAGGCGCGGAGCTTCTCCGCCAAGTCAAGAGCCGCATACAAGAGGTTGACCCGTCCGAGGTCAACGAGCTGATCGGCGAGGGCGTGACGATCGTCGACGTGCGCGGCAGCGAAGAGTTCTCCACCGGCCACCTGCCCGGCGCCAAGAGCATTCCGCGCGGCCATCTGGAGTCGCGCATCGAGAGCGCCGCGCCCGACCGCGCGGCCGAGCTGATCCTCTACTGCCAGTCGGGCAACCGCTCCGCGTACGCCGCGCGCACGCTGCAGGAGGACCTTGGCTACGAGCACGTGCGCTCGATGACCGGCGGGATCACCTTGTGGAAGGACCGCGGCTACGAGGTCGAGATCCCGCGCTCGCTGAACCCCGAACAGCGCGAGCGCTACTCGCGCCACCTGCTGATCCCCGAGATAGGCGTGGAGGGCCAGCAGAAGCTGCTCGACGCGAAGGTGCTGCTGCTCGGCGCCGGCGGGCTCGGCTCGCCTACCGCGCTGTACCTGGCGGCGGCCGGCGTGGGCACGCTGGGGATCGTCGACGACGACGTCGTCGACCTGTCCAACCTGCAGCGCCAGGTGATCCACGACACCGACCGCATCGGCATCCCCAAGGTCGAGTCCGCCGAGCAGTCGATCCACGCGCTCAACCCGGACGTGAAGGTCGTCAAGTACCAGACGCGCATCGACGCGTCGAACATCATGGAGATCATCGACGGCTACGACGTGATCGTCGACGGCGTCGACAACTTCCCCACGCGCTATCTGCTCAACGACGCCTCAGTGCGACTGCGGATTCCGGTGGTCTCGGCCTCGATCCTTGGATTCGACGGGCAGCTGTCGGTGTTCAAGCCCTACGACGGCCCGTGCTACCGCTGCCTGTTCCGCGAGCCGCCGCCGGCCGAGCTGGCGCCCTCGTGCGGCGCAAACGGCGTCCTCGGCGTGCTCCCAGGCACGATGGGACTGCTGCAGGCGACCGAGGTCGTCAAGCTGATCCTTGGCATCGGCGACCCCGCCATCGGCCGGCTGCTGCTCTACGACGCGCTGGGGGCGACCTTGACCGAGGTCAAAGTCCACCGCGACCCCGACTGCCCGATCTGCTCACGCGACCCGCACGAGATCGCCGACGAGGAGATGGGCGTGTTCCCTGATTACGAGGCCTTCTGCGCCGCAGCCGGGTAGCGGACCGCTGGCAAGCGCTCGGCCTGCTAATCATTCCCTGAACATGGCCACGATCAAGATCCCACCAGTGTTGCGCGCGTCTGTCGGCGGCGAGAAGGAGGTCGGCGCCTCCGGCGATAACGTCGGCGCGGTGCTGCGCGACCTCGCCGCCAGCCACCCCGCCACGCAGAGCCAGCTGTTCTCCGCCGACGGCCAGCTCAACCGCTACGTCAACGTGTACCTCAACGACGAGGACGTGCGCGTGCTCGACGGGCTGGACACGTCGGTCGGCGACACCGACACGCTGGTGATCCTGCCGGCGATGGCCGGCGGCAACGCCTAGCTCGCGGCCTCGGCGCGTCTCAGCAGCTCCACCGCGCCCGCCACTCTGAGGCGTTGCCGGCGAGCGTGAGCACCCGCAGGTCTCCACGCGCCGCACGCAGCTGCGCCGCACGACGCAGGCTGCTCGTCCCCACCCGCGCCCCGTGTGCGAGGGCATCCACGCCGGGGGCGCCGCCACGCTTGCCGCCTGCACCCGCGCGAGGGCGCTGCCACGGGTGCCGATCCGCAGCGCGGAGCTCACGAGCTGAGGTTGCCCATCACGTGCTTGATGCGGGTGTAGTCCTCGAAGCCGTACATGGAGAGGTCCTTCCCGTAGCCGGAGTGCTTGAAGCCGCCGTGCGGCATCTCGGCGACCACCGGTATGTGGGTGTTGATCCACACACAGCCGAAGTCGAGCCGCTTGCTGACCCTCATCGCGCGTCCGAAGTCGGTCGTCCACACGCTGGAGGCGAGACCGTAGCGGACGTCGTTCGCCCAGCGCACGGCCTCCTCCTCACCATCGAACGTCTGTACGGTGATGACCGGCCCGAAGATCTCCTCCTGGCTCAACTCGTCGGCTTGACGCAGCCCCGCGACGACGGTCGGCTCGACGTAGAAGCCGTGATCGCCCTGGCGCGAGCCGCCGGCGAGGATCTCGGCGTGGTCGGGCACGAGCGTCAGCATGTGCCGGACCCGCTCGAGCTGAGCCGCGTTGTTCAACGGCGGCACCAGCGCGTCGGAGGAGGGAGAGCCGTCCTCGTAGGTCGTTCGGGTGGACCGCGCCTGCGCCGTGAGCGCGGCTAGGAACTGCTCGTAGATGGGACGGGCGGCCAGCACGCGCGTCGCCGCCGTGCAGTCCTGTCCGGCGTTGAAGTAGCCGGCGAGCGCGATCGCCCTGGCGGCCGCGTCGATGTCAGCGTCGTCGAAGACGAGCAGCGGCGCCTTGCCTCCGAGCTCTAGGTGGACCCTTTTGAGATCGCCGGCGGCGCCCGCGGCCACCTCCTGCCCGGCCCTGACCGACCCGGTGAGCGCGACCATCGCGGGGGTCGGGTGGGTCATGAGCGCTCGTCCCGTATCGCGGTCGCCGCATACCACGTTCACCACTCCGGGTGGCAGGTGCTCGGAGGCGATCTCGGCGAGCAGGAGCGTCGACGCGGGCGTCGTGTCACTGGGCTTCAGCACGACGGTATTGCCCGCGGCGATCGCCGGGGCGATCTTCCACACGGCCGTCATCAACGGGTAGTTCCAGGGCGTGACCTGTCCGATCACCCCGATCGGCTCACGCCTCAGCCACGACGTATGACCTGCCATGTACTCGCCAGCCGCCCTGCCCTCCAGCACGCGGGCGGCGCCGGCGAAGAAGCGCAGATGGTCGATGATCGGCGGCAGCTCCTCGGCGGCGGTCACGGCATGTGGCTTGCCGGTGTTCTGACCCTCCACGCGCACGAGCTCCCCGGCGCGTGCTTCGAGCGAGTCGGCGATCCGCAGCAGCGCCACCTGTCGCTCCGCCGGCGTCGTCTGACCCCAGCTCTCGAACGCCCGGCGTGCCGCGGCGTAGGCGCGGTCGACGTCCCCCGAGGTCGAGATCGGCGCGCGGGCGAACGGCTCGCCGCTGGTGGGATCGATCAGGTCCGCCGTGCGACCGTCCTCGGCCGGCGCCGATTCTCCGGCGACGAAGTTGCGCAGCTCCGGCAATGCTGTCATCGGTGTTCTCTCCCGGCTCGTGGATTGCGGTAGGTGATCGGCGTCTCGAGGTTCTCGAAGGGATCTGCGCGCATCAACCGGCCGACAGCAGCGCCACGCCGGCGGCGGCCACGGCTATGCCCCACCCCTGCCGGGCGGCTATCCGCTCGCGCAGCAGGACCTGGGCGAGCAGCACGGTGACGATCGAGTACAGGGAGACGAGCACGGCTACCACGGCCGTGTTGCCGGCCGAGGACGCGAGCATGAACAGCGTCACTCCGCCCGCCTCGAGGAAGCCCGTCCCCACGACCGCCGGCGCGAGCGTCCGCGGAAGCTCGACGCGACTGCGGCTGACCACGACGAACACGATGCACGTGGACAGCGACGCCAGCCGCGACAGGCCGGATACGCCAACGGCGACGCTCGCGCCGCCCTTGGCCGACAGCAGCAGGATCGAGAACGACGCGGCGGCGGCGAGCGAGGCCAGCACCGTCAGGCCGAGCGCGCGGCGGCTCAGGGACAGGTGTGCCGGCGTTGCCCGCGGCGTCCACGTGATCGCTACGACGCCCACCAGCGTGATGGCGATCCCGACGCTTTGAATCGGGTCCGGCGGCTGGCCCACGACGGTCGCGACCACCGTCGGCACGATCGCCGACCCGCACGCGATCAGCGGCGACGCCAGGCTCATCGCGCCGGCCGAGAACGCCGCGTAGATCAGGTTGATGCTGACGGCGCTGAAGCACCCGCCGACGATGGCTCCGATCGCGTGACCGGAGGAGAGCCGGGGCTGGACGATCCCGCATGCGATCGCCAGCAGCGCGAGGGCGACGACGTTGATCCACAACGTGACCGGCAGGTTGCTGGCTTTTCGCGATGTCCAGCCGCCGAAGAAGTCCGCGCCGCCGATGAACAGGGCCGAGCCGAGCGCCGCGAGGGAGCTCAACTGCTCAGACGGAGCCGTCGCCGGGGGTAGGCGTCCGCGCCGCGTCCGCCGCCCACGCGAGCGATCTTTCGACGGTCGACGCCAGCGCCTTCACAGCGAGGATCAGATCCTCCTCGCGCGTGTCCTCGAGCTTGGCGTGGCTGAGGCCGCCAAGGCTCTGGACGAACAGCATCACCGTCGGTATGCCGGCCCGCGCGACCTCGGCCGCGTCGTGCAGCGCGCCGCTGTCCATGGTGTGCGCGTGCCCGCTCAGCTCAAAGACCGCTGCTTGGGCGATCTCGATCAGCTCGTGGTCAAACGCGATCGGCTCGATGTCCCACAGCCGTGACCATTCGCACTGCACGCGCTCGGACTCGGCGATCTCGCGCGCCAGCCGCTGGGCCCGTGTGAGACAGTCGGCGAGCACCTGCGCATCGGGATGTCGCTGGTCGACCGTCAGGTCGACCTCCTCCGCGACGACGGTCGCGACGCCCGGCCGTGTCACGCAGCGCCCGGCGGTGAACTTGGCTCCCGCCTGCAGCGCCATCTCGCGCATGCCCAGGACGAGGCGGGAGCTCGCGGCGAGAGCTTCGCGACGCCTGTCCATCGGGGTCGGTCCGGCGTGCGCGGCCTGGCCGGTGAAGCGCACCACATGGCGCTCCACGCCGACGGTCCCGCGAACCACCGCCAGCGGCAGGCCGAGGTCCTCCAGCACGGGACCCTGCTCGATGTGCAGCTCGACGTAGCCGAGCACCCCGTCGAGGCTCGCCCTGGCGCCGGGCATCTTCGCCACCTCCACGCCGTACTCGCCGAGAACGTCCGGCAGGCGGTTTCCGTCACGGTCCTCCAGCCCGCCGATCGCCTGGAGGTCCAGCGTGCCGGACGCTGCGCTGGAGCCCAGCATCCCCCAGCCGAAGCGCGCGCCCTCCTCGTCCGCCCAGTCGACCACCTTCACGGTCACCGGCGGTCGCCCGCGAGCCGCGAGCGCGCGCAGGACCTCCAGCCCGGCGAGCAGGCCGAGGGAGCCGTCGAGCCAACCGCCGTTCGGCACCGAGTCGATGTGCCCGCCGAGCACCAGCGAACGCGGGTCATCGCCGTGGAGGATCACCCACTTGTTGCCAGCGGGGTCCAGGACGCGCTCGACCGCCAGCCCCTCCAGCTTGGAGTCGAACCATCGGCGCGCTCGCGCCCACGTGTCAGTCCAGCAGAGGCGCTGCGCGCCGTGCTCGTCCTCGGTCAGCTCTCGCAGCTCCCTCAGATCCGCGAGCACACGCTCGGGATCGGGGGTCAGACCCGCGCTCGCCATTGCCGGTCGCTACTCGGTCCCAGGGGTCCGGGCGCCACCACCGTCGACGTAGCGCCCTGCCAGGAAGTTGAGGATCAGCGAGGCGCCCGTGCGCTCGGACAGACCGGAGTGGTCCCACACGGGAGAGACCTCCATCACGTCCATCGCCAGCGCCTTCGGGTGAAGGGCGAACTGCCAGACGATCTCCAGCGCCTCCATCGGGCTGAGCCCGCCGATCGCCGGCACGTTGGTCCCTCCGACCGTCGCGCCCTCGATGGCGTCGATGTCGAACGTCAGGTAGATCGCGTCGGTGCCGTCCGCCGCTCTATCCAGGGCCTCCTGGAAGAGCGCCAGCAGGTCGCCTTTCCAGATCTCCCGCGCGGTGATGATCCGGGCTCCCTGCTCGAGCAGGTAGTCGTGGTAGAGCTTCGTGTTGAGCCAGCCGCCGATCCCGAACTCGGTGAAGTTCCGCCCGCTGACCGAGTCGCTCAGCTCCTCGAGCATGTAGCGGAACGGTACGCCGGAGCCCTTCTCGCCGTGGTGGGAGACCCGCACGTCGAAGTGCGCGTCGATCGAGATCACGCCCAGCCGGCCCTCGACCGCGCGGGTCACGCCGCGGATGATCGGGTAGCTGAGCCCGTGGTCGCCGCCGATGACCGCCAGCGGGCGACCGAACCCGATCAGCTCCTGCACGATGTTCGACACGCGCTCCCAGGTCTCATCGACGTTGGTCTGCACCACGTCGACGTCGCCGTAGTCGGCCACCCTGGGCGCGTCGGCGAGGTCGACGCCGAGCCCGGGCTCGTAGCACAGGCACGCGTTGAACCCGGCCCGGACCGCCGCCGGCCCGGACTTCGCTCCCTGGCGACCGAGGATCGAGCTGTCGAACGGGATTCCCAGGATGGACCCGAGCGGCTCCCCATCGATCTCGTCGTGCGGTCGAATCAGCTCCGCGACCGGGCGCTCGTACTCGTCTACGATCGTCGCGGCCAGCGGGGCCGGCGGGCGCATCAGCCGCTGCAGGTCTGGTGAGAGCTTGCCAGGCACACTTGCCTCCGTTTCTCAGCCGGGTTCATGAGCCGCGTATTCGGCGCTAACAGTACGCTTCGGGCCGCCTTGGGCCGCTTTGCGCAGCGTGTTTCGTGACCCCTGAACCGGCCTCTTTTGATATGATGACCAGATCATAACACCGCCGTTTGGGCTGTGCAAATAAGGTGTGGTGATATGATCATCCGATGCTTAACCATCCAGAGACCAGTGGGGGCCCGTTGACCGAGAGTGTGGACACAACCGCGCTGTGGCATCCGTTCGCGGACATGTCGAGCGTGCCCGACCGCGAGATCGTGATCGAGCGCGGCGAAGGCGTGTGGGTCTATGACGAGTCCGGCAAGCGCTATCTCGACGCGTCCGCGGGACTGTGGTACTGCAACGTGGGGCACGGCCGCACGGGTCTCGCCGAAGTCGCCGCCAAGCAGATGGGCGTGCTCGCCGGCTACCAGATCTTCGACGTCATCGCCAACCGCCCGGCCCTCGAGCTGGCGGAGCGTGTGCGAGGGCTCGCCCCGTTGGGCGAGCACAGCGCCGTGTTCTTCACCAGCGGAGGCTCCGACAGCATCGACACGGCCGCGAAGATAGCCCGCCGCTACTGGGTCGCCAGAGGCGAGCCGCAGCGCCAGGTCATCATCTGCAGGGAGGGCGCCTACCACGGCGTCAACGCATTCGGCACGTCTCTGTCGGGCATCAAGCCCAACGCCGCCGGCTGGGGCTCGCTGGTCACGCAGGTCATCCAGGTCGGGCGCGACGACCTCCCAGGGCTCGAGCGCGCGCTGGACGAGCACGAGGGCGCCGTCGCGGCGTTCATCGGCGAGCCGGTGCAGGCCGCCGCCGGCGTGTTTCCCCCCAGCCCCGGCTACTGGTCGGGAGTCAGGGACCTGTGCAGCCGCCGCGACGTGCTGTTGATAGCCGACGAGGTCGTGACCGGGTTCGGCCGCCTCGGCCGCTGGTTCGGCAGCGAGCGCTACGACATCCAGCCCGACATGATCGTCTGCGCCAAGGGGCTCAGCTCCGGCTACATGCCCGTCGGCGCCGTGATCGTGGCGGACGGCGTCCGCGAGACGCTGTGGTCGGCGCAGGCCGGCGCGTTCCGTCACGGCTACACCTACTCGGGGCATCCCGCCGGCTGTGCGGTCGCCCTCGCCAACATCGAGATCATCGAGCAGGAGGGCCTGGTCGAGCACACAGCCGAGATGGAGTCCGTCCTGCAGGCGGAGCTGGGGGCGCTGTCCTCGCATCCCTTGGTTCAGGAAGTGCGCGTCGCCGGGCTGCTGTGCGGAGTCGAGCTCAACGAGCAGGCCCGCCAGACCGACCCGACCCTGGTGGAGCGCGTCGTGGTCGATGCGCGCGGGCGCGGCGTGATGGTGCGCAACCTCCTCGGCGCGACCCTGCAGATCTCACCGCCGCTGGTGATCGAGCAGCCGGAGCTCAGGTTCCTCGCAGACACCCTGCGGGAGTCCCTCGACACGGTGTCGGGCGGGTGAAGCGTCTCGAGGGCAAGACCGCGATCGTCACCGGCGCCTCGATGGGCATCGGCCAGGCGATCGCCCGCCGTCTGCACTCCGAGGGCGCCGAGCTGGTGCTCGTCTCCCGTGGGCGCGAGGCCGGAGAGAAGTTCGCCGGCGAGCTCGGCGAGCGGGCTCATTTCCTCGCCGGCAGCGTCACCGACCCCGAGGTCGCCGACCGGGCGGTCGCGGCGGCGGCGGAGCTCGGCGGGGTGGACGTGCTCGTGAACAACGCCGGCCTGGACCTGGCCCAGGGCTTCCTCGACACCGACGAGGACGACGCGCGGCGGATCTTCGAGACGAACGTGTTCGGGACGCTGTGGATGCTCAGGCGCGTGGCGCGCGAGCTCAGCGAGCGCGGCCGCGGCGGCTCGATCGTCAACATCAGCTCCAGGCTGGCCTCGATCGGGGTGCCGACGATGGTCGTCTACGGAGCCACGAAGGGGGCCGTGCTGGCGTTGACGCGCGGAGCCGCGGTCGAGCTCGCGCCGATGGGCATCCGCGTCAACGCGGTCGCCCCGGGCATGGCCGCGACGCCGATGTTCAAGACCTACCTCGCCGAGACGGACGGCGAGGACACTCGCCGGCGCGTGCTCGCGGCGATCCCCCAGGGACGCCTGGCCGAGCCCGAGGACGTCGCCGCCGCCGTCGCCTACCTCGCGGCCGACGAGTCCGCTCACATCACCGGCGCGTCCATCCCGATCGACGGAGGGTATACGGCCGCATGAGCGCTATTGGAACCAACCCAGAGCTTGCCGAGCGGGAAGCCGCCGTACTGGCCGCCGTCCCCAAGGCCTCGCTGATCGGCGACGAATGGCGGCCGGCGAACGGCGGAGCGACGCTGGCGGTCGAGGACCCCTCCACCGGAGACACCCTGTGCGAGCTCCCGGACGCGGGGGTCGAGGACGCCCTGGAAGCGCTCGACGCCGCGGCGCAAGCCCAGCACGACTGGGCGGCGACGCCGGCGCGGGCCCGCGGTGAGCTGCTGCGACGCGCGTTCGAGGCGGTCGTCGAGCGCCAGGACGAGCTGGCGCTGCTGACCACGCTCGAGATGGGCAAGCCGCTCTCCGAGTCGCGGGCGGAGGTGACCTACGGAGCGGAGTTCCTGCGCTGGTTCTCCGAGGAGGCAGTGCGGATCGGCGGGCGCTACGCCGACCACGCGGAGGGGACCGGGCGCATCCTCACCCGTCGGCACCCGATCGGACCGTGCATCCTCGTCACCCCCTGGAACTTCCCACTGGCGATGGCCACGCGCAAGATCGCGCCCGCGATCGCGGCGGGCTGCACGATGGTCGTAAAGCCGGCCAAGCAGACGCCGCTGACGACGCTGGCGTTCGCGCGCATCCTGCAGGAAGTCGGGCTGCCGCCGGGAGTGCTCAACGTCCTCACCACCCGCAGCTCGGGCGACGTGGTCGGCGCGCTCATCGCCGACGGCAGGGCGCGCAAGCTGTCCTTCACCGGCTCCACCGAGGTGGGGCGCGTGCTGATGGCGCAGTGCGCCGAGCGCGTGATGCGCACGTCGATGGAGCTCGGCGGCAACGCTCCGCTGATCGTCTTCGACGACGCCGACCTGGAGCGCGCGGTGGAGGGGGCGCTGCTCGCGAAGCTGCGCAACGGCGGCGAGTCGTGCACCGCCGCCAACCGCATCTACGTGCAGCAGGGCATCGCCGACGATTTCGTGGCGGCGTTCGCCGAGCGGATGCGGGCGGTCCGCGTCGGCCGCGGCACCGGGCAGGTCGACGTCGGCCCGATGATCGACCACGCGGGACGCGAGAAGATCCAGCAGCTGGTCGACGACGCCTCCGCGCGGGGGGCCAAGGTGCTCACCGGTGGGCACGCGCTCGACGGACCCGGGTACTTCTACGCGCCGACGGTTCTTGACGGGGTGGCGCTCGACGCCCGCATCATGAGCGAGGAGATCTTCGGGCCGGTCGCCCCGATCGTCCGCTTCGCGCAGGACAGCGAGGCGATCACCGCCGCGAACGCCACCGAGTTCGGGCTGGTCGCCTACGCGTTCACCCAGGACCTCGATCGCGCCCTGCGGGTCAGCGATCAGCTGGACACTGGGATGGTCGGCATCAACCAGGGCGTAGTGTCGAACGCCGCCGCCCCGTTCGGGGGCATCAAGCAGTCCGGAATCGGGCGCGAGGGCGGTCCGGAGGGACTCGAGGAGTACCTCACCACCAAGTACATCGCGATCGCATCGCCTCCGCTCCCGCCGGCGATGGACATGAGCAGAGCGAGGGGCTGAGATGGCTGAGAAGCGGGGGGGCGAGTTGATCAGCACGCCGCGCGCCTGGCCCGGGTTCTCCACCCGGGCCGCCGGCATCCACGGCTCCGCGATCGACAGCAGCACCAGCCTGCTGCAGAGTCAGACGCACGACATCGTGCGGATGGCGATGGGCAGCCCCAGCCCGGAGGCGGTACCGAGCACCGAGTTCGCCGCGGTCGCCAGCGAGATCTTCAAACCCGGCGCGCCCGACGTGTTCGACTACGGCCCCACCGAGGGAGAGGCGAACCTGCGGGCGCTGCTGCTCGAGTTCCTGGAGCGCCAGCAGGGCGCCGCGCCCGCGCCGGAGGAGCTGCTGATCACCTCCGGGGGGATGCAGGGACTCGATCTGACGTGCAAGCTGTTCGTCGATCCCGGCGACGTGGTCGCCGTGGAGGCGCCCACCTACACCAACGGCACCGACGTGATCACCGGCTACGGCGGCGCGGTGCTGGAGATACCCACCGACGGCGAGGGCCTCGACGTAGACGCCCTGCGCGAGCTCGGCGCGGCGGAGCCTCCCAAGGTGATCTACACCATCCCCAACTTCCAGAACCCGAGCGGCGCGACGATGTCGCTGCCGCGGCGGATGGAGCTGGTCGAGCTGGCGGAGCGCTGGGGCGCGTTGATCCTGGAGGACGACCCCTACCGGCAGCTGCGGTTCAGCGGCGAGGACCTGCCGAGCCTCCAGCACCTCGCCGCCGGCAACGTGCGCGTGGTCGGCGTGCACACCTTCTCCAAGATCCTCGCCCCGGGCCTGCGGGTCGGCTGGGTCACCGCCGATCCCGAGACGGTCGGGCGCATGATCGACGCCAAACAGGGCCTCGACACCTGCACGAACGTGCCGATGCAGCGCCTGGTCGCCCGCTTCATGAGCCGCGGGCTGCTCGATGCTCACATCCTCCGCCTGCGTCCCGAATACCGCGAGCGCAGGGACCGGATGCGCCAGCGCCTGGAGGAGCACTTCGCCGACCTCGGCGCGAGCTGGACCGACCCCGAAGGCGGCTTCTTCCTGTGGCTGACCTTGCCCGAGGAGATCGATACCGAGGCGCTGTTCCCGGTGGCCTTGGCCGAGGGGGTGGCTTTCATCCCCGGCTGTGCGTTCTCCGTCAGCCGGCGGTTCGGCAACGCGCTGCGGCTGGCCTTCTCGGTCTGCTCTGGCGAGCGCACCGACCTCGGCGTCAAGCGCCTGCGCACAGCGGTCGACCGCCACCTGGCGGGGGCCTGAGGATTGCCCGCGAGCGCCGAGGCCGATCGCTGGTCGGCCGCCGCGCTGGCGCGGCTGATCGCGCGCCGCGAGCTCTCGGCGGCCGACGCGCTGGAGTGGGCGCTCGAACGGATCGAGCGCCTGGAGCTCGAGCCCGGCCTCAAAGCCTTCCTGACGATCGCCGAGGAGGGCGCCCGCGCGGCCGCCATCGCGGCCGACCGCGCAGTCGCCGCCGGGGAGCCGCTCGGGCCGCTGCACGGGGTGCCCGTCGGCGTCAAGGACCTCGAGTGGACCGCGGGGATCCGCACGACGTACGGATCGCCCGCGTTCCGGGACTTCGTCCCCAGCGAAGACTCGATCGTCGTCGAGCGCCTGCGCGCGGCGGGAGCGATCGTGGTCGGCAAGACCAACACGTCGGAGTTCGGCCTGCTGGGGGAGACTCGCAACCCGCTGATCGGGGAGACCCGCAACCCGTGGGATCCGCTGCGGACCGTCGGCGGCTCCAGCGGCGGATCGGCGGCGGCGGTGGCCGCGGGCATGGTCCCGGTTGCGGTCGGGAGCGACACGGGGGGCTCGATCACCTGCCCCGCCGCGATGTGTGGCGTGTTCGGGATCAAGCCGACCAGAGGGCTCGTGCCGACGTGGCCCGACCCCGGCGACTCCCGCATACTGCTCGACTCCGGGCCGATCACGCGGACTGTGCCGGACGCGCAGCTGATGCTCGATGTGCTGGGCGGGTCCGACCCACGCGATCCGACGTCCTACGTGCAGGCGGACGGCGGCGACGCTCCAGCCTCGCCGCTGCGCATCGCCTGGAGCCCCGATTGGGATCGCCTCGCGGTGGACCCCGAGGTCAGGAACGCGGCCGCCGCCGCCGTGTCCGTCTTCGAGCGGCTCGGCCACCACGTCGAAGCGGCCAGGCCCGCGGTCGGCGATCCATTCGAGATCATGCTGCCGATCGTCGCCGCGGACACCTGCGCGCTGCTCGAGCGCGCCGAGCTCGAGCTCTCCGATCTGAGCGCCGACGCCGCGCTCGAGGTCGAGCTGCTCGGTACGCCGACGATCACCGAGCTCGTGGGCGCGTTGAACGCCCTCACCAGGTTTCGCCGCACCGTCGACGCGTTCTTCGAGCGCTTCGACGTGATGGTGACCCCCGCGACGGCCGTCGCCGCCTTCCCGCTCGCGCAGGCGCCGTCGAGCATCGACGGCCAGGCGGTCGACCCGCGCTGGACCACGTTCATGCCCTTTCAGGCGCCCTGGAACCTCGCCGGCCAGCCGACCGCGACGCTGCCGTGCGGTCAGACCGCGGACGGCCTGCCGATCGGCCTGCTGGTGAGCGGACCGCGAGGGCGAGACAGGGCGCTGCTGCGACTCTGCGCGGAGTTCGAGCAGGCGTCGCCCTGGGGGTTTGCCGGCGTGGATCAGCTCGAAGCGCGCCGGCGCATCGAGGAGTCGTGACGACCCCGGACGAGAGATCAGATGATATGATCCTTGCTACGTGAGCGCGATACCGGACACAGAGGCGGTCACAGCTGAGCGAGAGTTCAGCGACCCCGACATCCGCCACCGGATCGGGCTGATCGAGCTGGCGACCGGCGAGACCGCCGAGCGCGACTTCCACGCGATGCTTCCCAAGGAGGCGATGTTCCACACGGCGCGCGTCATGAACGAGAACCCGGTCACGCTCGAGAACCTGCGCGGGCACCTGTCCGGGCTGGCGCTCGCGGCGGAGCAGCTGCTGCCGGGGGTCCCCCTGGATGTCATCTGCTACGACTGCACCTCGGGCACCGTCGCCAACGGGTACGAGGCGATCGCCGCCGAGATCCATCGAGCTCGCCCGGGCGTGCCCGTGGTGACTCCCGTCACGGCGGCGCTGGCGGCGTTCGAGCAGCTCGGCGTCGAGCGCATCTCGGTGCTCACCCCATACCCGGTCGACGTCTGCTCGGCGATGGGTGAGTACCTCCGGGCTCACGGCATCACCGTTCTCAACCTGGCGAGCTTTCTGATCGACAGCGACATCGACATGGCGCGGCTGACGCCGGCGTCGATCCGCAGGGCCGCGATCGACACCTGCGACGCCGACGCCGACGCGCTGTTCATCTCCTGCACCGCGCTGCGCGCCGTCGAGGTTCTCGACGAGATCGAGGCGGTGCTCGAAAAGCCCGTCATCTCCTCGATTCAGGCGGAGTTCTGGCAGAGCGTTCGACTGGCCGGGTACGAGGAGCCCATTGACGGCTTTGGCAGTCTCATGCGCGCTCACTAGCGGGGAGCGGCGCTCGTGAGCGCACCTCCCTTGCGCAAGGTGCTCGCGACCTGGCACGCGACCGGCGAGGAGCTGGCCACGCTCGCGGCGGCCGTCGGCGACGGCGTGGAGGTCGTCGCGCCCAACGGCCCGGTCGGGCTCTCGCGCTACGAGTGCTCGCTGGAGGCGATCGCCGAGCATCTCGATGACGCCGACGCGATCGTCGGCTGGGTGCTGCCACGCGGCGCGCTGACGCGCGCCAGATCCCTGCGTCTGCTGTGCTGGCTGCACGCCGGGATCGACGAGCTCGATCAGCCGCAGCTGGCGGGTCGAGGTGTGCGCGTGTGCAACGTTCGCGGAGCCAACGCGCCCGCCGTCGCCGAGCACGCGGTGGCGCTCCTGCTCGCCCTGGCAAAGCGCATCCCGGTCAAGCACAACGCGCTCAGGGAAGGCCGCCGCGTGGCGCTCTGGGAGCCCGGGTCACAAGGCTCCATGCTCGCCGGGCGCACAGTCACGATCATCGGCCTCGGCAGCGTCGGCACGGCGATCGCCCAGCGCCTGTCGGGATTCGAGATGCGCGTGGTCGGCATCCGCCGCGACCCGTCGAAGGGAGGGGAGCACGTCGACGCCGTCCACGGTCCACAGCGGCTGCTCGAGGCGCTCGGCCTGTCCGACTACGTCATCCTCGCGCTCCCGATAACCGAGGCGAGCCCGTGGACGCTGGGAGCCCAGGAGCTGGCCGCCTGCAAACGCGGCGCCCTGCTGGTCAACGTCGCACGCGGCAACCTGGTCGACGAGGGCGCCTTGGCGGACGCGCTCGACGACGGGATCGTGGGCGGCTACGCCTGCGACGTGTGGTGGAACTACACCGACGCCTTCCCGGCGACCTATCACTTCCCGACGCCAAGCCGCACGGGCCTGCACATGCGCGACTCGGTCGTCGGCTCGGGCGATCAGGCCAACAACGCCGAGGACGTGCGCGAGCGCGACATCGACTTCGGCGCCACCTCGCTGCGCCAGTTCCAGCACGGCCAGGAGCTGACCCTGGAGGTCGACCTGGAGCGCGGGTACTGATGGCGCGCGCGGCGCCGGCGCTCACGGCGGAGCGCGACCAGGCGACAGACGCCCTCGCCCGGGCGGGCCTGCTGCGCACGCCGCTGATCGACAGCCCGAGCCTCTCCGAGCGCTACGGCTGCGAGGTGCGGCTCAAGCTCGAGTGCCATCAGCTCACCGGCAGCTTCAAGGCGCGGGGCGCCGTCGCGGCCGTCTCGTGTGTGCCCGACGCCCAGACCGTCGTGACCGCCTCCGCCGGCAACCACGCGCTGGGTATCGCCTTCGCCTGCTTCGCGCTGGGCAGGACAGCAGAGATCTTCATCCCGCGTGGAACAGACCAGGCCAAGGTCGACGCTCTCGCACGGTTCGGGCCGGGGATCCGCACGCGGGTGGTGGACGGGTCCTACGACGACACGGAGCTCGCCGCCCGCCAGGCCGCCGGGCGCCCGGGCACGACGTTCGTCTCCTCTTACAACGACCCGCTGGTCGTCGCCGGGCAGTCCACGGTCGGGACGGAGGCGCTCGCTCAGTGGCCGCAGGCCGACGCCGTGATCGTGCCCGTGGGAGGCGGCGGGCTGCTCAGCGGTGTCGCTCTGGCGTGCGCCGATCATCATGCGCCCGTCGCCGCGTGGGGGGTGGAGCCCGAGTCCAGCCCGGCGATGAGCGCCTCGCTGGAGAACGGGCGGATCGTCAGGATCGTGGAAAGCGTCACCTCCGCGGCACAGGGCCTGATCGGCAACCTGGACCCCGACAGCATCACCTTCGCGCTCGTGCGCGCGCACTCCGCGGGAGTGATCGTGAGCAGCGAGGAGGAGATCCTTGGCGCCGTGGCGCGGATCTACGCCGATCACGCGATCGTCGTCGAGCCTTCCGGTGGCGCGGCGCTGTGCGGGCTCGGGCGTGTGAGCGCTAGCGGCGCGCGGAGGATCGTCTGCGTTCTGACAGGCTCCAACGTGGCCGCGGCGAGTCACTTCGAGATCGTCTCCCAGCGCCAGCCGGTCCGGCAAAGTGGAAAGCTGGCGCCCGATGGCGAAAGTATGATCAGCTGAAGATGTCACCAGGGGAGACCGACGGGGTGAAACCAGCCTTCGAGCCGCTGCACGAACTGCGCGGCAACGTGAAGCTCAGCGACCGGATCATCAGGGAGTTCGAGGATCGCATCGTCTCTGGCGCGCTGCGGTCCGGAGAGCGGCTGCCGACCGAGTCCGAACTGTGCGAGCTGCTCGACGTCAGCCGCAGCGTGGTGCGCGACGCCATGCGAACCCTGGCGGCGAGGGGCCTGCTCGAAGTCCGTCAGGGCCGGGGCATGATCGTCGCGCCGCCCGACGACAGCGCCTACAGCGAGGCGCTGACGCTGCTGCTCGCTCGCTCGGATCTGCGTATGAGCGACATCTTCGACGCGCGCGCGACGCTCGAGACCCAGCTCGGGCTGCTGGCGGTCGACCTCGCCACCGAGGAGGACGTCGCCGCCCTCGACGAGCACCTCACCTCGCTCGCGGACGCGATCGAGCAGAAGGACTGGCAGCTGGCATCCGACAGCCACGTCGCCTTCCACGCGCAGCTGCTGCACGCCCTGCACCTGCCGGCGCTGGACAAACTGCTGGAGCCGATGCAGCAGCTGATCGTCACCAGCGCCGCCCCCCCGCTCGACCTCGACGACCTGTGGGACGTCGACGCGCACGTGCCGATCGTCGACGCGCTGCGCGCCAACGACGCCGATGCCATGAAGGCTGCGCTCGACCGCCATTACCGCCGGGCACGGGCCTCATCCGAGGGGGACTGGCTGAACCTGCCCTTTCGGGACGCCGCTCGGCTCTCGCGCGAGCACGTCGAGCAGCGGGCGAGATGACCGGCGCCAGCGCGCCTGGCCCTGGCGGCTTCGAGCCGTCGGTCACGATCGTCTCGGCGGAGCTGCTCGGCTCGATCTATCACGGCATCGCGGTCGCGCACGGCGCAGACGCGCAGGAGGCCGGCTTCTTCCGCGATCGGCTGCTGCGCGCGGATCTGCGTGGGCACTCGACCCAGGGCTCGGCGCTGATCCCCTACCACGACGAGATGATCGCCTCCGGGCAGATGCGGTTCGGCGCGCCGCTGGAGGTCGTGCGCGACGCGCCGGGCGGCGCGGCAGTCGACGCGCACTTCGGCGTCGGCGAGGTCGTCGGCACCCGCTGCATGGGGATCGCGATCGAGAAGGCCGAGCGGGTCGGCATCGGCTGCGTGACCGTTCGCAACTCGGGCGATTTCGCGATGGCCTCGGCGTACTCGCTGCTCGCGCTCGAGCACGGCATGGTCGGGATCGCCATGAGCAACGGCAAGCCCGTCGTCGCGCCATGGGGGGGACGCGACCCGCTGTTCTGCACCAACCCCATCAGCGTCGCCTTCCCCGGCGGCGAGCGGTTCCCGCTCGTGATCGACATGGCGACCAGCGCGTTCTCGATGGGCGACGCGATCCGGACCGCCAGAGACGGCAAGCGGCTCCCGTTCGTGGGCATCGTCGATCGCGACGGCGCCTACGGAACCGATCCCGCGCCGATCGTCATCGACGTCAACGAGCGTGAGTCCAAGCTCGACGGGGCGCTCCTGCCGCTGGGGCCAAAGGGGTTCGGCCTGCTGCTGATCGTCGAGCTGATGTGCTCGGCGCTCGCCGGGTCGGCCGGCTCCTACGACAACGACTTCGAGCCCAGCGGCGAGCGGCCCTGGGCCCACGGCCAGGTCTTCATGGCGATGTCCGCCGACGCGTTCGCGGGCCAGGCGGCGCTTCGCGGCTCCGTGGACGAGCTGATCGACCGCGTCCAGGGCTCGCGCGCGGCGCCCGGTCAACAGCCGGTTCGCGTCCCCGGCCGCAGCGCGCACGAGGAGGAGGAGCGCCGCATGCGCGACGGCGTCCCGGTGCGCGACGAGGAGCTGGCGCAGCTGTGCGAGGTGGCGCGGCGGCGGGGCCTCGGCCACCTCGTCGACCAGATCTAGCGCGCGCCGCGGCCCCCGCAGCGGCGAGGCGCGGCTAGCGCGCGGCGGCCGCGCGGACCTCGGCGATGTGGGACAGCGCCCGGCGCGCCTCCCCGTCGGGGTCGGTGACGCGCTTGGCGTATCCCGTCTCGATCGTCAGCCAGCCGTCGTAGTCCATCGCCGTCAGCTGCTCCAGGCAGGAGCGGAAGTCGGTGTGCGTCCCCGCGGGATCCCCGTCCAGGTCCTGCAGGTGCACGTGGATCAGCCGCTCGCCCGCCTCCACGAACTGCGCGCACGGGTCATCGCTCTCGAACAGCACGGGAAGCGTGTCGACGAGCGCACCTGCCGAAGCGGGGCTGGCGTCGACCGCGTCGAGCAGCCGCAGCGTGTCGCCGACGTTCTCGAGCACGTCGGAGATCTCCGACGTCGCCTCCACCGCGATGCGCACGCCGAGCGGCTCCGCCGCCTCCAGGCAGCCGCGCAGCGACTCGGCGGTCAGCTCGAAGGCGTCGCGATGGCTCTGCCCGTAGCGCGTCCAGCCGCCCAGCCAGACCAGCAGCGGGGTCTGCAGGTCGTGCGCGAGCTGCAGGCATTCCGTGACGTAGAGGAGGTTGGCCTCGCGCTCGGCGCGGTCGGGCGAGCCGGGGTTGAAGCCCGGTGCGCCGCCCGGGCACGAGCAGATGCCGCTGATCTCCAGGCCCGCATCGCTCACGATCTTGCGAATCGTCCGCCGGCGCTCCTCGTCGACGAAGGCGGGATAGGCGTGCGGCGCGCACGCGGCGATCTCGATCCCGTCGTAGCCGAGGCGCGCGACGCTGGAGATCGTGTCCTCCAGCGAGCGGCACGGCAGCCACGAGAAGCCGGAGGAGTACATCAGCGTGTTCAGCGCCACGCCACGGCCGGCGGCCATCTCAGCCGCTCCCGACCGCGCTCGCCGGTTGACCGTCGCCCGCTCCCTGCGCCAAGGCTTCGGCGACCGCGGGGTGGACGATCTCACCGCCATGGACGTTCAGGCCCGAGCGCAGCGCCGGGCTGGACGCCAGGGCCGCCTCCACGCCCGCGTCGGCGAGCTCGATGCAGAACGGCAGGGTGGCGTTGGTGAGCGCGTACGTGGAGGTGATGGGAACGGCTCCAGGCATGTTCGCGACGCAGTAGTGGATGATCCCGTCGACCTCAAATGTAGGGTCGGAGTGGGTGGTCGGGTGGGAGGTCTCGAAGCAGCCACCCTGGTCGATCGCGACGTCGACCAGCACCGCGCGCCCGGGCAGGAGCGCCAGCTGCTCGCGGCGCAGCACGTACGGCGCACGGGCTCCGGCGACGAGGACGGCGCCGATCACGAGGTCGGCGACCGGCAGCAGCTCTTCGACCGCGAGGGCCGACGAGTAGATCGTGGTGGCGCGTCCGGCGAAGATCACATCGAGCTCGCGCATCCGCTCTATCGATCGGTCGAGGACGTACACGTTGGCCTGCATCCCGATCGCGATCATGGCCGCGTTCAGTCCCACGACCCCACCGCCCACGACCACCACGGTCGCCGGCGAGACACCCGGCACGCCGCCCAGCAGGATCCCGCGACCGCCGTGCGGCCTGCCGAGCGCGAACGCCCCCGCCTGGGTGGCGATCTTGCCCGCCACCTCGCTCATCGGCGCCAGCAGCGGCAGCCGGCCGTCGACCTCGACCGTCTCGTATGCGATGCACGTCGCGCCCGTCTCGCACAGCGCGCGCGAGAGCTCCGGTGCGGCGGCGAGGTGCAGGTAGGTGAACAGCGTCTGCTCGGGGCGCAGGCGGGCGACCTCCTGCGGCTGGGGCTCCTTGACCTTGAGGACGAGCTCCGCCTGCGCGAACACGGCGTCCGCGTCGGCGACCATCTCCGCTCCCTGGGCCTCGAAGGCGGCGTCCGTCAGCGCGCTGCCCAGCCCGGCGCCACGCTGGATCAGCACCTGGTGTCCGCGGCCGACCAGCTCGCGCACGCCGTCGGGCGTGAGCGCGACGCGGTACTCGTCGGACTTGATCTCTGTTGGCACGCCGATTCTCATGAGACTGATGATAGTATCATCACATCAACTCGCATGCCCCCACGGTTCTCGGCTTCCTCTATCCCGGCCTGGGCGTCGCCGAGGACGACCTGTCCTACCTCGTTGACACGCTCTTCCCGGACGGCTCCGTTCGCGCGCAGATCGTCGAGACGCCGATCGACGAGGACGCGCACACCGTCGAGGCGCTGCTCGACCTCGGTCAGCAGTGGCGCCTGCATGCCGGCGCGCAGGTCCTCTGCTCCGGCGGCGCGGACGTCGTGATCTGGGCGTGCACCAGCGGCAGCTTCGTATTCGGCTGGGAGGGGGCGCAGCGACAGGTCTCCGAGCTCGGACGCTTCGCTGAGGTGCCCAGCTCGAGCACCTCGCTGGCCTTCGTGCAGGCGCTGAGGTCACTCGACATCAGTCGCGTGTCGATCGCGGCGACCTACCCGGAGCCTGTCACCAGCTGCTTCGTGACGCTGCTGGCGGACGCCGGCATCGAGGTCCTGGGCGTGCGCAGCAACGACATCATGACCGCCGCCGAGGCCGGGACGCTCGACGCGGAGGCGCTCGAGGCGCTGGTCCGGGCCGGCGAGCACGCCGACGCGCAGGCGATCCTCGTCCCCGACACCGCCCTGCACACGGTGCGCTCGATCCCAACGCTCGAGGCCGCGCTCGGCAAGCCCGTGCTGAGCGCCAACCTGGTCAGCGTCTGGGAGGCGATGCGCCTGGCGGGCGTTCGTGCGGCAGGCGACGGCTCCAGGCTGTTCGCGGACACGCACTGAGGAATGGTGGGTCAGTTGGCGTGCTACTCCTGAGGAGTGGTGGGTCAGTTGGCGTGCTACTCCTGAGGAGGTCAGTTGGCGTGCTACTCCTGAGGAGTGCTGTATAGCCATCGCTATACAGTTGCCACAAAAATTGTGAGTCGCCCGACAGCCGACGACTAGCTCGAGCGGAGCGGCGGGTGCAGATCGGGCGCGCACAGGCCGTGGCGAAGCTCATAGTGGTGGTCCTCCAGGGCCGATCTCGCCGGCGACCAGTCCGCCAGCGCGGCGTCATCGACGGCGAAGACCTCAACCCTGATGGGGTTGCAGTTGGGCTCGGCGCCACTGCCAGGCCCCCACAGCGGCACCGAGAGGTCTCCTCCCGGGCAGGTCGACGCCGCCAACAGCAGGTCGACCTCGGCGAACAGCTCGAAGCGGTCTCCGATCGACGCTGGACAGGCCTTCATGAAGTAGCGCTCGTCGTCGGCCATCAGGCCGGTCACCTGAAAGACGTTGATCACGTCGTGGACGTCGAGCTCGGTCAATCCCCACGGCAGCACGGCGCGCACGAGGTTGGAGTGGCAGTGGAAGTCGTAGCTGCGGCCGGAGAGCAGCTGGCCGACGTACCCGTCGCATCTGGTGCCCAGGAGGTCGTGGCAGCCAGCGCCGTCGGCGTCGATCCCGTATTGGATGCTGTCGGCGATCACCGTCGCCAGCGGCCGCAGGAACGGCAGGGTCGACCACAGGCGATCGCCGACGTTCACGTGCGCGCCGTAGAACTGGCGCGTCCTCGCGGCCCAGAAGCGCTCGCGCGGGTCGTGGCGATTCCAGAGGTTGAGGTCGAGAACCTGCGGGCCCTCGATGATCGAGAAGCGACAGACGTGGCCGGCCGGCAGCTCCCAGGCCCGCCCGCTGCGCACGGGAATGACGAACTCCTCGACCGGCGTTCTGGCGGCACGGTGGGCGAGAGCATCGAGCAGGTCGGCGTCGATGCGCAGCGGGCTGCCCGCGTCGGCGACGTACGCGGCCGTCGGTGGTGTGTGCGCTCGCTCGATCGGGAGACCTCAGATCCCGGCTTCGTCCTCTTCGGGCAGCTCATACCAGCGCACGCGATCTCCGACCCGCGCGCGCATGCGCCAGCCGAGCGACTTCGGAGCCGACTCGATCGCGGCCTGCAGGGCGCTCAGCGACGCGAGCATCCGCTCACGGGCGGGGAAGTCGGGGAGCGCGCGCGCATAGCTGGCCGAGCGCTCGAGCACCTGGGTGGCGGTTCGCCACCAGCACCATTCGCGCGAGAGCAGGCCGACGATCCGCTCGTGGTCGACATCGTGATCGCTGAGGATCGCGGCAATGTCCTTGTAGTCGCGCTCGTTGGTCTCGACCACCTGGAGCTTGGTCAGCAGCAGGTCGGCGGGATCGAGCGTCAGCTCGTGCATGCTCAGCCGGCCCGACAGGTCGAGCGTGTGGCACATCACCAGACGGTCGATGAAGATGTCCACGTCGTAGCCGTGCTCCTCGTGGACGTAGTTCAGTCGCTGGCGACCGTGCAGCGCGTTGAACTCCCGGTCACCGTGCAGCCCGCGGGACTCGAGGTAGGCTTCGAGATCCTGGCGCTGCCCGGAGACGGCGACGAAGTCGAGGTCCTTCCAGGCGCGCGCGAGCGGCGGGCTCATCGCGGTCGGGCACTGGAAGGCGACGCCGACGCCGCCGAGGGCACGAAGCTCCAGCCCGCGCTCGTTGCCGCCGCCGATGAGCTCCTTTGCCGAGTCGAGCATTGCCAGCTGCTCGGGTGCGATGACGTGGGTCACTGTGCCAGGTTGATCGGGGAGGGTGCTCACGATGTTAGCCTCCGATCGCTAGCCGGCGGTGAGGACGTAGGAGCTGACACCGCTGCCATCGAGATCGATGACCGCTCCCCGCAGCAGCCCCTCGGGATACTCGCTTCCCGGGTTGATGGCCAGCGTCGGGCCGATGCGCGTGGCCGCCTTGCTCTCGTGGATGTGACCGTGAAGAGACAGCGTGGGCCTGTACTTTTCGATCGCTTCGCGCACGGCGGTGCTGCCGACCGGCCCGGCGACCGGCTGGCCGCCCTCGGTGACGATCGACAGGTCGGGGTTGAGCTGCTGGGCGGTGTCCAGCCCGGAGTCATACGGCGGGCAGTGGCAGTTGAAGATCAGCGTCCCCTGCTCCTCGCTCCAGCCTTCGAGCGTCGCGTCCATGCGGCTGGCGAGCTCGCTCTCGGGTATGTCGCGCGGGCAGTCCCACGGAGTCTGGTTGGCGAAGCCGAGGCTTGCCACGAACCTGCTGTCGTCGATCGGGACCACGCGGCCCTCGAGGAAGGTCGCGGCGGCGGAGTCCTCGATTATCTGATCGAGCGAGAAGGGGTCGTCGTTGCCGCAGTTGACGTACAGGCGCGCGCCGGTCCCGGCGAGCCTCTGTTCGGCGAGCTCCAACCACTTCACCAGCCGCTCGCCGGCGAGCTTCTCCATCACGCTCTCGAGCAGCTCGGGGTTCGAGGAGATGGCCTGCATCTCCTCGGGCGAGGTCCTGTACGTGTACAGACCCGAATCGGCGGCCGCGGTTTCGAACTCCGCGATCTCGCGGTCGCTCTCCAGCTCGATCGTGTTGTGACCAAGGGTTCCCTCGAAGTGGCCGTTGCCGTTTCGCACCAGCGGGGACAGCCGCTTGCCGGCGACGTCCCCGCCAAGGATCAGAACCTGAGCGTCATAGGCCTTCGCTCCGTTGATGAACTTGCGGAAGCACACATCGGAGCCGTGAACATCCGTGACGAACAGCACCCGCAGATCGGGCTTTCCTTTCTTCTTCTTGAAGAGCACTCGTGATTCCTCGCTTGTGTCAGTCGGGGGGGAGGGTTGTTGCTGCCAGCGCCAGGTCGACCCCCTGGCGCTTGCGGATCAGGCGCACGGCTCCGTAGTAGATGAAGCCGACGACCCAGGCGCCGAGGAACACCCCGTAGGCGCGGGCCGAGTTGGATCCGAACGTCGCGTTGGTGAAGTAGGCATAGGCGATCGCGCCGATCGCGAGTATGGAAAGCGCTCCCAGCACCGACAGCAGCGGGACGCCGAAGATCGTGGGTTTGATCGGCGACTTCTCGTAGAGCTCTTTGCGCCGGAAGGGGAAGACCACCGCGGCGAGGCCCGTCACCAGGAAGGTGAAGAGGAAGCCCAGCGTCGTGCCGCCGAGGAACGTGGAGAAACTGGTGAAGGTGAAGACGGCCAGTCCGATCAGGGCGCCCGCGGTACCGATCCCGATCGCCCAGTTCGGCGCGTGCGTGCGCGAGGACACCTGGGAGACCTTGTCAGGGGTGACCCGGTCCATGGACCACGCGAAGATGCAGCGGTTCATCGCCATCTGGGTGAAGATCATGTTGGAGATCATCAGCAGGATGAAGCCGATGTTGATGATGAACGCGAAGACCGTCGAGCCGCTGCCCAGTGAGGCGATCAGGTTGAAGGTCGGTTCGCTGGCGAATGGATATGCGGCCGTGCCGTTGAGCGCCTGGGTGGAGGCGACGAACTCCGAGCCCATGCTGTGGAACGCCGCGAAGGCCATGAGCAGGAAGACGACGCCGCCGATCGCCAGAGACCCGTAGATCGAGATAGGGATCGAGCGGCGCACGTTCTTGACCTCGCCGCCGGTGTATGTCGCGAACATCACGAACAACGTCACCAGCGAGACGAGCGCCACGCCCGAGATCGTGGGCGAGAAGGAGTGCCAGCTGCTGGGCTCGACGAAGCCTTCCTTTTTGGCTGAGCTGATGATCCCCTTGTAGGAGGAGACGTGGTTGATGTTGCTGACAAACGTGCCATGGCTGATGAGCAGAGTCCAGATGAGGGTGATGACGACGCCGGCGATGCCGATACTGAAGGCTATCTTCATCACCTTAAGGGCTCTTGCGGTATGGGTGAGCAGGTAGGCGACGATCAGCAGCGCGACCGCGCCGATGCCGAAGGCGACCCCCTGTTTGGAGATGTTCCCGGCGGCGGTCGTCCACCAGTGGTTGCCCGTCAGGGAGCCGACGCTCGCGAACAGGCCTGACAGCCCCACGGTTGAGATCCAGCTGCCCTCGATGCCGGCGAACAGGAGGTTCCAGATGACGAAGTTGAAGTTCGCGGCGAAGCCGATCGCCGGATGCAGGGCGCGGCCGTTGAACACATAGTCGCCTCCCGAACGCGGCATCATGATGCCGAAGAGGACGTACACGCCGCCCAGGATCGCGGAGGGGATCAGCGAGAGCAGCACCGACAGCGGCATGCTGGCGCCGGGGAAGGTGAACGGCAGCAGCATCAACGTCACCGCGGCGATCGGCAGGTTGATGATGCACACGCTGCCCATCAGCGCCGCGGTCGCGGAGATCTCGCGAACCAGGCCCGAAGACTTCCGCGTGTACAGGCGAGGCGCTGTTGCGTCCTCTGGCACCGATGCGACTGACTGCTCCATTACATCCCCTCTCGTGGTTTCACCCAGGATCTGAGGCTCGGCTCGGTAGCAGCATCCCCAGATACATCAGATCGTATGTTTATCATACCCTATTAGGAATGTGAGATGTTCATATGAACAAGTGTCCAAAATCTCGTATCGCTGTACGGCAGTTCTTGGATAATTAGAACCATCATGCGTCCCGCTCTGGCGCTCTGGCGCGCCGAGCCCTCGCGGCGCCCGCGGCCAGGACCTCCTCGCGCGGCAGGCCGATTCGCTCGGCGGCGGCCAGCAGCTGGGGGACCGCCTCGGGACGGCTGAGCAGGTGCCGTGGTCCGTCGGCGGTCGGGACGGCGATGGCGGGCCATCCGAGCGCGTTGGCGACCGGCGTGTAGGCAAGCAGCCGGTCTCCGACGTGCGTTGTGCCGTCGCGGTAGTCGGCCAGCGCGGCGTCGATCGTCGGCGCCTCCCCGTCGAACACCGGCCCTTCGAGCACGTCGACGTCTGCCAGCGCTTCAGCCACCGAGTCGCGCCAGCTCGCCATGACCGACCGCGCCGCGTGCAGGTCGCCCACCTCCAGCGCGAGCTTGCGCTGGAGGTCGATCCCATAGAGCGCGGGCCGCTCAGCGTGCATCTGGCCGTGGAGCGCATTCGCCTCGGCGCGGAACGTGGTCCAATGCTCATCGGGCAGCGCTGGCAGCTCGACCTGCTCGCCAAGCCTCGCGACACGGATCCGAGCGTCGGCGGGAGCGGGGGAGAGGTCGAGCACGCGCGCGAGCGTCGCGACGTCGGCGGTCAGGAAGCCAAGGCTGTCAAGCGATTCGGCGAGCGGGAAGACCCCGTCGGTGGGGTACGCGCCATGGGCGGCCTTGAATCCGTACACGCCACAGCACGCGGCCGGGACGCGGACAGAGCCGCTGGTGTCGGTCCCGAGCGCCACGTCGCACGCGCCGAGCGCGACGGCCGCCGCGGAGCCGCCGCTGGAGCCGCCGGCGGTGCGCTGGAGGTCGCGCGGGTTGCGGACCGCGCCGAAGTGCGGGTTGTAGCCGGACACGCCGTAGGCGAACTCGTGCAGGTTGGTCTTGCCGAGCCAGATCATCCCGGCGCCCTGCAGGCGCTCGACGATCGACGCGCTGCGGGTGGGAACGCGCTCGACGAACAGCGCAGAACCGCGAGTGGTGCGCAGGCCGGCGGTGTCGATCAGGTCCTTGACGGCCCCGATCAGGCCGTGCAGGCGGCCCAAGGGCGCGTCGTGGGCCTGCTTGAGCACACGGTCGTTGACCGTGATGAACGCCCCCACGGCGGGGTCGACGCGGTCCAGTGCGCGACAGGCGGCGGCGACCAGGTCCTCGTTCACGCGCCGGGCTCCCAGACCGCGCCGGAACGCTCGCTGTCCAGCCGGTAGTCGGTGACCCGGGCGCTGAACAGGCGCCCGCCGAGCGCGCGTGCGGCGTCGAGCGGTCGGCCCGGATCGAGGCTCACCTCGCCGCGCTTGTTGGCGATCCCGTCGACCACGCCGACGAGGTCCCAGTGCAGGTAGCGCGCCATCTCCTGCAAGGAGGCGATCACGCCCAGGGTCGCGCCGCGGTAGCTCTCCTCGGCGGAGATCACGACGGCGAGGCGCTTGTGGGCGAGGCGCTCGAGGACGGCGTGCGAGTCGGGGTAGCTGTCTGACGTGAAGCAGAAGATACGGTCGAGGAACGTCTTCAGCAGTCCCGAGACCCCGTACCAGTACAGCGGCGTCGCGAGGACGATCGCGTCGGCCGGCAGCACGCGCTCGAGCAGCAGCGGCGCGTAGCCGTCCTCGATCGAACAGTCGCCGCTGGGCTTGCGGCACGTCCGGCAATCGCGCAGGTGGCCGCTGACGACGTCAACCAGATCTGCCGACTCGACGGTGTGGCCTGACTGCCGCGCGCCGTCGAGGACCGCCTGCATGAGCAGCCTCGAGTTGCCGTCGAGGCGCGGGCTGGAGGAGATGCCGAGAACGTTCACGAGCCCGGCCACGCCGCCAGGCGCTCCAGCGTCGAGGCGATGTCGTCCTCGGTGGTGCGGGGATTGATGGTGCACAGACGCAGCACCGGCCGGCCGCGCAGGGCTGTGCTGGTGACCGCCGCGTAGCCATCCCGGGCAAGCGCGTCGGCCCGCGCGGCGTGGTCGGCCGCCGTGGCGCCGGGGCGCGCGAACGTGACGATGCCGAGCTGCGCGGGCGTCACGAGCTCCCAGCGAGCGTCCGCTTGCACGACGCTCTCGGCGTACTCGGCGAGCTCGATGCCACGAGCGATCGCGGCCCTCATCCGGCCGAGGCCGTAGATGCGGAAGGACAGCCACAGCTTCAGCGCGCGGGCCCGACGGCTCAGCTCGAGGCTCCTGTCGCGGAAGTCGACCTCGCCCTGTCCGGTGCTGGCGCCGGTGAGGTACTCGGGGCTCATGTGGAAGGTGTCAGCCAGCGCGCCGGCGCGGCGAACGAGCAGGCAGCCGATGTCGTATGGCTGAAACAGCCACTTGTGCGGGTCGACGACGAGGGAGTCGGCCCGCTCGATGCCGTCGAGCGCAGCCCGTCCCGCGTCGCACAGCACCGCCGGCGCTCCGTACGCGCCGTCCACGTGAAGCCACAGGTCCTCGGCGGCGCACAGATCGGCGAGCGCGCCCAGCGGATCGACGGCCCCGCAGTTGGTGGTGCCGGCTGTGGCGATGACGAACCCCGGACGGCGTCCGGCCGCGCGATCCTCGTCGATGGCGGCGCGCACACAGTCGACGTCGAGGCGGAACTGCGCATCGCTGGCGAGCACGCGAATGTGCTCCGGTGGGAAGCCGACCGCGACGAGACCGCGCGTGATCGACGTGTGCGTCTGCTCGGACAGGTACGCGACCCCGGCGCCGGCCATCTTCCGCGCGACGATCAGGCCGGTGATGTTGGCGAGTGAGCCACCGCTGGCGAGCACGCCCTCGGTGCCGTCGGGCATGCCGAACAGGCAGCGCAGCCAATCCAGCACGACGAGCTCCGCGGTCGCCGGCCCCGACCCGCCCGGCCATGAGGCCGCGATCGCATTGAAGCCGGTGCCGAGCCAATCGCCGAGGACGCCGGCAAACGACGACGGGCCGGGGATGCGCGCGAAATACCGCGGGTGATCGCCGTGCTGCATGTTGGCGAGCGCCACGTCGACGAGCGTTTCCATCGCCTGCAGCGGATCGCCTGGCTCCTCCGGCGCCGGCCCGCCGAGCGCGGCCAGGAGCTCGGCGGACGAGCTCTCCCTGATGGCCGGCCCGCGAGCGCCGTGCTCGAAGTGGTCGAGGACGCGGTCGACGGCCCAGTGGGCGAGCAGGCGCATCTCCTTGATGCCGAGACCCAGCGAGTCGGCCGGGTGCGCCTGTGTGTCGCTCGCGTGGCTCGCTTCGATGCCGTCTTCGCTCATGTCTCACTCCGCGTCATGCCGGGCGCCTCCTGGGGGTTCGCGGTGCCGCCCCAGGCCTAGTCTTCGATGAACGTGTCCGGGTGCGGCCCGGTGCGCGTGCCCGCGTCGAGGGCCCGCAGCTGATCCATCTCGTGCTCGTCGAGCTCGAAGTCGAGCACCGCGAAGTTCTCGGCGATCCGCCGCGGCGTGACCGACTTGGGTATCGCGACGCTCCCCAGCTGCAGATGCCAGCGCAGGACTATCTGGCCGGGCGAGCGCTCGTGACGCTCGGCGAGCTCGATCACGGTCGGGGAGTCCAGCGCCAGGCCCTGGGCGAGCGGGCTCCACGCCTCGGTGACGATGCCGGCCTGCGCGTGGAAGGCGCGCAGCTCGCGCTGCTGCAGCAGGGGGTGTAGCTCGATCTGGTTGACCGCGGGCACGACCCCCGTCACATCGACGATGCGTTTGAGGTGGGAGATCTCGAAGTTCGACACGCCGATCGAGCGTGCGCGGCCGTCTTGCTGGAGCTCCACCAGCGCCTGCCACGTCTCCACGTACAGATCCCACGCGGGGACCGGCCAATGGATCAGATACAGGTCGACGTGCTCCAGCCCCAGAGCGTCGAGGCTGGCGTCGAACGCGCGCAGCGTCTTCTCGCGTCCCTGATCGGTGTTCCACAGCTTGGTGGTTACGAACAGCTCGTCTCTGGGCACATCCGTCGCGGCGATCGCGCGACCGACCTCCAGCTCGTTGCCGTACTCGCTCGCGGTGTCGAGGCTGCGGTAGCCGATCTCGATCGCGCGGCCGACAGCCTCGGTGGTCTGCGCCGGGGGGATCATGCAGCCGAAGCCCAGCTGGGGCATGGTTGCGCCGGAGTTGAGTGCCACGTCCACCGCAAAAGATCATATCATCAGATCGTCGGGCAGGCGAGGGGAGTGCGCGCATTTTCCGCCGGAGGCGCGTCTACGCTTCGCGTCCAGGTTCGACGCTGAGCCTAAATGAGCGCGTCTTGCCGAACGATTGAGGTTGCGTCCATGAGCACTGACAGCAGTTTCGCGCGCATTCTCACGGCGATCATCACGCGGATCGGCCTGTCGGTAGGCATTGCGGCCCTTGCAGCCTTCTCGCTGGCGACGCCCGCATGGGCATGGTCCTCGGGTCCGCCCGTCTACACCCTGCAGATCAGCGAGGGTGAGACGACGCTCCCCGAAGAACCGATCGTGTCGACAAGCGGCAGCGTCAGCACAGGCGGCTCGGTTCAGGTGTCGATCGTTCGTGGCGGTGTCGTCGTCGCGAGGGAATCTGGCAGCGGAGGCGGCACTTGGATGAGTCAGGTACCCGAGGTGGGCGACACCGTGAACCTCGAAGCCCCCGTCGGCACGATCGTTGGATCGGTCCAATACGACGGGCTCCCCTCGATGGACCCCACGGTGTGTGCGGGTTCGACGAACTTCTCCGGCGACAACTCGCTGGGGGAGACGGTCAAAGGCCACGCCGTCGCGCTGTCGCTGAAGATCGAAAAGTACCGCACGACCAAGCAGGAATCGAGCTATCAGCGGGCGCAGGTCACGATCCTCTCCGGCACCACGTTCGGTGGCAGCTTCCTCGCCCCGCTCGCGCTCGGGCAGTCGGTCACTGCGGCGGAGTCGCTTGAAACGCCGCTCGCGGGTGGCGCCGTCTTCGACTACATCAGCGAAAACACGCGACCGGTCGGACCGTGCCCGCCGGTTGTCCCGCCGCCAGCTCCGCCGCCACCACCGCCGTTGCAGGGCTCGGTGCTCGCGCTGTCGCATCTCACGATCCTGTCGCTCCTGAAATCCGGCTGGCACGACCACGTCACGATCAACCAGCCCGGCACCGTCACCCAGGACCTGTACCTGGAGGGCGGCACGCTGCCGGCCTTCGCGGCCAAGAGCAAGCACCACAAGAAGCCTCCCCCGGCGCTGCTCATAGCTCGTGGCGCCGTGGTGGCGAGCAGCGCGGGTACCGTCACGGTAGTGCTGAAGCTCACTGCGAAGGGGCGTCTGAAGCTGAAATCGGCCAAGAGCCTGAAGCTCGTGCTGATCACGACGCTACGCACCAGCTCAGGCGCGAAGGTCAACCTCGCACGTCGCACCGTGTCGCTCCATCGCTAGGGGGCGCTAGCGATCGTCTCGCAGAGCCTGGGTGTCCTACTGGCAGCGCTGGTGTGGCTGCAGCCACCGCCGGTACTCCCGATCCCCTCGAGCGACGGGCACGAAGGGCCGCCGCGCCCATACAGCGCCGAACCATCGACCGGAGGGCCGGCGGCGCCCACGGAACGCCGGCTGGCGCGCGCGCAGAACCGGGCGCTGCTGTACGGGCCATTCCCCCGGTCGGGACTCACACGCGGTGTCTCCGAAGGCACGCTGCTCCTGGATGAAGACGTGGGCGTTCGCGATCTCGCGGTGACGCGCATCCGCGAATCGGGAGCGAGCGTGGTACGCATCCCCGTCGATTGGCGCTCCACTGTCGCCGAAAGCCCACCTCCGAGCTTCGAAGCCGCCAACCCCGCCAGCGCGGACTACCGGTTCGCGCCGATCGACGCGGCAGTCCTGAGCGTGGTGTCGGCTGGCATGACGCCACTGCTAGTCGTCTCCCATGCGCCCGCGTTCGCCGAAGCCTCCCCGCGCTGGCCCTATGCCTATCCGGGCAGTTGGGCGCCCAGCCCGATCGCACTCGAGGAGTTCGCGACCGCCCTTGCGCGCCGCTACGACGGGTCGTTCCCCGATCTCGAGGCGCCCGGCGGCGTGCTGCCACGGGTGCGGCTGTTTCAAGCGTGGAACGAGCCGAACCTCACGCGCTACCTGGAGCCCCAGTGGGTCGTCGAGGCAAGGCACTGGACGGCCTTCTCCCCACTGCTCTACCGAGAAATGCTCAACGGCTTCTACAGCGGCGTCAAGTCTGTCGAGCCCGACGACGTCGTCGTAGCGGCCGGCATCGCGCCCAATGGCGACCCCGAAGGGGTAGGGCGCATGCAGCCGGTGCGCTTCCTGAGAGAACTGCTGTGCTTGACCCCGAGCCCAAGCCTCCACCACAGGGAAGACGTTCGACGGTCTCGCGCGGGCTGCCCCGACCCGCCGCATTTCGATGTGCTCGCGTTCCATCCGCTGTCGGTCGGAGACCCCAACCGGCCTGCGGCCTCCTCGCTCGACGTGTCGATCTCGGATGCCGCCAAGATCACAAGCCTGCTCACGCAGGCCGAGCGCCTTGGTACGGCGCTGCCGCAGGCAGCCAAGCCCGTTTGGGTGACTGAGCTGAACTGGGAAAGCGCGCCGCAGACGCCGCAGGGAGTACCCGCGGATCTGCAGGCGGCCTGGGTCTCACGCGCGCTTCACCGGCTGTGGGTCGCCGGCATCAGCCTCGTTGCGTGGCAGTTCCTCGTCGACCCCTATCCAGGTGTGCTCGCGGCCACGCCCACCGGCGGCGTCATCGAATACCCACGCTTCGCGGGGCTCTACAGCGCGGGCGTCAGCGGCAACCCCGAAACCGCCAAGCCGAAGCCGTTCCTGCAGGGCTTCGCCTTCCCGTTCGACCCGCTGCGTGTGGACTCGCGGCGCGTGCGTGTGTGGGGGCTGCTCATGCGCCCGGGGCAGCCGGTCGTGCTTCAACGCCAGACGCGTGGCGGAGGGTGGCGGACGGTCGCGAACCTTCACGCCGGCCGCAATGCCGTGCTCAACGTCCTCGTCGCGATGCGTGGGGCCGCGCGCGTGCGTCTGCGGAGCGGCGCGCTCAACTCGGCCGTCGCGGTGGTGCCGGCGGGTCGAAGCCGGCTGTGAGGTTCAGCGATCTGGCAGGTCCAGGAGTCCGTCGACCAGATCTCGCATCGGGCCGTTGTCCCCTTGGAAGCTGCGCTGTGATGCGTAAACAATGGTCTCCGGACGCAGGTGCTCCCATGCAAGGGTGTGACCTGCATCCAGAGCGAGCTGACGCAGGAAGGCTCGCTGCGCGCGCCCATTGCCCTCGCGGAACGGATGCACCGCGTTGATCTCCGCGTGGTAGTGGGTGAGCCTGTCGGCGAACTGATCGCGTGTCAATTCACGGAGATGTCGCTCATCGGCCAGAAGGCGGAACATCTCATTCGCGTAGCTCTCGATGCGCTCGGGGGGCGCGAACATGCTGCCCGGCTTCGCAAGTGGGGTGCTACGAAGCTCGCCTGCCCACGGGTAGATGTCCTGGAAGATGAAGCGATGGAACTGCTGAAGGTGGCGAAGATCGTAGGTGCCGTCCAGCCTGAGCGCGGCGAGCTGCGCCAGTCGTAGCGTGCTCGTCTGGGCCTCACGTTCGGCCAGCGTGCCTGCGTCGCGCAAGCCGGCCACGTTTCGCAGCACAGTGGTCCCGGGGTAGACGTAAGGGTCAGCCACCGGGCTGGCGAGTGCCCGCGGTCAGTGCCGCGTCGACGTGGGCTCCGGCTGAGCGAGCAGGTGCGCCACAGACTCGCCTGCCGCAAGGCGCTGCGCGGCCTCGCCGAGCTGCTCCGTGTCGATCGCGCAGCCAATCCAGCGGTCTAGGATCTCGATGACCGTCGCTCCCGGCTCGAGGCTCTCAGCCCGTACCGATCCAATGGCGTCGGCGGCGATGTGCGCGCGTGAGTCCATGACAACTGTCATAAGGATATCGCCCGGAACCGGCGATCACTGGTGGCCTTGTCCCCGAGCCGACCTACGCCGCCGCGGCGCTCTGAGCCGACTCGCCCGCGTCCGCGCCGACCTCGACCCCCGCCACCGGCACGTAGCTCATCGCGTGCTCGGCAAGCGCGGTGATCGTCAGCGACGGATTCACCCCGACGTTCGCTGGCACGGCCGACCCGTCGCACACGAGCAGGTTCTCGTAGCCGAACACGCGCTGCTGGGCGTCGACGACGCCCCGCTCGGGGTCGGGAGCGATGACGGCGCCGCCGAGGATGTGGGCGGTGGTGGGGATGTTGAAGAGGGCCTCGGTGACCGAGCTCTGGGCGATCCCGCCGGTGCGCTTGGCGAACCATTCGGCGGCCTTGTTGGCGATCGGTATGAACGTCGGCATCGGGCGCTCGGGGTCCTGTTCGGTCTTCAGCCAGAAGGAGCCGAACGGTCCTTTGCGGGGGCGCAGCGCGATCGCGTTGTCGAGCGTCTGCATCACGAGGATGATGATCGTGCGCCGCGACCAGTGCTTGGGGAACATCACCTGCGCGAGGCGCTTGGGGTGCAGCAGGATCTGGGCCAGGAGCTTCAGCGGGCGGGTCGCGCGCGTGCCGTCGCCGACGAGCAGCGTGTTCAGGCGGTGCATCGAGTCGCCGTCGTTGCCGTAGGTGACGGTCTCGATGTGCGTGTGCGGGTCGGGGTAGATCGAGGAGGTGATCGCGACGCGTTTGATCAGGTCGTCGGGGTAGTCCTCCGGCACGGTCACCGCGAGGATCGACTCGGAGTTCGTGCGCACTAGCTCGCCCAGGCGCGAGGAGATGCGCGGCAGCGAGCCTTTCACGCGGCAGCGCTGCAGCAGCTTGTTCGTCCCCAGCGGCCCCGCGGACACGACCACTCCGCGTGCGCGTTGCACGCGGCGTTCCTTGCGCAGCCACGCGCCCGAGCGGACGCTTTCGACCTCATAGCCATCGCGCCCGTCGGGCGAGCCGAGCGGGCGTATGTCGAGCACCGTGCGTTCTGGCATCACCTGCGCGCCGTGCTTCTCGGCGAAGTACAGGTAGTTCTTCACGAGCGTGTTCTTGGCGCCGTGCGGGCAGCCGACCATGCAGCGACCGCACAGCTGACAGCCGGTGCGCGCCGGCCCGCCGCCGTCGAAGAACGGGTCGGGCACGGTCTTGCCAGGCTCGCCGAAGAAGACGCCTACGGGGGTGCGTTTGTAGGTGTCGCCCACGCCGAGCTCCTCGCCGAGCTCGCGCAGCAGCTGGTCCGCAGGGTCCTCGTGCGGGTTTTCGACGACGCCGAGCATGCGTTGGGCTTCGGTGTAGTGGGGCGCGAGCGCGCTGCCCCAGTCGGCCATGTCTGCCCACTGCCTGTCCTCGAAGAACGCGTCCGGCGGCACGTACAGCGTGTTCGCGTAGCCAAGGCTGCCGCCGCCGACGCCGCAGCCGGAGACGACGGAGACATCCTTGAAGGTGGTCAGCCGGAAGATCCCCTTCATGCCCAGGCGGGGGTTCCAGAAGTAGCGCTTGAGGTCGGCCGTCGCGCGGGCGAACTCGTGGTCGGCGAAGCGCCGCCCGCACTCGAGCACGCCGACCGAGTAGCCCTTCTCGGACAGGCGCAGCGCCGAGACGCTGCCTCCGAAGCCTGAGCCGATGACCAGCCAGTCGTAGTCGAAGTCGCCCCTCATATCCTCCGCGCCATCCTACCCTACGGACCTCGCTATATTCCGTGAAGTAATGGCGGCGGAGAGGCTCAGGAGCCGGCCCTGTGGAGGCCGATACGCGGACATCGTGCAGTCGATCGGGCACACGCCGCTGGTCGAGCTTCGGCGGCTGTCGCCGAAGCCGGGCGTGCGCATCTGGGCGAAGCTGGAGTCGCACAACCCGACCGGGTCGGTCAAGGACAGGGTCGCCCGCGCCTTGATCGAGGATGCGGAGGAGAAGGGCGCGATCGGCCCCGGGCAGACGATCCTCGAACCGACATCCGGCAACACGGGCATCTCGCTGGCGATGATCTGCTCGCGCAAGGGCTACCGCCTGCAGGTGGTGATGCCCGAGAACGTCACGCCCGAGCGCACGCAGCTGCTGCGCATGTATGGCGCGGAGATCGTCTACTCGCCGGGCGACCAGGGCTCCAACGGCGCGGTCGCGAAGGCGCTGGAGATGGCCGCCGAAGACTCCTCCTTCTACATGCCCTACCAGTACGGCAACCAGGCCAACCCCAACGCCCACTACAACGGCACCGCGCTGGAGATCCTCGAAGAGCTCGACGACGTGGCCGCGTTCGTGGCGGGCCTCGGCACCGGCGGCACGCTGATGGGCAACGGCCGCAGGCTGAAGGAGACGCTCGGCGACGCCGTCAAGATCGTCGCCGCCGAGCCGATGCAGGGCGAGCCCGTGCAGGGCCTGCGCTCGCTCGACGACGGCTTCATCCCGCCGATCATCGACATCTCGCTGCTCGACCGCAAGATCTTCGTGACCAACCGCGACGCGATCGTGTGGACGCGCAAGCTGCTGGACCAGGAGGGCGTGTTCGCGGGCGTCTCCAGCGGCGCGATCGCCAGCATCGCCGTGCGCATCGCGGGCGAGCTGGACGAGGGCAACGTCGTGTTCGTGGTCGCCGACGACGGTTGGAAGTACCTGTCAAGCGGCATCTACACGCTGCCGGTCGACGAGATCGCGAACCTCGAGTCGACCGTGTGGTGGTAGGCGCCGCGACGATCTTCCGCGACGCGGGCGGGCGGACGTGAAGATCTCGAGCGCTCTCCTGGATGATGTCGTCGCGCATGCGCTCGAGGATCCGAAGAACGAGGTCTGCGGAGTGCTCGCCGTGTCGCTCGACTCAGAGCCGGCTGCTGAGCCCGCGCGTGCCGTTCGCGTGTGCCGCGCGACGAACGTCCACGCCAGCCCGCTGAGGTTCGAGATCGACCCGAAGGAGCTGCTGGCGCTCTACAACGCGATCGACGCCGAAGGGCACACGCTCGGCGCGATCTACCACTCGCACGTGCGCAGCCCGCCGTACCCGTCGCAGACGGACATCAACTTCGCTGCCAACTGGCCGGGCGTGGAGTGGATCATCGTCGGGCTGGCCGCGGGCGAGGCGCCGGAGGTGCGCTCCTACCTGATCGAGGACGGCAACGTCCGGGAGGTCGCGCTCGAGGTGAGCTAGATGGAGGGGGATCTGATCGTCTGTCCGACCTGCGCGCGCGCCCACCCGCCCAGCGAGCGCTTCTGCGAGGCGTGCGGGATGCCGCTCGTGCATCCGGCGGACGCCGCATCGCCCTCGCATCTTCCCTGGAGGGCGAAGAGGGAGCACGTGGCCAGCGAGCGTCAGCAGACGGCGCGAAAGATCAAGCCGCAGTACACGGAGGGCGAGCTCGTGAAGGTCGCCCACGCCGAGAACGAGCCGGAGGCCGAGTTCATCGCCGGCCTGCTGCTCGAGGAGGGCATACCGTGCCTGCTGCGCAACTCCATCGGCGGCTACTCGCCGATGATCGGCCCGCGCGAGATCATGGTCCCCGCGTCCGGAGCGCAGGCCGCCCGCGAAGCGCTGAAGTGGGAGCGACCCGCTTAGAAGGTCTTTCAAAATGGAGGGTTGTGGGGTTGGGTCTTGAATCTTTGGGGTGTGTCCCCGAGGATTGGAGGCGGTGGAGGTGCCCTCAAGGTTCGAGATCACTGACGAGTTGTGGGCGGAGGTCGAGCCGTTGATCCCGCCACGGGTTCGGCGTCGGCGTAACCCCGGCCGCAAGGCGATCGATGACCGCCTGGTGCTCAACGGGATCCTGCACGTGCTGCACACCGGAATCGCGTGGGAGGACCTGCCGCGCGAGTACGGCTACGGGTCAGGGGTCACGTGCTGGCGGCGGCTACGGACGTGGCAGCAGGCCGGTGTGTGGGATGCGCTGCACCAAAAGCTGCTGGTGAAGCTGAACGCTGCGGGGAAGATCGACTGGTCACGCGCCGCGGTTGACGCGAGCCATATCCGTGCTCTTTTGGGGGGCTCCTGACGGGGCCATCCCCGGTAGATCGTGCCCGCACGGGCTCAAACACCATTTGCTCGTCGACGCGAGCGGCATCCCACTCGCTGTCTCGCTGACTGGCGGGAACCGCAACGACGTCACCCAGCTACTGCCGCTGATCGAAGACCTCCATCGGCGGCCGGTGACCGGCAAGGTCGGTCGGCCACGCCAGAAGCCCGACCGGCTCTTGGCCGACCGTGGCTATGACCACGACAAGCATCGCCGGCTACTCAGAGCGCTCGGCATCACACCCGTCATCGCTCGCCGCGGAACAGCTCACGGCTCGGGCCTCGGACGTGAGCGCTGGGTCGTCGAGCGCGGCTTCGCTCACCTACACAACTTCCGCAGGCTCAGGATCCGCTACGAGCGCGATCCCGAGATACACACAGCCTTCCTCACACTCGCCTGCTCAATCCTCTGCTGGCGACGCCTCAACTCATTTTGAAAGACCTTCTTAGACCAGAACTGGCTGGCCGGCCGCTTCGGAGGTGATCGCGCGGATCTCCTCGGAGGCGCGCTCGAACTCGGCGTCGGAGAGCACGGGCGTGCCCTCGAACGGGAGTTCGCGCTGCAGCTCGATCCACGCGTTCGGGCCGGTGTACTCGTCCTTGACTTTGACGGTGACCGGCCGCGGGATGCGGTAGGTGCGCAGCAGCAGCACGTGCAGCGGCTGGCGTCCACGCCAGCCGAGGCGCTTTTCGGCGTAGTCGGGGGTCCACACGTAGAACGGCGAGAGCGCGTCCACGCAGCGCGGATCGACGACCGTGAAGTGGTCGGTGACTTCGGCCCACGCGCGGATGCGGACGCGGTCGGGCTGCTGTAGCGGGGCGCCGGACACGAACGTGTGCAGCGGCGGCTCGCCGTCGCTCCAGACGCCCTCCTCGAGAGCCCTGCGCAGCTCCGGCTGGTGGGACTCGCGCACGAGATCGCCGGGCTGGTGATCGAACGTGGGATACAGGAAGAAGCGCTCGTGGGCGAGCTTGAACGGCTTGCCGTCCTGCGGCGGGACGCCCTTGCGGAGCGTGATCAGCTGCTCACCTTCCGCCAGCGCGCGGACGGTGACAGCCCATTCTTTGAAAGCAATTGGCATAGGAAAAGAACGAACGAGATGAGAGGGAGACGTCAGATCCAAACTGCACGTGCCGCCCAGAGGGAGACATCGCACGATCGTTAAAGATACGAAACCTGAGCAGAAATCCCAAGTCCCCTGCAAATGAGGGGTTTTTTTGGAGGATTTCTTCGGTTGGGCAGTACGCGGGGCACTACAGCGTGCGCCCGGCGAAGCCCTCCGCGGCCTCGATCATCGCCGCGTAGTCGTCGTCTGCGTGGCCACGTGCCATCGTTGCGGCCAGTACGTCTCGCGCGTGGCCGGCCGCCGGAAAGGGCACCCCGGCGGACTCGGCCTCCTGCAGGCACAGGTGCACGTCCTTGAGCAGATGGGCGGTCTTGAACAGCGTCGTGTAGTCGTGCTCGCGCATCGGCCCGGACTTCATCGTCAGCTGGGTCGACCCGCCGGAGCCCGCGGAGGCGACCTCCACGAGCGCGTCCAGGTCGACGCCGGTGGCTCGTGCCAGCAGCAGCGCCTCGGTCACCGCCGCGGCGTTGGCGGCGCCGAGGGAGTTGTTGATCAGCTTGAGCATCTGACCCTGGCCGAGCGCGCCGACGTACACGATCAGGCTGCCCATGGTCTCCAGCAGCGGGCGAACGCGGGCGAAATCCGCCTGCTCGCCCCCGACCATGATCGCCAGGGATCCCTCCTCGGCCCGCGGCGAGGAGCCGGTCACCGGCGCGTCGAGCATCGACACGCCGTGCTCGCTCAGCGTGGCGCCGACCACGCGTGTGGCGGCGGGCCCGATGGTGGACATGTCGACGCACAGCAGTCCCGGGCGCGCGGCGTGTACGACGCCCCGCTCGCCGAGCAGCACCGACGACACCTGGTCTCCGTCGACGACCATGCTGACGACGATGTCGCTGTGCTCGGCCACCTCCGCGGGGCTCGAGCACGCGCTCGCGCCGTGCTCGGCGGCCCAGCTGCCGGCCTTGCCGGGGGTGTGCGTCCAGACCGAGAGCGGGAAGCCGGCGCGCGCGACGTTGGCGGCCATGCGCGAGCCCATGATCCCCAGTCCGAGGAAGCCGATGCGCTCGGCGCTGTCGCTCTCAGGCATCTCCGAATCCTCCTCCACCCGGCGTTTCGATGCGTAGCCGCTGGCCGGCGAGCAGCGTGCCGGTGGCCTTGGATCGCAGCGTACGCCCGTCAAGCAGGTCGCGCCCGCGCGCGCCGTCCGCTCCGCCGTGCGCGCCGCGCGGGGCGTGACCGCGGCGCTCGGCTATCAGCGAGAAGGTCATCTCGCTGAGCGCTTCGAGCTCGCGCACGACGCCGTCGCCGCCTCGGTGGCGCCCCGCGCCGCCGGAGCCCGAGCGCAGCGCGTATTCGACGACGCGCAGCGGGAACTCGCGCTCGAGCGCCTCGATGGGGGTGTTCAGCGTGTTGCTCATCGCCACGTGCACGCCGCTGGGACCGTCCGCGTCCGCGCACGCGCCCTGGCCGCCGCCGAGCGTCTCGTAGTAGGAGAAGCTCGCGTTGCCGAGCGTGAGGTTGTTCATCGTGCCCTGACCCTGGGCGCGCCCGAAGGCGGCGAGCACGAGGTCGGCGACACGCGAGGAGGTCTCGACGTTGCCCGCCGCGACGGCCGCTCCGGGACGGGCGTTGAGCACGCTGCCCTCGGGAGCGCGCACCTCGATCGGGCGGTAGGCGCCGGCCGTGGGCGGGATGTCGGGGTCGGTCAGCACGCGCACCGCGAACAGGCACGCTGAGCGCGTGACCGCGAGCGGGCAGTTGAGGTTGCCGTCGTACTGGGGCGCGCTGCCGGAGAAGTCCAGCAGCAGCCGCTCGCCGTCGATGACCGCGCGCAGGCGCAGCAGGAGATCCCCGTCGGGCGCCTCGAGCACGTCCTCGGCGTGCAGGACGCCGTCGGGCAGCGCGGCCAGGCACGCGCGGGTGCGCCGCTCGGAGTAGTCGAGCACGGCGTCGGTGGCTTCGCGCAGGCGATCCGCGCCCACACGGCCGGCGAGCTCAGCGAGTCGCAGCGCGCCCGTGCGGTTGGCCGCCAGCTGGGCGCGCAGGTCGGCCCTGCGCTCCTGCGGCTGGCGCATCCGCGCGACCAGCTGCTCGAGCGTCGCGTCGTCCAGCGCTCGCGGCGAGATGACCACGCCCTCTTCCTCCAGGCGACGGCTGTCGGCTGGCATCGAGCCGGGCACCGACGCGCCCACGTCGGCGTGATGGGCGCGACTGGCGGCGAAGCCGAGCAGCCGGCCGTCCGGGGCGAAGGTGGGCGTGATGACGGTGATGTCGGGCAGGTGGGTGCCGCCGGCGAACGGATCGTTGAGGATCCACGAGACGCCCGGGAGATGATCCTCGTTGAGCACCGCGTCGACGGCCGCGGGCATCGCGCCGAGGTGCACGGGGATGTGCTCGGCCTGCATCACCATCCGTCCGTCGGCGTCGAACAACGCGGTGGACGCGTCGCGGCGCTCCTTGATGTTGGAGGAGTGGGCCGAGCGGATCAGCACGACGCCCATCTCTTCGCACGCCGCGCGCAGCGCGCCGGTGATGACCTGCAGCTCGATCGGGTCGAGCGCGCTCATGCGTCGACCGCGGCCAGGCGGATGGTGCCGTACTCGTCGACCTCTCCCGACCAGCCGGGGGGGATCAGCAGCGTGGCCTCGGGCAAGGCGCACAGGGCCGCTCCGGAGATGAAGGTGCCGGGCGCCAGCTCGCCACGCAGGACGGTCGCGTCGACGGGCTCGCCATCGAAGACGACAGGGCGCACGTCGGCGGTGGGCGCGTCTGTGCCCGCCGGCCGGGGGCGCAGCGAGGGCGAGGCGCCCCAGACGGACACGCGCATGTTGACGAGCTCCACGTCGGCGTCATCCTGATAGCCGTAGCGCAGCTCGTGCACCCGGGCGAACGCCGCGTGCAGCTCGTCGGGGTCGAGCCCGGGCGGGCGCCGCTCGGCGGGCTCGAGCGCGCGTGGCTCGATCTCCTCGTCGACGGCGAGCTCGAACGACTGGCCGCGGTAGCGCAGCTCGTGGCGTACGCGCACGCGCGACAGGGCCCCAGGGAGCTCCGCGCGCGCCTCGGCGATCAGCGTCGCGCGCGCGTCGTGCAGGCGCTCGTGGGAGAGCGATCGACCGCTCAGCATGATCGTGCGCGCGGCGTCCCGTCGCGGCGCGGCGGCGGCCAGGCCGAGCGCGCACAGCACGCCGGAGGCGCTCGGGCAGAGCACCCGCGTGATGCCGAGCTCGCTGGCGAGCGCGGCCGCGTGCAGGGGGCCGGCGCCGCCGAAGGGCATCAGCGCGAAGTCGCGCGGGTCGATCCCCCGCTCGACGCTCATCACGCGCAGCGCCCCCAGCATCTCCGCCTCGGCGACGCGCACGATCCCCTCGGCGCACGCCATCGGCTCCAGGTCGAGCTCGCTCGCCAGGCGCGAGATGGCGAGCTCCGCCGCACGCCTGTCCAGCGACAGGCCGCCCGCCAGCGGCGAGTCCTCGAGCAGTCGCCCGAGCATGAGGTTGGCGTCGGTGACGGTCGGCTGCCGGCCGCCGCGGCCGTAGCAGGCGGGCCCGGGATCGGCGCCCGCTGAGGTCGGGCCCACGCGCAGCGCGCCGCCCGCGTCGCGCCACGCGATCGAGCCGCCGCCCGCGCCGACGGTGTGGATGTCCAGCGCGGGTAGCGACAGCGGCCGCCCGGCGATCGTGCGCTCGGCGGTCTCGGCGACCTGGCCGCCGTGGATGACGCACACGTCGCAGGAGGTTCCGCCGAGGTCGAAGCACAGCACGTCGCTCTCGTGCGCCAGCTCCGCCAGCGCGAGCGCGCCGCCCACGCCTCCAGCCGGACCGGAGAGGACGGTGAGCGCGGCGTGCGCTCCCGCGTGCGCGGGGTCTGTGAGGCCGCCGGAGGACTGCATGATCTGTGGCTCGCGCAGCTCGAGGACGCGGGCGTCGTCGGTCAGCCGCCGCAGGTATGAGGTGAGCAGCGGGGAGAGGGCGGCGTCGAGAACGGTCGTGGCCGTGCGCTCGTACTCGCGAAACGTGCCCACGAGATCGCACGAGAGCGACACGTGCGTCTCGGGCGCCAGCTCGGCGATGAGCGCTCCGAGCGCCCGCTCGTGCGCGGGGTGGGCGTAGGAGTGCAGCAGCGACACCGCCACCGCCTCGGGCTCAGCGGCCACTAGCCGTTCGACGAGCTCGCGCGCCGCCGCGGGGTCGAGCTCGCGCAGGGGACCGTCGGGCCCGGTGCGCTCGGGCACGGCGAAGCGCAGATCCGCGGGCACGAGCGGCGCGGGCGCGGCGAGGCACAGGCTGTAGAGGTGGGGCCGGTTCTGGCGACCGAGCTCGAGTACGTCGGTGAAGCCCTCGGTGGCGAGCAGCGCGGTCCGCGCGGCGCGGCCCTCCAGCAGCGCGTTGGTGGCGACGGTCATTCCGTGGGCGAAGCGCTCGACGTCCGTCGCGCTCGCGCCGGCGCGAGCGAGCACCAGGCGCACCGCCTCGAGCACCGCGACCGACTCCTGCGACGGCGTGGTGGGCACCTTGGCGGTGTGTACGGCTGACTCGTCGTCGAGGAGAACCGCGTCGGTGAAGGTGCCGCCTACGTCCACGCCCAGGAGCATGGGCGGCAGTGTACGCAAGGGTCAAGCGGCTGCCAGCTCGCGGTCCTCGGTGTCGGCAAGATGCTGGTGGGAGGGGCAGTAGCCGTTGTGCGGCAGCGGCGTGCGCTGGCAGGCGGCGCCCTTGCGGGTGGTCGCGCGGCACTGCGGCGGCTCGCCGATGACCGCCGCGTAGCCCTCGTGCGGGTGTTCGGCGAGGAACAGCTGCGCGTAGCCCATGTAGCGGCTGATCACTTGGTGGACATGGCGCTGGGCGGACATCGGGAAGTAGTTGCGGATGTCGAGGAACAGCGTGCGCGCTGGGCGCGCGAAGTAGTGGCGGTCGGTGGCCAGGCGGGTGATGACCTGCTCGCACGCGTGCAGGACGGCCGTGTGGTTGGCGCTTGCCGGCGCGCCGGACGGTGGAGCCACGATCTCGGGGGCGAGCTCCCGGTAGATGGCTCGGCTGAACTGATACATGGGGACTCCTTCAGGCTCTCTCTAGCTTGGACCTCTTGGTTCTGGAGCACACCCCCGCCGCCACTGCTCAAAGACGCCGTGCTTGTTGCAAACCTTCCGCTTCGGTTCCACAGACAAAGGAACACCTCTCCGATTAGAAAGGATCGAGATAAAGACCGGAGCGCGATTTCCTTAAAGAACGGCGAACAATTTTTTATGAATGGACCGGGATGCCCGGCCGTGACCGTCCGCCGCTGGATCAGGTCCAGGTCTGCCAGTCGATCGAGTCCGCGGAGCCTCGGCCCGTGACGACGGCGTGGCGCAGGTCGAACGCGCGGTCGCGCTGGGGATGGTCCGCGCGCAGATGCGCTCCCCTGCTCTCGGTGCGCGCGAGCGCGCAGCGGGCGATCAGCCGGGTGAGCGGGTGCGGGCTGTCGAGCAGGCGACCGAGGGCGTCGGGAGTGCGCACGACGCCCGCGTCGCGCCACAGCGCCGCGCGCGTGGCGGGGTCGGCGAGCGGCGGTGCGGGGAGCTCGCGCAGCGCCCGCAGCTCGCGCTCGCCCGGCGCCGCGTGCCGCTCGGCGGTCCGGGCGAGGGCGTCGGCGACGGCGCGGCGGGCGAACACGAAGCACTCGCTGAGCGAGTTGGAGGCGAGCCGGTTGGCGCCGTGCAGGCCGGTGCACGACGACTCGCCGACGGCATACAGCCCCGGTAGGGTGGCGCGGGCGTCGACGTCGGTGACGATCCCGCCCATCATGTAGTGCGCCGCCGGCGCAACCGGGATCAGCTCGCGCGCGGGGTCGAGGCCGGCCTCGCGCAAGGCCGCAACGACGTTGGGGAAGTGGGCGGGGTCGATCGCGCGCATGTCCAGGCCGACGGAGCTCTGCCCGGTCTGCTCGAGCAGCGCGTGGATGGCGCGGGAGACCTCGTCGCGCGGGGCCAGCTCGTCGACGAAGCGCTCGCCGTCGGGGCCGTGGAGGGTCGCCCCCTCGCCGCGTATCGCCTCCGTCACCAGGTATCCCTCGCGCCCGGGCACGCCGATCACGGCCGTGGGGTGGAACTGCAGCAGCTCCAGATCCGCGAGCGCCGCGCCGGCGGCGTGGGCGAGCAGCATGCCGATGCCCTGCGAGCCCGGCGGGTTGGTCGTGCGCGCCCACAGCGCCGCGGCGCCGCCCGTGGCGATGATGACCGCGCGCGCGGCGATCACGCGCCCGTCATCGCAGATCAGCCCGCGGCAGCGACGGTGCTCGGCGTCTGCTCCCGCTGGGAGGATGCCGTCGGTCCACAGCGCCTGCGCGCGAGCGCCCTCGAGCACGGTGACGCGCGGCTCCGCGGCGACGATCGCCGAGAGCTGGCGCACGACCCTGCGCCCGGTGGCGCTGCCGCCGGCGTGCACCACGCGCCTGACCGAGTGGCCGCCCTCCAGGCCCAGCGCGAGGTCTCCGAAGCGGTCGGCGTCGAAGCGCACGCCCAGCGCCTGCAGGTCGCGAACCCGATCTGGCGCCTCGCGCACGAGCGTTTCCGCGGCTGAGCGCCGCACGAGGCCGCGGCCCGCGAGCTCGGTGTCGCGCAGGTGCAGCTCGAAGCTGTCGTCCGCCGCCAGCGCCGCTGCGAGGCCTCCCTGCGCCCAGTAGCTGGCCGTCTGCGCCAGCGGCGTGGCCGACACGAGCACGACGTTTGCCCGCTCGCCGGCGGCGCACAGCGCGGCGTAGAGTCCCGCCGCGCCCGCGCCCACCACCGCGATGTCCGCGTCGGTCACTTGGCTGCGGCCCCGGGCGTCAGCCCGAGTTTGGCCGCAGCCTTGGGCGTGAGCCCCAGCTTGCGTGTCGCTGTCGTCGGGGTGGGCGCGACGGCGGCCGCGGAGGTCGTCACGGTGGTCGTCCTCGCGGGTGTCGTCGAGCCGGAGCCGCCGGCGAGCTCGACCAGCGCGGCCGCGAGCACACCCAGCGACAGCACCACGACGACCGCGAGCGCGGCGATCAGGCCCTTCCACCTGGGAGACGCCGCCAAGCGCGTGCGCGCCGCCGCGCCGCAGTGCAGGCACCACTCCTGCTCGGGGTGCAGCGGCGCTCCGCAGAGCGGACAGGCCTCCGTCGCTTGCGGGGCCGGTGGTGCGAGCGGGGTCGGTGACGTCGCGACGCTCACGAGCCCGGCACCGGTGGGCCGAGGATCTCCGTGGGCTGGTCCTGTTCGACGGGGGCCTCGTCTGCCTTCGCCGGTGGCGTCTGGGGCCGTGCGCCGGGTCCGCTCGGCGGAGTGGGGGACGATGCTGCCACGGGCGGCGGCGCGGTGGCGGCGCCGGCGATCGGCAGGTCGGCGTGGCGGCCCATGGACATCCCGCAGTTGGGGCAGAAGTTGTCTTCGCTGCTGTGGATGGCCGCGCAGCGAGGGCACGCGGTGATGCCGGCTTCGCGCAGGACGGTGATCGGGCGCCGCTCGTCGAGCGAGCCTTCGATCGCGCGCAGCTCGGCGTCGATCTGCGCGAGCGTGGTCAGCTTGGCCAGGACGAGCGCGTCGTTGCGCTGCCCGAAGCGGTGCAGGTTGAAGACCAGGCCGCCGAGGTCCCGGTAGGCGAGCTCGCGCGCCTTGCGCAGGAAGCGCGCGCGCCGGCGCGCGCGGCCGCGGGCCTGGAAGCCGGGGGACTCGGGCGGGTCCTGCGGGGGGAGCGCATCGGCGGGCGGGGCGGGCGGGTTGTCAACCTGTGCCTGCGCCTGAGCGTCCGTGGGGCTCGTGCCAGATATCTGATCCACGCCCGATCCATGCTACCCCGACCGTTACCCGGAGCGCGCGAGGGCATCGCGCCACGCGCTTGCCACGCGCGCGGCCATCTCCAGCACGGAGAAGCGGCTCGCGCTGGCGCGGCCGTCGACGCGCGGATCGGCCTCGCGCAGATGCGCCTGCAGCCCGGCCAGCCAGCTTGTGAGGTCGAATGGCGCGCAGAGGGTGCCGGGCACGTGCTCGAGCGCGTCGCGGTGGATGCCGACGGGCGTGGCCAGGACGGGCACGTCGCAGGCGAGCGCCTCCAGCACGGCCAGCCCGAAGCCCTCGCGCTCGGACGGGACGAGCACGGCGTTGGCGGCGTTGACCCAAAGCGGCACGCGCTCGGGATCGACCCCGCCGAGCGTCAGCAGCTCGACGCCGGCGGCGTGTGCGAGTGCGAGCGCGCGATCGTGGCGCTTCTCCGCGCGGGCGGGGTCCGCGGGGAACAGCAGGTAGGGCCGGTCGGGGTCCAGGCGGAGCTCTGCGCGCGCGTGTGGGCGGGCAAGGGGATGGAAGCGCTCGAGGTCGACGCCGCAGGGCAGCGCCTGCGCGCGTCGTCGTGCCGCCCGGCCGGGCAGCTCTTGCGCCAGCGACGCGGATGCGGCGCCGAGGACGTCGATCAGCGGCAGCACCGCCGCGGTGGCGGCGCGCGTGCGTGGATGGTGGATGTCGGTGCCGTGCACGGTGAGCGCGCGCACGCGAGCGGGGACGGCGAGCGCAGGCCACGCGGTCAGGCCGAAGTGCGCGTGCACGACGTCCAAGCGCGCCGGTTGTCGCCGGTGGGCGACGCGCGCGACCCCGGCGAAGCGCCGACGCAGGTCGAACGCGGCGCGGGCGAGCGCCGTGGGCCCCGGCGCGAACTCGTAGCACTCGACCTCCAGGCCGTCGAGCAGGCGCAGCGCGGCGACCTGGTCGCGGACGAAGCGCCCGCGCTCGGGATGGGCGGCGTCGGGGAGCATGTTGGAGACCACCAGCGCGCGCAAGATGCCCCGACCGTAGCGCTCTGGAATGATGGCGCGCGTGCACAGCGGCGGAACTGAGCGCAGCTACGGCCGTGGGCCGGACGGGCTGCGTCCGATAACGATCGAGCCGGGGTTCGTGCGCACGGCCACAGGCTCGGCGCTGATCTCCGCGGGCGAGACGCGCGTGATCTGCACCGCCTCCGCGCAGGAGAGCGTTCCGCGCTGGATGACCGGCAAGGGCCGGGGCTGGGTGACGGCCGAGTACGGGATGCTGCCGGCGTCCACGGGCGATCGCAAGGCGCGCGACGCCACGCGCGGGCGCCAGGACGGGCGCACCGTGGAGATCCAGCGCCTGATCGGGCGCTCGCTGCGCGTGGCGGTCGACTTCAAGGCGCTGGGCGAACGGACGATCTACCTCGACTGCGACGTCCTGCAGGCCGACGGTGGCACCCGCTGCGCGTCGATCACGGGAGCGTACGTGGCGCTGTCGCTGGCGTGCGCGAGGCTGCAGGCCGAGGGCCGGTTGGAGCGCTCGCCGTTGAGCGAGTCGGTCGCGGCGGTCTCGTGCGGGATCATCGACGGCGTGGCCCTGCTCGATCTCGACTACTCCGAGGACTCCACCGCGGAGGTGGACGCGAACGTGGTGATGACCGGGGGCGGAGGCCTCGTGGAGGTGCAGGCGACGGCCGAGCGCACGCCGCTGTCGCGGGCGCATCTGGATGAGTTGCTGGCGCTCGCCGCGGACGGCGTCGAGCGCCTGCGGACGGCTCAGGAGCAGGCGATCTCGACGGCCAGTTGAAGCTGCTCCTGGCCACTCACAACGAGCACAAGCGCAGAGAGTTCGAGCGCCTGCTCGATCGCGCGGCGCCCGCCGGTCGCTGGGAGCTGCGGGCGCTGCCCGAGACGGTGACCCTGCCGCCGGAGGATGGCGACACTTTCGCCGAGAACGCGCTCGGCAAGGCGCGGGCGGCGGCGACGACGACGGGTCGTGTGAGCATCGCCGATGACTCCGGCATCGCCGCGGCGGCGCTCGGCGGGGCGCCGGGCGTGCGCTCGGCGCGGTACGCGGGAGAGCACGCGACGGACGCGCAGAACCTCGCGAAGCTGCTGCGCGAGGCGCCGGCGGGCAGCGTGCTGGAGTACGTGTGCGCAATCGCGTACGTGGATCCGGCGAGCGGGATCGAGCGCGTGTTCGAGGGTCGCTGTGGCGGGCGGCTGGCCGCCGAGCCCCGCGGCGAGGGCGGGTTCGGCTATGACCCCGCGTTCGTGCCCGATGAGGGTCCGGCGGGTGGCCAGAGCGAGCCCGCGCTGACGATGGCGCAGCTGTCGGCCGAGCAGAAGGATGCGATCAGCCACCGCGGCCGGGCCGCGAGGGCGCTGTTGGAGTGGCTTGAAAGTGACACCGTATAACCATCGCTTTACGGTCGCTGCGATGTGAGTTGTTCCCAGGCAGTGCTGTACTGCCATCGCTATACGGCTGTTGTTGCGATGTGGCCTTATCCCACGGGCGAGTGCTGTATAGCCATCGCTATCGGCGCGCGCAAAATGCGCAATCACACACACCACAGCGGCAGCAGCAGTGCCGTATAGCCACCGTATGGGCGGGGACTAGAGCAGGTTGATGGAGGCGGACATGGCGACGGCGAGGCCGAGTCCGGCGTAGCCGGTGTATCCGGACAGCAGCAGCAGCAGCGCGGTGACGAGCGCGACCAAGACCGTGACCATCCATGCCGCGCGGGCGATCGCCATGTGCGTATTCTTGCGGATGCGCCCGCCTGTACGCGGACCGCGCGCCTGTCCGCACGCGGTGTTAGCGTCGTTTGCAACGGTTTCACGAACGAGGAGGGCGAAGTGACAAAGTCCGAGCTGGTCGACCAGGTTGCCGATCGCGCCGATCTGACCAAGCAGGATGCCTCGCGGGCGGTTGATGCGGTGCTGGCCACGGTGGAGGACGCGCTGCGTCGCGGCAGCGAGGTGACGGTTTCGGGGTTCGGCAAGTTCCATGTGAGTGAGCGCGGGGCGCGTGTGGGCGTCAACCCACGTACGGGCGAGCGCATCCAGATCGCTGCGTCGCGGGTGCCGCGCTTCACGGCGGGCAGCGGCCTGAAGAGCGCGGTGAAGGGTCGCTGAAGTCGCCGAGCACCTTCGGCGACACCCTGGCCGCTCGGGTCCTCGAGCGCGAGTCTCAGATCGTGCTCGGCCTGGACCCAGATCCTGGGGCGCTGTGGCCGGACAGCGGGGCGGGGGCCCCCGGAGCTCGCTCGCCGGTGCAGCTCGCGGGCGAGGCGGTGCTCGAGCACTGTCGGGCGCTGATCGACGCGACGGCTGAGGCGTGCGTGGCGGTCAAGCCGCAGCTGGCGCGCTTCGAGGCGCTGGGCTCGGTCGGATGGGCGGTGCTGGAAGCGGTGGTGGCGCACGCGCGTTCGGTGGGGCTGCTGGTGATCGCGGACGGCAAGCGCGGGGACATCGACGTGACGGCGCGCGCGTACGCCGGCGCGCTGATCGGCGGCATGGACAGCCCGTTCGGTCGCCTGGAGGGCCTTGGCGCGGATCTGGCGACGGTCAACCCGCTGATGGGCAGGGACGCGATCGAGCCGTTCGTGAGCGCGGCTCGCGGGGCGGGGGCGGGGGTGCTGGTGCTGGTGCGTACGTCCAACCCGGGCGCGGCGGACATCGAGGATCTGCGGCTGCAGGGCTCGGGGACGGTGTGGGAGCGGATCGCGGCGCTGGTGGATGAGCTGGGCGCCGCGGGCGTGGGCGATGCGGGTATCAGCGACGTGGGCGCGGTGGTGGGCGCGACCGAGCCCGGCCATCTGGCGCGTGCGCGCGAGCTGATGGCGAGCGCGACGTTCCTGCTGCCGGGGGTGGGGGCGCAGGGCGGCCGTGTGGAGGACCTGGAGGCGGCGTTCAGCGTGGGCCGCGCGGGCGGCCTGGTGTCGGCCTCGCGCAGCATCGCGGACGCCCATCGGTCGGTGGGCGGCGAGCCGGCGGCGGCGGCGAGAGCGGAGGCCGAGCGCCTGCGCGAGACTGCGTGGGGGCTGTCCGACCGGGTCCGCTAGCCTCTGTGTCGTGCACGCCGGGGCATCTTCTGCCGTTTGGGGCACGCGGGAACGTGGGTAGGGAGACAGGATGATCATCACGGTGACGCTGAACGCGGCCATCGACAAGTCGCTGGCGGTGCCGAACTTCAGGCTCGGGCGGCGCCATCGCACGGTGGATCAGCGCACGATGGCGGGCGGCAAGGGCGTGAACATCGCGCGCACGCTGAAGGCCTTGGGCCAGCCGGTGATCGCGACGGGGTTCGCGGGTGGCGCGACGGGGACGCACATCGTGGAGCACTTGACGGAGGAGTCGATCCTCAACGACTTCGTGCGCATCCGTGAGGAGTCGCGCACGAACACGTCGGTGCTCGACCCGACGACGGGCGAACAGACGGAGATCAACGAACGCGGCCCGTCGGTGTCGACGCGCGAGGTGGAGCTGTTCCGCGACAAGCTGCTGTACCTGGCGCGGGGCGCGGCGATCGTGGTGTTCGCGGGCTCGCTGCCGCGCGGCGTGGAGGCGGACATCTACGCGTCGCTGATCAGAGACCTCGAACGACTGGACGTGATCACGGTGGTGGACACCGACGGCGAGCCTCTGCGCCAGGCTGTGCGCGCGGAGCCGGACGTCGTCTCGCCGAACGTGCTGGAGGCGGAGGAGCTAGTCGGGCACGAGTTCTCGGGCGAGGAGGAGCGCTCGCAGGTGGTGGCGGAGATCGCTGCGCTGGGGCCGCGCGAGGCGATAATGACGCTCCCCGACGGCTGCTTCGCGCAGGTGCTGGTGGACGGCCAGAGGCGCCTTAAACGAGCGCGCATCGAGCCACGCGAGCCGGTGGCGCGAAGCGGCTCGGGAGACGCGTTCCTGGCGGGCTACCTGGCGGCGCGCTACGAAGGCCGAGCGCCCGACCATTGCCTGCGTGTGGGCGTCGCCTGCGGGGCGGAGTCGACGGCGCGCCTGGGAGCGGGCCTGATCGACCCCCGCGAGGCGCGGCGCCTGATGGGCGACGTGGAGCTGTCAGACGTGGAGCTGCCCGCGCAGGTGAGCTGAGCGGCGTTGGCCGCTCGACCCCGCGGAGCTCAGCCCCCCGCGACGTCCCTGCGCAGCAGCGTGAGGTAGGCGGCGAACAGCGCGGGCACACCGTACAGCGCGCATACCCAGGCGGAGTGGGCGATGGGCGCCCAGTCGGTGGGCGTGCGCAGCAGGCCCTGCCAGTTCTGGAGCTGTTCGGTGAGCAGGTACGGCTGGATGCCTTCCAGCCCGGGTATCTGGGCGACGATGAACAGCAGGATGACGAGGCCGATGGTGGCGACGACGGCGGCGGCGCTGTTGCGCGTGGCGACGGACAGCAGCACGCCGATGGCGACGAGGGCGAACAGCGGGATCAGGTATATGGCGTTGGCGGCGAACACCAGCAGCAGCGCCTTGGGCGCGGAGACGACGGTGCCGGAGAAGGTGGTGACGGAGTGAAAGCCCCAGGAGAGGACGCCGGCGGCGGTGGCGACGGCGGCGGAGGCGAACACGGCGAGCGCGGCGTAGGTCATGGCGGCGAGCGTCTTGGCGGCGAACACCTGGCCGCGGTCGACGGAGCGTGTGAGGATCGTCTTGAGCGTGCCGTTGCCGTCCTCGTTGGCGACGATGTCGCCGGCGACGAGTGCGGCGACGACGGGCAGCATGAAGCCGGAGAGGAACAGCAGCATGAGCACGGGCGTGGCGAGGCCCGACTGCGTGATCTGCGCGGCGAAGATGTTGCCGAGCCCATGGCCGTGGCGTTGGTGCACGTCCTGGAAGATCACGAAGAACACGGGCAGGATCATCACGAGCGCGAGGCCGAGGTACGTGCGCTTCTGGGAGATGAGCTTGCGCAGCTCCCAGCGGTAGACGGTGAACGTCGACGGGCGGCGGGTGCGCGCCGGCGCGAGCGCGGCGGGGGAGGCGGCGACGCTGCTCATGCGACCTCGACCGCCTGGGGCATGGCTCCGTTGTCGCCCTCGGTGAGCCTGAAGAAGAGGTCCTCGAGCGTGGCGAGCTCGGGGGTGAGCGCGAGGATGCCGACGCCCGCCTGGGCGAGGGCGAGCGACAGCTCGCCGACGTGCTGCTCCTGGGCCTCGAAGCCGAGGCCGTGCTCGCCGACGCTCGCGCGCTCGATCCCGGCTTGCGCGCGCGCGACATCCAGGGCGCGGGCGTCGTCGGTGGTGCGCAGCCGGTAGCCGGCTCCGCCCTGGCGGCGTAGGTCGGCGAGCGCGCCCTCGTAGACGACGCGTCCGGAGTCGACGATGGCGACGCGGTCGCACAGTTCCTGTACCTCCGGCAGCTGGTGGCTGGAGAGCAGCACGGTGATGCCGTCGTCGGCGAGACGGCGGATGAGCGCTCGCATGTCGCGCATGCCGGCGGGGTCGAGGCCGGTGGCGGGCTCGTCGAGGATGAGCAGGCGCGGCCTGCGCAGCAGCGCGGCGGCGATGCCCAGTCGCTGGCGCATCCCGTGCGAGTAGCCGCCGACCTTGTGCCCCGCGCGCGGGCTCAGCTCGACGATGTCGAGCACCTCGTCGATGCGCCCGGCGGCGCCGTCTCCGTCGAGCGCGGCGAGCAGTTCGAGGTTCTTGCGGGCGCGCAGGTAGGGGTAGAAGCGTGGCGCCTCGACGAATCCCGCGACCCCCTGCAGGGCGCGCGCGCCCTCGCGCAGTGGATCGTGCCCGAACAGCTCGACGGTGCCCTCGGTGGGCGTGATCAGGCCGAGGGCCATGCGCAGGGTGGTGGTCTTGCCCGCGCCGTTGGGGCCGAGGAACCCGTAGACGTCGCCGTGGCGTACGTTGAGGTCGATGTGGTCGACGGCGAGCACGTCCTTGTAGCGCTTGACCAGCCCGCGCGCTCTCACTGGCTGGGCCTCATCACCCCGAGGCGGCGCCGCCTCGTGGCTCACTACAGGCCTCGTGCGACCGCTTCGATGGCGGCGGGGGCGACGGAGCCCGCCAGCAGGTAGCGCACGCCGGAGCGCTCGAACGTGAGCAGCGTGCCGAGCTCGGTGCGCAGCTCGCTGGCGCTGGTGCCGTCGATGCTGACCTTGGGCAGTCCTTCCAGCGCTTCGCCGGCGTCCGCGTTGGTCTTGCTCGAGAGCACGGCGATCGTGGACGGGCCGTGCCCGTCGGTGGTGACGTTGGGCTTGTCCGTGGACGAGTGTGAGGCGTGCGGGGCGCTGGAGGACGGGGCGCTGACTTCCTCGATCTTGGCGTCCGCGGGCGGGTTGATTTCGAACACGGACGCGGCGACCGGCCCGTAGGAGACTTCGGTGGCGGCTAGTTCGATCACCGGCGAGGGCGTGGTGGAGGAGTAGATGGCGGCGCGCAGCGGCTGGCCGTTGTTGGCGTCGAAGGAGAGCTCGACGCCTCCGAGCAGGCTTCCGCCTTCGTTGGGGGATACGCGTACGGAGTACGCGGGCTGGCCGGCGACGTCGGTGGGCGTGGCGCCGGACACGTCGGCGTGCTTGCTGAGGTGGGCTATGGCTTCTTCGATGCTGGCGACGCTGGGGACTTCATGCTCGCCGGTCATGGGTGCGTCCGACCCGGATCCTTCATCGCCGGCTTTTTCGCCGGCCGGCGGCGTGTAGCGGTAGAGCGTGTTGGTGGCGGCGTCGTACAGCGACAGCGTGTGCCCGTCGTAGAGGATCTGGGTGTCGCCCTTCTGGGACTGCAGCTCGAGACGGACGTCCCCGTCCGTGGCGATCCACAGCCGGCCGGAGGCGCCGGCGATGAGTGGGCTGGAGGTCAATTCCCCCTCCGGGGACGATGCGCCGTCGTGTCCGCCGGTGGCGAGGCTGGCGCCTTCGAGCAGATGGTCGGTGAGCGTGATGTTGGCGCTGACGCCCTGGGGCTGTTCGCCGCGCGCGCGGCTGAGAGCGTCGTGCACCGCCTGAGCGAGCGACTTGGGCGGCGGCGTGGGGCCCGCGCCGACGGCGAAGGCGAGCGCGGTGGCGGAGATGCCGATGACCGCAGCGAGCGCGCACAGGAGCAGCAGTCGCGAGAGGGGAAGGCGTCGAAGAATGTTCACGGCTTGCGTCCACGTCCTTCAGGTTTCCGGGCCACGTTCCAGGTTAGCGCGGCGCCTTCGCGGCTCCTAAAGGTGGGAGAGCTCTCATGCTGGGGTCTGGGAGAGGGCTCGGGAGGGCGTCTTTGTGTCATTCCCCAGCGCCACCCGATATCTTCTCGCGGGCATGACCGTCCTGATCATCATCTGGGCCGTAATCACGGTGGCGGTTCTCGTGATCGCCCTGCGTGCCGGCCCCCGCGGCCATCGGGCGTCCCTGCCCGCCGACCAGTCGGGCGTGAGCCAGCGCGCGATCACGTTGGGGATCGTGGTGGTGTTCGCGTTTGGCTTGGCCGTGCCGGCGATCGTGCTGGCGTTCAACGGCGAGCACAAGGCGAGCGAGGACGTGGGTGTGCACCTGAACAGCCAGGAGGTCAAAGGCCGCGAACTGTTTGCCCTCAAATGCGGCGGCTGCCACACGCTGGCGGGGGTCAACGCGGTCGGGCGCATCGGTCCGAACCTGGACGTGCTGGTGGGCGGCATCTCCAGCGCGCGGGCACGCAGGGCGCTGGTGCTGAGCACGATCCTGACGGGCCCGGCGTACGGCGTCGGCAACATGCCGGCGGACCTGTACGAGGGCAAGGAAGCCGAAGACGTCGCCGACTTCGTCTCAGCCGTCGCCGGCCACCGCTGAGGCGACCGATGACCTTCGCGGGGCGGCGTCCTCGGTCGCTCGCGTGCGCAGCACGCCACGCTCCCTGCGTCCTTGCCCCACTCGATCCTCGGCCGCCTCAGGGGCGCGGTGTTTCCGCATCGCCGCGCGGCGGAACCCGTTTGGCCAAACGTCGATAGCGGCCGGCGATGGGCATGAGCTAGGGTCAGCTGGGTGAGCGACCAGCCGAAGACAGCTGAGGACGTGAAGGCGTTCGTTCAGGAGCGCGACATCCGTTTCATCCGCTTCTGGTTCACGGACATCCTGGGGCAGCTGAAGTCGTTTTCGATCAACGCGGCGGAGCTGGACGACGCGTTCGAGGCGGGGATGGGCTTCGACGGCTCGTCGATCACGGGCTTCAACGCGATCGAGGAGTCGGACATGATCGCGATGCCCGACCCGAGCACGTTCGCGGTGCTGCCGTGGCGCCCGGAGGAGCAGGGCGTGGGGCGCATGTTCTGCGACGTGATCACGCCCGAGAAAACGCCGTACGAGGGTGATCCGCGGCATGTGCTGCGCCGGGCGGTGCAGCGCGCGAAGGACATGGGCTTCGACACGTTCAACGTGGGCCCGGAGCTGGAGTACTTCCTGTTCAAGGACTCACGCTCGACGGAGGTGCTGGACGAAGGCGGCTACTTCGACCTGACGACGCTGGACGCGGGCTCGGACGTGCGCCGCGAGACGGTGCTGGCGCTGGAGCAGCTGGGCATCCACGTGGAGTACACGCACCACGAGGTGGGGCCCTCCCAGCACGAGATCGACATGCGCTACGCGGACGCGATGAAGATGGCGGACGACTGCATGACGTACCGCATCACGGTGAAGGAGTACGCGATGAAGTACGGATGGCACGCGACGTTCATGCCGAAGCCGCTGTTCGGCGAGAACGGCTCTGGCATGCACACGCACCAGTCGCTGTTCACGGGCGGCAAGAACGCGTTCTACGACCCCGACGACCAGTACTTCCTGTCGGACGTGGGCAAGGCGTTCATCGCGGGCCAGCTCAAGCACGCGCGCGAGATCTGCTCGATCTTCGCGCAGTGGGTGAACTCCTACAAGCGCTTGGTCCCGGGCTTCGAGGCGCCGGTGTACGTGGCGTGGTCGCGACGCAACCGCTCGGCGCTCGTGCGTGTGCCGCTGTACCACCCGGGCACGGAGAAGGCGACGCGCATGGAGCTGCGCTGCCCGGACCCGGCGTGCAACCCGTATCTGACGTTCGCGGTGCTGCTGCAGGCGGGCCTGGAGGGGATCGAGAAGGGCTATGAGCTGCCGGAGCCGATGGAGAAGAACCTGTACCACCTCTCCGGCGAGGAACACAGGCGTCTGGGCGTGGAGCAGCTGCCGGAGAGCCTCGGCGAGGCGATCGAGATCACGGCCGAGTCGGAGCTGGCGCTGCGCACGCTCGGCGAGCACATGTTCAATCGCTACGTCGAGATCAAGCGCCAGGAGTGGGACGACTACCGCGTGCACGTGACGCAGTGGGAGCTCGACCGCTACCTGTCGATCCTGTAGGCGATCTCTTTTCAGGGCCTACGCCCTGTCGGGCTCCGGCTCTCGGGGTCGGGCGTGGTGTTGATGGGGACAGGTGTAGCGGCTATCGTCCATGGCGTAAACCCCAAGCAGTCTGTTGCCGAAAGGCTGATGATGGCTTCAACGCTCGACACCCACGCGACGAACCAGGGAGAGGATCTGCCCGAGGAGGTCGTCGCGGTGATAGACGCAGCGGAGTTCAAGGCGGCTAGCCAGGATCCGCGCGTCCGTTCGTTTCTCACCGAGGCTGACGCCTACCTCGTCGAGCTCGAGCAGCAGGCTCGCAACCGCTAACCCACCGGCTCCAGCGGTAGCCAGAGCCGCTTGGGCTTCCTCACTTCGGCCGAAGGTCGAAAGCCGTAGCGTTCACGCCACATCGCCGCCGTCCTCTCATCGAACGGGTCGACGACGAGCACAGCTGTGGCCTGCAGTTCGGCGGCACGGCGGGCGGTAGCGACCGCGTGGAGCAGCAGCAGCTTGCCTTCGATCTCGGCTCGCCTGTCCTTGGCGATCCAGGTGATAAGGGCTGCGGGCACTCGTACAGGCGCGACGTCGGCACGTCGGCGATCGCGCTGACTGAGTTCGACCTGCGCCGACGCGAGCGAGTAGAAGCCGGCTACGCGACCGCCGGCGATGAGTAGACGGGTGCGCGAGGTTTGATGAGCAGCGACCGCCTCGGTCTGTGGCCCTCCTTTGAGAAGCCTGCTTCGGCGTCTAACGGCGACTCAGTCTCCCACTCCGTGCGCCGACTCATCAAACCGATTGGCCGGCACGGCGCAAGCGATCGGGCGAGCGGGGGAGAGGTGCCAGTGCAGCGCCTGCAGCATGTGGCCGAACGCGGTGGGGTGGCGCGGGGCGATGTCGGCGACGAGCGCGAGCGCGCCGAGGGCTTGGCGTTCGTACCGGTCGTCGCCGGTTAGCTGGGCCAGGCGCAGCAGGCCGACGGCGGCGCTGGAGGAGCCGGAGGGTATGGGGGAGTCCTCGAGGTCCTTGCGCCTGACGATCAGCGCTTCGGCGTCGGCGGCGGTCGAGAAGAAGCCGCCGTGCTGGGGGTCGGCGAAGCGCTCGATGATCTCGCCGGCGAGCGCGATGGCCTGGTGGAGCCAGCGCTCCTCGCAGCTCGCTTCGAACAGCGCGAGCAGCGCCTCCAGCAGGAACGCGTGGTCCTCCAGGTAGCCGTCGATCCGGGCCTGCCCGTGGTTGTACGTGCGCAGCAGGCGCCCGCGATCGTCGCGCATCTGGCCCTGCAGGAACTCCGCGCACGCGATCGCAGCGTCGAGGTAGCGCGGCTCGTCGAGCGCGGCCCCGGCGTCGGCGAGCGCGCAGATCATCAGGGCGTTCCAGCTGGTCAGGCGCTTGTCGTCGAGCGCCGGGCGCTCACGCCGTTCGCGCGCCGCCAGCAGCCGCTCGCGGATGCGCTCGCGGGTCTGATGATCGGGTATCCGCCCGTCCCCGCGATCGGTGAGGACGTTGAGGCCCGGCTCGGGGTGGTGCGGGTCCTGGAAGTTCCCCTGCTCTGTGGCTCCCAGCCACGCGATCGCGGCGGCGGCGTCCTCGCCGAGCACGTCGTCGAGCTCGGCGACGGTCCACACGTAGAAGCGGCCCTCGACGCCCTCCGAGTCGGCGTCGAGCGCGCTGTAGAAGCCTCCCTCCGGGCCGCGCATCTCGCGCAGCGCCCAGTCGAGCGTGTCCCTGCACACGTCCAGCAGCCGTGCGTCGCCGGTGGCCTGCGCCGGCTGCGCGCCCGGCGCGTCGCCTGCGCCGCGCGAGGCCTGCCAGCCGTGCAGATACGCCCGCGCTAGCAGCGCGTTGTCGTAGAGCATCTTCTCGAAGTGGGGCACCGTCCAGCTGGCGTCGACGCTGTAGCGCGCGAAGCCACCGCCGATCTGGTCGTGGATGCCGCCGCCGGCCATCGCGTGAAGCGTGGTCAGCGACATCGTGCGCTCGCCGCGCGCGAGCAGGAGCTCGAGCACGGGCGCCTGCGGGAACTTCGGCGCCCCACCAAAGCCCCCGTGGCGCGCGTCGAAGCTCTCGGCCAAGCTCGCGACGGCCTGTTCGAGCGCGCGCTCGCCGGGAGGGTCGCTCGACGGCGACAGCCGCGCGCCACCGGACAGCCGCTCGCGCAGGCGCTCGCCGCCCGCGCGGATCTCCTCGCGGTTGTGCTCCCAGGACTCGGCGATCGCCTGCAGCACCTGCGTCCACGCGGGCATGCCGTGGCGAGCGTCAGGTGGGAAGTACGTGCCGCCGTAGAACGGCAGCTGCTCGGGCGTGAGGAACACGTTCAGCGGCCAGCCGCCGTGGCCGGTCATCCCCTGGACGGCCTCCATGTACAGCGCGTCGATGTCCGGGCGCTCCTCGCGATCGACCTTCACGCACACGAAGCTATCGTTCATCACGCTGGCCGTGCGCGGGTCCTCGAAGGACTCGCGCTCCATCACGTGGCACCAGTGGCAGGCGGAGTAGCCGATCGACACCAGCAGCGGCTTGTCGCGCTCGCGCGCTCGCGCGAGCGCGACGGGCCCCCACGGCAGCCAGTCGACCGGGTTCTCGGCGTGCTGGCGCAGGTACGGGGAGGTCTCCTGCGCTAGGGCGTTGGGCACCCGCTCAGGGTAGCCACGACCACAGCGTGCGGCCGTCGCCGTCGAGCGCGCGCTCGCCGTGGCGGGCGAGCAGCTCGAGCACGGCGGAGCGAGAGGGCCATTCGCCGCCCCCGGCGCTCACACGCGAGAGCTTGACCTTGGCGAGGTTGATGGCGAAGCGCCGACCGCCGAGCGTGCCTGTGACGTTCTCCGAGGCGCCGCCGAAGCGCACCGTCCCGGACGCGGCCTGCGTGCCGGAGATGCGGATGTTGGTGGCCTGCAGCTGGCCGTCGCGCACGGGAAACGTGGCTGTCAGCTGCACGCCGGGCACGAACGCGAGGTCCTTGAGGGTCGCCGCGGAGCCGGTGAGCTTGGCGTAGCCTCCGTGCAGGCCGCCGAAGCTCGAGCCGCTGGGCAGTTCCTGCTCGGCCTGTAGCGTGGCCGCGACCACCTGGCGGTTGAGGTCCACGAGCGTGTCGAGCACCGCCACGAGCGTGCGCCCGCGCTTGCCGCCGAGCTGTGCCGGCGGGTGTATGTCGGCGAGCTTGATGGGGGTGAGCGGGGTGGGCGCGAACGGGTTGCCGGCGGGTGCGCATGGCTGGATCTGACCCCCACCCACCCCGCCGGCGAAGAACGCGGTGACGGCCAGTGAAGAGCAGTCGCTGAGGTCGCTGCCGAGCACCGAGTGCCCGGTGAACGGCACCACCAGCAGCTGTGCGTCGGGTATCAGCGCGGCAACCCGGCGCGCATCGGCGGTGGGCGTTCTCAGGTCCTGCTCGCCGGAGAGGATCAGCGTGGGCACGTTCGGCAGCGGGCTCGCGGCGGGCGGCGGCGGCGATGCGTCCGGCCACCCGGCGCAGTCGGGGACGAGGCTGTTGGCGTACGCGGTGACCGCGTCGAACGGGTAGAAGTCGCCGGCCGGCTGGGCGTGCAGGTAGTCGAGCGCTTCGGCGAGCCGGGCGCTCTGCGAGGCGTCGCGCTGCCACGGGAACGGGGTCTCCTCGCACGACGTGGCCACGAACAGCGTTTCGTCGATCTCCTGCGAGGCTTCGCCGACGGAGCCTTCTTTGGGCACGCTGGGGATCAGCCCCTCGGAGAGCGCGCGCAGGCGCAGCAGCGGATCGGGTTCGTGGCGCAGCGCCGACTGCACGGCCGCGGGCAGCAGCGCGCGCAGGGCGGGGTTCAGGTCGCCGGCCTCGAGGATGTCCAGCAGCCCCTGCTCGTCCAGCGTGCTCGAGTGGCGCCTGCCGGAGCCGTCGTACACCGACCCGCTCAGCGCGCGCTTGCCCAGCTGCGCGGTGAGGGTGGCGACGTTGGCGAGCGGGTTGGAGCTGATCCCCGCGCACGCGCCGTTCGCGCACAGCTCGTCAAGCACGCCAGCGATCGCCTCGAACGTGGGGATCGCGAACGGTTCCGGCCCGTTGGTGGGCACGACCGAGTCGAGCACCAGCGCTTCGACGTTCTGGGGATAGCGTTCGGCGTACTCCAGTGCGACCTTCGTGCCGTAGGAGGTGCCGTACAGCACGAGCTTCTGATAGCCGCCCGCCTGCCGCAGGGCCTCGATGTCCTGCACCGATTCCTGCGTGGTGAACGCGCCGCGCGCGGGCCCCAGCTCAGACGCGCACTGCCCGAACAGCTCGCTCACGGGCTCGCTGCTGAACGCTTCGAACGCGGAGCAGCTCAGCGGGTCCGAGGAGCCGGTGCCGCGCTGGTCGAACACCAGCAGGTCGCGCGAGCCGAGCGCTGGAGCGATCGTCTGGGCGATGAATTCGGCGAGCGGCAGGGCCGCCTGGCCGGGGCCGCCGGCGAGCGCGACGACCGCGTCGCGGCTTGGGCTGGCGCCGGCGAGCTTGCGCTCTACGCTCAGCGAGATCGTCCCCGGCGCCGCGCCGCCGCGGTCGAGCGGCACCGGCAGCGACGCGCACGAGAACGTCGCGCTGTCGGGGCAGGTGACGAAGCTAAGGCCGGAGGAGGCGTTCGAGGACGCCGGCCAGCTCGCGAGCAGCAGCGCCGCCAGGGCCAGAAATGGAGCTAGCCGCCGCATCGTCCTCGACAATAGCCGCACTCGCGGTGGTGGGGTCGAACTGGATGTTGCGGCCGGCGAGGCGCCCGACGTACTGGCCGTGCGGGTTGCGTCGCAGCGTGCCGTGCGCGGCGCTGGCGCCGGCGATCTGCAGGTCCCCGGTTTCCAGGCGGAGGGTGCCCGAGAGGGTCACGCCGGGGACGTAGGAGTAGTCGTCGAAGCTGAAAGCGCCGTTGGCGTACTCGGCCCAGCCGCCGCGCAGGCCGCCGACGCGCAGCGTCGGCAGCGTCAGTTCCGAGGAGGCGACCCCCGCGAGCTTGAACGCGAACTGGCGGCCGAAGTCGGCGAGCGTCAGCGCGAACGCGCGCAGCGTGCGCCCGGGCCGGCCGCCGTATCCGCTGACCGGCGACAGCGAGGACAGTCGCAGCGGCGGCAGCGGCGGGGGGCGCAGGCTCTCCGGCGGCGGCGCCGCGCTGCACGGCTTCACCGACTTCGCGGCGAACAGCGCGAGCATCGCTTCACGCGCGCACGCGGTGGGCTCGTCGCTCAACACCGAGTGGCCGGTGTAGGGCACGACCAGCAGGTGCGCGTCGGGGATCTCGGCGGCCACTTCGCGGGCGTTTGCGGTCGGTGTGCGCAGGTCGTCGGCGCCGCTGAGGATCAGCGTGGGGACGTTCGGCAGGGGCGCGTCGTCGAGCGCCGGCGCGGGCGTGGTGTAAGGCCAGTAGGCGCAGCCCGAGATGTCGCTGAGCGCGAGCGCGTTGGCCGCCGTGAACGGCCCCAGCACGCTCGCCGGCAGCGCCTTGGCCGCTGCCTTCGCTTCGGCGAGGCGCACGCTCGGGCTCGACGCGCGGTTGAACGGGAAGTCCTGCTCTTCGCAGGTCGTGGCGTAGTACAGCGGGTTGTCGAAGTCTTCCGCTTCGCTTTCGCCGCTTTCCGCGGCTTCCAGCAGCCGTGCCAGCGGCGCATTGTCCCCGCGCGCGGCGGCGCTGATCGACGTGAGAAATTCGGCGCGCAGCAGCGTCGAGAAGTCTCCCGCGAGCAGCAGTCCGACGAGATCGTTGGAGGTGACCGACACGGTGTGCGCCTTGCCCTCGCCGTTGAACACGTGTCCGCGCAGCGGCGCGCGCGCCATCTCGCGCACCACTCGCGCGAGGTCGGCGACGGGATCGGCGGTGACGCCCGCGCAGGCGCGGTAGGCGCACATCTGGCTCAGCACGCGCGGCACGGCCGCGAACGTGGACTGCTCGAGCGTGTCCGGCCCGTTGGGCGGCACGACCGAGTCGAGGATCAGCGCTTCGACGTGTTCGGGGTACTCCTGCGCGTACTCCTCGGCGACCTTCGTGCCGTAGGAGGTGCCGTACAGCACGAGCTTTTCATAGCCGCCGGCCTGGCGGATGGCCTCGATGTCGGCGACCGTGTCGGCGGTGGTGTAGAAGGCGCGATCGGGGCCCAGCTGGTCGCCGCACGCTTCGATCAGCGCTCCGTAGGAGTGGTAGAGGTCGGGGCGTTCGAACGCGTGGCAGGAGAGCGGAGCGGAGAGCCCGATCCCGCGCTGGTCGAAGACGATCAGATCGCGCGTGGCGGCGATCGGGCCGAGCAGCTCGGCGAACTGTTCGGCGAACGGCAGCGCGGGCTGTCCGGGTCCGCCCGCCAGCGCGATGATCGCGCTGCGCGCTTCGCCGACGGACGCGCGGTGGCGCTGCAGCGCCAGCGTGATCGTCCCGGGGGTGGCGCCGCTGGGGTCCAACGGCACGGTCACGTGCCCGCAGGCGAATTCGTTGCTTTCGCCGCAGGGCGTGAACGCGATCTGGGCTTGCGCGGACGCGGCCAGCTGGGAGCCGCCGAGCACGCCGATCCACATGCACGCGGTCAACAGCGCCGCCGCGAGCTTGCGCCCCCAAGGTTGCATTGATTGGAATCTAACGCCTCGGCCGGCACCACGGCGCCGGTTGCTCGCCGGCGGCGGTGAAGCGGGCGCTCGCCGCTTGCCCGATCGCGCGCGGTAGGGTCTCCCCGATGGCGGGTGAGCGCGAGACCGTGGACGCACCGCAGGCGCCGTCGGCGATCGGTCCGTACAGCCATGCCGTGCGTGTGGGCGAGCTGCTGTTCTGCTCGGGGCAGATACCGCTCGACCCCGCCAGCGGGGAGATCGTGGGGGCCACGGCGGCTGAGCAGGCCAGCCGCTGCCTGGAGAACCTGCGGGCGGTGTGCGAGAGCGCCGGCACGAGCCTGCGCCGCGCGGTGCGCATGACCGTGTACATGACCGATCTGGCGGCGTTCGCGGATGTCAACGAGGTGTACGGATCGTTCTTCGACGACGATCCGCCTGCGCGTGTGGCTATCGGGGTGGCGGCGCTGCCGCGGGGCGCGCAGGTCGAGATCGACGCGATCGTCGCGCTCGGCTGAGCTGGCTTGCGGCCTCAGGCGGAGATCGACGCGACCGCGGCGGGATGCGCCTCGCCGTCGGCGGGCTCGACGCTGAGCAGCGCGCGGTTGAGCAGCTCGTGCAGGGTCCTGCGCTCGTCGGAGTCGAGCGCCGCGAGCACCTCGTCCTCGATCGCCGTCTGGGCTCGTTCGGCGTCGCTCAGCGCCGTGCGCCCGGACGGCGTGATCGCCACCAGGTGGCGGCGGCGGTCGCTGGGGTCTCGCAGGCGGGTGACGTAGCCGAGCTGCTCCAGCTCGTTGAGCAGCAGCACGACGTTGTTGGCGTCCATGCAGAAGGCGTCGGCGAGGTCCTGCTGGGGGCATTCGTCGTGGTCTGAGACGTAGCTGAGCGAGATGAGATGACGCAGGTGCATCCCCAGCCGCCGCTCGTCGCTGCGGCGGTACACCTGCTTCGCCAAACGGCTCAGCAGCACCGCCGAGCCGGGGGCACACTCGCACTGATCAGCCATGTTCACAAGTTTATACATATCAAAGCGTCAATCGTCACATTAGCAGGGATCGCCAATTTTTCATAGATCATCCTTGTTGTATGGATGATAGATGCTATGGTGTGTTCTACGCAACCCAGGAGGACACCCATGACATCTCTGCTTCGCCGCTCCAACGCCACCTCGCAGCCCGTCAGCTCGCAGTCCGCCGCCTCCGAGCGCCGGCGCTGGATCGCGCTCGGCGTTCTGTGCCTCGGACAGCTGATGATGGTGCTGGACGCGACGATCGTGAACGTCGCGCTGCCATCGATCCAGCGCGAGCTGCACTTCACGCAGGCGAACCTTACGTGGGTGATAGACGGCTACATGATCACGTTCGGCGGCTTCCTGCTGCTGGCCGGGCGCTTCGGCGACCTGGTGGGCCGCAAGAAGGTCTTCCTCAGCGGCCTGGTGCTGTTCGTGTCGGCGTCGATCCTGTGCGGCGTGTCGGACAGCCAGGCGATGCTGATCGGCGCGCGCCTGCTGCAGGGGGTCGGCGGCGCGGTCGCCTCGAGCGTGATCCTGGCGATCATCGTGACCGAGTTCCCCGAGCGCGTCGAGCAGGCGAAGGCGATGGGCATGTACGCGTTCGTGTCCGCCGGAGGCGGCTCGATCGGCCTGCTCGCCGGCGGCGCGCTCACGCAGTCGCTGAGCTGGCACTGGATCTTCTTCGTGAACGTGCCGATCGGCGTGCTCGCGTTCGTGTTCGGGTCGATGCTGATCAAGGAGAACGAGGGCATCGGCCTGGCCGGCGGGGTGGACGTGCTCGGCTCGATCCTGATCACGCTGGCGACCGTGCTGGGCGCGTTCGCGATCGTCAAGTCCGGCGACTATGGCCTGCTGTCGGCGCGCACGCTGGGCGCCGCCGGCGCCTCGCTGGTCCTGCTCGGCTCGTTTCTCGCGTGGGAGGCGCGTGTCGCCAACCCGATCATGCCGCTGCGCGTGCTGCGGCTGCGCACGCTGATGGGCTCGAGCCTCGTCCGCGGCCTGCTCGTCACGGGCATGTACTCGGCGTTCTTCCTCGGCGCGCTGTATCTCGAGCGGGTGCTCGGCTACAACGCGATCGACACCGGCCTCGCGTTCATGCCGCTGACAGTCGCGATCGCGGTGCTGTCGCTGGGCGTGGCGGCGCGCGCGGTGGAGCGCTTCGGCGCGGTGCCCACGCTCGCCACTGGACTGGCGGGGATCATCGTCGGGCTGCTGCTGCTGGCCGTGCAGGGCGTTCACGCCGCCTACTTCCCGGGTCTGTTCTTCGCCTTCCTGGCGCTCGGTCTCGGCGCGGGGGCGTCGTTCCTGCCGCTGCTGACTCTGGGGATGGCCGACGCTCCCGCGCGTGACGCGGGCCTGGCGTCGGGCATCATCAACGTGTCCGTGCAGCTGTTCGGCGCGATCGGCCTGGCGGCGCTCGGCACGGTCGCGACCGACCACACGAAAGCGCTGAGCGCCGCCGGCCACCCGCTGCTCGCGTCGCTCACCGGCGGCTACCACCTGGCTTACGTGGTCGCCTCCGTGTGCGTCAGCCTGGGCATCCTCGCGGCGTTCCTGGTGCTGCGCCCACCCGCTTGGAGAGCGCAGGAGGTCGAGGACGAGGAGCGCGTGGGCTCCGAGCTGGCCGAGCCGATCGCGCAGGCAGCATGAGCCCCCCGGCAGGACACAGCGAGCAGGTCACCCGGCGGCACGCGGCGCAGCGCGTGCGCGCCGCCGGGCGCTCGCGCCGCGCCGACGCGGGCGCCGTCACCGAGATGGCGCGCTCGCTGCTGCGCGACGCGCGCGCCGCCGACACCGCCGAGGAGCGGTGCCGGCGGGGTGGCATCGCGCGGGCGGAGCGCGCGGTGCGGCGCGAGCTGGCGGGCGGGAGCGTGCGTCTCAGCTCGCGCCCGTTCGCGGACGCCAGCGCGAGCGGGCGCCTCAGCTCGCGCCCGCTCGCAGCTCGGCGCGCTTGACCTTGCCAGAGGCCGTCTTCGGCAGCTCGGCCACGAAGTCGATGACGCGGGGGTACTTGTAGGGGGCGGTCTCGCGCTTGACGTGCTCCTGCAGCTCGCGCACGAGCTCGGGCGAGGGGGCGTACTCGCCCGATCGCAGCACGACTACCGCGCGCACTACCGAGCCACGCTCCTCGTCCGGCGCCGCGACCGCGGCGGCCTCGGCGACGGCCGGGTGGGCGACGAGCGCGGACTCGACCTCGAACGGGCCGATGCGATAGCCGGCGGAGACGATCACGTCGTCGCCGCGTCCCTCGAAATACAGCCAGCCGTCCTCGTCCCGCGTGACCCGGTCGCCGGTGTGCCACGGTCCGGCCGCGCGCCGGTCCTCGACTGTCCACATGCCGTCGTCGCCGCGGCGGACGTGCTCGTGTAGATAGCCGAGGAAGAACGTCGGCACGCTCGCGGGGTCGACCGTCAGCTCGCCGTCCACGATCGTCAGGCCCATGCCCGGCAGCGCCCTGCCCATCGAGCCGGGCCGCGCGGCGGTGTGCAGCGGCGTGCCGGTCGTCTGTCCCGTCTCGGTCTGGCCGTAGCCGTCGCGGATCTCCAGGCCTGTCGCCTCGTGCCAGGCGCGCAGCACCTCCGGGTTGAGCGCCTCGCCGGCGGCGACCATCCCCCGCAGGTGCGCCAGCGGGCGCGGTGTCGCGCGCTTGGCGATCACGCGGTACTCGGTCGGCGCCATGCACAGCACGTTCACGCGCTCGCGCTCGAGCAGCTCCAGGCGCTCCTCGGGGTCGAAGCGCGCGTCGTGCAGCAGCGCCGCCGCGCCCGACAGCCACGGCGCGATGAACACGTTGCGCGCCGACTTCGACCAGCCGCTGGCGGCGGTGCACCACACCAGCTCGCCGGTGCGCGCGCCGAGCCAGTGCTCGGCCTGCACGCGCTGGCCGTCCAGGTAGCGCTGTGCGTGCACGACCGCCTTCGGCTCGCCGGCGGTGCCGCTCGTGAACGTCAGCAGGCACGGATCGTCGTCGGCGAGCTCGACGGCGGGCGCGCGCTCCGCGGCGAACAGGCTCTCGTCGGGCACGTACGCGATCGCCGGCGTCGGTGCGGCGCTGGCGGTGGCCGCGCGCAGCTCCTCCTCGTTGCGCTCATCCGCGAGGATCAGCGTGGGGCGGGTGGCTTCGATGCGCATGCGCAGGTCCTTCGCGCGCAGCTGCTCGGTGCACGGCAGCACGACGGCGCCGACGCGAAAGCACGCCGCCATGCTCAGCACCCACTCGGGGCGGTTGCCGATCAGCGTCATCACGACATCGCCGCGGCCTACGCCCAGCTGCCCCAGCGTGCCAGCCAGGCGCGCCGCGCGGTCGCTCACCTCGCCAAAGCTCCACTCGCGCCTGCCGCCGTCGCGCGCCAGCTCCAGGAGGGCGAGGTCCCGGGGGTTGCGCCGGTCGAGGACATCGCGCGCGAAGTTCACGACGGTATTCTCCTCTAAAGGGTGGCGCAGGCGGCCGCAGGTCGCCAAGCGGGCCCCTCCGTAGTTCATTCAGACGCCAAGACGACCCTGGAGCGCAGATCAGATGGCCGTAGCCGCCTCCCAGTACACCGACATGAACGACGAGCAGAGGGCGATCACCGAGATGGTGCATCAGTTCGCCGACGAGCAGATTCTGCCCAACGCCGAGCACTACGACCACGAGGACGAGTTCCCGGAGCCGATCGTCGAGCAGATGAAGGAGCTGGGCCTGTTCGGGGTGACGATCCCCGAGGAGTACGGCGGGATGGGGCTGGACCTGACGACGTACGCCATGATCGTCGAGGAGCTCTCGCGCGGCTGGATCTCGATCTCGGGCGTCATCAACACGCACTTCATCGGCTCCTACCTGCTGATGAAGTTCGGCAGCGAGGAGCAGAAGCAGAAGTACCTGCCGCGCATGTCCACCGGCGAGATCCGCGCGGCGTTCTCGCTGTCCGAGCCGGAGCTCGGCTCCGATGTGCAGGCGATCAAAACCTCCGCCAAGAAGGCCGCGGACGGCTCGTATGAGATCAACGGCCAGAAGATGTGGGTGACCAACGGCCTGCGCTCGGACCTCGTGTTCGTGCTCGTCAAGACCGACCCCAACGCCGAGAAGGCCTACCAGGGCATGACGTGCTTCATCGCCGAGAAGGAAGGCGGCGTCAGCGAGAACACCGGCCCGTACGCCGGGCTCACGGTCCCACCGCAGCTGCGCAAGATGGGCTACAAGGGCGTGGAGTCGACCGAGCTCGTGTTCGACGGCTACAAATGCCCGGCCGAGAACGTCCTCGGTGGCGAGGACGCGGGTCTCAACAAGGGCTTCCCGCAGATGATGGACGCGCTGGAGGTCGGGCGGGTCAACGTGGCCGCGCGCGGGGTCGGCATCGCCCAGCGCGCGCTCGAGCTGGCGCTGCGCTACTCCCAGGAGCGCAGGACGTTCGGCAAGCCGATCTCAGAGCACCAGGCGATCCAGTTCAAGCTCGCCGACATGGCCACGCAGGTGGACGCCGCGCGCCTGCTGACGCTGCGCGCCGCGCGCATGAAGGACGCCGGCCAGCGCTCAGACCTGGAGGCGGGCATGGCCAAGCTGTTCGCCTCTGAGGCCGGCCGCTTTTGTGTGGAGGAATCCTTCCGCATACACGGCGGCTATGGATACTCGAAGGAGTATGAGATCGAGCGTCTCTATCGCGACGCCCCCCTGCTGCTGATCGGAGAGGGCACCTCGGAGATCCAGCGCATGGTGATCGGGCGCAAGCTGCTGGCGCGTCATAAGATCTGAGCGGAAAACCAGGGACCGCGACAAGGTCCAGGAGGGGAGAGCAGCTACATGGCCGATGACGCCAAGGCTCTGATCGAGCTAGCGACCCGCAGGTTCGTGAGCGAAGTGTCCGCGCTGGAGCCGATCAAGCTCGTCGTCGGCGTAGAGCTCCGAGGCCGCGGCGATATCCAGCACTTCCGCCTGGAGATGCCCGGCGTGAAGGTCACCAAGGGACCGGCCGCGGACGCGCGCGTGCGGGTGGACATGCGCCGCGAGTTCTTCAACGTGATGGCCCGCGAAGCGAAGGTCGCCGACTGGATCGAGGCGTTCGCCTACGGGCAGGCCAAGGCGTCGGGTCCAGACCAGTTCATCCGCCTGATCGTCAACGTGGTCGAGCGCCAGCAGGAGCGCGAACGCACGCCGAAGGCGCGCAAGCACGTGTAGAGCGTCTACCCCAGCAGGTGTGGCATCGACCGTGATGCGTTATCGCGCATACTTGCCATAACGCATCACAAATGATGTAGCGCATGGTGAGAGTGGTGCTATACTGGGGCATCAGATCAGATGCATTATCGCCGTATATGCGCCTAACAACTCAGAACTGATGCGCCTAGATGAGCTTATGACCGACGATGCCGTGCTCGACGAGCTCGGCCGCAGGCTCGTGCGCCAGCGCGTCCAACGCAACATCACTCAGGCTGAGATGGCCGAGCAGGCGGGGATCGGTCGAGCCACTCTGCAGCGTCTCGAGCGGGGGGAGTCGGTGCAGATGACCTCCATGATCAAGCTGCTGCGGGCGCTCGGACTGCTGAGCGCGCTCGACGCCGCCGTGCCCGAGTCGATCGATCTCCCCATCGCCGAGCTGGAGCGCGAGCGGCACAGGACTCGCCGGCGCGCACGCGGCCGTCGCGGCCGCCAGTCCGCGGAGTCCGCTGGGGCGCCGTGGAGGTGGGGCGAGGAGCCGGACGCGGGCGTATGACGGTCGCGTCCGTGAACCTGTGGGGGACACGGATCGCCGCCGTCTCCATTCGCGCCGGTGCGCGTTACGCGACGTTCCAGTACGACCCCGCGTTCGTGCGCAGCGGCGTCCAGGTCGCGCCCGTGCGAATGCCGTTGCGCGAGGAGCCCTATAGGTTCCCGGGACTGCCCGAGGATGCCTTCGATGGGCTGCCGGGACTGCTGGCCGACGCGCTGCCCGATCGGTGGGGGACGGCTCTCGTCAACGCCTGGCTGGCCTCTCAGGGACGGGACGAGTCGACATTCGACGTCGTTCAACGGCTCTGCTACGTCGGCACCCGTGGGATGGGCGCGCTCGAGTTCCAACCTGCTCACGAGCCGGACACCCCCGGCCGCGAGGACCTCCAGCTCGATGCGCTCGTGCGTCTGGCGAGCGAGGCGCTCGCCGAACGCGCCGAGTTCGTCGCCGAGCTGAGCGATCACCCCGACGAGGAGGCGATGAAGCAGATACTCGCCGTCGGCACCTCCGCCGGCGGAGCGCGACCGAAGGCCATCATCGCCTACAACGACGCCACCAGCCAGGTCCGCTCCGGGCAACTCGACGCGGGCGCCGGCTTTCGACAGTGGCTCTTGAAGTTCGACGGCGTGTCTCGCGCGGGCGATCACGGGCTCACCGACCCGCAGGGCTGGGGAGCGATGGAGTACGCCTATTGGAAGATGGCCACGGCTGCCGGTGTGGAGATGACGGAGTGTCGGCTCTTGGAGGAGAACGGTCGCCGGCACTTCATGACCCGTCGCTTCGACCGCCCTGATGACGGCGGCAGGCTGCACATGCAGACGCTTGGTGCGCTGGAGCACGTCAGCTACAACGAGCCGGGTGCCTACAGCTACGAGCAGGCCCTGCTGTTGATCCGGCGGATGGGCCTCGGCACACCAGCTGTGGAGCAGCAGTTCCGCCGGATGATCTTCAACGTCGTCGCACGCAACCAGGACGACCACGTCAAGAACATCGCCTTCCTCATGGATCGCGGCGGCACGTGGTCGCTGGCCCCGGCCTACGACGTGATCTGGGCGTGGAGGCCCGGCAACCGCTGGCTCGACAGCCACCAGATGTCGATCAACGGCAAGCGCGAGGGGTTCGCCGTCGCCGACCTGCGAGCGGTTGCCCGCCTCGCCGGCCTCAAGCGCGGTCGCGCCGAGGCGATCCTCGCCGAGGTCAGCGATGTCGTCGCCGGCTGGCGAGCGATCGCCGAGGAAGTCGGAGTCGAGGAGCACATGGCCGAGCAGATCGCTCGCTCGCACCGCCTGAAGCTGCCCGCAGGCTGACCCGCGCGAACCAGACGCACACCGCCGCGGTGCGAGGTCAGTGGTAGGCGGAGAGCTGCTCGGCCAGGAACGCCAGCGAGCCGAGCAGGAAGATGCACATGACGACCAGGGAGAAGTTTTCGTTCATGGTCTCACCATCAAAGATAGTGGACCGGGCGGCCTACAGCGCGGCGCCATCCTCGTAGAGCTTGAGCACGCGCACGGGGTGGGTGGGATTCGACTCGACGGCGTCAAGGCACAGCCGGCACAGCACGCACTCGTCGAGGTTCTTCTCAACGATCTCCACGCCGCCGTCGCCGGCCACGGCGAAGATGTCCACGGGGCACACCTCCGCCAGCTTGGCCGCGACCGCCGGGTCCGACGCGATCGCGTCGTCGACCTCGACGGCGATGAACATTCCGTCCTTGCGCATCAGGAGGCGCTCCTCTCTCCCTGCGGGGACGATGCGGCGATCTTCGCGCGGATCATCGCCGGGATGTCCTCGATCCGCTCGGCGACCGTGATGCCGGCCTGCGCCAGGCGCGCGATCTTCTCCGAGGCGGTGTCCTCCTTGCCTTCGACGATCGTGCCCGCGTGGCCGAAGCTCATGCCGGGCATCTCGTCCATGAAGCGCCCCGCCATGAACGCGACGATCGGCAGCCGCGAGTCGTGCTCGGTCACCCAGCGCGCGAGCTCCGCCTCCATGCGTCCGCCCGGCTCGGTGTAGATGACGATCCCCTGCGTCCGCTCGTCGGCCTCGAACAGCGGCATCAGCTCGGCGTAGCTGGAGCCGATGATCGCGTCGCCGCCGATCGACACCGCCGTCGACTGGCCGAGGCCGGCGGCGCTGAGGGTCGAGGACATCTCCGTGGTCATGCCGCCGGAGCGCGAGATCACGCCGATCGGGCCCGGCGTGTAGGCCTGCGCGGCGTTTTTCGCAGGGCCGCCGATGCCGCCCATCTTGACCACGTCCGGCACGATTATCCCCAGGCAGTTGGGGCCGATGATGCGCGCGCCGCGCAGCGTCGCCAGCTCGACCATCTCCGCGACGTCGCGGCGGGGGATGCGCTCGGTCACGATCACCACCAGCTTCACGCCGTTCTCGACCGCCTCGAACACCGCGTCCTTGGTGAAAGCGGGGGGGACCGTCACTACCGACCCGTAGATCGGCGATCCATGATGAGCGACCGCCTGGGCGACCGTGTCGAACACCGGCACACCGTGCACCTCGCGCCCGAGCCGCCCCGGGGTCACCCCGCCGACAACCTTCGCGCCCGCCCCGTAGTCCAGGCACTCGCGCGTCAGGTTCACCGCCTCGCGGCCGGTGATGCCCTGGACGATGAACGTCGTGTCAGCGTCGATCAGGATGCTCACGCCGCGGCCCCTTGGATCTTCTCGACCGCGCGGCGAGCCGCCTCGTTGAGAGAGACGCTCCGGTCGGCGTAGTCGACGCCGTACTTCTCGAGGATCTTGAAGCCCTCCTCCTCCCACGCGCCGGGGATGCGGAAGATGGCGATCTTCTCGGCGGGGTCGTGGCCGAGCTCGATGCAGGCTTTGATCACGCCGCGCGCGACGATGTCCACACGCGTGTTGGAGACGATCGACATCATCACCGCGATCTTGTCCACGCCGGGCTTCTGCAGCACGAGCTTGGCCAGGCCACAGGCCTTGGCGACGGAAGGGTTGCCGCCGATCTCGCAGTAGTTGGCGGGCTTGCCGCCGTGCGCGCGCACGGCGTCGAACAGCGTCAGCGAGCCGCCGCCGGCGCCGATCACGAGGCCGAGGTTGCCGTCGAACTCGGTCACGTTGCCGGCCACGCCGCGGTGGTCCTGGGAGTCTACTTCCTCGCCGGCGAGCTCGAACGGGGTCGCCTCGCGCGCCTGGCGCGTCTCCTCCTCGCCGACGCCCAGGTCGGCGAGCAGCTTCCTGTGGCGGCCGCGGGCCTCGTTCTCCATGTCCATGTGCGCGTCCAGCGCCACGAACGAGCCATCCGCCAGCCGCCCGAGCGGGTTGATCTCGGCGAGCACCATGTCGTTCTCGACGAACAGCTTCGCCAGTCGCGTGACGATCGGGACGAGCTTGTTGAGCGCCGAGCCGGTGACGCCGCTGGAGGCGATCACCTCCTTGGCCTGGAAGTCGCTGAAGGGAAGGATGTTGGAGAAGTGTCTCCGTCCGACCGCCTCAGGCTGCTCCTCGGCGACCTGCTCGATGTCGATGCCGCCGACCGGCGAGAAGATCATCACCGGCTGCTTGCGGATGCCGTCCCACACGACGCCCGCGTAGTACTCCTGCTCGACCTCCGCCTTGGGGTCGACGAGCACGCCGCGCGGCATGTGCCCGTTGATCTCCAGCGCCAGGATCTCGCGGGCGTACGTCTCCGCCTCCTCGGGCGTGTCGGCGAACTTGACGCCCCCCGCCTTCATGCGCCCGCCGGTCAGCACCTGCGACTTGATCACCGTCGGGCCGCCGATGCGCTCGGCGATCTGGCGCGCCTCGGCCGGATCGGTCGTGAAGCCGAAGTCGGTGACCGGTATGCCGGCGCGTCTGACGACCTCGCGCGCCTCGAACTCGAAGAATCTCATCGCGGCGCGGAAGCCTACACGGCCGCCGCAGGCACGAGCCCGTAGGCCTCCGCCAACTCGGGATCCTTCCTGGCGAGCATTTCGGCGAGGTTGACCATCACCTTGCACTGCTTCCACGTGGCGTCGTCCTGCATCTTGCCGTCGATCATGTGCACGCCGCGCCCGTCGGGGATCGCCGCGATGACCTTTTTGGCGAACGCCACCTCGTCGGGATCGGGGGAGAAGACCTTCTTGGCGATCGCGATCTGCACCGGGTGCAGCGACCACGCGCCGACGCAGCCGAGCAGGAAGGACGCGCGGAACTGGGTCTCGCAGCCCTCCACGTCCTTGATGTCTCCGTACGGGCCGTAGAAGGGCAGCGCGCCGACGGACGTGCACGCGTCGACCATGCGCGCGATCGAGTAGTGCCATGGGTCCTGCTGGTAGCTCGGGCGGGGGGCGTCGGGGTTCTCGGGGTCGGGGTCGGCGATCGTGCGGTAGCCGGGGTGCCCGCCGCCGACGCGCGTGGTCTTCATGCGCCGCGACGCCGCCAGGTCGGCCGGTCCGAAGCTCATGCCCTGGATGCGCGGGCTCGCGCACGCGATCTCCTCGAGGTTGGCGACGCCCTGGGCGGTCTCGAGCACCGCGTGCACGAGGATCGGGCGCTCGAGCCCGGCCTTGGCCTCGAGCTGGGCGAGCAGGCGGTCGACGTAGTGGATGTCCCACGGGCCCTCGATCTTGGGGACCATGATCACCTCGAGCTTGTCGCCGATCTCCATCACCAGTTCGGTCAGGTCGTCGAGCACCCACGGCGAGGCGAGCTCGTTGACACGCGTCCACAGCGCGGTGTCGCCGAGCTCCATCTCGCGTCCCACCTTGATCAGGCCCGCGCGCGCGGCCTCCTTGCGGTCCACGGGCACGGCGTCCTCGAGGTTGCCCAGCAGGATGTCGACCGTCGGCGCGATGTCGGGCACCTTCGCGACCATCTTCTCGTTGGAGAAGTCGAGGAAGTGGATCATCCGCGAGGGCTTGAAGGGGATCTCGCGCGCCGGCTCGGGCGCGTCGATGGCGAGGGGCTTGAGGAAGTCTCGGGGGTTGCGCAAGGGCTCTCCTGGATGGGCTCGGGGGACGGCGCTAGGATCGTTACCGGAATCGCTACCGGGAAGTATTGATCATGCGCCGTCCTCTGACCACGCTGGTGCTGGTCGCGACGTGCGGCTCGCTCGCGGCGCTCATTGCCTGGGCGCTCGCCGGCGGGGTGGCGTCGGGCACGGCCAGCGCGTCCAGGCGCGCCGACCTCGCCGCCGCCACGCGTACGGTGCAAGTGAGCCTGTCGCCGGCGCCCGGTGAGCTGGCGCTGGCGCAGATCAGCTTCCACGGCTCGCGCCGGGAACGGATCTCTGCGCGCTCGCTGCACGTGGCGGTGAGCGGTCCATTCGGCGACGACTACCTGGCGGTGGCAGTGCCGCGGCTGGCCACGGCGAGTGCGCCGCGGGCGCTGGTGCTGCTCGTCAATCGACCCTCGCCGCTGCTCGACCCGGTGTCCGTGCACCTACGGATCGCCGCCCGACGCTCGCTCGGAGCGTCCGTCGTTCGCAGCGTCACCAACCCGTTCACGCGCGCGGACACCGGCGGTGCGCCCGCGCTGTGCGACCTCCCGCTCGACGAAGGCACTCTGGGCGCCGCCGAGCTGAGCCCGCTGCACTCGCGCGGGTCGGCGCTCGCCGGGTTCGGCGTGGCGAGCGCCGTAGCGCAGGCGTATGACGTCGTCTGCCGGCTGCCCTACGAGAGCTCATTCGAGCAGGCCGTCCAGCAGGCCGCTTTCGCGTCCCCGATCCCCACGGCCCCCGAATCGCCTTCCCCGGCGCCGCCCACGCCGCCCATCGGCAAGCTCCCGGGCGAAGGCTGCGAGCCGAAGCCCGGCTACGCGTGTCCAGGGGCCGTCGCACGCGCCGTCCCGGCCCCGGCCGTCGGCGGCGCGCGGCGGGCATCCGCGGGCGCGCACTAGAGTTGAGGTTGCGAGCTGCGGCTCCACACGTCCCCTGCCACCGGAGGCCCACGACCCACATGAGCGCTACCGAGACCGTTGAGACAGTCGAGACCGACCAGGCCGCGCGCGAGGCGAGCGGCGCGCACCCGTACGGCCGCTATCTCGAGGAGTTCGAGGTGGGCGCCGTCTACAAGCACTGGCCGGCGAAGACCGTCACCGAGGCCGACGACCACCTGTTCTGCCTGATCACCATGAACCACCACCCGCTGCACATCAACGACGTGTACGCGCACAAATCCCAGCAGGGACGCAACGTGGTGGTGGGCCCGCTCGTGTACTCGCTGGCGCTGGGCATGTCGGTGAGCGACGTCAGCGGCAAGGCGATCGCCAACCTCGCGACCGAAGAGCTCAAGCATCCCGCGCCGGTGTTCCACGGCGACACGCTCTTCTGCGAGTCCGAGGTGCTGGAGAAGAAGGAGTCGCAGTCCAAGCCCGACCGCGGGACGGTGCGGGTGCACACGCGCGTGCTCAACCAGGACGGCGTGCTGGTGGCCGAGTTCAAGCGCCTGGTGCTCGTGCCCCGCAGGACACCCGGCGCCGGCGCGGTCGAGGGGAACGTCGAGTAGCGGGCCCCACTTGTGGGGGGCTGGGGTCGTGCGATACCCTTCTCTTCTCGCCCACGGATGGGCGTTTTTCTGTTCCCCGGCGCCAGCCCTGGCCCGACCGCAGCGCCGCCGATCGTAGATCGCCCAGCGCGCCGCTCACCCCCCGCGAACCGAGGAGCCGCTTGGATCCCATGAACACCACCGTTCCCGCCCCCACCACGAACGAGCGACTGCTGACCTGGGTCGACGACGTCGCCGCTCTCACCGAACCCGACGCGATCTACTGGTGCGACGGGTCCGCCGAGGAGTATGACCGTCTCTGTCAGGACCTCGTCGACGCGGGCACTTTCGAGCGGCTCTCCGACGCCAAGCGGCCGAACTCCTACCTGGCGCTGTCCGACCCGGGCGACGTGGCGCGCGTGGAGGACCGCACGTTCATCTGCTCGCCCACCGAGGCGGAAGCCGGCCCGACGAACAACTGGCGAGATCCGGGCGAGATGCGCGAGACGCTGACGGAGCTGTTCACCGGCTCGATGAAGGGACGCACGATGTACGTGGTGCCGTTCTCGATGGGCCCCCTGGGATCGGACAAGAGCCACGTGGGCGTGCAGCTGACCGACTCGACGTACGTGGCGGTGAGCATGCGCATCATGACGCGCATGGGCCAGGGCGCGCTCGACGCGCTCGGCGGGGGCGAGTTCGTCCCGTGCCTGCACAGCGTGGGCATGCCGCTGGCGGACGGCGCGGCGGACGTGTCGTGGCCGTGCAACGCCGAGAACAAGTACATCGTGCACTTCCCCGACACGCGCGAGATCTGGTCCTACGGCTCGGGCTACGGCGGCAACGCGCTGCTGGGCAAGAAGTGCTTCGCGCTGCGCATCGCCTCGGTGATGGCGCGCGACGAGGGCTGGATGGCCGAGCACATGCTGATCCTCAAGCTGACCTCGCCCGAGGGCGAGGTCAAGTACATCACCGGCGCGTTCCCCAGCGCCTGCGGCAAGACCAACCTGGCGATGCTGATCCCGACGCTCGAGGGCTGGACGGTGGAGACGATCGGCGATGACATCGCGTGGATGAAGTTCGGGCAGGATGGCCGCCTGTACGCGATCAACCCGGAGTCCGGCTTCTTCGGCGTGGCGCCGGGGACGGGCGAGGACACCAACCCGAACGCGATCCGCACGATCGAGTCCAACTCGATCTTCACCAACTGCGCCAAGACGGACGACGGCGACGTGTGGTGGGAGGGCCTGACCAAGGAGCCGCCGGCCCATCTGATCGACTGGCACGGCAACGACTGGACGCCGGAGTCGGAGACGCCATCGGCGCACCCGAACGCGCGCTTCACGACGCCCGCGGCGCAGGACCCGGCGATTGCGCCCGAGTGGGAGGATCCGGCGGGCGTGCCGATCGACGCGATGCTGTTCGGCGGGCGTCGCTCCACGGTCATCCCGCTGGTGACCGAGGCGCTCGACTGGGAGCACGGCGTGTTCCTCGGCTCGGTGATGAGCTCCGAGAAGACCGCCGCGGCGGCTGGCACCGTCGGCGAGCTGCGCTTCGACCCGTTCGCGATGCTGCCCTTCTGCGGCTACAACATGGCCGACTACTTCGCCCACTGGCTGGAGATGGGGCGGCGCGACGGCGCGACGCTGCCGAAGATCTTCTATGTCAACTGGTTCCGCAAGGATGCCGACGGGAAGTTCCTGTGGCCCGGCTACGGCGAGAACTCGCGCGTGCTCTCATGGGTGTTCGCGCGCTGCGCCGGGCACGGCGCGGCGACCGAGACGCCGATCGGCTGGATGCCGCCCGTCGGTCCCGACGGCATCGACACGCGCGGTGTCGACGTCACCGAAGAGGCGATGGCCGAGCTGCTGCGCGTGGACATCGACGAGTGGCGCGCCCAGCTGCCCCAGTTCCGCGAGTACCTCGCGAAATTCGAGAACCTGCCGCCCGAGCTGAGCGCCCAGCTCGACGCGCTCGAGCAGCGCCTCGGCTGAGCGTCCTGCAGCGGCCTCTAGGACGTCGATAGGCAAGCGAGTCAAGGGACGCAGGGAGCGTGGCGTGCTGCGCACGCGAGCGACCGAGGACGCAGAATCGCGCCGCCTAGCGGCGTCCTAGTCGTGGCCGTGGTTCTCGCCGCCCGCCGCCGGGGGGCGAGACTCCTCGGCCAAGGAGGTGATCGTCAGCGCGCCGCGCGCGGACGACTCGAGCACTTCGGTGGCCTCCTCCAAGGAGCGCGCGTACAGCTCTACCAGCAGGTGCACGATGATGCGGGCGTCGTCTTCGTGCTTGTGGAAGCGCACGTGCGTGAAGAACTCGCGCACGCCGTGCTCGCCGAAGGCTGCGTAGGAGAGCGCGTCGCCCGCCTCCGGCCCGGAGCAGCTCTCGACGTCTTCGGAGTCGACGGTGACGGTGCACGAGGCGACCCACGGGGTGCCGGCGATCATCCGTTCCCAGCGATCCTCGATCGGCTCCACGCGCCCGTTGTTGAAGCCGAGGTGCGGCTGGTCGTGCATGCAGTCCAGGCACTGCACGACCGCCTCCTGGAGCTCGTCGACGACTTCCGCGCGCTCGCCCGTGTCGGGATCGATCTTGTGGATGCCCTCGTAGTGGACCTGCACCTCCAGATCCTGAGACCAGCAGCGGTAGCAGCGCAGCCAGCTGCGTGCGCTCGTCTCAGCCATTGAGCCTTCCATGCGCACCATTGTAGGCGCGCGGCGGGCGACGATCGCTCGTCGCCCGCGCGCATGGGCCTTCAGCTCACTTCTTGTGCTTGTGCCTGGCGGGTGTGATCGTGATGGTGCGCGTCGTCAGGAACGTGCCGCCGTTGGCTTTCTCGGAGATCAGCAGCTTTGCGCTCGCGCGTCCGTGATGGACGGACAGGTAGTGCCGGCCGGCCTTCGTCAGGTGAACGGTCAGCTTGTGCGGGCCTTTGCTCGTGATCGTGAACTTGCCGGTTCCCAGCGTGATCGTGATTGCGTGCCGACGCTTCTTCTTGCGCGCGGCGCTGGCCGTCGCCGGCGGGTCGACGGTGATCGTGATCGTGACGGTGCACGGGACCACCGCGCATGTGATCGTCACGGTCACCGTCGTGCCGGTGCTCGCCGCTGTGCCGCCGAGCGTGGTGGCGGGGGTGACGGTCAGCACCTCTGAGCCGCATGCGCTGGCGCTGGCCTGGTTGCCGGCCGCGCCTACGCTGCTCGCATTGCCGCTGTAGCTCGCCCGCCAGTAGTAGGTGCCCTGTGGGAGCGGGGTGGAGACGGCGAATGGCGCCGCGATACCTCCGCTGACCGTGGCCGAGTCGGAGACGGTCGGAGTGCCAGTACAGGACGAGTTCCCGTAGAGGGCGTAGTCGACGGTGCCGACGGCAGTGCTCGCGTTTGCTCCCGCGACCGTCGCCGCGTCGCTCTCACCGATCGTGCCGGCAGGGATCGTGATGGACGCGCCTTTCGTCGTGCCGGAGGTCTGGGAGGTAGTGAGGCTCGTAGGCGTCGGCGGCGGCGTCGCGAGTTCCTGGTAGTTGACGGCCTGCAGGAAGACCTGTGTTCCGGTGCCTGGGTCGAAGGCGTAGGCGATCTCAGCGTTGCCGGAGCCGACGCCCGCGATCACGCCGTCGGCGGTGTATGGGATCGGGGTGACGACCGCTCCGTCCCATTTGGCGCCCCCGTTGCCGCTGTAGTCGAGCACCGCTTTGCCGCTTTCCCAGAGTGCGTATACGCCGGTGCTGGAGTCCTCGGATAGATCGAGCGAATCGACGCCATCGAGAACTTCCTGGGTTACGTTGGCGAGTTCCACGCCGGGACCGAATGAGCCGCCGGTGGCCGTCGCGTCAAACGGGTGGTAGTCGAGCGTGTATTCCGATCCGGCCCCGTCGATGCCGTTGCCTTCCTCCTCGACCAAGCCGATACCATCCTGGCCGCCGCTCGCGAGCACGGGCGCCAGCGCGGAGCAGGCGAGCACCCCATATCCTGGCAGCGCCTTGTCGTTGAGCGTGCCCGTCGCATTCGACGTCCCGTCGACCTTGCCGACGGAGACACCGAATCCGGTGCCTTCTTTGTTGAGGCAGCCGGGCAGTGCTTCGGGAGGGCCGGCGAAGTTGTCGCCTACGCCGACCACGACGTCGCTGCCCGCGGCGGCCGGCGCGGGGGCGGGCTCGGCGCCGATCTCCGGTCCGTCGGTGTCTTGGGCCTTTCTCGGAAACAGACCGCCCGGGTTGCTGTTCGGTTCGGAGAATGCCGGAGACTCGGTGGTGAGCGTCGAGTCGCTGAAATTATCTGCGTCAAGGCTGCCCAGCAGCCCGACGTCGCCGCTACTAAGTGCGACGGCGTTGCCGGTGGGGTAGTAGAGCGAGACGGGACTGATCGGCTCGCCGCCGTTCTCCAGGCCGTGTTCGCCCGACAGGAAGGCCGCGCCGCCGGCAGGCGACGCCCACGCGAGGCTGCCCACCCCCCCCTGTGCTGTTGCGCCGATCACTGTCGCCTCACCGCCCGGGAGGACGACGAGTCCACCGATGACCGGTGCTGCCGAGCCTGTGAAGTGCGAGTCGGTCAGCAGTACAGGCCCGCCCCCGGCGCATGCGGTGACGTCCGCCGGCAGGACGCACAGGTCGATGCCGGTGCCTGTCTGGCTTGACCAAGCAACGTACGTCGTCTCCGTCGTCGGGTCATAGGCGATTTGTGGCGGGGTTCCATTCTCCGGGGCATCGAGCGCGATAGGCGCGGGTGTTGCAGACGCCGAAGCCGGAAGCACGACTACCCAGGCCAGCGCACCGGCCGCAACCGCAAGCGCCACGCCCAGCGTGGTTCGGACAGCCACACACGCGCCGCGCAGGCTCCTGAGCAAGTTCGCCTTGCCGATTCCCGTGGCGCCCATATGGTCGACCCCCTCCTTACTCGCCGTGCATTGAGCGTCGGCGAGCGTCGCTTTGCAGGTAACGGAGCCGCACACTACCGAATCGAGCGGAGCACGACGCGGTGGCTAGCCAAATGTGAAGTCGTACGCGACCACGCCGTTCTCGAAGCGCAGCGACAGGCGATGCTGCTGGTCGTCTGGCAGCGAAACGAGCGAGTACAGGCGCTGGCGGCGGACGGTCACCACGCCGTCGTGGACGTCCGCGCCCGAGTCCGCGGGCGGGATCGGACGCCCGTCGAGCAGCACGCGCACGGTCAGCGGGCGTTCGTCCTGGGAGCTCAGCACGAGGTACACGCGCTTGGCCTTGAACTCCATGTCGATGCCCGCTTGCGAGATCGCTTCCGCGGGCTGGCTGGCGATGTTCCAAGTGCCGCTGAACTCGAAGTCGTTGAGCGCCAGTTCACTCGTGTTCGGCGGGCCGTAGTCGTGCACGCCCGCCTTCGGGCCGTTGATCCAGCCTTCCGCGCGGTTGGTACCGGTGTAGGTCTCCGGCGTCGCCACTTCGGAGGGCGCCACCACGTCCGTCGGGTGGCTCCTGGCGCCCACCTGGTGGCCGGCTTCCGCCAGCAGCGCGCGGATCGCCGTTTCGGTCGTGCCGTAGCTGCCCTCGCCGAACGTCGTGTAGCGCAGGTCGCCGTGCGCGTCGATCAGGTAGTCGGCCGGCCAGTACTCGTTTTCGTACGCGTCCCACGTGGCCAGGTTGTTGTCCTGGACGACCGGGTAGTGGATGCCGAACTGCTCGATCGCGTCCTTCACGTTGCTCGCCTCCTTCTCGAACGCGAACTCCGGCGCCTCCACGCCGACGATCGTCAGGCCGTCCTTCGCGTACGCGGCGTTCCACGCCTTCAGGTAGGGCAGCGTGCGGATGCAGTTGATGCACGTGTACGTCCAGAAGTCGACCAGAACCACCCGTCCACGCAGCCCAGCCAGCGTCAGCGGGCGGTCGCCCCGCGTGTTGAACCAGTCCTCGGTGCCCGTGAATTCCGGCGCCGCGCCCTTGTCGGGCAGCGATTCCGCGTCGGCCAGCAGCGTCGCCTGCGAGGCGTCCTTCGCCGCCGTGTGCAGCTTCGTCGAGGAGCCTTCGCAGGGGGACGCGCCGTTGGATGCCTTGAAGCGCTGCCTGCGCCCGGTGATCTCGTGCAGGCGTCCCGTCACTTCCTTCGAGCACTCCAGCGACGCCGTGAGGTTGACGTTCGGGATCTTTTCGGCGACGAACTGGTCGAAGTTCACGTCGAGGTTCGTCACGATCGCAACCGCCGTCAGGATCATCACCGTGCCCAGCGCGCGCTGCAGCAGCGGCCCGCGCCCGGCCCTGCGGATGCGGTCGAACAGGCGTCTTCCGCCGAGCGACAGCGCCAGCAGGATCACCGCCGAGCCGAGCGCGTACGCGATCGCGATCACGACCGTCCTGCCCGACGCGGCGCTGACGGAGATGACCGCCGCGAGGATCGGGCTCGCGCACGGGGTGTACACGAAGCCGAGCGCGCCCCCCACCAGCAGCCCCGACAGGAAGCCGTCGCCGCGGGTGCGCGGCCCGAAGCGCGCGAGCCGCGACAGCGGCGCCTCCAGGCGCGCGGAGGCGCCCGGCACGAGCAGCGTCAGCCCGAACGCCAGCAGCACCGCGATCGCCACGTCGCGCAGCGGGTCGCTGCCCAGGCCCACGCCGTCGACCACGTTCGCGAGCCCCACGATCGTCACCGTGAACGTCACCGACAGCCCCAGCACGATGCCCAGCGGCCGGCGCCGCCCGCCCACGCCGCCCGCCGACAGCAGCGCCGGCAGCACCGGCAGCACGCACGGCGACAGCGCCGTGCCCGCCCCGGCGAGGACTGCGAAGGTCACGAGGATGAGCATCTACTGCCTTACAGACTTCCGCGAGGCGGTTTTGTTACAACACGCGTCGCCGGCGGCATCTCCGCGCAAGGCTACGCGCGCCGATCCGGCTACGCGCCAGCTGCCGCGCGCCGCTCCAGCGCCGCCACCAGCGCCGCCACCAGCGCCGCCACGTCCATGCCGGGATCCTGCTCGGCCAGCAGCGACTCCGCCGCGCGGCGCCCGCCGAGCGCGCGCAGTCCGCGCTCGCCGTGCTCGACCGCGAAGTCCGTCAGCGCGCCCGCCCGCCGCGCGCGCAGCCGCCGCGCGGCGACGTCCAGCCCCTCGCTGTGCTCCTCCAGCGCCGCCACCAGCTCCTCGATGCCGCTCGGCGGAGCCAGCGAGGAGACCGCGAGCACGCGTGTGGCCCGCGAGCCGAGCGAGCGCAGCGCCGCGCTCAGGTCGCGCCGTGCGCTCACCGCCAGCTGGCCGAGGTCGGCCTTCGTCACCACCAGCACGTCGGGGATTTCCATGATCCCCGACTTCAGGAACTGCAGCACGTCGCCGCTGCCCGGCTGCACGACGACCACGACCGTGTCGGCCACGTCCGCCACGTCGGTCTCCGCCTGGCCCACGCCGACCGTCTCGATCACCACCACGTCGAACGCCGCCGCCAGCGCACCCGCCGAGACACGCGTCGCCCGCGCCAGCCCTCCCAGGCGCTGTTCGGCGGCGCTCGAGCGGATCAGCGTGCCACGGTCGGCCGGGTCGAACTCGATCCGCGCGCGGTCGCCCAGCAGCGAGCCCCCCGAGCTGCGCGAGCTCGGGTCCACCGCCAGCATCGCGACCGTTCGCTCGCGCGTACGCCAAGCGTGCAGCAAGGCCGACAGCAGCGTCGACTTGCCCGCGCCCGGCGGGCCCGTCACGCCGATCACGTGCGCGCGCGCCTCGCCGCCGAGGGCCGCCGGGGAGACCTCGCGCAAAAGCGCCGCCGCCTGCTCGCGGTCGGCGGGGGCGGTGCTCTCCAGCAGGTTCAGCGCCGCCGGCGCCGCGCTCAGGTCTCGCTCGCGCAGGCGCGCGCCCAGGGCGGCGCCGTCGGCGCTCACGCCGAGCCGTTGGCCGAGGCGTCCCCGTTGGCGCTCGTCCCGCCGTTCGTGCCCGCGCCGACCAGCGCCACGATGTCGCGCATGATGCGGTTGATGTCGAAGTCCTTGGGCGTGTACACCGCCGCCACGCCCGCCTCGCGCAGCGCCGCCACATCCTGGTCGGGGATGATCCCGCCGACGACCACCGGCGCGCTCACGCCCGCGTCGTGCAGCGCGTCGAGCACCGCCGGGATCAGCTCGCGGTGCGAGCCCGACAGGATCGACAGGCCGATCACGTGCACGCCCTCCTGCAAGGCCGACGAGGCGATCTGCGCGGGGGTCAGGCGGATGCCTTCGTAGACCACGTCCATGCCCGAGTCGCGCGCGCGCACCGCGATCTGCTCGGCGCCGTTGGAGTGCCCGTCCAGGCCCGGCTTGCCGACGAGGATCTTCGGCCGGCGACCGAGCTTCTCCCGCAGGCGCGAGACCTCCTCGCGCAGCTCGCCCAGCTCAGCGCCCGCGTCCGTCTTTCCGATCGCCGCCGCCTCGCCCACACCCGTCGGGCCGTGATAGCTGCCGAACACCTCGCGCAACGTCCGCGACCACTCGCCCGTCGTCGCGCCCGCGCGTGCGGCCGCGATCGTCGGCAGCATCAGGTTGACCTCGGCGTCGCCGTCACCGGCAGCCGCGGCGAGCGCCGCGAGAGCGTCATCGACAGCAGTCTGGTCGCGCTCCGTCCGCCAGCGGCGCACGTCCTCGATCTGCTGCGCTTCCAGCGCCGGATCGACGACCAGGATGCCGCCCTCTGCATCCGCCGTCAGCGGCGAGACCTCCGTCTCGGTGAAGCGATTCTGCCCGACCACGATCTGCTCGCCCGCCTCGATGCGGCGAATGCGCTCGCGGTGGGACTCCACCAGCGCCGCCTTCATGTAGGGGACGGCCTCGACCGCGCCGCCGTGCTCGGACACGACCGCCATCTCCGCGCGCGCGCCCTCCAACAGCTCCGCCACCAGCGCCTCCATCACCTTCGAGCCCTCGAAGATGTCCGGGTACTCGAGGATGTCCGTTTCGTACGCCAGCACCTGCTGGATGCGCAGCGACCACTGCTGGTCCCACGGGCGCGGCAGGCCCAGCGCCTCGTTCCACGCCGGCAGCTGGATCGCGCGAGCGCGCGCGTCGCGCCCGAGCGTCACCGCCAGCGCCTCCAGCACGATCCGCTGCACGTTGTTCTCCGGCTGGGCCTCGGTGAGACCGAGCGAGTTGACCTGCACGCCGTAGCGGAAGCGCAGGTGGCGCGCGTCCCGCACGCCGTAGCGCTCGCGCCCCAGCTCCTCCCACAGGACCGACATCGCGCGCAGCTTCGCGTGCTCCTCCACGAAGCGCACGCCCGCGTTCACGAAGAACGAGATGCGCCCGAAGACCTGTTCCAGACGCTCCTCCGGCACCCGCTCGCGGGCGGCGTCCAGCACCGCGATCGCGTTGCTCATCGCGTACGCGATCTCCTGCACCGGCGTCGCGCCCGCCTCCTGCAGATGGTAGGAGCAGATGTTGATCGGGTTCCACTTCGGCACGTGCTCGACCGTGTACGCGATCATGTCCGCGATCAGGCGCATCGACGGAGCGGGGGGGAAGGCGTAGGTGCCGCGCGCCAGGAACTCCTTGATGATGTCGTTCTGCGTGGTCCCCTGAAGCTGCTCCTGCGCCACGCCCTGCTCCTCCGCCACGACGATGTACAGCGCCAACAGCCACGCCGCCGTCGCGTTGATCGTCATCGACGTGTTCATCGCGTCCAGCGGGATGCCGTCCATCAGCGCGGCCATGTCGCCGCGGTGGGAGATCGGCACGCCCACCTTGCCCACCTCGCCGCGCGCGAGCTCGTCGTCGGGGTCATAGCCCGTCTGCGTCGGCAGGTCGAACGCGATCGACAGGCCCGTCTGGCCCTTCTCCAGATTGCGCCGATAGAGCTCGTTCGACGCCTTCGCCGTCGAATGACCCGCGTACGTGCGCATCATCCACGGCCGGTCGCGCTCGGGCAGCCGCGCAGATCGCTCGCCGGAGTGCTCGCCGCTCATGCGCTCAATTGTACGTCCGCGCCGCGCGCTTTATCCTGGCGGCAATGGACCAGACGATCGAGCGCCCACGCACGGCAGGGCCCGGGAGCGGCCTCGGCGGCGATTGGAGGGTGATCGTCCGCAACGACGACCACAACACCTTCGACCACGTCGCGCGCACGCTCGCCCGCTTCATACCCGGCGTCTCGCTCAAGCGCGGCATGGAGATCGCCAACGTCATCCACGCCTCCGGCCAGGCGATCGTCTACAGCGGCCAGCAGGAGACCGCCGAGCACTACTGGGAGCAGCTGAAGGGGGCGGGGTTGACGATGGCGCCGCTGGAGCAGGGCTGACGGGCGCCCGCCATGCATGGTCTGCCAAGGCGCTACTCGCGTTCGACTCTCGCGGCCAAGTCGACCATGCTCACGCCGAGCGCCGCAGCGATCCGCCGCACCGTCGACCACTCCGGAGATGACTGGCCGAGCTCGATCCGCGCGAGCGACCCGGACGTGAGCTGCGCCTGGTAGGCGAGCGCTTCCTGGGAGAGCCCGCTCTCCACGCGCAGCCGGCGCAGCGCCGCGGCGAGCTGCTGGTCGGCTCTCGGCGACTGGGGTGGCATCCCGGCACCCTCGCATGCCCCCTGTCGTCAAGTCCATGCCGCACGCACTCCGTGGTGTATCACCCGTGGTCTGCCGTGGTAGGCTTTGCGCAACGTGCACGCAAGACGGTCCACCGCAAGCAAGCTGGGCTCTCGCAATCAGCCCTCGCGGCCAGGAGCTTCCTGTGCCACTACGACGTCTCCGCGCTCGAGCGTCAGAAACTGCCAACCTTCCGGTTCGACCTTCTGATCCTCGCTGACGCTCTAGACCTACTTCCTGGAGACTTGCTCGCGGATCTCCCCGTTCCCCGCCGCCAGAAGAACGCCAAGCGATCATTTCCGCAGTGCGTCGCCACTCCGATGAGTATGACGGTAGTGATACAGACATCTTGCCGCCAGCGCGGCACTCATTTTGACGCGAACACAGACTTGCCGGCCGAAGGCCGGTTGCTCTGCGAGGTCGCCGGCCCATGCGGCCAGCGGGGTGCGCGTGCCTGAAACTCCCCAGATCGTCACGGTGGTCGTTGGGGGCTTGGAGCCACTGGTGGGGCGTGGCGTGGCTCATGTACTGGGCGCGGATCCTCGCGTCGACGTCCTCGCCAGTGATCTGGAGGTCGATACGCTGGAAAGGGTCGTCGCGCAACGGGGACCGCAGGTGGTCATCCTGGGTGAGACGGTGGAGTACGGCCTGCTCGCGCGTCTCAAATCAATGCAGCCGGCGACCGGCGTGCTCGTTCTCGCGCGGGATCCCTCGCGCTTGTCGGGGACGACGCTACTCGCGGACGGTGCTACGTGCCTGGCTTGGAATGTCTCCTCGGTCGCTCTCATGGCTGCGGTGCACCTCACGGCGCAGGGAGAACCCACGTTCCTCTGTGCCGACGGTGCTCAGGTCGCACGGAGCGGTCCCAGCAAGGGCCTGCTCACTCCGACTGAGATCAAGGTGTTCAGACATCTCAGGATGGGCAGATCCTACGCCTATATTGGACGTGCCCTGCATATGGCTCCCGAAACCGTCCGAAAGCACACGATCAGCATCTGCCGCAAGCTCAACGTCAAAAGCAAGCGAGAACTGATTGGCCTCCCCGCGACACCAAGCAGGGGCGTCGTAGTTGACAGTAGTCACGTGACTTAGTCTCTACATTTCATACCCGAAAGTACCCGCTTTTCGGGTATATACAGGCGGCTTCGGATCGGATACGGTCAGTCATAACTGTTCTGATCTTCCGCCGGGCTGCTCGCCTGGGACACTCTCTTATTGGGGGCGAAATATGAGGTTGGCCGTGCGGGGACTCGCGATTTGGCCGTCGTTCTGTATGAGTAGAGGAGTCGCGGTGTGCCCACTGCTGCCACACCCGATGGTGCTAGTGGGATGAGGCGCTCATGGACGGGGAAGAGCGGCCGACGGTGGACTGCGGGCGGGTTGGGTGGATGTCTGGTGGCGACGCTGGTGTGGATTGTGGCGTCCGGGGCGAGCACAGCGGCGGTGAGCGTGGGTGTGATGTTGGGGAGTGCGTCGCCTGCCCTCGGCGAATCATCGCTGTCTAGCACGCTCGTGGTCCCAGGTATGCAGGTGCTCGACGGCGAGCAGCAGGCCTTGGATGCCGAACGTGCGCGGCATGCGAGCCCGAGCGCGTTCCTGGCTAGGGTGCGCTCGCGCACAGAGTTCGCGCATATGGGGACGGTGGTTGCGGCAAGGGTCGATCGGGAAGCGTTTCCGGCGCTGGTCGAACAGCATGATGGTGGGCTGCCGACGCTTCCAGCGGGGGAGAAGCTCCGGCGGTTCAGTGCCGAGAACGTCGCACAGATCTCCCTGCCCGATCACGAGCGTGGGGTCGTTGAATCAATCGAGCCGATGGCGATCCGTACCCGTTCCGGACAGCTTGACCCAGTCGACCTCGCGCTCAAGGATGAAGGCGCCTCCTTTACGCCGATCTCTTCGCAGGTGGCTGTGAAGATTCCCAAGCATCTTGGAGGAGGCGTTCGTGCTCCCGGGAGCGGTGTCTCGCTGACCCCGGCCGATGGTAAGGGCGACGCGCTCGACGGATCGGAGGGCTCCGTTGACGGCGCGAGTGTCCTGTATGCCAACACGCAAACCGATACTGACACGCTCGCCAAGCCCACGAGTGTCGGCTTTGAGTTGAGCGCGATTCTGCGCTCGGAAGCGAGCCCGCACAAACTCTACTACCGTCTCGGGCTCCCCAGTGGTGCGACCCTTGTGCAGCATCAGCAGCATAGTCCGGTGCAGGTCGTCAAGCAAGGTGTCATGATCGGGATGGTGCTGCCGCCCACCGCAGTCGATGCGGCCGGCACGCCTGTGCCTGTCACGACGGCGGTCGATGGCGATCTCTTGACCGTGAGCGTGCAAGACGCCTCAGGCGAATACCAGTACCCGGTGCAGGTCGATCCGGAATACGTCACGGGCAAGGATCGCAGCCTCACGGGCGGCGTGTGGCCCGTCGAACATCCCAAGGAAGGCGAAACAAACTGGGTTCCCTTTTTTTCGTCGGCGTTCAGCGTGGAACACACGTATAAAAAACAGTATGGACTTGGGGGCAATCCGGAATGGTACGAACAATCGTGGTACATCGAACCTAACCAGGGATATAGCGCGGACGAATTCGCGGGTTTGCGATATCGGACGCAGGGTGAATCCACGATCTACAACCTCGAAATGGATGTCGAGGGCGAAAACGAACCGAGCCAGACCGCAACGGCGGTCGAATACCGCTACAACGAGAACAAAAACGAAGGCGAAGAAGAAGGGCAAGACAATCATGTCACCTTGTCGGAAGGCATCCACCAGACGCGCTATGAAGCCAAGCCCTTGTCGATGACGTCGGGATATCTCAGCAATCCCTTGGAAACGCCTCGTCACAACGACGTGAGGCTCATGGACTACACCACGCAACCTGAGAGCGTGTACGGGTTCTGGACCTGGATCTACGATGCTCAGGTTTATGTGGCCCAAGAAGAATCGAAGCACCCCGAAGTGGAATCGTCATCCGCGTGTCCGCAGTGTGGGTTCAACAAAGCAAGTTCGACGATCGCGGGGGCAGGGGGGAGCCGGGCCAATGTCTTGTACGGATCTGGAACCTGGCTGAGCCCTTATCAAGGTGCGTTTGAAGCGACCGCGCATGACCCTGGCATCGGGGTCAGCTTCGCTGGGTTCACCGGAACTGTCGGATATCACCCACACTGGATCCGAAACGAAGAAGGCAAATGCCTTGGTATCCAATGCCCGGAGACCTACAGCGACGTGATGACGTATAACGAAAGCATGCCTAATGGGGATGACGGAGTCGAGTTCTTCGCGGAGGACGCCGCGGGAATGATCGAAACGAATGGCGAGACCGTCAAAGTCGATGCCTCGAAACCCTACAATCTTGGCTTCACCGGAATGCCCGAAGTGGACGCTGAAATAAGCGCTGCTCCGCACAAACTCACGGTGCACGCGACCGATGGAAAAAAACCGACGCCGAGCTCGGGGATTCGGTCTGTGTCGGTGTCGATCGACGGCGGCGCGCCGACCGAATTGTCGGGTGCGAGTTGCTCGGAAGGGGAATGCACGGCGAGCGGCGAATACATGCTCGACGGCGAAAGTCTCTCCGAAGGGGTACACACACTTGTCGTGTCTGCCGTCAGCAACTCGGGCGAGCCGGAAACAGACGAGTTCTTGTTCGATGTGCGTCACGCGAGTCCCGTTTCGGTGGGTCCGGGGTCGGTAGATCCGACGACGGGTCAGTTCACGCTCACGGCAAGCGACGTTTCGCTTGGTGGTGCGAGCGGTGTCTCGCGCGCCTACCAGTCGCGAAACCTCGCCGCTGGCGCAAGCGAGCCGTTCGGGCCGCAGTGGGCGATGAGCGTAGGAGGTGGTGAGAGCCTGGTCGCCCTGGCAAACGGCGGTGTGTCGGTCGTCTCAGAAAGCGGAGGGCGCACAACGTTCTCGCTGAACAGCAAAAGCGAATTTGAATCGCCAAAGGGTGATGAAAACCTCAAGATGGAATACAAGGCCACCGAACACAAGTATGTACTGAAAGACGAAAAGGCAGGTGCCGAAACGGTCTTCGAACAGCCAAAAGGAACGGAAGACACGTCTCCTCAGGACGCGAATCAATTCGGGGCGGAATCGTCCACGCTCGAGCAGCCGTACGGCGCCGCGATCGACTCCAGCGGTAACGTATGGGTCGCTGATGGGGGACACGATCGACTTGTGGAGTTCTCACGCACGGGGGCACTGATCGCCGCTTATCGCTCATACGGGTCGGAACCCGGGCAGCTGAACGCACCGTGGGGGATCGCGATCAATCAGAGCACGGGGAACATTTACGTCACAGACGAAGGCAACAATCGGGTGGATGAGTTCTCCTCGAGCGGCTCCTTCGTACGGTCTTTCGGCAGTTACGGCTCAGGCATCGGGCAGCTCTATACCCCAAAGGGCATAGCGATCAACGCCAGCGGTGACGTGTGGGTGTCCGACTACAGCAACGACAGGATCGAGGAGTTCAGCGAAGCCGGCACGCCCATGGCCACATTCGGCTTCGGGGTGCTCAACGGCGAAGAAAAACTCGAGATGTGCACGAGCAGCTGTCTCGCTGGTAAGCCCGGCTCGGGTAACGGTCAGTTTGACAATCCTGCGGGCCTGGCCTTCTCCGGCGGGAACCTGTACGTCTCTGAATACACGAACGATAGAGTGCAGGAGCTGTCCGGCTCGGGGACCTACGTCTCAAAGTTTGGTGGCAGCGGTTCAGGCGAAGGCCAGTTCAGCAGTCCGCGGGGTATAGCCGCTGAACCGGGAACGGGCAATCTCTATGTGGCCGATACCGGCAACGATCGGGTGGAGGAGTTCACCGCCGCCGGCGCGTACGTAGCGAAGTTCGGCTCGGCTGGGTCAGGTACCGGGCAATTCTCGGAAGACAAGGGCATTGCGGTCAGCTCCTCCGGAGGCATTTATGTAACCGACATGAACAATAACCGCGTGGAGGAGTGGACGCGCTCCACTTGGTGGCCGACCAGCGCCAAGGGCGCGCTGTCCAAAAGCACGACATACCTGTATGAGTCAGTGATGGGCAGCGAAGGCACGTCAATCGAGCCATCCGAGGTACTGGCCCCTACGCCGGAAGGTGTTTCGTGTGGCACGAAAACAGAAGAACTAAAAGAAGAAAGAGACAGGGGCTGTCATGCACTGACGTTCAAGTACGCGACCGAAACGACCGCCAAAGGCGAAAACCCGACCCAATGGGGCGAATACATGGGGCACCTCACCCAGGTGAGCTTCCATGCCTGGAATCCGTCGAGCAAAGCGATGGAAGAAAAGCCCGTCGCGCAATACTCATACGACAAACAGGGTCGCTTGCGCGCTGAGTGGGACCCGCGGGTAGAAGCCAGCACGGCATGCGGGAAAACCTGCTCGGCGCTCAAGACGACCTACGGATATGACACCGAAGGACACGTCACGGCGCTGACGCCGCCAGGCCAGCAACCTTGGACATTTTTGTACGGCACGATTGCCGGCGACGCGAACACCGGGCGTCTGCTGAAGGTCACACGGGCCCATCCGAAAGCGAGCTGGTCTGAAAAAGAAGTGACAGAAAAGCTGCATGAACAGGAAGTGACCCCCAAAAACACTGAAGGACAAGCACCGAAAATCACAGGCACGCCCGCGGTAGGAGTTAGGCTTGCTGCGTCCAACGGCGAATGGTCGGGAAGCCCGGTGGCGTACACCTACCAATGGCAAGACTGCAACACCAAAGGGGAAGAATGCGCGCCGATCCTCGGCGCAACGAACGAGAACTACACCCCCGTATCGAGTGATGTCGGACACACGCTGGTGGTCAAGATCACGGCGACGAACGGTGCTGGCTCAGCGGTCGCCTCCAGTGCTGCCAGTACGCCCGTGCTTGCCAAGGCGGGGATGTTCACACAGACAGTGGACAGCGGATACAGCCTCAACGCGGTCTCGTGCATCTCGAGTACGACCGATTGCGTGCTCTCAGACAGCACGGGCAAGGCGCTGTATGCGACGAACATGAGCTCCTCCGCGGCGGCCACGTGGAAAACGTGGAGCGGCCCCAGCGGAGAGAGTCCCAGCCAAGCCGTCGATTGTCCCTCGACCTCGGTCTGCCTGCTGGCCGACGGTAAAGAAGCGGCAGGCGGCAAACTGTATTACGCGACGTCGCTCGGCGGAGCGTTCAGCGAAGCCTACAGTCCGTCCTATGGTGTAGATGCGCTCTCGTGCGCGTCCTCAGCATTCTGCGTGGACGGGCAGGACGCCGGCGGCGACTTCCGTTACTCCACGAGTCCGGCGTCGACTTCATGGACCGTCGAGCAGCAGGGAACGGCGGCGATCAAGGGGGTCTTCTGCCTGTCGTCGTCGTTTTGCGCGCTGGGCGACTCGAAAGGTGATGTGCACATCGCCACGAGCACGAGTCAGATCGAGTCCTCCGCCTGGAAGGAAACGGACGTCGACGGTTCGACCGGCCTCAACGGCGTCGCGTGTACCGCAACGATATCGTGCGTGGCCGTCGACGGGTCTGGGAATGCGCTCAAGCTGACGATCGAAAGCAGCGGCGCCGCAACTGCCGCCAAACACGACATCGACGGCACGACCAGCCTGACAGCCGTCACGTGCACAGGCAGCACGACCTGCGTCGCGGTGGACAGCTCCGGCAACGTGTTCGTATCGAAAAACAGCGGCGAATCCTGGACCAAGGAATACACACTCAGCGACAAACTGACCAGCGTCTCGTGCGCGTCCATTTCGCTATGTGCCACGGTGGACACGACGGGCAACGTGACCGCGTTCAATCCGGGCGGCGGCTCGGGCACTGAAGGCGAATACCACGCTCCCCAGCCTGGCTCCACGATCGAGTACCGCGTACCGGTATCGGGCTCTGGAGCGCCATACACGCTGAGCAAGGAAGAAGTCGAAAAATGGGGCCAGAGAGACACGAACGAATACGAAGACAACGATCCCGTCGAAGGCATGGCGGTGTTTGCGCCAGACGAACCGCAGAGCTGGCCCGCGACCCATTACACGCGGGCGACGCTCGACTACATCAACAGCAAGGGACTGACCGTCAATACCATCACCCCCACAGGTGGTATCGCGACAACCGAATACAACGAACTCAACGAGGCGGTGCGTACGCTGGACGCTGACAACCGCGCGACCGCGATGAAAGAAGGATGCAAATCAGTCCTCAAAAAAGAATGCCAGTCGGCGGAAGTCTCGGAAAAACTAGACACCAAAACCGAATATAACGGGTTTGGCAGCGAGATCTTGAAAGTAATGGGTCCGGAACACACGGTCAAACTCTCGTCCGGCGAAGAAGTCGAGGCGCGAGCGGTTACGCACAACTACTACGACGAAGACGCGAAACAAGCCGAAGAAAAGAACAACGAAACGTATAACCTAATAACCAAGACAAGCAGTGCGGCGCTGCTCGCCAACGGCGAAGAAAGGGATACGCGCACCGATACGATCTCCTACAACGGCCAAGAAGACCTCGGCTGGAAGCTGCGTAAACCGACCTCTACGACCACCGATCCCGCAGGCCTGGACCTCATTCACAAGACGCTGTACAGCGCGACGACAGGAGACGTGATCGAAACGACGACGCCCGCGAGCAACGCGGAAGTGGTGTACCCGCCCGTCTACCTGTCGGCGTTCGGGTCCTTGGGGTCCGGTAACGTCCAGTTCAACCACCCCTATGGTGTGGCGGTGGACGCCGGCGGGAACGTGTGGGTCGCCGACACGAGCAACAACCGTATCGAGAAGCTCTCCAGCTCCGGCACGTTCATCGGCGCATACAACTCCGGGACGGGCGACCTTGCGTTCTCCGCGCCGGAGGGCGTCGCTGTCAACCAGAGTACCGGCAATGTCTACGTCACCGACACAAACAACAACCGTATCATCGAGCTGAACTCCTCCGGCGGATTCGTCGAGGCGCTGGGCTGGGGCGTCAGCGACGGCAAATCGGAACTGGAGGTCTGCAAAGCCAGCTGCAAAGTGGGCCTCTCTGGCTCCGGTGAAGGGGAGCTCAGCGACCCTGTCGGGGTGACGATCGACTCAAAGGGCGATATCTGGCTCGCTGACCTGGGCAACAACCGCGTCCAGGAGTTCTCCGAAGCGGGCGCCTACGTCGGCCAGTTCGGCAGCAAAGGCTCGGGCAACGGGCAGCTGGACGAACCGACAGGTGTCGCGATCTCCGAAGGCGAGCTCTACGTCGTGGACTCGGGCAACGACCGGATCGAGGAGTTCTCCCCGTCCGGTAGCTACCTTGCGCGGTTCGGGAGCAAAGGCTCGGCCGAAGGGCAGCTCAGCGAACCGGTCGGGATCGCGGTCAATCCCACCAGTGGCGATCTGTATGTCTCCGATGCCGGGAATGAGCGGATGCAGGAGTTCAGCCCGGCCGGGAAGTTCCTGACGGAATTCGGCTACTACGGGACCGGGAAGGGCGAGTTCCACTACCCCCGCGGGGTGGCGATCAGCGCCAGCGGCGAGCTGTATATCGCCGATGAGTACAACGCGCGGATCGCGGAGTGGCAGCCACAGGGCGCTGGCGGGGCGCGCATGGTCTACGCCCAGCAGTTCGGCAGCGAAGGCTCCGGCAACGGACAGTTCTACACCCCGATAGAGCCCGCGATCGACGGGAACGGAAACGTTTGGGTCACCGACTACTACAACAACCGTGTCCAGGAGTTCTCCACCGCCGGGAAATTCATCGCGGCATACGGCTCCAAAGGCTCCGGCGAAGTCGAGTTCTCAGGGCCGACGGGCATGGCGATCAACCAGAGCACCGGCAACGTCTATGTCGGGGACTGTGGCAACAAACGTATCGAGGAGCTCAACTCCTCCGGCGGGTACGTCCGCTCGTTCACCGGCGCCGGCTCAGAAGCCGGGGCGATCGGCTGCCCGGCGGGGATCAAGATCGACTCAAGCGGCGACGTGTGGGTCGCCGACGTCGAACATAACCGCATCGAGGAGTTCTCCTCGGCCGGCACATGGATGGCCGCCTACGGAAGCAAAGGCTCCGGGGAACTGCAGTTCGACGAACCGGTCGACCTGGCGTTCTCGGGCGCGAACCTCTATGTCGCCGACGCTGGCAATGACCGCATCGAGGAGCTGTCCTCCGCCGGGAAATACCTGGGACAGTTTGGTAGCGAAGGTAGCGGCAGCGGCGAACTCAAACGCCCCGAAGCGATCGCCGCGGACCCCGCCGGCAACCTGTACGTCGTGGATAACGGCAACGATCGCTTCCAGGAGTTCAGCGCCTCGGGCACGTTCCTGGGGAGCTTCGCCTCCGTGGGGAAAGGCGAAGGGCAGCTCGGCAACCCCTCGGGGATCGCGATCAACGCCGCTGGCAGCGTCTACATCGCCGACAGCGCCAACCAGCGCATCGAGCAATGGACCTCGGCCAACCAGGCCGCACACAACACTAAGACGATCTACTACACCGCCAAAGAAGAAGCTGGAGTGGCGACGTGTCGCAATCGTCCAGAATGGACAGGACTGGTCTGCCAGGTACAGCCCGTCTCCCAGCCCGACCGCGGCCTGCCAGAACTCCCGATCACGACGGTCGCCCTATACAACCTCTGGGGCGAGGCGGAAAAGACCGAAGAAAAGTTCGGGACGGGGTCCAAAGCGGTCAGTCGCACGAAGACAGAGACCTACGATCCGGCCGGGCGCGCCCTGACCAGCGAAGAGACAGCGTCCCCAGCGACCGACAGCGCGTTGCCGAAGGTCATCGACGAATACAACGCAGAAACCGGTGCCGTCGAAAAGCAGAGCACCAGCGAAGGGACGATCACGAGCGAGGACAACACGCTCGGCCAGCTCACCGAATACAAGGACGCCTCTGGGAACGTGGCGAAGTACACCTACGAAGAAGGTAGCGACGGTCGCCTTGAGGAAGTCAGCGAAGGCAAGAGCGGAGAAGCGAAAAGCACTGAGACCTACTCTTACAACACGACGACCGGCTTCATGGAAAAGCTGATCGACACTGCGGCAGGTATGACCTCTGCCCAGGGCACCTTCACGGCGCGCTACGATGTCGGAGGCGAGATGACCAACGAGACCTACCCCAACAACATGACGGCCAGCTACACCATCAACTCGGTTGGCCAGACGACAGGGCTCGTCTACGAAAAGAACGCCGACTGCGCATCGACATGCCCCGAAACGTGGTTCAGCGACGGCGTCGTCCCATCGATCCACGGCGAAACACTGCAGCAGGCGAGTTCGCTGGCAAAAGAGAGCTACGCCTACGACAACGCCGGCCGTCTGTTGGAAACCCAGGAAACGCCGACCGGCAAAGGCTGCGTGGTGCGCCTGTATGCGTATGAAGAAGAATCGAACCGAACCAGCGAGTCCACGCGTGAACCTAGTACGGAAGGCAAATGCGCGGCCGAAGGCGGGACCGTCGAACGACACACCTACGACGAAGCAAATCGCCTCGCAGACGAAGGTATAGAATACGAAACGTTCGGGAACGCGATGAAAATGCCGTCAGGAGACGCCGGTGGACACGAAATCGTGAGCACGTACTACGTCGACAATCAGATCGCAAGCGAGGAACAAAACAAGCAGCTGCTCGACTTCAAGTACGATCCAATGGGCAGGACGATAGAAGCGGCGTCGGAAAACAAGGAAACCAAAGCCAAAGCGGATGTGATCTCGCACTACGCGGGCTATGGCAATGCGCTCACTTGGACGAGCGAAGGTACAGAAAAATGGACCCGCAACATCCCCGGCATCGACGGGACCCTATCCGCAACTCAAGAAGTCGGCAAAGCGCCAATGCTGCAACTGCACGACCTCGAGGGCAACATCGTGGGTGCCGTGGAAGACAATGAAACCGTGACAAAACTAGCGTCTACCTACAACAGCACCGAATTCGGCGTACCCAGCGAAGGCAAAACACCGCCCAAGTACGCATGGCTGGGAGCCACGGGAGTGTCGACGGAAACGTCCTTTGGGTCGGGAACGGCCACGCAGGCCGGAGCGTCCTACGTGCCACAAGTAGCTCGCGCACTGCAGACAGCGCCTGTCGTGCCGCCCGGCGCCTTCCCCAACGGCTCGCCCGGTACCCAGTTTACGGCTGCGCCGGTGACCGCCGGCGCGATCGCAGGCGCGCAGGAAATCGCGACGCAGTTCTGGCAACAAGCGGAAGCCGAACGGCAGAAAGCTCGGGAAAACGAAGCGGCAGAAGCACTGCGGAAATGCCAAGAAGAGGGTGGGTGTGGGGCGGAGGTTAGCGGCGAGGAAGAATACTATTATGGGCAGGCGCAGGCTCTCGCGGAAGAACAAGAAGCGAGCGACGAAGGGGGCACGAATGCGACCATTGCATCGTATAAACTTCGTCTCAGTGTGGGCTGCCTCGAAGCCGGATTCTGGACCTACTGCGCTGGTAAATACAACGGCAAATGGACCAACAACAAGGTTGAAACCTATCCCCATACTAAGGGCAAGACGTTCGAAGATGTGATTCGGGGAGGCGGTGCCGTAGCGGGTCTCGGATTTATGGTGAAGGGTGGTGCGCAGGTGCTGGGGTGCGTTACCGCGGCGGCCGCCACTCCGGAGGATGAGGGCTATCCCTTCTTGCCCCTCGAGATTCACTGTGCTGCCAGTGGTTTTAGTAACCTCATATTTGGTGCCGTCGCGGTGGGCGTGTCTATCTTTGGGTGACCCAAAATACGAACGCTCATGTGGAATGCGCGGGTTCCTAACCCTGGGAGATTACTATGATCGGATGGGTATTGCTCGTGGTTGGAGTCGCGGTGCTGGTGCAGGAGTTGTGGTGGCAGCCGCGTGGCATGGCGAAGGTGCGCGCCGGTGTGGCGCGGCGTGGTGATCCGAGCAAGTTCGACCGGTATCTCCGGTCGCGGTTGTATAGGTGGGGTCGGTGGTGGGCCCTGGGTGGCGGAGCGTTTCTAGTCGTCGGCGGCCTATTGCTGGTGAGTGGTGTCGCGTGACACTGGTAAGCGTTCAGTCCCTGGCTTTCAGGCGAGGGATGGGGGTGGGTCGCCGCGGGCGTTGGTGGCGAGCAGGTCGGTGAGGTAGGCGAACAGCGAGCGGTGCTGTAGCCGGCAGGTGATCGAGGCTG